>Ga0193729_1000703_pt1 | contig 17512 bp, 13 predicted proteins | sample U1c2metaG_FD_143036 | JGI IMG/M metagenome (GOLD analysis project Ga0193729, IMG submission 143036) | Soil microbial communities from a riparian zone of the East river system, Colorado, United States - U1c2 | ecosystem: Environmental > Terrestrial > Soil > Riparian zone | place: USA: East River...
GGTCCGGATCTCCCGGCTTAGCTACGAACTCGTACTCTTTCCATTTGGTCTCGCCGGTAATGACCGCATCTTCGGTTCCTTCAAAGATAATTTCGTCACGCTCCCGGCCGACCGTTCCGAACGCGCCGTAGGTGTTAACCAAATCGAGCGGGTCGAACGAATAGTTCATGAGTTGGCGTCCGCCGACAAGGTTCAACACTGGCGCGACGCTCAACCAGGCAACGAGGATCGATAACGCGACGGCAATTCCGTTGTTAACTCGCGAAGAGTGCGAGCGAGCTGCGGCTTCCTCCGCACGCTTCACCAGAGATTTGGGCAAAACGCGGCGCAGGAAGGTGTCATCAAAGCAGGCCAGAAATGGAATGATGGTCAGATAATTTAGGAACGAAAGATTACCGCTGATAATGAGAATCACCTGAAAAATTACGAGCAACACCCCGGCGAAATGACGGGCCTGCCGCGGACCGAATGAAAACCACGGCACGATCAGCTCGACGAAGTGGTTCCAAAGCACTTCCAGTTTATGGAACCACTGCGGCAAAAAATGAAGATAGCGGCTGATCGGACTCGGAATCGGCTGCGTCTCGTAGTGGTAATACATGCAGGTGAGATCGCGCCAGCATTCGTCGCCGCGTAATTTAATCAGACCCGCGCCGACCATGATTCGAAAGCCAAGCCAGCGGAAGAGCCAGAAGACCAAAATCGGCGGCCGAGAATTCGGAAATGGCCTTCCATCAAGCAAGGGACAAAGAAAGATCGACAAGAACCCGGTCTCGAGCAGCTGAATTTCCCAACCGTAGCCGTACCAAATCTGGCCGATGTGAACGATTGACATGTACATCCCCCAAAGAACGGCCAATAAAATTGCGTTTGCGTAGCCGCTCAGAACGATCAACGAAAGGGCGAATCCGACCCAGGCGAAGATTGACATTCCCAGGTCGGTGCACCCGAACCAAAACAGCGTCGGCAAATGCAGCATTCCTTCGGTGCGCGACCCAAGCTCTGCGTGAATGCTCGACAGATAAAAATCGGCCGGGGTTAAACCGCGATGACCAATCAACGGCACGAGTTGTCGGGCCGCGACCAAAAACGCGATTGCATACACGAAGCCGAGCAGTCGGAGAATGACGAATCGGGTCAGCCAATAGGAGTTTCCTCGCGCGAAAAACTTTTCGATGGAACCAGCGACGTCATTCATCCCAGGCGATATTCAATTTAGAACAGGTGTCATCCCGAGGCGCAAAGAGGCCGAGGGACCTCCCAAATGTGCACGTCATCACGCATGTTACACAAAGTGCAAATCGAAGCTCAGCGTGTTTTTGTGAGATTCCTCGCTTCCGCTCGGAATGACAACGCGAACAAATCAATTCAGATTCTAGTCGCGTTGACACTTTGCGCGATGCGCTTCAACTTTGCTCTCTTCAAGCCAGGGTAGCTCAGCGGTAGAGCAGGGGACTCATAAGCCCTTGGTCGGGAGTTCAATTCTCCCCCCTGGCACTCCCCTACTCTTTCTTTTTTGAAATATACGGCGCGAGATCTTTCGCGCTTCCGCGCAGAGTGGCCATGAAGCAAACACCTTTGTCCTCTTTTACCACGCCGGCCCAGTGTTCCTGTTCAATAGAGCGCCAGTCCGAAAATTCGCGCGCCTTGCCGGTTTTCGGATCGCGTTCAGCCGGAAACAGAAAAAACTGCATTTTCTTTTCCACCACCCAAATTTGTGCGACCCGCTGGCCTTCTTCGTCGTCGAACACGCGACAGCCGAGTGTTTTTAATTCAGCGAATTCCGGCGGCACATCGTAACGCACGAGGCGATGCTTCATGAAAAGGAAATCCCCAAGTGCGCCGGCGTCGGTCTTCACCGGATCGAGCATCATTGCGTGGGTTGAACTCGCGGTCGTGAGCAAGCGGCGCGCAGTCGTTTCGCCCGGAAACCGGTTCATTCGCTCCACTAGTTGAAAAATTCCAACAATGGCGATGACCAACACCGCGATGCCAGTCGCGAGAAACGCCGGATTTTGCGCGTATTTTTGCCAACGCCGCCGCCTCGGCGCGATGAATGTGTCAGGTGGAATCCAATCCGTAATTTCCTCTGGGATCGGAATCGACTGAACCAGCGCGGCCGCCGCTGTGTCAAAATTCTGCTGAACGGCGAAGGCTTCGGTCTTGCGCGCGCGATGAAGCGCCGTCCGCAGCGCGCGATCGTCCACGCGTTCCTCGCGAATCGGCGCGCAATGCACCAGCATTTTCTCTTTTCGCGAAAGTTGGATCGCACTCATGTTTCGGTCCTGGGCAAAGTCGCGTCCAGCCAGGCTTGAAATTGTCGCCGCCCGTCGCAGAGCAATTTCGACAACTCGGGCGGTTTCAGCTCGGTCACCGAAAGCAACTCGCGATAATTGAACTCATCGAGATAAAAAAGCGCCAGCGCGGTCCGTTGCGGTTCCGGCGCTCCGGAAATCCAGATGGCAAATTGCTGAGGATCGAGCTTTTCGATCTGGGACGGCGCCCAGTCGGCAAGTTCGTCCTGTCGAAGATCGACATCTTCGGCCTGCAACCCTTGCTCGCCTGCTTCGAGACAACGCCAGCGCGCGTTGCGAAAAAACCAGAGCCGATCGCGCGGCGCCTCGCTACCGGCCGCCAGTTGGGCAGCTTCGCGCAGAATCGCGTGAAACACTTCCTGCGCTTCCGCCGCATCAGCCAACATTAGAAAACAGAAGCGGTAGAGCTGAAGCAGATTTTGTTTTTCCTCGGCCACGCGGACTTCTTTCCCCAAAGCGGAATGTTACGCGCCTCGCGTAGATCGCAAGAGGAGATGCGATTCCGACGCAGCGGCGGTTCGGCTGAATGGAGCCGGCGGGAGCCGAGCGACATGGACGGGAAAGCCCGAGAGGGTGAGCCGGTGGGAACGAGCGAATCAACCGCCGCTACTTGAGCTCTTTCAGCCGGCGCGCGACGTCCTCGGCATTCTCGCGGCTGTTGAACGCCGATATTCGGAAATAACCTTCGCCTTGCGCGCCAAATCCGGCACCAGGTGTAACGACCACATTTATTTCGCACAGCATCCGATCGAACATTTGCCAACTCGTCAGGCCTTTGGGCGTTCTTACCCAGATGTAAGGCGCATTCGTGCCGCCATAAACGTCCAGACCGATTTTTTCGCACGCCTCGCGCAGAATTTTTGCATTGCCCATGTAATGCTCGATCAATGCGCGACATTGTTTCCCACCTTCGTCTGAATACAACGCTTCCGCGGCACGTTGGACCGGATAACTGACACTGTTGGCTTTCGTGCTCCAACGGCGGTGCCAAAGGGGATGGAGTGGCAATTTTTTTCCTGAATCCGTGCGAGCAAGCAACGTCTTCGGCATCACCGTGAAACCGCAACGGACGCCGGTGAATCCACCGATTTTGGAAAAGCTTCGGAATTCCACGGCGCATTCGAGCGCGCCTTCGATCTCAAAAATCGAATGCGGAATGTTTGGATCGGAAATGTAAGCTTCGTAAGCAGCGTCGAATAAAATCAACGCATCGTGCTGCCGCGCGTAATCGACCCAGCCTGCGAGTTGCTCGCGCGTGGCGACCGCGCCGGTCGGATTGTTTGGAAAACAGAGATAAACAAGATCGACATGTTCCTTCGGCGGGGCTGGAACGAAATTATTTTCGGCCGTGCATGGTAGATAAACGACGCCTTCGTAGCTGCCATCCTTTCGCGCGGCCCCGGTGTGGCCCGCCATCACGTTGGTGTCGACGTAGACCGGATAAACCGGATCAGTGATCGCGACTTTGTTTTGATCGCCCAGAATATCGAGAATGAAACCGCAGTCGCACTTCGAACCGTCGGAAACGAAGATCTCATCGTCCGCGATGTCGATCTTGCGATCGCGAAAATCTTTCTGCGCAATCGCCGATCGCAAGAATTCGTAACCCTGTTCGGGACCGTAGCCGCGAAATGTTTCGCGGTGTCCCAGTTCCTCGGCCGCGCGTTTTAGCGCCTCGATCGCTGCGCGCGGCAGTGGCTCGGTCACGTCACCGATTCCGCAGCGTAGTAATCGGTCGGCGCCTTTCGGATTCTTCTCGCAGAATTCACGAACCCGCCGGGCGATCTCCGGAAAAAGATAACCGGCCTGAAGCTTGAGATAATTTTCGTTTAAGTAGGCCACGCCACGCTGTAGCGGCTAGTAATTCTTGGCCACAGCGTCCCAATTGACCACGTTCCACCAGGCTTTGATGTAATCGGGCCGGCGGTTTTGATAATTGAGATAGTAAGCGTGCTCCCAAACATCGACACCGAGGATGGGCGTGTTTCCGTCCATCAAGGGGTTGTCCTGGTTCGGCGTCGAGATCACTTCCAATTTGCCGCTCTTGTTTTTGATCAACCAGGCCCAGCCGCTGCCGAAACGGCCAACACCCGCCGCGGCGAATTTTTCTTTGAACTGATCGAACCCGCCGAAAGTCGATTTGATGTCGTCGGCGAGTTTGCCTTTCGGCTCGCCGCCGGCTTTCGGGCCCATGATTTTCCAGAAGAACGAGTGATTGGCGTGTCCGCCGCCGTTGTTGCGCACGACTGTGCGAATGTCTTCCGGAACGGATTTCAAATCGCGAATCAAATCTTCGACCGATTTTTTTTCCAGGTCGGCTTTGCCTTTGATCGCGTTGTTAACGTTGGTGATGTAAGCCTGATGATGCTTGGTGTAATGGATCTCCATCGTTCGCGCGTCGATGTGCGGCTCGAGCGCGTTGTAGTCGTAAGGTAATTTCGGTAATTCGTAAGCCATAATAAACACGTTAGGCCGCGAGCAATGGCGGTCAATTGACAGCCAACGACGAAGATGTCGATGTCGTTGTAGGGACGCCGCGCTGCAACGCCCGTCCGGCTCGGACCGTCCGCGGTCGGCGCAGCGCGCCGACCCTACCCTTCAGCCTGATAGAATCCTGGCCGCGTGACGAACCCGTTTCGGTAATTCACGTAGGTCGCGAGCGCGAGGAGCGGGAAATTTTGCCGGTACATGTCGTATTTGAGATAAAAGACGCCCGGAAAGCCGGTCCCGGTAATTTCGGGTTCATCCCACGTTCCATCCGATTTCTGCGAGCTCAAAAGGAAACGCAGACCGCGCTGGATGCTCGAGCGACCAAGATCGCCGCACGCACAAATTCCCATGATCGCCCACGCAGTTTGCGACGCTGTGCTCGCGCCGATTCCTTTCATCGCTGGATTCTCGTAAGTCGCGCAAGTTTCGCCCCAGCCGCCGTCGTCATGTTGACAGCTCTCGAGCCAATCGCGCCCGCGCAAGATCCAATCCTGGGTCATGTCGTGTCCGATCGCGCGCAGCCCGCGCAGCACTTGCCACACTCCGTAAATATAATTGACGCCCCAACGTCCGTACCACGAGCCATCGGCTTCCTGGGTTTCGATCAGATAATGGATCGCATCACGGACGCGCCGCCCTTTTGGATTGAAACCGATGTAACCTAGCAATTCGAGCGTGCGCGCGGTGAGATCGCTGCAAGTTGGATCGAGAATCGCATTGTGGTCCGCGAATGGCATGTCTTCGAGCCACGGCGTGGTGACGTTTTTATCGAACGCCGCCCAGCCGCCGTCGCGACATTGAAAACTAAGTTGCCAATCAAGCGCACGCCGAAAAGCATTCTCCAATCCCCAATTGTCCTCCGGCTTAACGAGCCGTAACGCCATCAACACCATCGCGGTGTCGTCCACATCGGGATAATAAACGTTGTTGTATTCAAACGCCCAGCCGCTCGCTTCGGGATGTGAATTGTTGAACGCCCAATCGCCTCGGACCCGCACTTCCTTGTCGAGCAACCATTTGGCCGCGCGCCGGAGAGCGGGGTCATCCGCGGGCAAACCGGATTCGGCCAGTGAGATCAAATTGATCGCCGTGTCCCAAACCGGTGACATACACGGTTGAATGCGGAAATCTTCCGGATCATCAACGAACAACCCGGCGAAATCTTGCGCGGCTTTTTTATAAGCGGGGTGGTCTTTTGAATAACCGAGGACGCGGAGCGCAATCAGACAATTCAGCATTGCCGGATAAACTGCCGCAAGCCCGTCGCTTCCCTGCCCGATTCGTTCCAGCATCCAACGCTCCGCTTCTTCGAGGGCGCGTTTGCGCGTCGGGCGGAGCCGCAGCGGATGCAAAATTTTCAGAACGTCGTTGAGGCGCAGGAAAAAATTGCGCCAGGTCCAAAAGCGTTCGCTCCGCGGCAGCCGCAGGTCGCTCTGCTCGGTGCCGAGTGGATAAAGCTCATGCAATTGTTTGTTGCCCGGCAAGGAGCGCGTCGGCTTGAAATGATTGATAATAGCAAGCGGAATCAGCATCGCCCGGCTCCAGGACGACATTTTGTAGATGTGGAACGGCGCCCAGCGCGGCAGCAAACTCATCTCCACTGGAATGGTCGGCAGATATTTCCACGGAAATTGGCCGAGCAGTGCGAGATACAATTTACTGAAAGTGTTCATCCGCGGGATGCCGCCGAGCCGCAAAATGTTCTCCCGCGCCCTGCGCATGAACGGCAGATCCGGCGAATAACCGGCCAGCTTCAATGCGAAGTACCCTTTGACCGACGCGTTGATCTCGCTCGGACCGCCGAAATAAATATTCCAGCCGCCGTCCGGCAGTTGTCGTTTTAAAATGTGACGGGCGCAGCGGTCTTGCAGAGAAACGTCGATCTCGCCCAGCCAGTGGATGAAGAGCACGAAATCGGAGCAGAGCGTGCTATCGACCAGCAATTCGCCACACCAATGACCGTCCGGCCGTTGTTGACCCAAAAGATTTTGCTGTGCTCGGGCCATCGCGTCGGAAATCCCGGCATCAGTCGCCAAATACGGCTCAGCTCGCTCGGGAGCTGCGCTTGGCAATGCGATGATGTTTCGTGGCGAACTCATTGAAGATTTAGATTTTCCCTGTCGAACGACTGCTTGTCACGCCGTAGTCATGACGAAGGCGGATCGATTCTACGAAGCTTGGGCAGCCGTAACTTCAGCGTTCTTACCAGTTTTGTGACCGTTTCCGCAGCTCACGCCGTTAAAGGCAAGAGTTTCGCTGCCGCGCCCTGTCGGTTTCGGTTTCGGTCCGAAATTAAACTTGATCGTCTTCCAAGTATCGCCGCTCTTCGCCTGCAAACCGAGGCTGGCCGTCGGCTCATACCCGCAGTGCACCATGCAGTTCTCGCACCGCGGGTCGCGCGCCACGCCGTCAACCACGCCGTATTTTTCCCACTCCACTTTCTCCAGCAATTCGGAGTAGCTCGAATAATGCGCGTCGGTCATCAAGTAACACGGGCCTTTCCAACCGCGAATGTTCCGGGTCGGAATCGCCCAGGCCGAACAGGTCAGGTCGCGATGGCCGGCCAAAAATTCGAAATAGATCGGCGTCCCGAAGAGCGTGTAACGCTGCATCCATTCTTCGATCTTGCTGAACTTCTCGACCGTCATTTTGCGCGTGAGAAAGAAATTTTCCGGCTGCAAATTGAGCCGCTTGATCATGTCCTTCTTGGCCGCGTCATACTCGTAGCCGGGCGAAATGGTGTGGCCGTCCACGCCCAGATCGGAAAGATAATCGAACATTTGTTCGACCTCCTTCATGTCGGTCTCCTTGTAGATCGTCGTGTTGGTCGCAACCTGATACCCGAGAATTTTCGCCATCTTGATCGCGAGAATGCATTCTTTAAAAACACCCTCGCGCTCGACGATTAGGTCGTGAATCCGTTCGAGTCCATCGAGGTGGACGTTCCAATACATCCACCTGCTCGGCCCAATGGTTGGCTTATTTGGATCTTTCGGGCCTTTGCGAACGTCGGCCGCGTCTTTGTCAGTAATCAAACCGGCCGCGAGCAGTTCGCCGATTTTGTCTTCTACGAACTTTGGCTGGGCCGACAATTGCGACGCCATCCACTCGCGCATTTTCTTGCGCATGAACATCGCGTTGGTGCAGATGTAAATGATGCGCTTCTGCTCGAGCAACCCCTGCACGAGCGCCTCGATCTGCGGATAAATCAGCGGTTCGCCGCCGCAAATGGAGATCATCGGCGCGTTGCATTCCTCGGCCGCCGCGAGGCAATCTTCCAACGGCAGGATGTCTTTTAGCGAAGTGGAATATTCGCGAATCCGGCCACAGCCGGTGCAGGTCAAGTTGCACGTATGCAGCGGCTCCAACTGTAACACGGTGGCGAATTTCTTCGTGCCGCGCAGCTTCTGCCCGATGATGTAGGCAGCGATCTTTGTCGTTAAAGCGAGCGGAAATCTCATAAGGGCGTGGAAAGTAACAATGCTCCCAGGCGTGTCAACCGATAGGTGATTGGACGAAATAGAGCCAAATGTATTGCAAAAGCGAGCAAATCTTGCGCAACGTCAGGTCTCACCCGTGGTTGAATATTTGAACACTTTCGTTACAGGAAGGACGAATCTAATATAAAGACTATGAAAACGTTATTGGCAGTTGTGATCGCCGGAGTTCTGATTGGCTCCGCTTATGGCCAGGGGACACCCGGCAACGGACAGCCAGTTGGCCCGAAGACAACCGGACCGGGTGCTTATTCGCCAGCTAATTCGCCGTTTAAAAAATGGACGACGAAGCAGTTGCAGCAACGCCGGCTTGACCTCTATCGCCAAATCCCGCAGACCCAAACAAACTTACCGGGACACAGGGGAGAGCCCGTATTCATTCACCACGGCGGGGAAGCCTTCTCCGATCAGCAAAAAGAGATTTATGCTATCGAAGGTGAGCTGAATTGGCGTTACCAGCACGGCGACAAAGATGCCGAGCTAAAACGAGCGATGCCGGGTCAGCCGCATATGTAGCAGGCAACAAGGTAAGTTGATTGAGCGACCGAGGCACGCCCTACTGGGTTTGCCAGCCGCGGCGGATCAAGCTGATCGCGATCGCCGCCAGGAGGAGCGCAATAATTTTCGAGACGCCGCGCAGCCCCTGCGTTCCCATCCAGCGCGCGAATCGATCGGCGTTGCACAGAGCGATTGCGACGATCGCGAGATTCACCAGCAGCGAAGCCAGCGTAAAGACCAGCCCGACCGAATCGACCAAAATCAAAAGCGCGGTCAGCAGTGCCGGCCCGGCAATGAGCGGCATTCCAAGCGGCACCACGCCGAACTCATTGCTTCCGCCGCGATCGTGTGGACCGAACCCGACCAGTTCGCGCACGGCCAGCACGAGCAGAATGAGTCCCCCGGCGACTTGGAAGTCGGCCACGGTGATTCCGAGCGCTTTGAAAACAACTTTGCCCAGAAAAATAAACCCGATCGAAACGAGCAGTCCGGTAAGGAGGCCGAGAAACGCCTGACGCTTTTGATGTTCGCTCGACGCGCTCGTCCCGAGCCCCATGAAAATCGCGACCAGCCCGATCGGGTCGATCGCGACAAACACCGGAATGAACGCGAGCAGGAATTTTTCGATCACAAGGTTTTGGCTTTACCGATTAGGTCTTCTACACAATCTTCGCTGCTTCCATCAACCAAACCTTTCCGCATGAAAATCTTCCGCCGCACTCTTCCTCTTCCGCTTCCTCTTTGTCTTAGTCTTTTCCTGATTGCCACTCTTCGCGCCGAAAATTTGAAAACGGTCGATGATTTTCGCGCCGCAGCCGCAAAAGCGAACGCTGTTCTCACGATTCCTGATTGGGAACAAACGCCCGAAGCAGTCGATGCGATGATGAAGAACGCGATCGCGACCGCGAACAAGGCGCTCGATCAAATCGGCGCCCAGGACCCGAGCAAAGCGACCTTCGAGAGCACGGTTGTCGCACTGGATGATCTGACCTGGCAGGCAGCCAACGCCGCGAACAAGGCGGTGATCATCAAGGAAAGCAACACCGACGAGAAAATGCGTGCCGCCGGCGAAAATGCCGTGAAAGTTTTCCAGGACTGGGCCGTCAGCATCGATTATCGCGAAGACGTCTATAAAGCGCTCAAAGCATTCGCGGGCACGCATCCGAGACTTTCCGGCGAAGACAAAAAGCTTTTCGACGAGACGATGCGCGATTATCGGCGCGCCGGTCTGGAATTGCCGCCCGATAAACGCAAGGAAGTCGAGCAGTTGCGTAAAGATCTCGCCAAGCTGGGCACTGATTTCGATACCAACATCGTGAACGCGAAGGCACCGCTCGTGTTCACGAAAGCCGAGCTCGACGGGGTCCCAGAGAGTTTCTTCGCCTCACCCGGCGTCAAGACCGGCGACGACGCCTACACCGTGCTGGCGAACGTGACCTGGCATTTCGTCACCGTGGAAGAAAACGCCAAGAGCGAAGCAACCCGAAAAAAACTTTACGTGATTCACGATTCACTCGCGAACGACACGAACCGGACCGTCCTCAACCAAATGATCGCACTCCGGAACAAGATCGCGCTGCGGCTCGGCTACAAATCGTGGGACGACTACCAGACCGAAATCAAAATGGCCAAGACCGGCGCCGGCGCGAAGAAATATATCGACGATCTCGTGACCGGCATTCAGCCGAAGTTCGCCGCCGAAGTTGCCGAGATCCAAAAAATGAAAGCGGCCGACACGCACGATCCGAAGGCTACGATCGGCGTCTGGGATTGGCGTTATTACGACAACCAGCTGGTGAAACAAAAATACGCCGTGGACAAGGAAGCGCTCCGCGACTTTTTCCCGTTCCAAAAAGTGCTCGAAGGCATGTTCAACATTTACCAGAGCATTTTCGGTTTGAAGTTTGAAAAAATCGCCGCGCCCTACAAATGGATCGACGATCTCCAGTTTTACATGGTGACCGATGCCGCCACCGGCGAGCCGCTCGGCATGTTTTATCTCGATATGTTTCCGCGCGAAGGAAAGTTCAATCACTTCGCCGAATTCCCGATTATCAGCGGCAAACTTTTGCCGGACGGCAAATATCAACGGCCGGTGACCGCGCTCTTGTGCAATTTTCCGCCGCCAAGCGCGGACAAGCCGTCGCTTATGACGCACACCGACGTGGAAACGCTTTTCCACGAATTTGGTCACGCGCTGCACGAGATTACCACCCGCGCCAAGTCTGGACGTTTCGCCGGAACGCATGTCCCCGGCGATTTCGTAGAAGCGCCATCGCAAATGCTGCAGAACTGGGTCTGGAGCAAGAAAGTGCTCGACACTTTCGCCGCCGATTATCGCGATCCATCGAAGAAAATTCCGGGAGACATCATCCAAAAGATGAATGACGCCAAGAAAGCGACCGCCGGCGTTTTTTATCGACGTCAGTTCGCGTTCGCGTCGCTCGACCTTGCGATGCACGACGCGCATCCGGAAAACGCCGCCTGGGATTGTGTCGCCATATCAAACCCGATTCTCGAAAAAGTCTTTCTGCCGATCGATCCGAGCACAACCTTCGTGACTTACTTTGGTCACATGAACGGCTACGACGCCGGCTACTACGGTTACGCCTGGGCCGACGCAATCGCCGCCGACATGGCGACTGTGTTTGAAAAAGCGAAGGATGGTTATCTCGACAAACAAGCCGGAATGAAACTGCGCCAGGAGATTTACGCCCAAGGCGACGGGCGCGACGTGACGATGTCGATCGAAAAATTTCTCGGTCGCAAACAGTCGGTCGAGCCGTTCTTGAAAAAGATCGGCGTGAAGAGCGAAGACGAAAAGAAAGCGCCTGTCGGCCCGTCCCAGGAAAGCAGATAACGGCGTCGCGAATCGCTCGACGAAGAGAATCGACTCCTCACCCCTGCCCTCTCCCCTTCCCAAGGGGAGAGGATGAAGGTGAGGGGTTGGCGCTCGCAGCGTAAATTTGCCCCGCATTTGCGACGCTCACAGAGCGCCGCTAGAGAAGCATTGTCATGTCGAGCGAAGTCGAGACATCTCTTACTATTTCCGTTATGAAACCGTTTATCCTCTCCTGCGTTCTTCTTCTCGGAAGCACAATCTCCCTTTTCGCTGCCGATAAACCGGAAGAAAAACTCAAGCCGGCCCTCGACGTCATCACGCCGGACGCATTGCTCGCCCACATCAAGACTCTCGCGTCTGACGAATTCGAAGGTCGCTCGCCCGGAACTAAAGGCGAAGAGCTGTCGATCAAATATATCTCCGATCAATTTAGGTCGATCGGACTGAAACCCGGAAATCCGGACGGCAGTTATTTTCAGGAGGTGCCGCTCGCTGGAATCAAGAGCGAACCGAAGATGATTCTCGCAGTCGCGGGCAAGCCGCCAGTCGAATTGAAATATCCGGACGATTTCGTCGCGTCGTCCGCGCGCTTGCAGCCAGAAATCAAGGTCGACAATTCCGATCTCGTCTTTGTCGGTTACGGCGTGGTCGCGCCCGAATATGGCTGGGACGATTACAAAGGCGTCGATGTTCGCGGCAAAACAATTTTGATGTTGATCAACGATCCGCCGGTTCCCGATCCGAAAGATCCGTCAAAGCTCGACGAGAAGATGTTCAAAGGGAAAGCGATGACCTATTATGGTCGCTGGACCTACAAATACGAGATCGCCGCGCAAAAGGGCGCGGCTGCGGCCATCATCATTCACGAGACCGAACCGGCGGCGTATCCGTGGCAGGTCGTACGATCGAGCTGGGCGAAGGAGAACTTCGAGCTCGATAATCCGAACAAAAACGCGGACGTGGTCTCGGCGCGCTCGTGGATCACGATCGATGTCGCGAAGAAACTTTTTGCCGATTGCGGCCAGGATTTCGACGCGCTGAAAAGGTCCGCAGTCACTAAGGATTTCCGGCCGGTGGCGCTGAACGCGAAAGCGAACATTGACATCAAACAAGCGCTGCGCTCGTTCAAATCGCACAACGTGATCGGCAAATTCGAAGGTGCCGATCCCGCTTTGAAAGACGAATACATCATCTACACCGCGCACTGGGACCATCTCGGGCGTCATCCGGAATTACAAGGCGACCAGATTTTCAACGGCGCGGTGGACAACGCTTCCGGCGACGCGGCCGTGATCGCGCTGGCGAGCGCGTTTCCAAAAGCCGATCCGGCGCCGAAGCGCTCGATTCTTTTTATGTGCACGACGGCCGAGGAAGCCGGACTGCTCGGCGCAAAATTTTATGCCGAGCATCCACTTTATCCGCTCGAGAAAACCCTGGCCGACATCAACATCGACAGCATGAACGTCTGGGGTAAAGCGCGCGACATCGAGGATGTCAGCTACGGTTTCTCAACAATGGACGACGCGCTTGCCAGCGCGGCGCAACGGCAAGGGCGCAAAGCGATTCCTAACAGCCGGCCCGAAAAAGGCGCAATCTATCGCGCGGACAATTTCGAATTTTCCAAAGTCGGCGTGCCATCACTTTACATCGGCAAAGGCGAACACCTGGTCTCGCGTCCGCCGAACGGTCCCCTGCGCTCTGACGAATTCGATTTGAAGGATTATCATCAGGTCACCGACGAAGTGAAACCCGACTGGGACCTCTCCGGCGCCGTCCAAGATGTCGACCTTCTATTCGAAGTCGGCTACCAGGTCGCCAACGCCGACAAATTTCCGGAATGGAAACCCGGCAACGAATTCAAACCGAAACGCGACGCGATGCTGAAGAAGTGATGAATCAAATTTCAATCAGAACCCTGGGACTTCGTGCCGTTGCAACTGCGGCGTTTTTTATACCGATTGCATCAGCAATTGCGCAAACACCAACTCCGGTAGTCGTCGTTCGAAACGCCAAGGATCTTTCCAGCTTATGCCATTGGCTTTCCGAAGCCGGAGTATCCGTACGAACTGCGTTCACGTCGCATTGGGGGAAAAGGCGTTTTCTTGCTGCACATTCGTCGTGATGGAACGGTCGAGTCAGTCGAAACTCTGATAAGCACAGGTCACATTGAACTCGATAATGCGACCAAGAGTGCTTTTATAAAGTGGCGTTTTCGGCCGGGGCCAACAAAAGCAAAGGTGCCGATCACATTCACGCCTCCGCATGGCGGCAGAGCAGAATGGCCGTTCGCACGATGAGTTGTAGAGGTGCTTGTGCCAAGCGCCTGTTTATGTCATGTCGAGCGGAGTCGAGACATCTCTAAATATTTCTGATCTAGCAACGGCCGGACAATAGTTAGAGATTCCTCGACTTCGCTCGGAATGACACAGCAAGAACATGCGGGTTGATTTTGTAATTGGCGGGACGCAGAAGGGCGGCACGTCAGCGCTGGATTCGTTTTTGCGGCAGCATCCGGAGATTTGCATGCCGACAACGCGCAAGGAGCTGCATTTCTTCGATCGCGAAGCTGACGACACCGATTACAAAAAGTATCACGCGAACTTTAAACCGAAGCCGAAGCATCGCGCGATCGGCGAAGCGAGTCCGATCTACATGTATTGGGAAACCGCGCCGTACCGGATCTGGAAGTACAATCCGCAGATGAAATGGATCCTCGCGCTGCGAAATCCGGTCGAGCGCGCGTTCTCGGCCTGGAACATGGAAACCAAACGCGGCAAAGAGAAATTACCTTTGGCTGAAGCGATCGAGAAAGAAGCTGATCGATGCCGGGAAGCGCTGCCGTCACAGCATCGCGTCTATTCTTATATCGATCGCGGCTTTTACGCGCATCAGGTCCGGCGGTTGTTCAACATTTTCGGGCGAGACAATTGTCTCGTGCTCTTGAACGAAGAGCTCAGGAACGATCACGAGAAGACGCTTCGTCGCGTTTTTGAGTTTCTCGGGGTCGATGGTTCGTTCGTACCGCCGGAAGCGAGCGTGTTCGAACAGGAATATTCTATCCGGATCGACAATAAGTTGAGATCGCGCTTGATCGACACCTTCTATTTCGACATCAAAGAGTTGGAGCGGATTTTGGGGAAAGATTTGTCGGATTGGTACTCTCAATGATGTCTCTCGGTTGTAGCTGCCGATGTCCTCATCGGCAGATTTCTAAAATGACTCTGCCGCCAGAGACGGCGGCAGCTACAACTTCTTCGCCGACTCAGAAGCTGGCTTGGCAGGTGATGCGCCTGCCCTACAATTGATTTTCAAATGAACCTGCCGATTCCAATACTGAGCGTGCTGATCGGCGCGACAATTTTGTTTTTCGGGAGAAAACTGTTCTGGCTTTGCGTGGCCGCGGTTGGATTTGCCGCAGGAGTGGAAGTCGCGCCTCATCTTGTCCACGACCCGTCAGCTATTCTTTCACTGAGCGTGGCGATCGTTTTCGGATTTATCGGCGCGTTGCTGGCGCTTTTTCTCCAGAAAGTCGCGATCGCCGTTGCCGGTTTTCTCGCCGGCGGAAAATTGGCGCTCGCGCTTGTCACCGCATTCCTCGTCCATGGCGCAAATTATCCCGGAGTCACATTCATCGTCGGCGGCATTATCGGCGCAATCCTGCTGCTGGCGTTGTTCGACTGGACGCTGATTGTTCTCTCCGCCGTGGTCGGGGCGTATTTGATCTGCCACACGATTGTCTTGCCGCAGACCGGCGCGACGATTTTGTTTGTTGGTCTCGCCGTGATCGGAATCGTGGTGCAAGCGGCGGCGTTTCGGGGCACACGGGCCGTCGCCTAACTGGAGGGACGAGCTCCGTCTCGTCCACACTTATTCGGACGGCACGGAGGCCGTCCCTCCAAGCATTTGTTGCTGACAAAGCGAAGATCGACATGTGAAATGTGGAGCATGAACTCACAAAGAACTGGGCTTCGGGTTGCCAGCCTCATTTTCGGCCTCGTGTGTCTTGTCCATATCTGGCGGGTATTGATGGCGCACTTCACGGTGCAAATCGGTTCGCATCAACTCCCAATTTGGGGAAGCTGGGTCGCGGTCGTTGTGGCCGGGGGATTAAGCATTTGGATGTGGCGATTGTCGTCAGCGCGATCATAAAACCATTAAGGCCACGCCCGTCGAATTGATGGTGACCCGTCTCCAATGAGACAATCCACTCTCGCGTTAATTTGTGGGGTCATCCTCTTTATTGTCCTGGCTTATTCGTGGTGTGGACGAAATCCTCCGCCGCCAGTTACTGGGTTGCCGGCGACACCGACCCCGACGCCGCCGCCAGTTGGAGTGAGCGCTACTCCGCAGGTCGCGGCGAGTCCTTCCGTTTCAGTAGCGCAAGTCACCGCAACCGCACCGGCGCAAACGCCGCCACCGGAATTTCGGAAAGTGGTGCAGTCGGCCGCGCCGGCGATTATTGAAATCACCGTTTTCGACGCCAAAGGGCAGCTTCTGCGGACCGGCAACGCTTTCTTTGTTTCGCGCGACGGTCTGCTCGTGACGAGTTGGACAATCGTTGCGGACGCAGCCCACGGCGTCGCCAAATCTCCCGATGGAAAGATTCGCAACGTGACCGGGGTGCTTGCATCCGACCAGCAGCGCGATCTCGCCATCCTTCGAGCCGAAACGAAGGTTGGCGTGCCGACTCTTTCGCTCGCTAAAAATTCCGAATCAATCGCGGTGAATGCCTGGGCGGTGGTCATTGGCAGTTCGCTCCAACACAAGGAGCAGCCCGTCGCCGCCGGCACCATCACTTCCCTCGGATCCGATCCAAAAAAAGACGGATTTCAAATTGGTGGATCGATTCCGAACGACGCTGCCGGCGCGCCGGTTGTCGATGCGGGGGGCGAAGTTATGGGAATCGTGACCGCCGCCGCCAAAGACGGTTTGCGGCCGTCTGGTCTGCTCGACCCGCTCTTGGCGCAGGCAAAATCAGCGGGGACTGGACGTTGGGCCGCGGCCCCGGTTGAATCGCCGACAGTTTCGCCAACGCCCACGCCGAAGTTGGCGCGCAATCCGCGAGTTCTTTACAATCCGGCGCCGCAATATCCTTACCAGACGCGACTGCTTCGTTCCGGTCCGACCACCGGCTCGGGAAAGTTTCGGGTTACATTCGACGCGAATGGACAAGTAAAGAATGTGCAGGTGATCGAATCCACCGGACAGGGACTTCTCGACTCGGCTGCCATGGATGCGCTTCGACGCTGGAGAGCAGAACCTGGCGCCCACGAATGGAACGTGCTGGTACCGGTCACCTTCCAACCTTAGGCAATTGTCTTCTGTAGAGGCCGCTGTCCTCAGCGGCAAATTCAAAAACTCTTCCGCCGAGACGGCGGACACTACAGTTCGGCGGTTAGTGTCTGAAATGCCGGACACCGGTGAAGATCATCGCCATTTTGCGTTCGTCGGCGGCAGCGATCACTTCCTTGTCGCGCACGGAACCGCCCGGTTGAATCGCGCAGGTCGCGCCTGCATCCGCCGCGGCGACTAAACCGTCCGGAAAAGGAAAGAACGCGTCGCTCGCGACTGCGCTGCCTTTCAACGAAAGCCCCGCTTCCTCCGCTTTCCAAATCGCGATCCGCGAGGAATCGACCCGCGACATCTGCCCGGCCCCGATGCCGAGGGTGCGATCAGCCGCGGCATAAACGATTGCGTTGGACTTCACGTGCTTGACCACCCGCCAGCCAAAGAGCATGGCGGCGAGTTCGTTTTTCGTCGGACGGCGTTGAGTCACGACTTGCTCCGGAGTTTCGCTCACGTTGTCGGAATCCTGAACAAGAAGCCCGCCGCAAACCGAGCGAAGGTCGATGGCTGGTCTCGCATCGACC
>Ga0193729_1000704_pt1 | contig 17505 bp, 20 predicted proteins | sample U1c2metaG_FD_143036 | JGI IMG/M metagenome (GOLD analysis project Ga0193729, IMG submission 143036) | Soil microbial communities from a riparian zone of the East river system, Colorado, United States - U1c2 | ecosystem: Environmental > Terrestrial > Soil > Riparian zone | place: USA: East River...
CGACGACCAAAACGCGATCGCCCTTCTTCCGCCAAAATCTCATATCCAACCCTATAAGATATGACTTGGAAATATCGACGCGATTGTTAAACGCTGGCGAAGGCGTCGGATTCTTTGGCGATCAAAAACAGAGAGGTGATTTCTACTCTGTCGAAGAGTTCAATCGGAGTTTCACGACTGCAAGATTTAGCGCTTTTTTTTAACCAGCCACGATCCGAAAACGTGGCGGCGGACAACATGTGATTCAAAGTCAGTTGATCGTTGATGCTTGAATAGTTGAGCGTTGGTGGCTTTGGCAACATCGCCCATGTCTGAGCATTTATGCCTGCCGCGCCGTACCGCTGCGGAGGCGGGAGTCGCGCCACAACGAAGACGATTCCGTTTATGCGCGGCATCAACCCCGAAAACATTCGGGTGGATCGTGAATATTTACTGGGCGCAGGCGTTCGGCCCATTGTTTAAGGAACTGGCTTCCACGGCAGAGAGATTGTCGGGGTCAGCTAATCGAAAGTAATTGTGCTGGGTCGTGCTGTTTCTTAAAGCAATGAGCCGAACTTTACGGCGGGAGCCACCGAGACTTTGAGTGTAGCTAGGGAAGCCGGGCACCTGGATGATATTAATCTAGGCGAGCGCTGAGAACCCTATTCCGGAGAAGTATCTAAAGTGAGTTAGGGCGGGTTTCCTGCGGAAGAAATCCGGGATTGACCTGGAGCGAGACGTCGTCGAAGAGCGCCCGGCCGGCGAAAGATTTTGAAAGTTGTGAAACAGTCAGCATTGCGGAAAGCGCGCAGTGTTCCCTCGTTCTATGCCCGGCGCAACTCCTGTTGCTCTTGTCACGTCGTAGCCTTGGCGAAGACGGATGCCACGCTGAAACGAAGTGAAGGCGGGTCGCGCCGACTCGCCTGCCATGCCGTAGTCTAACGAAGGCAGGTCGCGTCATAGTCAGACGAAGGCTGAAGCTTCAGCGAAGGCGGATCAACACCCTGTCCCGCAACTGCGGTGATCAACCGCCAACTCTCGACTGCTTCCATTCAACCATTGCGACCTGTCGCGCCGAAGCAAGAGCGTAGGCGGATGTGGATGGGATTTCGCGAGTCAACGGGTCAACCGAAAATCTGCGCCGCCAAAACAAAGATCGGCATCTTCTCTCCGGTACGCGGCAAATGGCGACCGGACTGGAGCGCAGTCGAAGGCAAATCTTGAATGTTTAGACACGACCCCATTTCCTTCCCTGCGGGTTGCAATCTAGACGCCCGTTTACCAGCGTAGACCACGCGTAATTAGTTTGTATTTCCAACCGCGAGATGCGCAGTAATGTTCCGCGGATTGGCGCTTCAGCTTTGTAGAAATCCAAAACAGCAACGGCAGGCCTTTCGTTTCATGGAGCTCCTTCGTGCCATCTTTGAACGTGACTAAGAAATCAGGATGATAACGGCGCAGCCACCCAAACGTGTACGGAATTACGATGTTGTGCACTTTCGTCCACTCCTTAACCGCTGGATCGTGCTCCAGTTCGACCATGTAATCCCGCTCAAGAAGCGAGTCGTACTCCTCAATCCGGCGCGGTGATCTACGCAGATTGCTCAGCGTACCGCGTTGACTCCACATCGCGTGAGAAGCTCGGTGGAGTTGCAAGAATGCCACCGATAAGCATTGCGTTTAAGAAATTATGACGAATTTGATCAAAGACCTGCCAGACCAGCTCGAGCAGGCGCGGCTCTTGACAGTCATAAACATCATTGCCTCCAAGGAAACGCTTTCGTAAGTGTGCGCGAATTACTTCTGAGATCATTTGCTGCCGAACATCGACATTGCGGTCATATTCCAGCAGCGCATCCTGCGCGAGTCGGCGGACTTGCTCGGCAATCATCTTCCGCAGCGTTTCGACATCGGGTTTTGCAACATTGTCCACCTTCGCGACTTCGATTCTTGGAAGATCGGCAGTCTGCATCGTGTCGAACTGGGAATCTAAGTTGCGCGAGAGAATCTCCCGGATGTCCTGATCAATTTGGAGTCTGCGGAAATCGTACGCGTATTCGTCGAGATACTTCTGCCAATCACTAATTGGCTCGCGCTCCTCTGGCGGTTCAGGAACCGCAGGTAGTTCGGTAGCATCAAAAACGGGAGCTTCTTCAAATTTCTTTTCGACTTCCTCGACCGTTTCTTGGCGAGGCGGCGGAATCTTCTTTTCGTCGATGATGTCGCCGGGATTGAGGCTGTCCCTATACTGTTCCGCACCTAGCATATCCCAAAGCCAGTTGTGCTTGAGGACTGGATGGTCGATGACATGGCATTGCTCCCATTCTGACGAATTCACGTTAATCCGTCGCAGTCCCCGCCCGATCACCTGCGGACCATAAACAGAATGAATGCGGTCGCCGATTTTCGTGTAACTGAATTTCCTGAAGAGAAGGATCACGCTAATATTCTTCACGTCCCATCCTTCGCGCAGCATTAACACGGAAACGATCGCGTCATACTTACAGTTCCGTACGTCTTTGTTTATTGTCATTGCGTCCTCTCGCGCTTCGTCTTCTGACTCGTTCGTGATGAGGAGCGTACTCAGATTGAATGGTGGCGCGCTCAGCGTTGCTGCGATCCGTCGAGCGTCATTGATCGAAACCGCTACTACGAAAATCAGCGGCTTGTATGAGGGTTTTCCATCCGCAGACGGTGGCACCGTTTTGATTTGGTACTTAAGACATTCGAGCGCTATGCCTAGCTGCTGTGCCATTGGTCCTTCAGTCGTGACATAGCGCGATGCGCGGATTTTCTTCCTTTCGATTTCGTCCCACGGCATTTCCTCGACTGTGAGTTCCTTGCCGGTTTCCAAATCTGTGTACGTCAACTTAACTTTCGTAATATCCGGTTTGAAAACGACGACGCGCTTGATCACCTTATCGCGCATCGCTTCGGCGATGTCATAGTAGTAAATCATTTCACTGTCGGGATGAAGGCCGTCGAGTCGATCCGGCGTGGCAGTTGTATCCAGTCGCAAGACGCGTTTTGGCTTCAGCTTGTTGATGAGATCGTTATAGTTTTCGGCCTTTGTGTTGTGCGCCTCGTCGTTGAAGATTGCGAGCCTGTCGCAATTTTCGTAAATCACGCGCCAATTGTCTCGGCCCTCGTAAATCTGGTGCACGTTGCCGAGAATGATGTTCGCGTTTCGAATTCCGGCGGCCGGTTCGCCCTGCTTCATGATGTGGAGCGACAGACGATCCCGCTCATATTCGTACGGCCCGAAGAAGAATGGGAAGATACGGAACACGTAGCTCGTGTCTTTTGGATCGAAGGCGTCCACTAGCCTTTGCCGCACAATCGTGTTTGGAACCAGAATCAGGAACTGGTTGATTTGATGGACGACCCGCAGATACGCGATCATAGCCGCGATGATCTGTGTCTTGCCGCCGCCGGTGACGATCTTCGTCAGCAAATCCTGCATCTTCAGAATCTCGAACGCGTAAACGCACCGCTTCACCGCCTCTTTTTGGTGTTTCCACAACGGGGGCTTGAAATTCGGCGAGTCGAGGTTCTTCAAGAATTCAGCGCCGTTGGATGGCAATCCCGCGTAACCAGCGCGACACCAGTCCGCAAAATTCTTTTCGTGGGATGCAAAAGCGTAACGCATAGCCTATTCCACTTTCACCTCAATGCTGTTGATACTCTCACCGCCGAGATTGTCCTGTACGCGGCACGCGACCGTGCGCGCGCAAGGTGCCGCGAATTGGTGCTCCGCGGTTAGAATCGCTTCAAATTTTCGGGTAACGCCCTTGCCCTTGTTTTCCTTGCGACCAAGAACGTAGTCAGAATGTGCTGCAAAATGACCACGTTCGTAAGCGAAGTCCCATTGGCAGTTCACTAAGTAGCCGTCAAGATTCGCGCTGTAAGTGTCCACCGCTTCGAAGTGATACTTTCGCCGCGCGAGCTGTTTCACTTTGATTTCGCCGATGATCGGCGGGTTGGTGAATCGGAGGAAAAACTCATTATCGCTGGCCTCCGGATATTTCCGTGTGATTCGTTCGCGAAATTCCTGACTGTTGATGGGGACGTAATCAAACTCCATTGCCACACCTTTTTCAGGCAGATTTTTCGCGATGTAGTCTAAGAGGCCCTTCCGGTACTCATTGAGGACAGGCGAGAATTTCCACGCGAACACCTTCGCTTTTACGCGCGCGTTAGGTTGGAGATGCTTCAGGCATTCTTCGAAGAACGCTTTGACCTGCTCAGGCTTCAGCGTTTCGTCCGCATCAGCAGGTCCGACAAGGATCGGCTCCAGCTGACTGCGAAAACCGGAGATTGGTCCGCCCTTTGTGTCCAAGCTCGCTTCCTGACAATTCAGGATGAATCGCTCAAAATCTTTTTGCGCGACTGACTTAAAACGATCCATCGAATATACTCCAACGTAAGCAACACGGACATCCGGCACTTTCTCACGCACGTTTGTTAGTGTTTGCTGAAACTCGCCCGCTTTGGAATAGTTGCTCTCGATACCGCTCTGCTCCTCGGAAATCTTAACGATGCGATCCAGCGTTACCGAGATGGCTATGCGCGAAATATCGCAACCAATCCAACGGCGGTTTAGCCGCTGCGCGAGCGCTGCTGTGGTCCCGCCGCCGATAAAAAAATCCGCGACTACATCACCCTCGTCCGTGGTGGACTCAATTATTCGCTGAAGCAATTCGACCGGTTTTTGTGTCGGATATCCGATACGTTCCGAAGCGCTGGCATTAATGTGTTGAATCGCCCAGACATCCCCGACCTTTTTGCCCTGTTCATTTAAGTACACCTTATACGGTTCCTGGCCGCGGCGCTTTTGCCAACGATACCATCTTCCATCCGAATCTCGCTTATAGTGTGAATCTGCTTTTCCGGCCGTTTCTGAATATGGCTCAAACTGATCCTTAAAAATCCAATTCTGCGATTTCGAGTACCAAAGGACCGTATCATGTAATCGCTGGAAATTATGACTCGTCGCGGTGTACCGCCGGTAGTACCAAACTATCTCGTTCAAGAAATGCTCGTACCCGAAAATCTTGTCCATCTCCGCTTTGATGTAGTGGCTCGCATGCCAATCGCAGTGAACAAAGATCGAGCCTGTCGATTTTAGGACGCGACGCATTTCCCAAAGCCGCGCATTAAGCCAGATCAAATATGTATCGAGACCGCCTTCCCAAATGTCGTTGAATGTGCGCACTTCGTTGGCATCGCCCCAAATCGTGTTGTACTCCGCGCCGCTGAAGAATGGCGGATCGATATAGATCAAATCAATTAGTTCTGACGGAAGCGTCCGCAGCACCTGAAGATTGTCGCCAAAATAGAGGAGATTGGGCGCAAGCTCAGGAGAGCCGAATTGCACCCAATCGCCGTTGAGTGTTGGCCGCAATTCCGGCAGACGAATGAACGGGAACACGACATCGTAGCCACGATCTTTCACCCAACCAAGCGGAGGATGCGTCGGATCCGGCAGATTGCTTAGTCGGCTCCGAACTCGCTTTGCAACGGTGAAAACCTTTTCCTGCTCCGGAAGCGGTTGCTTTTCTGACTCTTCCTGAATCTTGCTAGGCGCCGTAATAGCGATTTGCGCTATTGAAGATGACGGCGTCGCATTGTCTTCCTCCTTTTTCAGTTGGAACTCGCCCTCAATCTCGAGGTCCAGGGGCTCTTGCGGCATACGGCGCTAATCATAGCGGCCGATGAAAGCGCCGTCACCTGCAAATGATACCCGGGAGGGAGAAATGGAGTCGCATCTAAACATTCAACATTGATGGCTTCCGCCGATGTGATCCGTTGAATCGTTACATTGTTACATCGTTAGGCCTGTCACTGCTTCGAAATCGCAGGCTTTCCGAGAAGCAGATACTTCTGGACTTTGCCGGTGGCGGTTTTCGGCAGCTCGGCCTATCGGCGACGTTAAATCGTTAAAAGCGTTACATCGTTACAACGGTGTAAAAACACCAGCCGTCGGAGTCATCACTGTTTGGAGACGGCCGGCTGCTTTCCTCGAAGGACATACTTCTGAACCTTGCCCGTCGCTGTTTTTGGCAGCTCGGGTACGAAGTGAATTTTCTGGGGACACTTGAAGTGCGCCAGATGATCACGAGCGTAATTGCGCAGCTCGGTCTCCGTCGCGGTCGCGCCCGTTTTTAAGACGACAAATGCGTGGGGCGTCTCGCCCCAGCGCTCGTCCGGCATTCCTACGATTGCGACCTCTTGAACGGCTGGATGTCGCAGCAATGCCCCTTCCACTTCGACCGACGAAATATTTTCGCCACCGCTAATAATGACATCTTTTAATCGATCCCGAATTTCCACGTAGCCATCGGGGTGAACGGCGGCGGCATCACCGGTATGAAACCAGCCGCCTCGCATAGCCTCGCCTGTCGCTTCTGCATCTTTATAATAGCCTTTCATGACAGCATTCCCGCGAACGATGATTTCACCAATCGCCTTGCCATCCTGCGGAATATCGCGCCCTTCTTCGTCGACCACCCGGAGTTCACCTGAAGTGAGCAGCTCTACTCCCTGACACGCTTTGATGACAGAGCGCTCAGCGCACGAGAGCCGTTCGTGTTCAGGTCTTGATTCGCAGATCGTAATAAAAGGCGATGTCTCGGTCAGCCCGTAGACTTGAGTAATCTGCCATCCGAGTTCCCCTTCAATTCGCTCGATGGTGGTCGCAGCCGGAGGCGCGCCCGCGGTCAAGATCCGCACGCCGCGGCGCGCTTGGCGTCTCAGCTCTTCAGGACTATGAGCGATGCTGATCAATACAGTTGGGGCGGCGCAAAGCATTGTCACCGACTCGTCTTTAATTTTCTCGAATACAGCACTGGGCTGAACCTTCCTCAGGCAGATGTGGGTTGCGCCCGCCGCCGTGACAGTCCAGACGAAGGTCCAGCCGTTGGCGTGAAACATCGGCACTGTCCAAAGATAACGATCCGTCAGGGTCATTGGGTGATGAAGGAGTGTGCCGACTATGTTGATGTAGGCGTTGCGGTGGGTGATCATCACTCCCTTCGGCTTTGCAGTCGTGCCACTGGTGTAATTGATAGTTAGCAGGTCGGTTTCTAGAATGGTGGGCCGGCGAAATTGTTTCGGCGATTCTGCGATCAATGTCTCGTAATCCAACCATCCTGATCTCTTTCCACTGAGCGCGACGAAGGAGGATACGTCTGGGATTTTCGATCGAATACTGTCGACCGTTTCAAGATAATCGGCGTCCGCACAGACAAGGCGCGTGCCGCTGTGCTCGATCATATACGCAAAATCATCGGCGATTAAACGGTAGTTCAAGGGCACCAAAACGGCACCGATTTGCGGAACAGCGTAAAACGATTCCAGCAGAGCATGGGTGTTGGGTGCGATGTAGGCGACACGGTCGCCTCGGTTCACACCGAGTGCCTGCAACGCCGCCGACCAGGCGTCGCATCGGTCGAAAAATTGCTCGTAACTTAGCCGTAGATCGCCATCCACCACGGCTTCGCGTTCGGGGTAAAGCTTACGACTCCGACGCGCGAACTCGAGCGGAGTTAATGGGGTCTCCATAGCACCGAACTATTCTCGATCAGCCGGGGCTTCTAGCGATCTAGCGGCGCGATTTCAGGCGATTACTGCGGGGATCGCAGAAACGCCCTAAGGAATCTTTACAAATTTCCCAGCACTGAAATCAATAAACTTAGCGATGCTCTCTCCGCGATCGAATCGCTCCAACACTTCGTCCCGATCGCTGTTGCGTCGAAGAGCAGATGCACCCGCGCGACTCCGAGCCAAAGTCGTTCCACGACGATTGAGCGAACTGGCAGATCGTTTCTTGAACTTGCGCGCGAGCTTCCTGGAGGTCGTTTTAGTTGCGACCTTTCTGAGCTTTCTTTTCATCTTCATATCTTTCTCGCTCTTCCACCGTAGCTTCTCTGGCGCTGATAAGACGCCGACGGTGACCTTTATACGTTAGAGCGACCAAATATAGCCTGTCGTTCAATTTTCCGAAAGCCACATATCGCATTTCCTTCCCGCGAGGGGAAGGATATTCGTCGACGCCCTGCCGCCAAAGATTTCGTGCCTCCTCAAAGTCGATCCCGTGCCGTGCTTTATTGGTTTCGCTCTTCTGATCGTCCCATTCAAAATCTTTATCGAGCACATTTCAGTCCATAGCGAATTAGACCGTCTTGCGAGAAGAAAAAGACTCACCTGAGCAGCAACTTCTCGATCTCACAACATCGGCAGTGGCTGATTCCCGCCTTCGTCCCGCAGTCGTGGGGACTACGGCGCGGCCGGCGATTTTGGCGGCGGGAATTTTTTCTGAGCTGTTTGAACCAGCTAATTTGCGTTCGCGTTTTCGCTCCGAAAGAAATACTTCCATTGTTCTTGTGCCACTCAGTGATCCGCGAACTCGTTTGAGTCGGTTCGCTTTCAATTCGGATTTCTTCTTCGGCTTAGAACGAATTCGTTTCACAAGCTTCATTAGTCCCTTGATTCAACGCGTTGAGAATGATGTCCATTTGCCATTGCATCAAGCGCATGGAGAATTGCGCAAAGAGAGAGAGCCGGTTAGAGTCGAGTCGCGTCCGACCCGCTTTGGACGCGTTGCCAGGCCGCCTTGCTTAGAAACTACCGTTTTCTCCTCTCCGGGAGTCGGGATCAGAGGGCTCCCGCGTCGTCGTTATCGCGCCGTCACGCGCGAACCGTGCGAACGTTGGTAAGCTCGGATCGCATAACGTGTTCTAGGACCCATGACTCCATCGATCGGGCCACGGTAATAGCCTGCCCGTGCCAAACGCATCTGGGTTTCCCGAACCGAGGAACCTCTCCCGGCGGCACCACTCCGGTAACCGGGTTGATCGTAAGAATCGTATCCGTATCCCCCGTATCCGTAGCCGGAGCCACCGTATCCGTAGCCACCGTATCCGCCGTATCCGTAGCCGTACGGATTATAGCCGTACGGGTAATACCCGTAAGGATAGTAGCCGTCGTAATACGAACCGTAAAAGAACGGATCACCAAAGTCGCCGAAGAAGACGAACCGATCATCGAAGCCGCGACCATGGCGAAAACCGCGATCGCCCCGAAAGTTCCGGGACATTCCCGGACCGAAACGCGATCCGCCCCGAGCGAAACCGGGCCTCATTCCGCCGAATTCCGCACCACCACGGAAGCCGCCACCTCTGGCACCTCCACCGCTAAATCCGCCCCCTCTACCGCCTCCACCCCCAAACCCGCCCCCGCCACCATGCCCTCCGGCCATGGCAACCGAGGCGCTCAAAGTGATTGCTGCAACGCAGCTTGCGAACAGAATTGATTTTGTCTTCATAATAAGTTGGGGTTTCTACTTAATGATACCGCGAAACGGGCAAAAACTTCCATCTTTATCTACGAAACTTCCACTGGGGAAGCGTTCCGCCTTCGTCCCGCGGTCGCGGGACTGCGGCGCGACGAGTGAAGCGTTGAAGCGTTAAAGGGTTGAAGGGTTGTCGCCACGGCGACTTCGTCCGTTGGCGAAGAAGAGTTGAGAGGACTCGCCTTCACTCCGCAGTCGCGGGACCACGGCGCGGCAGGTAGAGGACAGAGGACAGAGGACAGAGGACAGAGGACGGAGGACAGAGGACGGAGGGCAGAGCGCAGAGGCATTTAACAGGGTGACCCTCGCTTGCTCGACACGCTTGCCTACGAGACATACGTTCCGAGCGTGAGCACGCTCTCGAACTTCGTCAGCCTTCATCCGTATTTTAAAGTCCATTCCGGAAAACTGGATGCGGTCAAAGCCGGGTTCCCGCGCTTCGTCGAGAAAACCGCGACGGAGGAGAAAAATCTTTTCTACAGCTTTACCGTCAACGGTAACGAAATTTTCTGCCGCGAAGGCTACACCGATGCCGAAGGCGTTCTCGCGCATCTCGACAATGTGGGCGCGCTGCTCGCGGAAATGCTCACCCTGGCGGATCTCACCCGCGTGGAGGTACATGGGCCAGCGGCGGAGCTGGGAAAGTTGAAAGAGCCTCTCGCCCATCTCAATCCAGCGTGGTTCACGCTTGAGTGAACCCTCTCGCATTGGAGAAACGCCAGTAAGAGGATAGAATCGGATTCATAGATGACCGACGAGCGCATCGACAAGATCAAATCAGCCGTTGAGTCGGCTGAAAATATTCCGGCCAACAAGAAGGCCGAGTTGTTGCGCCTGCTGTCGAAGCTGCAGCCGGCCATTGCAAAAGTTTCAGAGACCCATCACGAGCACGCGCAGAATATCGCCGGTCTGGTCGAGGCCTCGACCCATGAAGCGACTCGCACCAAGAAAAAACCGCAACAGACCAAGACACCTTTGCACGAGCTAAAACAATCTGTGGAAAACTTTGAAGCGTCTCACCCGGAGCTGGTCGCTCTGGTGACGGAATATTCCGCGCTGTTGGCCGCTCTAGGTATCTAGGATCAGAGGGCAGCCGCCTTCGCCAAGGCTTCCGTCTTCGTTCGACTACGACGTGACGAGTCGGCGTGCCAAGGAGGGCAGAGGGCCCGCCTACGCCGAGGCTTCGGCGTGGCAAGCAGAGGGAAGATGTTAGAAAATCAAATCAAGCTTGTGCCGACGCATACATCGCCCCCGAAAGCGTTCGGGGCCGATCCACCTTTGCGCGCGCCGCGGCGAAGCATCGACCAGGCGGGCTCCTCATTTAAGAAAAATGATGTCAGCGCGCACGAGCCAGGCAAACCCGACTAAGAACGCAATGAAGAATGCTGTGCCGAGCGTTGCCGCCGCGACGCTGAAAACCAGGGAGTGCGGAACGCGTTTCATCAGCTTATAGGCGCTGATTCAACCAGCTCATCTCGCGCCGGACGAGGAGCCAATGGATTTTCGAGAGTCTTATCTGACTTCGAATTTTTGAAGCAGAGCCGCGAAAGAATTCTGGCCACCGGTAAGCTTGGTTGTCTGTGTTGCACCTGATAAAGGGCGCCATTTTGCGTAATCGTCGGTTCCGTCGTGTTGCTGCGTTCGTTTATTGCGGAGCTTAGCGGCCCCGAATTTTTCTTCCGACGCGTTCGCATCATCCTAAAAGACCGCTAGCGAACCGGGTTGGTTACATGCCATTTGCCTGCCGCCTTGAGCGACGATTCAGAGATCAGAAGTCAGAGGTCAGAGGGCAGAGGGCAGAAGTCAGAGGACAGGCCTTCGGCGCAAGTGTGCCTCATTCACTCCGCTTTTCGTGTTTGCCCCAGTACTGCTCCGCTTCGGCCTCCGATACGCGCGAGCGCCCTGCTCGCAAATCGCCTCTGCGTCGTGCTAGTTCGGACAATTCCTCCGCGGTTTGGCGCAGCTCGGGAACAGAAAACATTTCATCCAGCAAATAAGCGGTCATCCATTTCCGCTCTTCGGGAGTTCGTTGATCGATGATTTCCTTCAGCTCCGCAGTGCTCATCGCGCTTACGATGCCATAGCGCCTGATCTCAGGCAACGCGTTGATTACGTGCGCGGGAGCGCCGATCCGCCACATCGGCTATGCGGCGGAGTTGTCGAAGGTAGAATTTTGCAGGAGGCTTGGGACAAGTGGATTCCGAGCCGCTCCTCAACGTCGCTGATTACGCGCGCGCCGCGCGGCGCACGCTCCCGAAAGAGGTCTTTGATTATTACGAAGGCGGAGCATTGGATGAGATCACGCTTCGCGAGAACAGCGCCGGCTGGGAAAAACTGAAGCTCTACTACCGTGTCCTCGCCGGGGTTGGACCGCGCGATATGAGCATGACCGTCCTCGGTCAACCGGTTAGCATGCCGATTCTGGTCGCGCCGACCGCTTTCCACAAACTGGCCTGCGACGGCGGAGAGATGGCGGCAGCAAAAGCGGCCAGCGCGGCGAAGACCTTGTTCGTCCTAAGCTCGCTGTCGAACACCGCGATGGAATCGGTCTTCGCCCAGGCGGCCAGTCCGCGCTGGTTTCAGCTCTATATATATAAGGATCGGGAGATCACGCGTGAGCTGGTGAAACGGGCAGAGGCGGCCGGGGCCGAGGCGATCGTGCTGACCGTTGATGCACCGGGCTTGGGCACCCGGGAGCGCGACGCGCGCAACAACTTCCGGTTGCCGGGCGGCTTAGCCGTCGAAAACCTCGCGCCCCTGGGAAGAGGGGACTTTCCTGAAGTGAAAGGCTCAGGCCTGGCCGCGTATGTGCGAGCCAATTTCAAAGAAGATCTCGGATTCGACGATCTCGATTGGTTATGTCAGTCCACCCGGTTGCCAGTGGTGGTCAAAGGCGTGTGTCGCGGTGACGACGCGCGCCGCGCAGCCGAACACGGTGCAAAGGCGATCGTGGTATCTAATCACGGCGGCCGACAGCTCGACACTGCGCCGGCCACATGCGAAGTGCTTCCTCACGTGGTCGACGCCGCGGGAGATATCTGCGAGATCTATGTCGATGGCGGCATTCGGCGAGGGAGCGACGTGTTGAAGGCGGTCGCGGTCGGTGCCCGAGCGGTGCTGGTCGGGCGGCCAATTCTCTGGGGGTTATGCGTCGCCGGCGAACAAGGCGCCGTGCATGTTTTGGAAATCCTGCGGCGAGAACTCGACGAAGCCATGCTCCTTTGCGGCTGCACGAAGGTCAGTGATATCGGGCGCTGGTTGCTGAAGCCGTAGCGAGCCGCGTTCAATCGTTCAGTCGCGACAAGTTACGTGATGATGGAAACGGCACTTCGCCCGTCAGCCAGTCGCGACGAAGTCCCAGGGGACTCCGCGAAAACGGCGTGCGAAACTGAAAAGCTTAAGCGTTAAGCTTTATCGTAGACGGCCGTGCTTTTGATCTTCTTGCCATTCGCGTCGGTTCCGTTTGTGGTGACGGTGCGGCTTTTCCCATCGGCAGAGACCATAATTCGACCGGTGGCCGTGACTCTTCCGTGATGCCAAACGGTCAACGCCAACGTGCGGTCATCGATTTTCTTGTACGATCGCGCGTCTGAGGTCGGATCGCCAGTGACGGGATAATTTTTCCCGTCAAACTTGCCCGTCCATTCGTTGTGGGCGGATTTACCCTTCGCATCTACGCCATTCACCGTCACTTTGACTTCGTTACCGGCTGCCTCATAAACAACCATGGTGTTCTTTGGTGTCCCGGGGTCGAACTTTGATTTGGCCTCGTTCAGCTTCCAAGTGCCCATCTGCGGGTCGGCGGCAAAACAAGCGGCCCCTGCCAAGAAGCAAATTGCCAGCGTTAATCCAAGGGTTTTTGTTTTCATATGGCCGATCAAGGCCGGATTTTGATTTTCCGTCAATGTTTTTTTCACGCTAACATTTTTCATGCGCAAGTGGCGTTTCGTCGCAAGATTCAGGCATGCCATCAGTCGAGGAGAAACGCAGAAAATTTCGTCAACTACACGAGAACGGTTGCTTTGCCATTCCGAATCCGTGGGACATCGGCAGCGCGCGCTATCTTCAGCACCTTGGATTCAAAGCGATCGCGACGACCTCGGCCGGTTTCGCTTTCTCCCGCGGGTTGCCCGACGGTGCGGTCGGTCGCGACGAGATGCTGGCGCACATTCGCGAACTGGTCGAAGCGACCGATGTTCCGGTGAATGCAGATTTTGAGAATGGTTATGCCGATGATCCAAATGATGTGGCGGAGAGTGTGAGACTCTGCGTCGCGACCGGCGTGGCCGGTCTGTCGATTGAGGACGCAGCCGATCGCAAGGAAAGCCCGGTTTACGATGTCGGTCTTGCAGTAGAGCGAATCCGCGCCGCGCGGGAGGCGATTGGCGCCAGCGGCGTATTGCTCGTTGGGCGAGCGGAGGGATTTCTTGTCGGCCGCGAAGACTTAAATAAGGTCATTGAGCGTCTTACCGCTTACTCTGCAGCAGGCGCCGACTGTTTGTATGCGCCCGGCTTCCGCGAGCGCGAGCATATCAAGGCGATTGTTGATGCTGTTGCACCGAAGCCGGTGAATATCCTTATTGGTGGACCAATTGGCCTAACGATGAAGGACGCGGCCGAACTCGGTGCGCGCCGGGTCAGCGTGGGCGGCGCGTTCGCGCGCGCGGCTTGGGGCGGCTTTTTTCGTGCTGCCAAGGAACTGAGCGAGAAAGGAAGCTTCGACGAGCTAGTAAATGCGGCGCCATACGCAGAGCTGCAAGACTTTTTCTCCAAAGATGCAAAGCGACAGGAATGACGCGTTCCGTAACGGGCGATATCTTCCCGCGTTTCACCGATCAGAGCATCGGCAGCGGTCGCTTGGATTTCGGTGGAGGAAATTCCCGGTCGATTTCGGCGAGATCCTGTTTCGTTAGCCGAATCTTCGCTGACTCCGCGTTTTCGCGAACGTGGGTTTCGTCGCTCGCTTTTGGAATGGCGATAACGCCGTCCTGGCGCAGGACCCAGGCGAGTGCGATCTGCGCGGATGTCCAGCCTTCACGCGAGGCTCCGGCGCGACAAGTCGTGTCGTGACGTTTTGCGATTTTCTTTAGCGTCACGTTTTTCAACAGACCTCGGCTGTGTCCAACCGGTGAATAAGCCATGATTGGAATTTTCTTCTTTTGGCTCCATGGCAGAAGATCGAATTCGATGGCGCGGTGTTCTAGATTGTAGAGAACCTGATTTGCAGAACACGCAGAGAGCTTCTCTCGGTCATTAAGTTCCTTCATATCTTCGAGATCGAAGTTTGAGACGCCCCAACGCCGGATTTTTCCGGCGTCGCGAAGTTTCTCGAACGTTTCCACTGTTTCTTCGAGCGGTATGTCGCCACGCCAATGCAATAAATAAAGGTCAATGACCTCGATGCGCAGACGCTTGAGGCTGCGCTCGCATGCTTTCGGCAGCTTCGTGCGTGAGGCGTTGTGCGGGTAAACTTTCGTGACGATGAAAACGCGATCGCGCTGCACGTCAATCGCGTCGGCCACAACTTTTTCCGCTTCGCCGTCACCGTACATTTCCGCGGTATCGATGAGTGTCATGCCGAGATCGATACCCAAACGCAGAGCCGCGACCTCATCCGCGCGCGCGCTTTTGGTCTCGCCCATGCGCCAGGTTCCTTGACCCAGCGCCGGCACGCGGTCACCGTCCGGCAATTGAACTGTCTTCATGTCTAGGGATCAGAGGCAGATGTCCGAGGTCAGAGATCACCGCGGTCTAACGCCGGGGCGGTGAAATCATTGGTATGACTTCTCGCTTGTTGCGCCGATAGACACGAAAGTCTTCGTCCACGGTAATGATACTGTGTTTCGGATGCAGCTCGCTCATTCGGATGAGACAGAGATCGGCCAGGTCCGGTTTTCGATCCTTGTAACGTTTTGCCAGGGCCGCGAGGTGAGCGAGATGATCGTTGCAGACAAAATCCAGCCGAATTAGTTCTTCGGAAATCATTTCCAGCACAAGACCCGCGTCTGCGAGATGAAACGCGGCTTCGGCCAAAACGGGCTCGCAGGTCAGCAGCGGCTCCGTGACCTGCTCGGCTACGTCCAGTGCCCAGGCGTGATGTAAATCGCGGGCGTTAGCGAAGGCGACCAGAAAGCCAGTATCGGCGATTGCTTTCATGATTTCGCGAAACCTTTCCGCATGGACAGATCTCGCGCGCCTGTTCGAATCGCACCGGCCAAGCGCATGAAGTTTTTGGTCTTCTTATCGCCGCGCCGCACTCGCTCCAGCTGTTCGCGAACGATCTGGCCCTGCGAGATACCGGTACGGGCCGACTTTTCTTGCAGCCACGTGGCAAGGGGTTTTGGAACACGAATAGTAATTGTGTTACTCATGTGACAATATTGTAAGATACCTGAGCAATGTCAACGAAAACAATGAGAAGGCCGCTGCGGTTAAAGATTGGGGTCAAACCTCAAAAGACACGACCCCGGCTTGCCCAACCTTTTTAGCGCCGCGGCTCATCCGTTACGCACTTGCTTCTGCGTACTTGGTGCGGTGCCGCGCTTGTTTTGCGCGGTTGCCGCAGACACGCATGTCGCACCAAAGGCGGCGACAGTTTGCTGTGTTAGAGCACAGGAAGGCTAACTGCCTGGCGGGACTGTTGATGTCCCTATAAAAACGCTGAAAGCGGAAATGCTGAAACGCTGAAATCGGACAATCATTTTACTGAAGCCTTTGCCTTTGGGCGGCGTTTCAAGTGGCGGCCGCCTCGGAAGTGGCGGCGATATTGCCCGGGAGCAATTTTTAGCGCGCGCTGAAAAACGTTGCGCATCGAATTGACATTCCCAAAGCCGCACTCTCCAGCAATCGTTTCCATGCTGTTATGACTTTCTTCCAGTCGCCGGCGAGCTGCTTCGACTCGCAGGCGCTCTACGAACTTCGCGGGCGTGGTCTTCATCTCTTTGGTAAAGACTCGGGCAAAGTTGCGAGGACTCATCGCTACGCGTTCCGCCAGCACCGGCACATTCAGCGGTTTGTTTAAGTTGTCGAGTACCCACGACTCGAGTTCACGCAACGGTTTTCGGTCGGTCAGTTGCAGAGAGAGCGCGGCACTGAATTGCGATTGTCCACCTGGCCGGCGCAAATAGAGCACGAGGTTGCGCGCAACCTGCAGCGCCAGTCGCGAACCATAGTCTTCTTCGACCAGCGCCAAGGCAAGGTCCATTCCCGCGGTGACTCCGGCAGACGTGTAAACATTCTCGTCGCGGATGAATATTGGATTGGGATCAACGTTCGCACGCGGGGCCCGTTTGATGAGAACGTGACACCAGTTCCAATGAGTTGTCGCTCGGCGGCCGTCGAGCAAACCTGCTCGAGCAAGGAGCATTGCGCCGGTGCAGACCGAGCCGATTCGCCGGATCCGTCCGGCAATCTTTCTCAGCCAATGCACGACGTCACTGCTTATTTCATCCTGTTCAATCGCGCTGCCACCCGCGATGAGCAGGGTATCGATCTTTCCGCGCACTCGCCGAAAAGTTTTGTGCCCGGTGACGCGCAGTCCGCAGTTGGCAACAAACGACCGATGAGCAGATGTGGTGACAACTTCGACGGAATAGATTGGAGGCGATCCGGGATTTTGTTTGCCGAATATTTCTGCAGCGCGAGCAAAGACTTGAAGCGGCCCAACCAGATCGAGAATCTCGGTCCCCGGCCCCGCAATGAACACTACCCGCCGCGTTTGCGGTTGAACCTGCTCCGTATTAAATAAGCGGTTCACTTTTCTCGATTGTACGAAACCTCCCAGATGCTGGGTGTCCCTGTGCCGGATCACGCTTTTTACCTGCGTCCATGCAAGCGACGCAGTGCGCAGGCTGAAGTCCAGCGGCCGGAACTTTCACTGGTTGCTGCGCGAATTGCCAGAGCGGTACGAGCGCACTAAAAATGAAAAGCGCATAAAGAATGATTTCGAGCACGCCTCGGCTTTTTTCTTCCGAGCGCACCAGAAGGGCGTAGGTGGATTCTTGTTGGTTGGTCATAAGTTATTGGGAGTTCGCGAATTTATCGGGAGTTGCGTCGAATTGGTCCTTGTCTCCCTGGGAACAGAAGTAGTAAGTCTTGCCTTTATAGACGGACTTGGGAGCGGTCGCCGGGTCAACATCCATCCCGCACACCGGACAGAGTGGATGCTCAGCCGT
>Ga0193729_1000705_pt1 | contig 17478 bp, 15 predicted proteins | sample U1c2metaG_FD_143036 | JGI IMG/M metagenome (GOLD analysis project Ga0193729, IMG submission 143036) | Soil microbial communities from a riparian zone of the East river system, Colorado, United States - U1c2 | ecosystem: Environmental > Terrestrial > Soil > Riparian zone | place: USA: East River...
TTCCTGGCTCCGCCGGGCGCGTGGCGTCCCTGACTTGTGAGGATCCGGAACATATATCCGTTGAACGGAACATGCTGGCCAACCTGCTCGGTAGGAAGATTTTGGCGTGCGTAAGCGATGAGCGGGTTGATCGGACTATCAGCCTCATCGTCGGCACCCTGCCAGTACAGACCGTCGTGCTGGCCTTCATCGCTGACAAGTTTCTGAGCAAATTGCTTGGGGGCGCCATCCGGCGAGCGCGTAAAGTATTGCTGTTGCGCCTCGACCAACTCGTGGCACGCATCTATGGCGGCAAGTTCATTTTTGCCTATGCGGCGGAATAGAATCTCGTCTTTACCCTCAGACGTGTCGAAATACCAGGAACCGTGATTGTTCACCAAGGGAATTGGAAACGGCCAATTTTCGGCCCCGATCACCAGCGTCACCTTCCCGTTTGGTTCTGTTACGAATCGATGCATCTCCTGGTATTTAGTGACGAACCCAACTCGAGCGTCCGAATCTTCCTCTGGGTCACCAGACGAAAGCACATCCTTTCCGGCTGATCCGAGGATGCGCAATGGAGCTTTTTCGTCCTGTGATTCCATAGCCGCGAAGAACTCGCGGCCGGCATCTTCGGCGGACGTAAAGGTTCGCTGTCCCGGCTGCTGTCCGAATATTGGGGCAGCCAAACAGCCCAAAGAAAGTGCGAAGATGGCGGTCACTGCCAATCGAACAAATTTGCGTTCAACATTTGAAAAAGTGTGCAACATGGTATTCCTCCCCATTTATAAATTCTCGGTAAACTCCACTCACGACTGTGCGATCAACGACGCCCACCGCCTCCATGAAAACCGCCTCCGCCGAAGCTTGACCGCCCGCGGGAAGAAAAGCCTCGCACATTACCGCCGTGATCAAAGCCACTGAAGGCGCTGGAGCGCGTACCTGATTGCGCATGAAACGACGAAGACCCGCCTCCGTGAAACGCATTCGCATGATTGAAGCTGGCGTGATTAAAATTGTTGTGATTAAAGTTGTTGCGATTGAAATTGTTACGGCTGAAGTTGTTGCGATTAACGATTGTGCGGCTATGGGAGATGTAGGTGTTGTGGTTGTAGATCACTGATCGGCCGTGCCAGTCATATCCCCAGTGATGCCAGCCCCACCCGAATCCTCCGAAAAAGCCGACCCCGAAGCCGATTCCAAACCCAATGCCTACTCCGGCCAAAAATATCCCCGGCTCGGGATACCAGCCGGGATATGCAACGATCGGCGCGCCGTACACCAGCCAGGGATCGTACTCGGGCACGTAAACAACTTCGGGATTGGCGGGTTCAATGGCGATGCTGCTGCCTTCAGTCGTTACCTTCTCCTGGTCGTTGCTGTTCAGCTTTCCGGCCTTGTGAGCTTGCTGACGCAGCGCCTGGACGGCGTTCGTCACATCCTGTTGCTGATTGGCATATGCGTCGCCAAGGGATGAAGTCCAAGAAAGGTTCTTGTCCATGTTTTCCAGAACAGATGGAAATTGTGCGAGAGCTTTTACGCTTGGATCCCAGGACTGTTTGTCGACTTCTTTTGCCAGTTCTTCTCCCTTGAGGTTGGAATGACTCTGCATCCAGCGGTCCGCCTCGACAATCTCGGCCGGATACGTTGACGCCGCAAGAATCTGTGCGACGAGGGCGTCGGGATACAACGCGATCGGCGCGACGAGCTGCTGCAGCTCTGGAGCGGACTGCTGCACAGGCGGCGCCGGGGACTGTTCATTGGACTGGCCTGTTGGCCCGAAAGACTCGGCTTGCGCAGTGAACCGCACAAGCAAACAGCAAAGAAGTAGCGTCAAAATCTGCTTAGACAACTTCATGGCATATTCTCCAGTACAAAAATGAAATCATTCCCTTGGTGTCAAACAGGTGTTGAAACACTTTTTTGAACCTCGTCAAAAATATCCAATAGCCCTACTGTCCAGTGAGATTAGCTGGGGGTCCAAATCACCGCGTTCGGACCGACCGTTCCTGCGTGCGGCCTGCTGACCGCACGCAACGGTTTGGCTAGTGAAACGAGCCCGAGAGCCGCGGCATACCTGTAGCGAATCATTGGCACGCCGTTATTTCTTTGAAGAACCTGGAGGGAATTGCTTGAACATTTTGTCCACGCCCTTATCCAGATTCTTGATGTTTTTTTCGGAGTTGTTGGACACTGTGTCGCTTTCGGCGCCTCTCCAGATCAATTGCTTAGACTTGGTGTCGAAGAGATCGACGACCACTGTACCCACCTTGTATGTTTCAGTCGTGGTGGTAGCATCTCCAAAACCTCCGCCTCCAAATCGTCGCCAACCCCAACCTCCTCCAAACCCGTTATAGAACGTATTCAGAGTCTGCTGGTCACGGGTCATCTCGATGGCTACGACGGAAACATCGCCGCCTGAATCCACCTGGGTCCAACCTTTTGCAGCTAAGGCGGAGTTGACGGCAGCCTTAATGCGATCGACATCCAGAGGATCTTGCGTCTTCACGTGCTCCCATGAGTAGGTCTTGTATTGTGCGAAGTTAGCGCTGCGGTCGTAATCGGTCTTCACCTGCTGTGCCGACGCCTTGCCTGCGAATAACAACGCCAGTCCAATCAAAACAACTACTATCTTTTCCATTTTCATAATTTCTCCTTTTCTAGATTTTGAGATAAATGACCTCGCCCGATGAAACGACCTGCCGGCGATCAGCCCAATGTCGCTCCACCGAGCCGCTACTTCCCTTGCTGCCTGCGGTGGTGCGCCGGCACGTGTTCCCGCGCTTCGAGCGAAGCTTGACTAACTCTCTTTTCGTAATGGGACTCGACAACCTGGCTGCCGTCTCGATTGTTTTCGTCAAAGAACTTCGCAAGAAAGTAACGATCCCCGTATTTGCTGAAGATTAATTCACTTTTTGCCGGCTCGGAGTTCTTTTCCGCGCCCCGGATTTGAAACAGCGCGGAAGCAGAGCCATCCACGCGGCTAATTTCCATAAGTGATAGATCGGAATTGTCCAACACGTGAATGCGGTACTCCCCCGCCGGAAGTTTGGTGTTGCCCGCGTAGAACTGGAATGGGATGTTGGCCTCAAGCTCGCCAATGATCTGCGCTTGCGCTTTGGTTGGGTAAATCGCCGATGCAAAAACCAAGGCGATGAATAACGAGAGTAGGTGATACCGCCTGGTCGCCTTGTGACTTGCAATGACCCTGTGGATTGCTTCAACGGACATTGTGTTTCTCCTCATTTTCGTCTCCACCGAAAAATCCATTCGTCGAGCGACACGACTCAATTACGCAAAGTGGTTGCCAAAGATGTCCGCGCCTAAGTGACTGAAAGTAGTGGAGAGTACAGGCGAGAGTGTGGTGCGTGATGCCAGCCAGCTAAACACGACGTCCGCATGCCGACAGGCTCAGTGAGGACTATGCATTTGACGGCTAGCCAATGACTTTGAACTTTAGATACGCGAGAGATGAATGGGCAGCTGCGCGCGACGACTGACTTATAAGCTGGGTCAATCGATTGGAGGGTCGATACTCACCGCATGCTAATGCAAATCTGTTACGCGGGGAGCGATTCCTTGCTGTTGCGTGAGATGCCCAGCTTTTGCATACGGAAGTAAAGCGTGGACCTCTTGATTCCCAATCGCGCAGCGGCTCCCTTTGGACCCGCGACAACCCACCTGGTTTGCTCAAGAACCTTGCGAATGTGGTCTCGCTCCGCATCCTCCAGAGTAACCGCCTCCAGAGATTCTGTTTCCGCCGCAGCCCGTAAACTTTCGAGAGGCGGGCATAGGGTGTTTCCAGAGCTAAGGATTACGCTTCGCTCGATGAAGTTTTGGAGCTCACGAATGTTCCCAGGCCACTCATATGAGGTGAGCGCAGACATCGTTTCCGGCGGAATGTGTTCGATTTGCTTATCCATGCGGTGAGCATAAATCTCGACAAAGTGTTCCACCAGCGCCGGGATGTCGTCGCGGCGCGCGCGCAGCGGTGGCAGCGGAACTGGAAATACATTTAGACGGTAGTACAGGTCGCTGCGAAATTGGTTCCGCTTCACCATATCTACCAAATTTCGGTTGGTCGCAGCTACCAGACGAACGTCCACCCGGTGAGTCCGAGTGCTGCCCAAGCGTTCGAACTCCTGCTCCTGCAGGACACGTAACAGTTTGGGTTGCAATCCCGGCGGAATATCTCCCACCTCGTCCAGGAAGAGCGTTCCCTTATCGGCCAATTCGAAGCGGCCAATCTTTTGTGCGATAGCGCCGGTGAAAGCGCCTCTCTCATGGCCAAAGAGCTCGCTTTCCAGTAGATCGAATGGAATCGCGGCGCAATTCAACTTTACGAATGGGCGTCCGCACCGGTTGCTGAGATTGTGTATAGCGCGCGCGATGAGTTCCTTGCCGGTGCCAGTTTCTCCTTGGATCAAAACCGTGGAATCCGTCGGTGCGACCTGTTCAACTTGTTCGAGCACTGACTCCAAAGCAGCACTACTGCCTATGATCTGCTCGAATCTGCGGGGATTGCGATCCTGATCGACAGACCGAAATGTTGCGACAGCTGCCACGAAAAACCTCCTTGCACAGCCCACTGCACGCTTCTATAGCTCAACTTTCCAGAGCGGCCCGTACACTTTCCAGCAGTGCTTCGTCGTTAAACGGTTTTGCCATAAATTCCACTGCACCTGCCCGCAAGGCCTGCATGCGCATTTTTTCGTCACCATGGGCGGTGATAAAGATGATCGGAATCCTGCAACGTTCGGCGTTGAGCTGCGCCTGCATTTGGAGTCCGGACATTCCAGGCATACGGATATCGGCGATCAAGCATGCAGCCTGGCGCTGTTGCCCGGATTGCAGGAATTCCTCTGCCGACGCAAACGCTTGTGCCGGCAAGCCAACCGCTTTCAGCAGGCCTTGTAGCGCGCTGCGCATTAAATCATCATCATCGACAATCGCAACCATTTTGGGCTTCTCCACAGCGACCATAACGGAAATCTAGCAGCAACGGCAAAAGCGGCGCAATTATACTTTGGTATGAGAGCCAGAATGCGCTCTCGATTCCGGGAGACAACTACCAACCAGGCGAACTTGAGAGAAGTTGGGAAAGGTGCATCTCAAAATGGGAGCACTGCGACGCGCAAGCTGCCGTGCGTTACAGCGACGCCTTGGCATTACGCTATTTCTTGCCGGGCGGAAGTTCGAGTTTCGACGCCATTCTAACCAATTCCGCCATCGATTCGGCCTGCATCTTACGCATCACACGGCCACGGTGGATCTTCACCGTGATTTCGCTGATTCCCAGCTCAAAGGCTATCTGCTTATTGAGCATGCCCGAGACCACCAGGACCATCACCTGGCGCTCGCGTTCGCTCAGGGTCTGGTAGCATTTTCGCAGCTCGGAGAAATCACTCCGGTGACGGCGCGCCACACGGTCACGATCTAAAGCCTGCTGAATGGCATCCAGCAAATCCTGATCCGAGAAAGGCTTGGTCAGAAACTCCACCGCGCCGGATTTCATGGCCTTTACCGTCATCGGGATATCTCCGTGACCAGTTACGAAGATTATCGGAATTTGTATACCGGAGGCACTCAACTGTCGCTGAAAATCCAGCCCGTTTACGCCGGGAAGGCTCACGTCCAGAACAAGGCAGCTGGGCCCGTCCGGTAACTTATTGCGCAGAAAGTCTTCCGCCGTCCCAAAGGATGCGCACCGTAACCTCGCCGATTTCAGCAGCCCTTGGATAGACGCGCGCACACCGGCGTCGTCATCAACGACGAACACCGTCGGATCATCTGAGGCCATCATTCAGTCGCCTCGACCTTAGTGGGCAGAGTGAAATGAAAACTTGCGCCGCGCGGGGAGTTCTCGGCAGCCCACAAGCGGCCGTCATGCGATTCGATGATGGAGCGACTGATGCGCAGTCCCATGCCCGTCCCGTTCGGCTTGGTGGTAAAGAAGGCATTGAAGATCTGTTCCGCCTGCTGTGCGGGAAGCCCCACGCCGCTGTCACTGACGGACACCACCACTTCCTCGTTTTGCACGTGCTGCGACCTGATGGCCAGCTCACGCGTCCCATCTCCATCCTTCATTGCTTCGATGCCATTGATCATCAGGTTCATCAGCACCTGCTGTAATTGCACGCGGTCGGCCAGTAAGCGGGGAACGTCAGCTGCAAGGTCGGTCTCGACTAATATGTTGTATCGCGTGATCTCGCCGCGCAGAAGAACAATCATCTCTCGAATAATCTCGTTTACATCCACGAGCTCCCGCTGCGAAGTACCCTTCTTGAAGAGCCGCCGGACCCGGCTGGTAATCTCGCCCGCGCGTTTTACGTCTGTCACGATTCTCATGGCAGCCGCGCGCGCCTCTTCTACGTTTAGAGCGTCGCCCGCGAGCCAGCGCAAGCAGGTGTTCGCATTGGTGCTAGCCGCGGCGATTGGTTGATTTACTTCATGCGCAAGGGAGGCGGTCAGCTCTCCCATGGTGGTCACCCGGCTGACGCGCGCGAGATCCGCCTGCGCCTGGCGCAAAGACTCTTCCCCGCGCTTACGCTCGGTCACGTCCATGGAAGTACCCACGAATTCCACCAAATCGCCTGAGGCGTTCAAAACCGGATGGCCGACGGTGTGGATGTACTTGACAGTGCCGTCGTCAAGAAGAATTCGGAATTCCACTTCGTAATCCGACGTTGCCGCGATGGCTTGATCGATTGCTCTTTGCCACTTGGCTCGATCCTCAGGATGAATGCGCTGCAGCCGATCTTCCCAAGCCGGCGGGCCTTTTTCTGGATCGAAGCCATAAATGCGATACCATTCGTCCGACAAGTGCAACGCGTCCCTTCCCGTTACCCGCCAAACCCAACTCCCTATATGAGCGAGCCTCTGTGCCTCTGCCAAATAACTTTCGCTCCGACGCAACGATTCTTCCGCACGCTCGCGCTCACGACTCGCAGCGTGCAACACCTCGTTGGTGTGCTGGAGCTCTTGAACCGTTTCTTTGAGGTCATCACGCGAGCGTTTGAGCGATTCCGTAGCGCTTCTTTGGGCAACGCTCAGCGACCCGACAAACAAGGCTGAGACCATGAAGATGGCAAAGCGTGGTATTTCTTCAGGCTTTGCATTCAACGAATCGATCGGAGGGAGGAAGTAATAATAGAAAGCGAGAGCCGAGAGAGTTGTCGCAAGCAGTCCCGGCCACATGCCACCGAACCACGCACTCAATATGACCGCGCACAGAAAGAGTGACACGGGAGCATCTTGCAAATGAAGCGGGGGCCAACGGGAAATGATCAGGGCTGCGGTAACCGAGACGACAGCAATCCAGTAGCTCCAAATGGCGGGTGGCTTGGGCCACAAAAGAGGATTTGACCTGGCCATCCTTTTGCTCCGGCAAAATCAGGGTGTTGGTCTCTGCACTCAAAATCTTAACATCCCGGAGCGCCCGGCTCCGGCCAAGTCGGCCACCACCTCGGCCTTATGGAGCATGTCAGCTTTCTGTCACCGAGAGGCAGGTGCTTTCGGCTCATCCAGCACAACAGACGGAATGCCAACATCCCGACAGATTGGCGGAAGTAGTTGCACGCTCGAAATCCAGCGGAAATGACCTATCCCCCATTCTCTCAGCCATTTCCCAGTGAGTACGGTAACCCATTGGCTTTGGCGCACTTATTGCACGTGTTCAGAGCTGTCTGCCGTTCGGACAAATGGCCGGGAGGTACAGAATTATGAAAGAGTTTCGTGCGCGTGGTGTGGATAAAGACTCCGACGGCATGTTGGTGACCGCCGCAAAGCGCGGGAATGCGCGCGCTTTCGAAGAGTTGGTCCTTCATCACGAACGGAGAGTTTTTGCGATGGCGCAACGCATAACGAATAATCGGGAGGATGCTGAAGATGTTGTGCAGGAGACGTTTCACAAAGTTTTCCTTCACCTCGACAGCTTTGAAGAAAAGTCCCGGTTTTCTACCTGGCTGACGCGCATCGCCATGAATGAAGCGCTGATGTTGCTGCGGCGAAGACGTGGAGTTTTCGAAATCTTGCCCGAGAGTGCTGACGACGGTGCGAAGCCCGTCTCGGAGGTATTCGTCGACCAGCGTCCCAATCCCGAAGAGGTCTATGCGCATCGCGAGCGTACGCAACTTTTGGCCGAGGCCATCAATCGCCTGGGTCCGACAATTCGAACAGCGATATTGCTTCGCGACATCGAAGAAAGATCTGTCGAGGAGACGGCTCATATTCTGGGCACCACCATTGGCGCCGTGAAGGCGCGTGTATTTCACGGACGTAGGAAGTTACGCAGAACGGTAAATTCCGGCGTATCGTGGAAAGTCTACGCATCGCATCCGCGGCAAGCGGTGCGTCACGGCTAGGCTGGTTTCTCGTCTCCTTGCGTGATCTTTGGTGATCTTCTATCACCTAGTTGCCGCCATCGCTGGTACCCGAGACAGCTTTTCGTATTCCTCTTCAGACAAGCGCAGGGAAGCTGCCGCAACGTTCTGCTCAACATGTTCGACCGAAGAAGTCCCTGGGATTGGCAGCATTATTGGAGATCGATGCAATAGCCAAGCCAAGGCTATCTGTGTGGGGCTCGCATTGCGCCCTTGGGCGATCCGGTTGAGCACTTCTCCGGCAACTTTACCTGCTCCCAACGGAAACCAAGGTATAAAAGCAATTCCATTGCGTTCGCAATACTCCACAACGTAGTCCCATTCGCGGTCCGCAAAGCTATAACGATTCTGAACGGAGACAATGGGAACAATCTTGCGTGCTCGCTCGATGTGTTCTTGAGTGACATTGGATAACGCCACGAGGCGAATCTTGCCTTCGTGTCGCAGCTGGGCCAGAGTTTCTACAGACGCCTCAAAAGGCACGACGGGATCCGGCACATGCAGTTGATAAACGTCGATGCGCTCCAGGCGCAGTCGCTTCAAACTTCCCTCAACTGCCTTGCGAAGGTGCTCGGGAGTCGCATCGTGCGTCCATTGGTTCGGACCAGGGCGATTCCAGCCTCCCTTGGTGGCAATCACCAACCCATCCGGATAAGGATATAGCGCTTCGGCAATCAGCTCCTCGCTGACATACGGGCCGTATGAATCCGCGGTATCGATGAAATTCACATCAAGTTCCACGGCTCGGCGAAGAACAGCCAACGCCTTATTGCGATCTCTCGGCGGCCCCCAAATGCCTTCGCCGGTAAGACGCATTGCCCCGAAGCCGATGCGATGCACGGAAATTTCTCCGCCCAGCGATACATTTCCAGCCAAACTTGCAGATAGCTTTTTATTGCTCATGATTGTCCTCCAACATTTTTTTTGAACTAACTCCGGCGTTAGCGCTCATGGCTTCGGCCGTCCAAACGTCAGTGCCCGAAATCTAAGAAGTCTCATCGTCACTATCTTCTTATCTCGTTCATGCTCCTGATACCGCTGTGCCGCTAGCCAAGCCATTGTGGATTAGCGTAGGTGCCGTCGAATCGATGGCTCGTTTTATAAAGCTCGAACTGACCGGCTTCTGCCGCTTTCTCAGTCTTTGCAAGCAGCGTCGCAACTTGGGAAGAGTTCATCGGTTGAAAGCTTCGGGCAGCTTGAAGCGCTTGCTGAAGAATTGGAAGTGAATCGCAGCCGGTGATAACAACGCTGGTCGGAAGATTCATTGCGTAGTGAAGGCACTCTACGGCCGTGGCTGTTTTGCTCTCGAGAATAACGTGGTCACCCATCGGCTTCATACCAAGAACGCCGATGTCGTTCTTCAGCAAGACGGGCAAGACTTTCTTTTCGAAACTATTGAAGTGAGCATCCATTACGTTCAGGGGCATCTGAACGGCATCGAACGTGAAACCATGCTTTGAAGCGGTGCTCAGCATTTTCAAATGGATGTCCGGACTCTTGTGGCCGGTGAAGCCTATGAATCGGATCTTGCCCGCCTTTTGCGCCTCCAGGATCGCCTCCATCCCTCCGCCTTCGGCAAATATGCGATCCGGGTCGGTGTCGCGAATCACTTCGTGAAATTGGAGCAGGTCGATCCGGTCAGTTTGGAGCCGGCGCAGAGACTCGTCGATTTGACTGGCAGCGGCGGCTTTGGTGCGTCCGTCGATCTTGGACATTAGAAACGCTTTTTGGCGGTAACCGTCGCGTAGCGCGTTGCCCATGCGGACTTCACTCTCGCCGCCGTTGTAGTCCCAGCAGTTGTCGAGGAAATTGACACCCTCATCAAGGCCCGTGCGGATGATGCGAATGCTTTCCTGAGGATCCGCCTGATTGCCAAGATGATAGCCACCGAGGCCGACGAGCGAAACTTTCTCTTTGCTGCGGCCCAAGCTTCGATAAGGAATGCCGTTCCTGGAGTCTGATCGTAGGGACTGCTGCCCTGCATGTGCTAGAAGAAAGGATGCTGCCACAAGCCCAAGGAATCCTCGCCTGGAAATGCCGTCGTCCGAGTCACCGTGAGATGTGGGAACTGACGCAAGATCCGCACGGCGTGAATTCTTCTGGCGTGGCTGCTTTTTCTCGGCACTCATGGCGATCTCCTCTTCAGCACTTCGCACCTTAGGGGACTGGAATCCATTTGCAGGTGCACAACCCAACGTACAGAGCGCGAGCTATTTCTTTTGATGCAGCGAGCGAAGGTAAGAAACCAGCGAGTGAATCTGATCCTCGCTGAGCGAACTCTTGAAAGGAGGCATTCCGCCCTTGCCCTCGGAAATGATTTGTGCGAGTTGCGCATCGGGCAGCTTTTGTATTTCCGGAGATCGGAGGTCCGGAACGTTCATGCTCTTTCCAACCGCAGAGCCGCTTCCGTCTGGGCCGTGGCAGATGGCGCATTTCGTGCGGAATGTCCCACTGTCGGCTGCACGGTCTGGTGCGGGGCTTGTCTGCGCAATCGACACGACAAAAAACGTGAGACCAATAAAAAGCGGCAGCCGAATTCCAGAGGCAAGCATTACATGTCGTTCAGTCCGGTCTTGTGTCATGACTCTTCCTTTACTAGTAATTTTTCACTTCAATGTCACTCTTCTCCACCCGATCGCTCAGGATTTTAACTTAAGCCGAGCTTTGTGATCGGCAGATCCCTTACTCTCTTGCCGGTTGCAGCGAAAATGGCGTTGCAGAACGCGGCAATAAACGGCGGCACTCCCGGTTCGCCGACGCCCGCCGGCGGAGCATCACTATCGACGATGTAAACATTCGTCTGGGCGGGGACCTCGTTGATTCGAGCCACGGGATAATCCTGAAAATTCGATTGGTCGATTACCCCTTTGGTAGCGGTAATCTCGCCGCTCCGCACCACGCTCGTGCCAAACACTGCGGCGCCCTCGAACTGGGCGCGAGTTGCTTCGGGATTTACGACCAACCCCGCATCCAGCGCCACATCCACTCTCGGGATTCGTACTTCACCCTGATCATTGACTTCCACTTCCACGACCGTGGCGACGTAGGTCAAAAAGCTGCGGTGTGCAGCAATCCCGACTCCAGTTCCCTTCGCGTGCTTGCGCTTTCCCCACGCGGATTTTTCCGCGACCAACTCGGTGACATGACGAAGACGCCCGGTCTCCCATGGATAGGCCTCCATCGAGGCACCATAATTCGGATACTCCACACCTTTGAAATCGATGGTGCGCGGCTGTCCGATCACGTCGAGCAAATAATCGAGCGGATCGCGCCCGGCCGCATGGGCAAGTTCATCCGTGAAGCATTGAATGCCAAACGCGTGATAGATATTTGCCACCGAGCGCAACCATCCAATGCGTACATGGGCTTTCGCGGGCCCATTTTCGACGCGGAGGTTTGGCAGATCGTAAGGAATATCCGTCCAGCCCTGCTGAAGATGGGCCGCATCACCATAAACCGCGTTCACGTCAAAGATGGAAGGAATGGGAGGAAAGACCGAACGTTGCAGCCACGCGGCCGGTTTGCCGTTCGCGCCCACGGCCGCCTTCATGTACATTGACGCGACAGCATTGTAGTAATCGAACTTGATGTCGTCTTCGCGGGTCCAAACCACCTTCACGGGCTTGCCCATTTTTTTGGACAAAACCGCAGCTTCAGCAGCGTAGTCGGGCTTCGACTTGCGCCCGAATCCTCCGCCGAGAAGTGTTACATGGCAAATTACGTCTTCCTTCGCGATCCCCAACTCTTTCGAGACGATGTCTTGCACCGCCTGAGGATTCTGCGTCGGGGTCCACAGGGTTGCTTTGCCGTCCTTGAATTCCGCCAGGGCGACCAACGGTTCCATCGCGGCGTGGGCCAGAAGAGGCACGTAGTAGTCCGCCTCATGAATCTTCCCACCTTTGGCGAACACGGCATCCGCGTCACCGATATTGCGCACCACTTTGCAAGGATTGTGCGAGGTCGCTCGCAATTCATTCTTGTACGCGTCCGAGTTGTAAGTTTCGTTTGGTCCGTTGTCCCACGCGATGTTCAGCTTCTTCCGGCCTTGAAATGCAGCCCAGGTGTTATCCGCAATTACCGCGATGCCGCCGAGCGGCTGAAACGCCGGCGGGGGCTTAAAGGGATCAATAGGAACGGTTTGCCGTACACCGGCGACCTTCAAGGTTTCCTTATCGTCGTAAGATTTCACTTTGCCGCCAAGAACCGGCGGGCGTTCCACCGACGCATACACCATGCCGTCCGCGCGAGCATCCATGCCATATATGGCTTTCCCGGTTACGAGCGCTTCGAGGTCGTAACTTACCTCCCCTTTGCCGATATATCGCCAGGCGCTCTTGGGCTTGAGCTTCACCTGTTCTTTTGCAGGGACTGGAAATTTCGCCGCAGCTATCGCGAGGTCACCGTATGGCGCCTTACGATTCGTCGAGCGGTGAACAACAACATGCAAATCGGTTTCACACTGCGCTGCCGGAACACCCCATTGATGAGCCGCAGCTTGAATCAACATGAATCGCGCCGTTGCTCCCGCTTCACGCATTGCGACGTAGAACGAACGAATCGAATGCGATCCGTCAGTATTCTGGTCACCGTATCGCTTGTCGCCGATGGCCTGCTCGATCTTTACGCGCTTCCAATCCGCGTCCAATTCATCCGCGACGACCAGAGGTAAAGTCGTACGGCTTGTCGTGCCCATCTCCGAGCGGCTGGCCACGATCCACACCGTTCCGTCTGGGTCGATACCGAGATACACGCTGGGATGTAATGCGGCGTGATCCGCGTTTGTGTCCTGTGGAAGTTTCTCCGCCGACAACCGCGCGCGGGAAAAACGAACACCCAGCACGAGCGCGCCTGCCGCGATGACACCTCCAGCTAAAAATCTGCGGCGGCTGACATTCTCAATCTCGCTCATGCCATTTCTCCTGCCGCTGCTTTAATCGCCACGCGAATCCGTTGATACGTCCCGCAACGGCAGATGTTTCCGGACATGGCCTCGTCGATTTCCTGATCGGTCGGTTTCTTTTTGCCGTCCAGCAACGCTGCCGCCTGCATGATCTGTCCGACCTGGCAGTAGCCGCATTGCGGCACATTGATTTGCATCCAGGCCTTCTGAACTGGATGCAATCCATTCTTGTCAAGGCCTTCAATCGTCGTGACTTCTTTGCCGGCTGCGTTAGCCATGGTGGTTACGCAAGAACGCGTGGCTTGTCCGTTCACGTGGACCGTACATGCGCCACAAAGGCCGACGCCGCAGCCAAATTTCGATCCGGTCAGGCCCAAAATGTCGCGCAGATACCAAAGCAACGGCATTTCTGACTCACCGCTGAACGACTGCTCAACTCCGTTCACCTTAAGTTGAATCATTTCCGTGGCCTCGCGCATAACCTTTGCAAAGGGAATGAATTCCCGCTGAATATGGTCAATTCCCTCTAAATTTATGCCGGATCAGGTCGCCCATCGCCGTTTGAAACCAGGTGTCCACGTTTTTCCATTTGCAGAATCACCGCCGAAAAATCCTGCTCCGCTCCTTCATCCGCTTGCCTCGCATTGATTTCAAAAGCCGCGCCCGTTGCGGGCATTCGTGCGCCAACAGCAGCCGCTAGATTGAGAATCAAACCGAAATCCTTGTTCATTAGCCGAATCGGAAATTGCGGGCTGTAGTCCCTTCTCATCGCTCTTTCGAGTTTGCCCACATGCGCCGGGGCCACCACCGCAGTTTCTGAAAGAACGTTCAGCAAACGATTGCGATCGAGCCCGGCTTTCTCCCCTAGTGCCACAGCTTCGGCAATCGCCTGCATTCCGATTCCGAGCAAGGTGTTCACCACAAGCTTCATCGTCGCTCCGGAGCCGCTTGGCCCGAGATAAAAATACTTCTTGGCGATCACGCGAAAGATTGACTCGGCAGCGTCGAAGCACGCCTTGTCCCCGCCGCCAAACAGGGTGAGCAACCCATTTTCGGCGGTCGGGGTACTCCCGGATATAGTCACGTCAAGGACTTCAACTCCGCGCTCTGAGCCTAGTCTTGAGAGTTCCTGCGAGGTTTCCGGATACACCGTGCTCAAGTCGATGACCAGCGAGCCGCGCTGCGCATGAGCAAACGCGCCTTCAGGTCCTTTATAAATGTCCAGCACGGCTTCATCGCTCGGTAGGCAGGACAAAATGACATTGCAACTCGAGGAAAGTTGCGAGACGCTCTGCGCGACCTTGCCGTCATATCGAATGAGTTCCTCGGCCTTGTTGTGGTCCCGGTCATAAGCTGTCAACTTGAAGCCGGATTCAAGCAGCCTCCTTGCAATCGGCCGGCCCATATAGCCGATCCCGACAAATCCGAGCCTACCGTTTTCCTGTGTAATTGGTTTCATCATGAATCCGCCCCTACACTCAGTCCTATTTCAATTCCTATTTCCACACTGGCGAAAAGCACGCGGCATACCGTTTCGCGAGGTGAACCTAATATCGATGCAAGATGCTGGAAGCACGGAAAATACTGAGTTAAGCAGTTAGGACTTAATCACGGACTGGTGAGAGTTGCCTGTCGAACCCGTTGGCATACCGTCAGTCTGTTGGAAATTGAATTGCATTCGTGTGTGACTCTCAGCGCGATCGGCGTCTTGCCTTTGGCGTAGCAGATTCAAATTCTGTTTTGTAGGAAAAACATGTGTCAACGCGCTGACAGCCGTTCAATTCGTTGGACTCTGCGCATTTGAGTCCTTGCACTTAGTTTCCGTACTTGCAATTTAAGCTGACCGTTTCCCATAACTTCCTGAACTCTCACTACCGCTTCACGGCGGCATTCAGGGTGCATCGCTCAAGGCGGGAATCGGCTCAAAAGCAGGATGACGAAGAGAGCTCTCGTAGGTGCGTGGAATAGATTGGAAGGACATACGTGATGCGGAATACCGTAACAAATACAACTGTACTGTCTGCCTTCGTGGTGGCCGTCGCAATGTGCGCAGGCATTTCACTGATGCCGGCTCAAAATCAATCCAATCCGGCTGCAGAAACCAAGAGCCAGGCATGCCCGAACGATGATAGCGGATTAAAGTTACCTGCCGGTTTTTGCGCCACGGTCTTCGCTGACAACATTGGCCACGCCCGTCACATGGTAGTTACCCCAAGCGGAGTTCTTTACGTCAACACCTGGTCGGGCAGGTACTACGCCAATGATCCGTCGCATGCTGGTGGTTTCCTCGTAGCCCTACAAAACAAGAGTGGCGCGGGAAAGGCCGATGTGATTGAGCGCTTTGGCGAAACCGTCCAAAGTGGCGGAGCAGGCGGTACGGGCATCGGCCTATATAAAGGATGGCTCTTTGCCGAGATCAATGATCGCATCGTGCGATATTCACTGCCCGGCGCATCTATCGTGCCGGGTGGCTCGGCCGACACCATCGTCTCCGGCTTGCCACTGGGAGGCGACCATCCCATGCATCCATTCATCATCAATGCCCAAGGATCGATGTACGTCGACGTGGCCAGCGCGACCAATTCCTGCCAGCTGAAAAATCGCACACTCAAATCGCCCGGCGCAAACCCCTGCACGGAACTTGAAACTCGTGGTGGCATCTGGCTCTATGATGCGAATAAGACCAATCAAACGTTTTCAACTGCTGACCGCTACGCGACAGGAATTCGCAACGCCGAAGGCTTTGCCATCGATTCAGTTGGACGAGTCTTTGTGACTCAACACGGGCGCGATCAATTGCATGCAAATTGGCCCGACGGCTATAAACCCGACCAGGAGGCGACCCTGCCGGCTGAAGAGTTGTTGCTGTTGAAGCCAAAAGGAGACTATGGCTGGCCCGAGTGTTACTACGATTCGTTCGTAGAAAAACTGGTTCTAGCACCGGAATACGGTGGCGAAGACGGCAAAACAATCGGCGTATGCGCGAACAAAATTGGTCCCGTCGCGGCATTTCCCGCGCATTGGGCGCCGAACGCCATGGTGCTCTACGACAAGAAACAATTTCCCGCACGTTATCGCAACGGCGTTTTCATCGCCTTCCACGGATCGTGGAATCGAGCGCCATATCCGCAAGGTGGCTACAACGTAATTTTTCAACAGCTCGACGGGGACCGCGCATCCGGTCAGTGCGAGATATTTGCGGATGGTTTTGCGGGAGCGGTAAAGTCGCCGGCCAAAGCTGAACATCGTCCCTCTGGCTTGGCGGTGGGACCGGATGGTTCGCTGTATATTTCCGACGATATACGCGGACGGATCTACCGGATTGTCTACCACGGCGGGCCAGAAGGCGCTGCTGCGAACATCACGGCATGTCCGAGCGCAACAGCTCCGGCTGGCAGTCCGGTTGAAGTGGCCGCGCAACCGCCCGAGGGTACGCATCCAGACGCCGGTGCGGCCGCAAACAATCTTCCCGTTCCTCAAGGTGCGACACGAGAGAAGATGCTGCTCGGTCAGCGCATTTACCGCGGCCAAGTGGGCGGAGCGGCGTGTACGGGCTGCCACGGTGATAGCGGTGAGGGCACGCCTTTGGGGCCCGCTCTGACGGGCAAGAACTGGCTATGGAGCGATGGCAGCTACGCCGGAATCGCCAAGACGATAACCGATGGTGTGTCTCAACCAAAACAATATCGCAGCCCGATGCCACCGATGGGTGGAGCGCAACTAACGCCCGATCAGGTGTCAGCGTTAGCGGCGTATGTGTGGGCCCTGAGCCATCGCGCGTCGCCCAATCGGAATTAATTCCGTCAGGCGGTACGACGTGTATAACGTACCCCGGTGGCACACCAAGCCGTCATGGTCACGTTTGCGCTTTCTTTAACAGCATCGACGAGCAGCACAGCTTGGGTTGTCAAGCTTGACCGGCCGCGCTATTATCCGGGAAATTTCGGTCTGCGCGATCCAGGTGAGGTAAGCCATGCCGCAGTGGGACGCTTCATCTCCGACCTCACTCCCGAATTTCGCACGCTACAGTTTTGCCCAGTTTTATCTGTCGACCATCGCAGCCGCCTTAGCGCCTTGTCCAACATGAAATTCGGGAGGTAACCGCAATGCCCGCCACCGAGATGCGGAAGACCGGAGTCGACGTCGTCGGAGACGTACCCTGGGGTACGCACTTCTGCCTCTTCTACGAGACCAGAGCGGATCTCCTCGAAACACTGG
>Ga0193729_1000706_pt1 | contig 17469 bp, 14 predicted proteins | sample U1c2metaG_FD_143036 | JGI IMG/M metagenome (GOLD analysis project Ga0193729, IMG submission 143036) | Soil microbial communities from a riparian zone of the East river system, Colorado, United States - U1c2 | ecosystem: Environmental > Terrestrial > Soil > Riparian zone | place: USA: East River...
TTCCATCTCTGAGACCTTTCTGCGCAAAAATCAAAACCAGACACTCGAAGATTGCTACAAAGCGCTGGAATCGATCAAAGGCAAAGCTGACAACGCGAGGCTTGGCGTCGTTGCTTACATTTCGATGGCGTTCGGGAATCCATACGGTGATCCGTGGAATGCAGATGGAGTGTGCGAGGCGGTAGAGAAACTGGCCGCGATTGGTATCCGGTCAATTTCGCTGGCTGACACCGTTGGAGTTGCTGGCCCTGATCTGATTCACAGCATGGTCCAGTCAGTCACGAAGCAACACGCAGATTATGACATCGGTGTGCATCTTCACAGCGCACCCGATACAGCCGCAGCAAAAGTGCTGGCAGCCTACGATGCGGGTTGCCGCCGTTTTGATTCTGCCATGGGCGGTCTTGGCGGATGTCCCTTCGCGCAGGACGCGCTGGTCGGAAATATTCCCACCGAAAGCGTGCTGGCAGCTCTTCAAGCGCGAGGCATAGAGCTGCCGATAAGCCAATCACTAGACAGCGTGCTGGGGCTAAATTCCGAAATCGCCTCAAGCTACGCATAGGGAAATAAGTCCCGTAGCTTTTCATGCATCGCTTCTACATCGCGCCGGAAACTTGGAACTCGGTTGCGCCGATGTTGAGCGGATCGGAAGCGCACCACGCGCGCCAAGTCCTGCGCATGAAAGCAGGGGAGAAGCTAGTTTTGTTCAATGGGCAAGGACGCGAAATTACCGCGGAAATTGTCGATCTTAGCGGGGCCGAAATCAGACTACGAAAATTGCACGAAGCTGAAACGCCGCCGCTGCAATGCCGGATTGTCCTCGGACAGGCCATTCCAAAAGGGAAAAACATGGAGCTGATCGTGCAAAAGGCGGTCGAGATCGGAGCAGCCGAAATTGCGCCGATCATTTCCGACCGCACCATTGTGCAGGTCGATTCCGAAAGCGCCACGCAAAAACAGTCGAAATGGCGGCAGATCGCGATTGAAGCGGCCAAGCAAAGCGGTCAGAACTGGCTGCCGCGTGTGCACACGCCGAGAAAATTAGCAGAATTATTTTCTATGGCTCCGGAGGAATCATTCGATCTTCGGCTGATTGGATCGCTCCAGCCTGACGCGGGACACCTCAAGAAGATCCTGGCAGATTATTCGAAAGAACATGAACTCCGCCCTCGTAGCGTGCTGATGCTTATTGGGCCCGAAGGCGATTTTACACCCGCAGAACTTTCGCTCGCGCGTCGCCATGGCTGCCAGCCGATCACGCTCGGGCCAATCATTCTGCGAGTAGAAACGGCGGCAATCTATTGCCTGAGCATTCTCTCCTACGAATTACTGATTTAATCGCTGTGGACGGCGGCTTTCTCGATCGGCGGTCGGTATCGCCAAAAGAAAAGTGGCGATTGCGAAGGCATCATCGGTCCGAACCGGACTGCATTAGCACGCGATGCGGGCGCTCTGCCAGATTTATTGTGGGTTAGTCAGCCACCGCTGCTTCAACGGCAGATTCGTCTGGAAGATTTGTTGCAGACGTCCGGTCCGGCGGCGCGGCTTGGATTGAAGTGATTGTAAATTGAGTGCCGTCGTCGTCTTTGTTCAGAGAGACGGTTTGGCCGACTTCACGACCGAGCAGCGCCTGTCCAATCGCCGTCTGATACGAGATGATGTGGCGATCGGGATTACCGTCCCACGCGCCGAGGATGGTGTACGTTTCTTCCTTGTCTGTCTCCGAGTTGCGCAGTGTCACGATTGTACCGATGGAAACGCGCGACGTGTCGGGATTCTCAAAGGAAGTCCCGCGCGCGTTGTGCAGCATTTGTTCGAGCTCTGCCTTGCGCCGCATCAGGACGCTTTGCATTTGCTTCGCTGCTTTAAATTCAAAATTCTCGCTCAGATCGCCATACGACCTGGCGAGCGCGATCTCCCTGGTGTTCTCTGGAATTTTTGTTTTGACGAGCTCTTCGTATTCGGCCTCGCGTTTTTCCAAGCTGCTCCAGGAAACGATAAGTGGTGCAGTCTTTTCCTGTGGTTGCGCGCCTGTGATCACGCTCTCCAGCTCTGGATAGACTTTCACGATCCGCGCCAATAAGGAACGTTTCGTCAACTCGTCAAAGAGCGGGCTCAACTGGAGCCGCCGCATCGCGTCGCGCGCGAGACCGACATCTGCGTTTGTAAAAATCTCGCCAAGCAATTGGCGGTCGTCGACCATGGCGCGCTGTAACTTGCTCGCGCGACCGGGAGCGTTATGCTGTTCGCGTTCCAGCGCAGACAAAATTGCACTGAGCAAATCTGGCGTAATGAGCTCACTCCAGTTTTCCCGTTCACTACATAACCAGGCGAGCATCTCGCTCGTGGCCGAATGTTCGCGAATGCTTCGTTCCAGCACTGTCCGAAGCTCGGCATGCTGGCCGGCTTCGCTTAAGAGGCGCGGAATTTGTGCGACCATGCGGCCGTGACTGCCTTGCATCCAATTTAAGGCGCGCTCCGTCCAGCGCGGACCAAGCGCGGACGGCAACGCCTGCAAGATTTTTTTCTCTTTTGCCGCCTGCAATTTGGGCAGGATTGATGTCAAACGGTTTTCTTCTTCGAGAATGAGTTTTGAAAGGGTCAAACCGATATGGGTCGTGTGCAGAGACGGAACGCGCCCAAGCAAATCGTCCCGCGCGATGATGAACTCGAACGCGAGCTCAGGATGCATTTTCTGGTTGCGCACTGCCGTGTTCTCGATGGCGACAATGATAGGTTGAAGCTGTTTTTCAGGCTCCTTGAATTGCTCGTGAAATTTTATGATCTGCTCGAAGGCACCGATTTGCTCTTTTGGCTGTCGCGCTTTGTTGAAAGCGGCGATCAACTCCTCAGCGTGCGATACGCCTTCGCCGCGAATTTGGATCGGCTCGGTTTTTTTTGCGGGGATAGAAAAAGCGCCGCTAGCCTTCAGTGCCTTCTTGGTTGATTCCCACCAGCGTTTCCATTCCGCCTCGGTGAAAACATCGCCTATCAGCCATTCACCGATCTGCTGGGTGGTAGCTTTGCCGTCCAAACTTTCCACAATATTTCGGACCACTGCGACAGGGTCCTCCCTTGCCAAATTCTTAATCGCGGCGAGGTCCGTCGCCTTGCGGGCGAGAAAATGCTCAGGCGCGAGAGGCTTAAGATTCTCCGCCGCGTACTGAACCTGCATGGCATGGGACTTTTTGCTGGCGAAATCGATTTCAATCTGATTGAGCAGCAGGTTCCATTCGCGTACGCGGCCGAATCCCCAACTCTTATGGAGACAAAATGTGCCCGGCCTTAGTTTTTCCAGTTGCTCGGCGGCTTTGGAGGTGAGCTTTCCCGATTCGACAAGCTTTTCTAACTCAGCGTCCATTTTTGGCAGTGGACACAATATCACCTCATGGCAGATACGCCATAGCTCTCATGAGACGAATGGGACACGTGCAATTTACGATTGCCGCGCGACTCGCGGCATGAAAACCTGCCCGCCGTGACGACGAGCATCTGGTTCTGGATTGCGTTTCACATAGGCGTCTTCATCGCGCTTGGAATCGACCTGTTCAGCTCCAAGCGCCGGGGTCGGGAATTAAGCATTCGCGCTGCGCTTCAACGAAGCGCGCTGTGGGTGATTGTGTCACTGGGATTTAACGCCCTTGTCTGGCGCATCAAAGGACCACATCACGCCCTCGATTTTCTGACTGGCTATCTCATCGAGTATTCGCTGAGCATGGATAACATTTTTTTGTTTGTGTTGATTTTCGCGCATTTTCGGGTTCCTCCGCTCGCACAACGTCGCGTCTTGGTGTGGGGAATAATTGGGGCGCTCGTCATGCGCGGGACCATGATCTTGTGCGGTATCGCGCTGGTGCAACGCTTTCATTTCGTCCTTTATCTTTTCGGTCTCTTTTTGCTCATTACCGCAGCCCGAATGTTTTTTAGAAAACATTCAGCGCGCGATTTCACAGAGGGGTGGGTATTGCGGACGTGCCGTCGGATCCTTCCGATTACGCGCGAATTCCACGCCGAACATTTTCACGTGCGCATCGATGGCCGCTGGATGCTTACCCCGCTCGCTCTGACCATGATCGTGATCGAGGTCACAGACCTGATCTTTGCCGTCGATTCGATTCCCGCGATCTTCGCAATTACGCGCGACCCGTTCATTGTCTACACTTCCAATATCTGCGCAATTCTCGGCTTGCGGTCGCTTTATTTTCTGCTGGCCGGTTTGATGGATCGTTTCATTTACCTGCGAACAGGCCTGGCGTTCGTGCTCGCTTTTGTCGGCATCAAAATGATTATCGCGGACTATTTGCCCATACCGAGGAGCCTTTCACTGGGGATCATCATACTCATTCTCGCAGTCACCATAGCTATTTCGATGATGAAGACGCAGAACCTTGCTGCAGCCGAAGACCGAAAATAAAGTGTTGCTTTCGCTGTTTGGAATTATTTAACTGGTTTGGAGCGCCTATGAAAACCATCCTTTCCCTCGCAGCGGTCGCCGGCATTGCCAGTGGAGTCTTGGCCGATATTCAGGATCCGCCTTCGAATGATTATGGGCCAACGCGCAAGCTCGGTCGCGGTCTTTCGAATTTTGTCTGGGCTCCGACTGACTTTTTTGTGACGGTTAATCAGGTCAACCAAACAGAAGGTAATTCCGCGGGGGCTAGTTATGGTGTTGTACGCGGCCTGGGACGCTCAGCGACACGACACGTTGCTGGTTTAATCGAGATTTTGACATTTCCGTTTCCAATTTGGCGGGGAAGCTATTACCCCATTCTGCCTTCGGATATTCCATACATTCACGCCGGCTATCCGGAATTTCCGCCTGAGGTCGGTAACGAGTCGAAATATCCGTACGTCCGCGATTCCCATCAAGATTTCAATTAGTTTTCGCTCCAATTTGGAGGGATGCCTTACGGGCGGGATCATATTAATCCGGTCGGGCTGGCAGAGGTGGGCGTAAAAGACCTTCTTCGACGTTTCTCTAAGCGTGCGTGCTCGCCGCCACGGAATGAGGCGGCCGATGGGGCAGCTGGGTCGTCCGGTCTGGTGGAGATTCCTGCGCCGCTCGTCATTACGCGGGTCCGGAGTCAGCCAGAGTTTCAGAAACACCGAGCGCAGATCAATCCAGAATTGCCTGCTCGGCAGGAGGCGGAGCGCCAGCTTGCTCAACCCTTTCCGTCGTTTACCACGTCTGGGTTTTGTTTCGTGTGCCAGAAACGTACCCAATTTTTGAGCTTGTGGGAACTGGCCTTTAGCGTAGGTGGTCATTTGGAGATGAACTGGCGCGAGCACATGCAGTGCCCACGGTGCCGTTTGAATAACAGAATGCGGGCCAGCATTCATTTGCTCATGAAGACCATCGCTCCGACAACGGAATCACGGATTTATGCGACGGAACAATCAAGCCCGCTGTTTGTTTATTTGCGCAAATGTTTTCCGTTCCTGCAAGGAAGCGAATTTACGCAGGATTCTGACTTGGTGAGCGAGAACACCTCCAACAAACTGCGGCACGAGGATTTGACCCGGCTTTCGTTCCCGACTCACAGTTTCGACGTCATTCTGAGTTTTGACGTGCTGGAACACATTCCCGATTATCGCAGCGCGTTTGCTGAGTGCGCGCGCACGCTGAAACCGGCCGGCAAAATGCTTCTTTCCGTGCCGTTCGACGCAAATAGTGTACGCAACCAGATTCGTGCCCAGTTGCGGAAGGATGGAACTATCGAGTACTTGCTGCCGCCTGAGTATCACGACGACCCGCGAAATCCTGAGGGCTGCCTCTGCTTCCAACATTTTGGCTGGGCGATGTTGGAAGAGATGAAGGAGGCAGGCTTTTCGCGTGTTTGGGCGCTGTCCTATTATTCTCGGGAATATGGCTATCTAGGGGACAAACAAATACAGTTCTTGGCCGAGAAATAGTCACAATATAGGCCGTGTTAAGCAGGGTTCGCACGAATCAAGGCGTTGATCTGCCTTGTTGTCAGGAGCAAAATCGCTGAGGTTAAGGCGCGTTGGGACCATGCAATCGCGACGTTTTTCTACGCTGCCCCTGATAGGCATCTTAGCCGTCATCTATTTCGCAGTCGGGAAATTCGGTTTGATGCTGGCGTCATTGCACGCGAGTGCATCGCCGGTGTGGCCGTCAGCGGGAATCGCGCTGGCCGCAATAGTCTTGTTCGGATATCGCGTATGGCCAGCCATCTTTGTTGGTGCGTTTCTGGTGAACGTTACGACCGCGGGAAACGTCGCGACCTCATTTGCCATCGCCATCGGCAACACGCTGGAGGCGCTGGCCGGCGCATGGCTCGTGAATCGATTCGCGGGCGGCAAAGAATTCTGTGATCGTCCCCAAGGCGTCTTCAAATTCGCGCTTGCAGCAGGGATTAGCACCATCATCAGCCCAGCTTTCGGTGTGACCAGTCTTGCCCTCGCCGGCTTTGCCAATTGGACAAACTACGGCGCGATCTGGCTGACATGGTGGCTCGGCGATGCCACGGGCGATCTTGTTTTCACTCCCCTTGTTCTTCTCTGGACCGGTGCCTCAAAACGACGTTGGAACAAAAAGGAAGCTGCGGAAGTCGGCACGCTCCTCCTGTTGCTGGTGCTGCTGAGCAGTATTGTCTTTGGCGGTTGGCTTGAAATTTCGTCTCGGAATTATCCGATCGCTTTTATTTGTGGACCCGTTGTGATTTGGATGGCCTTCCGCTTCACTCAACGCGAGACGGCCACGGGGATTTTCATCCTGTCCGCGATCGCGGTGTGGGGAACGCTGCGTGGCTTCGGGCCGTTCGTTGGAGAAACGGAAAATCAATCGCTGCTCGCCCTGCAATCGTGGACAGCGGTGCTGGCGATTACCGCGATGGCGCTTTCCGCCGGTATGGCCGAGCGACGGCGCATTGAGGAAGAGCTTCAGCAACAAAAGGCGGTGGTGGAAACCGCTAATCGCACCAAAGACCATTTCATGGCCATGCTTTCGCACGAACTACGCACGCCGCTCACACCGGTCATTTCCGCATTGGAATCGCTTGAGACAGAACCGACGCAAACTGAAGACACCAGGTCGGCCCTGACCATGATCCGTCGCAACATCGAATTGGAGACACAGCTCATTGATGACTTGCTCGATTTCACCCGAATCGCCAGAGACAAAATGCAACTTCGATTCGTTCCAGTCGATGCGCATCCGGCTATCTCAAATGTCGTGGAAATTTGCCGCGCAGAGGCCGAATCCAAAAAACTTGACATGCATCTCAATTTGCGGGCGAACGCGCATCACGTAGCGGCAGACGCGGCAAAGTTTCAGCAAATCATCTGGAACGTTCTTAAGAATGCGGTCAAATTCACACCGGACGGTGGTGAGATCGCAATCTCTTCTTCCAATCCGTCACCAGACGTCTTGACGATCACCGTGCGCGACACCGGTATCGGCATGGAACCAGAAGTCATGCAGCGCATTTTTGACCCCTTCGAACAAGGCAATCGCTCGTTTGAACGCCGATTTGGCGGCCTGGGCCTTGGCCTCGCGATTTCAAAATCTCTCGCCCAAGCGCACAGCGGCACTCTCACCGCGCAAAGCGGCGGATGCGATCGCGGATCGACATTCATCTTCTCGCTGGCAACGCTTTCGCCGGCTGAAGTAGCCACGGTCCCCGCTAAAGTAAGACGTGAAGTTTCGCAGCAACGCCTGAAAATTCTGCTCGTCGACGATCACCACGACACGTGCGCTGCGCTGGCGAAATTGCTTGTCCGCCGCGGGCATCTCGTGGCGGCGACTCACAATGTCCGCTCGGCCATGGAAGCGGCAGTGGGCAATAAGTTCGACCTGCTTATCAGCGATATCGCTCTGCCGGACGGAAGCGGCCTGGACCTCATGATGCAATTGCGCGTGATCTCCAAAATTCCGGGAATCGCCATCAGCGGTTTTGGCAACAACGGCGATATCGAAAGGAGTTTGCGCGCAGGTTTTTCCGAACATCTGATCAAACCGATCAAGCTCGAAAACTTGGAAGCCGCCATTGAGCGTGCCCTGGCGGGGTAGTGCACGCCTCTCGCGAGGTGATCCTATGCGCGTGGTCGATCTGAAAATCGAAGACATTGCTTTCGGCGGCAAAGGCGTCGGACGCGAGCGGGGGAAGGCCGTCTTCGTTCCCTACACGATTGAGGGCGAGATCGTTTCTGCGGAGATCGTGCGCGAGAAAAAGCAATTCGCTGAAGCGGAACTGGTAGAAGTAAAGCAAAAGTCACCGGATCGTGTTGAATCAGTGTGTCCCTATTTCGGCCGGTGTGGCGGATGCGCTTACCAGCACGTTAGCTACGAACATCAACTTGCGATCAAATGGCGACAGGTTCGTGACGCTCTGCAGCGCATCGGTAAACTGAAAGATGTTCCGATGCGGCCGATCATCCCGTCGCCCAAACAGTACGCATATCGCAATCGCATCACCGTGCACGCGCAGGAGCGCGTGGTCGGTTTTTTTCGACGCGATTCGCACCAATTGATCGATATCGAGCGTTGCCCGATCTCGACGGATGAAGTGAACCGTGCGCTAACGGAGTTACGCGCGCAACCGTACGTGCGCGATGGCCATTACACGCTTCGGGCTCCGGCCAGCCCACGCGTTTTTTCCCAAACAAACGATGAGGTCGCAAATGCGTTGCGCGACTTAGTCGTCAATCTCGTACCGCCGAATCAAGAGCTTTTGATCGACGCTTATTGCGGCGCAGGATTTTTTGCAAAAGCGCTGCTCGACAAATTCGAGCGCGTGATCGGGATTGATTGGGACAAATTCGCAATTGCGGCTGCGAAAGAGAATGTGACCGAGAAGGAAACCTACATTGCCGGCGATGTGGAAGAGGAATTGCAAAAGGTAGGGGCGGTTCACCCGAACCGCCCGCCGGGCGCAAACGACGCCGGGAACGGGCGATTGAGGTCAATCGCCCCTACCACGCTCATCGTCGATCCCCCGGCCACCGGGCTGAGCGCAAACGTCCGCAAAGCCATCATCGATCTCGCGCCCACAACGCTCATTTACGTTTCATGCAATCCGCCGACACTCGCGCGCGATTTGAGAGAGTTGCAGGATAAGTTCATCATCGAATCGGTCACGCCGCTCGACATGTTTCCGCAAACCGCCGAGATCGAAGTAGCGGCGCATCTTAACGCGTAAACCAAAAGATCACTGTTTCAGGCGTTAATGATTTTTTAACGCCTTTAAGGCGCGGTTTAATTAACGCATCGGCCAAAGTTCGCTCACTGTTAGGAGTTATGAGCCCATTCTTTACCGTAGCTATCATCGTTTGGATCTTCTTTATCGGGAGCGCGCTTTATGCGCGTCTCCGCGAGAACCGAAGAAAGTCTTCGCCCAATTTTCCTACAGGAAAGCGCAATTCTTGGCTGGACGGTTGATCGGCTTCCCAGCTTGAGTTGGCCAATAACTATGAACGACCTGATCTTCGCCGGAATTGTAATTCTATTTTTTGTCATCAGCGCTTTTTACGTGCGCTTTTGCGACCACCTCTAGGAGGACCTCATGGGAACAATCGTCGTCGGGATCATCGCGCTGCTGCTGTTTGCGTACCTGTTCATCGCCATGATCCGCCCGGAGAAATTCTAAGGACTCGATTATGCAAGCTTCTGGTTGGCTTCAACTCGCCTTCTATGTCGTGGTGCTCGCCCTGATCACCAAGCCGATGGGGCTTTATCTGCTGCGCGTGCTCGATACCAACGGCAAGACATGGCTCGATCCAGTACTGCGGCCGGTGGAGCGCGGGACGTATCGAGTGATGGGCGTCGATCCGAACAAAGAACATGATTGGAAGCAATACACGCTCGCCATGCTGCTGTTTAGTTTGGTGGGTTGCCTCTTCACCTATGCCATCCTGCGCTTGCAATATTTTCTGCCACTAAATCCGCAAAAACTGGCAGGAGTGAGTTCCGATCTTTCCTTCAACACGTCAGTTAGTTTTACCACTAATACCAATTGGCAGAATTATGTCGGCGAAACCACGATGTCGTACCTCTCGCAGATGGTCGGCCTGACGTTTCACAATTTCGTCTCGGCCGCCACCGGCATAGCCATCGCCGGCGCCCTGGTCCGCGGCATTGCGCGACATTCAGCGCAGACCCTCGGTAACTTTTGGGTCGATCTTGTCCGCGTTACTTACTATCTGCTAATTCCCATTTGTCTCGTCTTTGCGGTTTTTCTCGTGTCGCAGGGGATGATTCAAAATTTCAAGCCCTACTCCAAGGCGACGCTAGTCGAGCCGATGAAGATCCAGGTCGAGAAGAAGAACGACAAAGGCGAGACGATCAAGGACGCCGATGGCAAAGCGGTGATGGAAGAGCAGACCGTTACCGAACAGAACATCGTGCAAGGGCCGATGGCGTCGCAAGTCGCGATCAAAATGCTCGGCACGAACGGTGGCGGTTACGCCAATGCCAATGCCGCGCATCCGTTCGAGAATCCGACGCCGCTGTCGAATTTCATCCAAATGCTTTCTATTTTCTCCATTGGTAGCGGACTGACTTATTACCTCGGCCGAATGGTAAAGAACCAGAAGCACGGCTGGACGGTGTGGGCTGCGATGCTCGCGTTGTTTATCGGCGGCGTGATGCTTTGCTGGTGGGCGGAATCGAACGGCAATCCGATTCATCACCAACTCGGAGTCGCGGCCGCCGACGGCAACATGGAAGGCAAGGAAGTCCGATTCGGCATTTTTAATGCCGCGCTCTTCGCGACGATCACGACCGACGCGTCGTGCGGCGCGGTCAACTCGATGCACGATTCCTTCACCGCGCTCGGCGGTTTCGTTCCGCTGTTCAATATTCAGCTCGGTGAAATCATCTTTGGCGGCGTCGGCGCGGGCTTGTACGGAATGCTCGTCTTCGTTGTGCTCGCTGTGTTCATTGCCGGATTGATGGTCGGCCGCACACCGGAATATCTCGGAAAGAAAATCGAGGCCTACGACGTCAAGATGGCAATGTTGTCGTTGTTAATTCTCGCGATTTCCATTCTGGGATTCGCGGCGTGGGCGATAGTGAGCAAGTGGGGCCTGGCTGGTCTGAATAACAACGGCCCGCACGGGCTCAGCGAAATTCTTTACGCGTTTAGCTCAGGCGCGGGAAACAATGGCAGCGCCTTCGCTGGATTGTCGGGTAACACACCTTGGTACAACACCACGCTTGGCCTCGACATGTTGTTCGGCCGTTTCTTGATGATCGTACCGATCATGGCCCTGGCGGGTTCGCTGGTGCAGAAGAAAGTTGCGCCGGCGAGCGCCGGCACTTTTCCCGTTCACGGGGGAACATTCTTTATTCTCCTCATCGGCACCGTGCTCTTGATCGGTGCGCTGAATTTTCTGCCGGCGCTCACTCTTGGTCCTGTGGTCGAACACTTCCTGACCGCGGCTGGAAAACTCTATTAACGATAAACGGTAAATGAAGACACAAGGCCGTTCTCTTTTTGATTGGAGCATTGTTCGTCCCGCGATTGGCGACGCTTTCAAGAAGCTCAACCCGCGTTTGATGATCAAGAATCCGGTCATGTTCGTGACCATGGTGGGCGCTGCGCTTACCACGGTAGGGATCTTTACGGCCGAACCGGCGTTGCGAGGCTTCGTTGCGCAGCTGGCGATCTGGCTCTGGTTCACCGTGCTCTTCGCGAACTTCGCTGAAGCAATGGCCGAAGGCCGCGGCAAAGCGCAGGCCGCCAGTTTGCGCCGGGCGCGAAAAGAAACCATGGCGCGTCGCCTGCAGAATGGCCGCGAGGTAAAAGTTCCAGCGCCCATCCTGCAAAAAGGCGACATCGTCGTCTGCGAATCGGGCGATATCATTCCGGCGGACGGCGACGTGATTGAAGGCATCGCCAGTGTGGACGAAGCCGCCATCACGGGCGAATCGGCTCCTGTCATTCGCGAAAGCGGCGGAGATCGCAGCGCTGTCACGGGCGGCACCCGCGTGCTGAGCGACCGCATTATTATTCGAGTCACCATGGAAAAGGGCCACGGCTTTCTCGATCGGATGATAGCTCTGGTGGAAGGTGCAAGACGCCAAAAGACGCCGAACGAAATTGCGCTCACGATCCTGCTCGCGGCATTAACCTTTATCTTTCTGCTCGTCTGCGTCACGCTCAAGCCGTTCGGCATTTACTCCGGTACGATATTTTCCGTTCCGGTTCTGATCGCGTTGCTGGTTTGTCTGATTCCCACAACGATTGGTGGATTGCTCAGCGCCATCGGGATCGCCGGGATGGATCGTGTGTTGCAGCGCAATGTGCTCGCGATGAGCGGACGCGCCGTCGAAGCCTCCGGCGATGTGGATGTGCTCCTTCTCGACAAAACGGGAACGATCACGCTTGGCAATCGCATGGCCACAGCATTTCACGCCGCGCCGGGCATTTCACCTGACGATCTGGCGGCCTCCGCGCAATTAAGCTCGCTAGCCGATGAAACGCCAGAGGGCCGTTCGATTGTCGTTCTCGCGAAAGAGAAATTCGGGTTGCGCGCGAGGGAGATGCACGAGCTGGAGGCCACGTTCGTCCCATTCACGGCACAAACACGCATGAGCGGTGTCGACCTTCATGCGAATGGCGCGGAACCGACAATGCGCGTACGCAAAGGCGCCGCTGAAGCGGTGCGCAGCTTTGTTGAATCAGCCGGCGGAGTTTTCCCGCAACCCGTGGCGAACACGGTCGACGAGATCTCGCGGCGCGGTGCGACACCGCTCGTCGTGGCGTCGGACGTGCTGACGCTCGGCGTGATTGAGTTAAAGGACGTGGTCAAGGGCGGCATCAAAGAACGCTTCGCGCAACTGCGGAAGATGGGGATCCGTACGGTGATGGTCACGGGCGACAACCCGATCACGGCGGGAGCGATCGCTGCCGAATCAGGCGTGGACGACTTCATGGCACAGGCGACACCGGAGGACAAACTCAAGCGCATCCGCCAGGAGCAAGCTGAAGGCCGGCTTGTTGCCATGACCGGTGACGGAACAAACGACGCGCCCGCGCTTGCTCAAGCAGACGTCGGCGTGGCCATGAACACGGGTACCCAAGCCGCGCGCGAAGCCGGCAATATGGTCGATCTCGATAGCAATCCAACAAAGCTGCTCGACATCGTCGAGATCGGGAAGCAGATGCTGATCACGCGCGGCTCGCTCACGACTTTCAGCATCGCGAACGACGTTGCAAAATACTTCGCGATCATCCCGGCGATGTTGATGGCCACATTCCCCGCCATCGCGCCGCTCAACATCATGCACCTGCACAGTCCCACCAGCGCGATTTTGAGCGCTGTCATTTTCAATGCCCTCATTATCATTGCGCTCATCCCGCTCGCGCTGCGCGGCGTAGCCTACAAACCAATGGGCGCGCTCGCCATCTTACAACGCAATCTGCTCATCTACGGCTTCGGCGGCATCATCGTTCCATTCATCGGCATCAAGCTCATCGATCTCGTCATCACTGCTCTCCATCTCATCTAGTCTATGAAAGCGTTCTTTTCTGAAATCCGAGGGGCGGTCTTCGCTACACTGGTGTTGGCCTTCATTTGCTGCGGAGTTTACCCGCTCGTCGTATTCGGAATTTCCCAGACGTTTTTTCGCGGCAAAGCCAACGGCAGTTTGATTGTCGATGCAAACGGGATGGTGCACGGATCAAAGCTGCTCGCGCAAGGTTTTACCGCCGACAAATATTTTCATCCGCGCCCTTCCGCCGCTGGGAATGGTTACGATGCCGCGAGTTCGAGCGGCAGTAATCTCGGACCGACGTCGCAGAAACTAAACGACGCGATCAAAGACCGCGTTGCTGCCTACCGCAAGGAGAACGGCTTGAGTGAAACCGAGCCTGTGCCGGCAGACGCTGTAACGGCATCAGGCAGCGGCCTCGATCCTCAAATCAGCCTGCGCAACGCGGAGCTGCAAACTCCGCGCGTCGCCAAAGCTCGCGGACTGTCTGAGGAGAAGGTTCGCGAACTGGTTCAGCAAAACACCGATGGGCGCGATCTCGGCGTCCTCGGCGATCCGGGCGTCAACGTTCTCGAATTGAATCTTGCGCTGGATTCACCCAGCGCCCAGCAATGAAAAAGCCAGGGCATCATGAGACACGCGTAGCTCCGGGATTTGTTGGCTCGCTTGTCGGATCTCGTCTCGCCGGGATCGGCTTATGAATATTCCTTTCGCGCTGATGGATGCGATCAGACGATTTACCGCAGCTCGCGGATCGCCGCGCGTAGTCGAGAAAAGAACTTATGTGTTTATTCTCGTTCCATTCAGCTTTCGCGGAAATGGTCACGCCAGAAAGGCACGTGTCACACGACATTTGATTGGCAATGGCAGCCACGCCGACGGCACGCGGACTGACGTATTTCTTTCTACAGTCGGTGCTCGCGATCATGCTTCGTCCAGGATGATTTCCGAGCCTGATCTTAGCGACAATCGGGAACTCAATTACGATCTTATGTGGACGTGGTTTCTGCCAAACCCGCTGTGGTCACCGAAGAGACGCAAACAGCGGTTGTTCTCTAGCGAACAAGCCGCTCAACATTCGACCTAGGAGTTGTAATTCTTTGCCGCTTTGAGTTGGAGGACTTCAATGCAAAAACAAGGAGAAAAAATTGAACATTAAGAAATGTCTGATCACGATCGTGTCGGCGATACTTATTACTGGTGTGATGCAGGCGCAGGAGGCGTCTACAGATTTGAGCGCTGAGCAACAACTTGCTCAACGGAAAGCCGAGCTGGACGCACGCGAGAAAGCATTAAATAAACGCGAGAAAATATTGACTGAAAAAGAAAGGGCTATAGCAAATTCCACCCCGCGGTCCCGGGAGAAAGCAGGAGCCAAGACCAAGCAGCAGGAAGCGAAAGCCCAGAGCGAGGAAGAACAAGCGAAAGCTGCGGTCGCAGAAAAAAAACTGCACGAACCATTCTGGAAACGTCTAGACGAAGCGTTTCTAGAACAATTAGGCACGCCCGCCTACATCCCCGGAACGCCGCCACCCGTACGGCGCATTCCGCCGCCGCCATTCGATTCACCGCCATTTCCCAACGGCGATTGGCAAATCGGCGGCACAGCCGGCACAGCGATCATCGGTGATCCCGGTCAGTTGGCCCCTTATCCGCTCATGCAGGCAATTTATGAAGGACCGGGCGGCCAGGCTTGGAAAGACAGTAAAGTTCAAATTTACGGCTGGGTAAACTTTTCCGGAAACATCAGCACTTCGCATCCCTCGAACAAGAGCGAGAACGGAAACTTCCCGTTGGTTTATGACATTCGGCCGAACCGGATGGAATTGAATCAGTTTGTGCTCTATGTGGAGCGACTGCCGGATGAAAACCAAACCGATCACATCGACTGGGGTTTTCGAGTCTCAGCGCTCTACGGCCTCGACTATCGCTTCACTTTTTCACGAGGATGGTTCAGCGACCAACTTTTAAAGCACAACAGTTACTACGGCTTCGATACGCCGATGGTCTATTTTGATCTCTACATTCCCTACATTTTCCAGGGAATGAATATCACCATTGGCCGAATCATTTCGGAGCCGGATATTGAAGCGCAGCTGGCTCCGAACAATCTCATGGCCACACACTCGCTCCTCTACGGCTTTGATGATTATTGCCACGAAGGAATTTTTACGACCACCAAACTCAATGCTCAGTGGACACTTCAGCTGGGAATAGATGGCGGCACGGACGTCGCCATCTGGCAGGATGACCCGGGTCGACAGGTAACCGGTGACGTGATGGTCCAGTGGATTGCGCCTAACCAAATGGACTCCGTCTACGCGGGCGCTAACAGTTTCAACAAGGGCAACTTCGGCTACAACAATCTGCAGCAATACGTCGGGACCTGGACACACAAGTTTAACGACAAGATCTATACCGCGACTGAAGCCTGGTACATGTACATGAACGACGCCATAGACCATCCGACAAACGAGGTGCCATTCCAGAGCGGCTCGTTTCCTGTGCGAAGCGGTTACGCACCGGAATGGGCCGTCTGCAATTACACGATGTTTCGGATTTCCCGCGATGCGTTCTTCACCGTCCGGAACGAGTACTTTAAGGACAAGGTCGGAAGCCGAACGGGCTTCGCTACCGATTATTCCGAACACGCCATCGGTATCACCTGGTGGCCGGACAAACTCATCACCATCCGGCCCGAGCTTAGATTTGATCATTCCTACGCGGCAAGGGCTTACGATAACGGCACCAGACATAATCAGCTCGTCTTCACGACGGACGTGATCTTCCACTTCTGAGCGAACGCTCGCGACGGCGCGCACCGCGGCGGTGCTGTCTTCATAAGCTGCGATAAGATGAACGCCGATGCTCTTCAGGCTGGAGCCTTCATTTTGGTCGTGGCCCTCCTGGTCAAGCCTGTGGGCGCGTATCTGGAAGGCGTTTTCGAACGGCGACACACTTTCTTTGATCCGCTCCTTCTACCGGTAGAACGACTGATCCACCGGCTCGTCGGCATTGATCCCAAACGCGAAATGGATTGGAAGCGCTACTCGTTAGCCTTCGGCGTATTTGGCATGGTCAACGTCGTTGTCCTCTATTTCGCACTGCGCTCGCAGGCGTGGTTTCCCTGGTTCTTTCCGAAAGTAATGACCACGCCGATGACACCTGATCTCGCAGCCAATACGGCAGTTAGTTTTGCAACCACGACCACGTGGCAAGCCTACGCCGGGGAAAACACCATGAGCTATTTCAGCCAGCTCTTGCTCGCAGGGCAAAACTTCCTCGCCGGTGCAGCGGGTCTGGCGGTGGGGATCGCTTTCATTCGCGGTTATGCCCGCGAAAAGAGTGCAGGGCTAGGAAACTTCTGGAGCGATCTCGTCCGCGCGCTTTTGTGGGTGTTATTGCCGATGTCGCTGTTGGGCAGTGTGTTCTTGATTGCGCAAGGCGTCCCCATGAACTTTCTGCCTTACACCATCGCGCACACGGTTGAAGGCGGTAGGCAGACCATAGCCCAAGGGCCGGTTGCTGTGCTGGAGTTCATCAAGAACCTGGGCACCAACGGCGGCGGTTTTTTCAACGTCAACGCTGCCCATCCATTCGAGAATCCCACGCCATTGACTAACTTCATCGAACTGCTCGCGATCGTCGTGATTCCCGCGGCGTTCACGCATACTTTCGGGCGCATGGTAGGCCGACCACGCGACGGGTGGGTGATTTTCTGGACGATGACTGTGCTGTTTGTCGCCGGATTGCTCGTGTGCAACTGGGCGGAGTCGAGCGCCCATACCGGAATGGCAAACGGGATAACCGGCGACAACATGGAAGGCAAGGAGGTCCGTTTCGGCGTGGGCGGTTCGGTGCTGGCGGCAGTCGTGACTTCCAACGGCGCCACTGGCTCCTACAACTCAATGCACGACAGTTTCCAGCCGCTCGGTGTGGCAGTGCCGCTGGTCAACATGCTCCTCGGCGAAATCGTCTATGGCGGCCTGGGCACCGGACTTTACAGCATGATC
>Ga0193729_1000707_pt1 | contig 17454 bp, 19 predicted proteins | sample U1c2metaG_FD_143036 | JGI IMG/M metagenome (GOLD analysis project Ga0193729, IMG submission 143036) | Soil microbial communities from a riparian zone of the East river system, Colorado, United States - U1c2 | ecosystem: Environmental > Terrestrial > Soil > Riparian zone | place: USA: East River...
CCTGGAGATTCACCTCCAGTTGTTCGCCGTAGTGCCGCCACGTCTCCCCGTCCACGCCTGGCGCGGCTTCCCTCTTCAATCGGAAGTAGGCCATGCGCAGCGTTTCCAGGTTGTAGATGTGGTGCAGAAGCGCCGTGAACCGCAACTTCTTATCCTTTCCTGCTGCTTGACGGTCGGGATAGATTTCGGGCGCGCAAACTTTAGGGTCCGGTGGGTTCCCCGCTGGCTTTCGCCGCGGCCCTCAGTCCGGCTCCCTTGGCTACGATTCCCGAAGCCCCCCTATGATCCCGGACAGCCGGTTTTCCCGGGCCCGGTTCAGACCTTGGCTTTCCTGCGTAGGCCTTCCCGATGTCAGCGAGACTTAAGTGCTGGCACACATGCCTCTCTACTATCACCGGTTTACCATCGCACTCGTCCTTTGAACGAACAGCGGCATTCCCTAGCACAGTGGCTAGCTGCCTGCTGCTCGATGGACTGCCAAGTGCCCAGAGCTCCTTTGCCCGGTAGGAGTACCTCCACCGGGACGGTGTCATGCACCGCCTCGAAAGGCGTTACCCTCTCTTCATCGCTCATACGAGCTCACGCGCCAGCCCAACTCTCTTCCGCCTACTTCAGCCTTGGCCTCGTTTGGCGGATCTTTGCAGGTTATTGCCAGTTCTTGCTGAGAGTGGGGCCTTCCCGACGTTATCTCTGCGAGACATTGCTTGGATGTCTGGACCTCTGCCACGGTGGGATACGGAGTGCTCTTGCTCGTTACTTCCTCCATATCATCGGCCTTCCCCAACGGGTAATGGGTCGGCTTCCCACAAAGTTCCACCCGATGACTTCTTGGTGGGCGCTGTTTTCGAGGCTGCAGCCATTCCTTAATGTTCAAACCTCCAAGCTTGCTTGCCATCCAGGTCATCCCTACCGCAACGGTGTTCCTGTTGGGCAGCCATGGCGTTTTCATCCGGGCAGAACATGTGTCGTTACCTCCACATGCACCGGACATGCTATCCGTCCGAAACGAGCAATTGACGGAAGGGGAATTTCACCCCATAAGTCTCACAGCCTTGTCGGCTGCTCCTACCCGCTCCAGCGCACTCGGCGCGTCTTTCCGGCTCGGTGTCCGGGACGCGTTTTGCGGTGGCAGGTTCCCTTTGGCCAGCCCTCTTCCCTCCATCCCTTCCGCCGCCGGTTGCCCGGCTTTGTTCGGGGACTTCGCAGGTACTACAGGGCTGTCCGACTTCCCAGGTCCGTTCGTCATCGGCGTACGTCCTTAGACTTCCCGACGCGTCCCAAGGCAACCGCAGCCTTGGGCGAACTTGGGATCTCCCGGTTCCCGAGCGAGGTGTCTGCGTACGTGCACGGGGTCTCTGACCGCGCGGGACTCTGGTACACCTCGCGATATCGGTGCACCCGATGGGGCCTTCCGCTTCTCCTTACAGCGTCGGCGTCCCGGAGGGATCTTCTTACGCGGCTGAATACCCGGCCCGCACGTTCCCCTGTCAACGCTTCGACGCCATTCTTACGGATAGCTCCGCATGACTCGGGGCCGGCGCACAAGGAGAAAAAGATGAGCATCAAAGTTCAGGTAATTTTCTACAGCATGTACGGCCACGTTTACAAAATGGCTCAGGCCGTTGCCGAGGGCGTCAAGCAAGTCTCGGGCGCGGAAGTTTCGTTGTACCAAGTCGCGGAGCTTATCCCTGACGACATCTTGGAAAAATACGGCGCGAAGGCTGCCAAAGCGAGCTTCGCTAATGTACCGGTAGCGGCGGTAGACAAACTTGCGGAAGCCGACGCAATTATCTTCGGCACTCCGACGCGCTTTGGCAACATGGCCGCGCAAATGCGCAATTTTCTCGACCAGACCGGCGCGTTGTGGGGCAAGGGCGCGTTGGTCGGAAAAGTTGGCAGCGTCTTCGCTTCAACTGGCACCCAGCATGGCGGCCAGGAAACCACCATTACGAGTTTTCATTCCACGCTTCTGCACCACGGCATGGTGATCGTCGGTGTGCCCTATACTGAATCCGGGCTGACCTACATGGACGACATCACTGGCGGCACTCCTTATGGGGCCACCACACTGGCCGGAGCCGACGGTAAGCGCCAGCCGAGCGAAAATGAATTGAAGATTGCGCGCTTTCAAGGCAAGCACGTATCCGAAATCGCTACCAAGTTAGCTCGCTAAGTTTGTCTGAGACCATTGCAGCTCTGAATAGCGAAAGGAAACATTCATGCACAAGAGGGCTCCAACGGATTTTCCGGTACACGATTTCATCGCCGAACGCTGGAGCCCGCGCGCCTTCAGCGACAAGCCCGTCGCGCCCGATGTGCTAGCCAGTCTCTTCGAGGCCGCGCGCTGGGCCCCTTCCAGCAGCAACGAACAACCGTGGACATACATCGTCGCTACCAAGGAGGATGCGGAAGATTTCGCCAAATTAGTCAGTGTGCTGGTGCCCTTCAATGTGACTTGGGCCCCGCACGCCCCGGTCTTGGCCCTCGCGGTTGCCGAGCTAGCATTCGCAAAAAACGGAACCCCAAATCGCAACGCACAATATGATGTCGGTGCCGCTAGCGCGTGGCTAACTGTCGAAGCCACTTCCCGCGGATTATTCGTCCATCAAATGGCCGGCTACGACCACCACAAAGCGCGGGAAGTTTTCGGAATGCCTGTCGGCTGGGAGCCCATCGCCGCAATGGCCATTGGCTATCCGGGCGATCCCGAGTCATTGCCGCAACCTTTGCGCGATCGCGAAGTCGCGCCCCGCACTCGTAAACCCATCTCCGAGTTCGTTATGTCCGGAAGCTGGGGAAAAAAAGCGCCCTTCCTCCCCTGAAATTTGGGGTAAATTTAACCAGCCCAAATGAACAACATACTCGAATTCCTAGTCCGTCACGGATATGTAGTTCTCCTCGCCTGGGTATTCGTTGAGCAGCTTGGCCTTCCCATTCCTTCTGTCCCATTGCTTCTGGCCGCTGGCGCATTGGCGGGAGCAGGCCACATGAACATTGTTGCCGCGCTCCTCGTAACCATGTTCGCGGCCCTGTGCGCGGATTCTCTATGGTATGAACTCGGCAGAATCAAAGGCATTGCTATCCTCCAGTTGCTCTGCAAAATTTCACTGGAGCCGGACTCTTGCGTGAGACGCACCGAAGGCGTTTTCTCTCGCCAGGGCCCCCGCTCACTCATCTTCGCAAAGTTTCTTCCGGGTGTCGGCGCCGTCGCGCCGCCTCTCGCCGGCGTCTTTCACATGGGGGTGGGGCGTTTCATGATGTTCGATTTGATGGGCACGCTGCTGTGGGCCGGCACATTTTTGGGCGCGGGATTTGTATTTAGCGGCCAGATCGAACAAATCGCCGCACATCTCGCTTATTTCGGCGGCCATCTGGGAATTGTGCTGCTGACAGCTTTCGCCTTGTATATCGTCTACAAATTCGTCGCCCGCCAAAGGTTCATTCGCCAGCTGCGCATCGCGCGCATCACCGTCGGCGAGTTAAAAGAAAAAATCGATGTAGGTGAAGAAATCGTCATCGTCGACCTGCGCCACTCCATGGATTTCGAAGCCGACCCCCAAACCATTCCAGGCGCATTTAGGATGGATGCTGCAGAGTTGGAGGAGAAGAACGGCCGCCTGCCACGCGACCGCGACGTCATCCTCTATTGCACTTGACCAAACGAAGCCACCAGCGCCCGTGTGGCGCTGCTCTTACGCAAGCAAGGCATCAAACGCATCAGGCCGCTGCAAGGCGGACTCGCAGCCTGGCGCGAAAAAGGCTACCCACTGGAAGGCACAGCTCCATCAGTGAAACTCGTCCCCATTGAGCCTGCACTAAAATAACTTTTGAGGGATTCCGGAATTCGCCACCTTTAGCCCGCGCGCAAAAGGCTAGAGCCGTGGTAATACAATTCCACCCTGCGACTGATACTTTCCCTTTTTATCTTTATAACTGATCTCGCAAGCTTCGTCGGACTCAAAAAAAATCACCTGACATAGTCCTTCGTTTCCATAAATCTTCGCCGGCAGCGGTGTGGTGTTACTAATCTCCAGAGTTACAAATCCTTCCCATTCCGGCTCAAAAGGAGTGACGTTTACAATAATTCCACAACGCGCATAAGTGGATTTCCCTAAACAAATCGTCAACACATTCCGCGGAATCCGAAAATATTCGATCGAACGCGCCAGCGCAAATGAATTAGGCGGAATGATGCATACGTCGCCTTTGTAATCCACCAGCGACCGCGAATCGAAGTTCTTGGGATCGACAATGGTGGAATTCACATTCGTAAAAATACGAAACTCGTCCGCCACCCTGATGTCATACCCGTACGACGATACCCCGTAGCTGATGACACCTTCCCGCACTTGCCGGTCCGTAAAAGGCTCAATCATTTTGTGCTCCAGCGCCATGCGCCGGATCCAGCTGTCTGGCTTAACGGACATTCACTTCCTCCTGAAAAGTTGGCGATAAAACTTTGCCATCGTAATTCAAAAAAATTAACCGCTGGCCGCAAAGGAAAGTCAGTGTAGTGTACGCCTCACGTCTTGACAACCTGCGTCACACCCTCTAGCATCTGCCCACGCTCCCGGGAGGTTCCTTTTGATCAAGTTGGACATCGTTAACGCCGTGGTGACCAAGACCAACATCAGCCGCACCAAGGCCGAGCAGGCCGTCGAGACTGTGTTCGAATCCTTAAAGACCGCCTTGGGACGCGGACAGCGCATCGAATTGCGCCGCTTTGGCGTCTTCAGCGTGAAGCCGCGTAAGACCGGCATAGGCCGCAATCCACGCACGGGCGAGGAAGTCAGCATACCCCCGGGGAAAGCCGTGCGCTTCAAACCCGGCAAGGAATTGCAGGGCTTGGAAGGCGCCAAGCCCGCTGGGTCGGCTTAATCGAATTAGTCGATCTGACTCTTTACCTTTGCTAAGTTTCTAAGCGGAATAGTACCGTCACTATCACTCAACGCAGCTCAGTCTTGGCCTCCCTCGTCGCTCGCACGCTCTTCCGTAAATACCTCTCCAAAATAAAATATATGACTGCGCTATAAACCAACCACTGCATCAGAGGAACAAGAAACATGTCGCCGATCAGTTCCGCATACCCCGGCCGCACAACGCCGACCCAGGACTGCACCAGACCCAAAGCCGGCTGCTGCGTCAGCCGTATGGCTTCCCAGAGCCATAAATTCGACTGACCATTTTGCGAAGCCGCCAAGGCGCCGGGCAGATACCATAAATACAGCCGCACCAGAAGCAACTCGACGACCAGGCCGATACCGAGAGCCGCAAGCAAGGTTCGCCAGTGAATTTTCGCCACCACATTCATTCCGTTCTTCATAATCAGGTACCGCCCCGGGGAACAACATCGCGACTTCATGAAGATTGAACCGGTACGCACTACAAAAAGTAGGACACTACCAGATTCCGACTGACTAGCGCGTCTTCCACATCTGTGCTGTACTGTTATTTAGCCGCTTTCAAGGTTCGCCATATCATTCGTGGCCACTCAATCCCCAGAAGGCACCACTCAACCAGTTCCCGTCAACATAGCTTGGCGCACCATTCCGCCCGTAAGCCGCTATTACGCCGTCACACCAACTAGTCCTTCGCGCAAAAGTCTGGCACTGGCAGGACTCCTGTTCCTGTTGACCTTGTGCACCTGCCTCGTAGCAGGCGCGCAATTCGCGGTGGCCTTCGCGCACAACGAGTCCGTCTCCGTGGACGAGTTCGTGCGAGATTTTAAACTCCTCTATCAACATCCGGCGGCACTGCTCAGCGGATTACCGTTCGCTGTAACACTCCTCACCATCCTGCTAGCTCACGAACTTGGTCATTTTTTCGCGTGTCGCCACCATCACATTCGAACCAGCTATCCGTTCTTTGTCCCCGCTCCCACGCTCATCGGAACTTTTGGCGCATTTATTTTGCTGCGCTCACCTATCCGCAATACTCGCGCACTTTTTGATGTTGGAGCTTCCGGGCCTTTCGTAGGATTTTTATTTGCGGTTCCGGCATTAGTCTACGGGGTGATGAACGCAAGAATCGTTCCAGGTCTGGCCGACCCAGCCAATTCCGATGTAGTGTTTGGCGTCCCGTTAATCCTCCAAATCCTTGCAAGAATTTTTCACCCCAACATTTCAGTAGATTTTCTGTTGTTACATCCAGTGGGACGTGCCGCGTGGGTCGGGCTCTTCGCAACCTCACTGAATCTGCTGCCTGCCGGGCAACTCGACGGCGGCCACATTCTTCGTTCCCTCAGTGCTCGCACACATCGTCTGGTCTCTACATTTCTACCCGCGCTGCTGCTCTTCCTCGGCTTCTTTCGCCATTGGACCGGCTGGTACATCTGGGCTGGCCTGCTATTCGGCCTCCGCTTTCTCCGCGCCGCCCCCATATATGACGACACTCCGCTTGACCCCGATCGCCGCTTTGCGGCTGTTCTCGCGCTGCTAATATTCCTGCTCTGTTTCATGCCCGCCCCCATCATCAACCTTTAAAAATTTAAAGCGTTGACCGCCACGTTTAGCCTTTCAACAAAACTGGCCGGTGGTTGGTAATTACACGGTCGTGTTTGCCTGTAGGAGATTTTGCGGACGTGCCGGCAAACAACTCGGTTATCATGCTTGCTCGCTTCTATTACCAGGGGACAAATTCCCTCAACGATGCCGCCGCTCATTCGCACACTGCGCCTCACTGATCTTTTATTTCTCTTCATCGGCTCGGTAATCGGCTCGGGAATTTTTCTCACTCCCAGCCTGATCCTCCAGCAACTCGACGGCTCCGTAGGATTGTCCCTGCTGGTCTGGTTCGTTGGCGGCATCCTTTCGCTCCTCGGCGCACTCACGTACGCCGAACTCGCCGCCTCCAACCCTGAAGCTGGCGGATTGTACTGCTACATCCGTGATGGTTTCGGCCGCATCCCCGCGTTTCTTTATGGCTGGAGTCTTTTTCTGATAATCGCCAGCGGCACCATCGCCGCGCTGGCACGCGCTTTCACCCGCTACCTCGCCGAAATTATCCCACTCTCCACAATCGCCAGTAACGTCGTAGCTGTGGCCATGATCGCGGTGGTCACCGCGGTAAATATCTGGGGCACTCGCAAAAGTTCCGACCTGCAAAACTGGACCACAGTCATAAAAGTCGCCATGGTAGCCATTCTCAGCGCTGTGCTGCTTTCCATGGGTCACCATGCCGCCGACCTGCCGCATGCCCTCGGCACTTCGCAACACGGATTTTCGCTTCTATCCAATTTCGGTCTCGCGATGATTGCAGTGCTGTGGGCCTATGAAGGATGGCAATTCGGCACCTACAGCGCCGGAGAAGTATTGAAGCCCCAGCAAGCTTTTCCGAAAGCATTTCTCTTGGGCTCTTTATTTTTGATGGCACTTTACCTGACAGCGGTAATTGCCTATCTGGTCGCACTCGGTCCCGCGGCAGCCACCGTGAGCGATGCCATCGCAGCCAACGCCATGAGCCTCGTGGTGGGACCGTGGGCGGGAAAAATCGTAGCCATCGCCATCCTCGTCTCCACCTTTAGCGCCACCAATAGCGTGATCCTTACCGCGCCGCGCGTTTTTTACGCCATGGCCAATGACAATCTCTTCTTCAAAAAACTTGCGGAGGTGCATCCGCGCTTTCAAACTCCGGCTTGGGCAATTATTGCGCTCGGTGTGTGGTCTGCCATTTTGTCCTGCGCGGGAAAATTCGCGGAGCTGGCTTCTGGCGCGATTTTTATCGGATGGGTCTTCTACGGGCTTGGGGCGGCGGCAATCTTCCCCATTCGTCGCGCTTCAAAAAGCCTGCCAATTCCCTACCGCGTACCCGGTTATCCATGGACACCGCTAATCTTCGTAATTGTCGCCGCCGCCATAGTTGGCAACGCCATTTTCCTGGCCTTCGTCGATCCCCACCAGTTTCGTTATTTAGCTGTAGCTATCGTGATTTTCTTGCTCGGGCTCCCTGCTTATTATTTCTGGCGCAGAAAACAAACTCCAGCCTAGCTCCGTTGTCACATCAGGCTCAAAGGGTCCATATCCACAATCATGGCCGTATCCGGAATTTCGTTAGCCTCACAATGATCGAGCGCTCCGGCCAGTAGTTTGGTAAGCAACGATCGCTTTGGCGATTTCAGCAAAAATTGAAACCGGTATTCTTTTTTAAGTCTCGCCAAAGGGGCCGTGGCAGGGCCCAGAATCCGCACACCTTGGCCATTGTGTGGTGAAAAATATTCCGAGAGCTGCCGTGACCAGCGAATCGCTTTCTCCAGATTGGTATCGCGCACAATTACGTTGGCCAGCGAAGTAAAGGGCGGATATCCCAAGGTTCTGCGAAAATTCGTTTCACGCTCAAAAAATGCCAAGTAATCCTGTTTTACCGCATCCTGAATGGCGTAATGCTCTGGATAATATGTTTGAATCAGCACCCGTCCGTGAAGTTCCCCCCGCCCGGCACGCCCGGCGACCTGCGTCAACAATTGAAAGGTGCGCTCCGCCGCGCGAAAATCCGGCATGCTCAGTAACCCATCCGCAGAAATCACGCCCACCAGCGTCACACGCTGAAAATCATGCCCCTTCGCCAGCATCTGCGTACCGACCAAAATATCCAGCGCTCCGCCTGCAAACGCTCCTAACGTTTCCTGATATTGGCGCTTGGTGCGCGTGGTGTCGCGATCCAGCCGCGCAATACGCGCAGTGAGAAATTCCTTACGCAGCCGCTCTTCCAGATGCTCCGAACCCTCCCCAAAAAAATAAACATATTTCGAGTCGCACTTCGGACAATTCTTTGGCGTCTGCGCCACGAACCCGCAGTAGTGGCATTCCAGACGATTTCTATTCTTGTGATACGTCATGGAAATGCTGCAATTCGCGCACTGCACCGAAGCTCCGCAGCTGCGACACAGCACCGACCACGAATATCCGCGCCGGTTAATCAGCACTAACGCCTGCGTGCCGTTCGCCAGGCATTCCTGAATGCCGGCACGCAACGGCGTGGAAATCGAGCTAGCTTGATGCGTTTGCTGAAACTCTTCGCGCAAATCGACGACTTCCACTTTCGCCAGCGCGCGATTTTCAACACGCGAACCCAGCGTCAACAGCTCGTACTTCCCGGTCGTGGCGTGATGATAGCTTTCCAGGGAAGGCGTGGCCGATCCCAGCAGCGCCACCGCGTTTTCCATTTTTGCCCGGACGATGGCCACATCGCGGCCGTGATATCGCGGCGTCTCTTCCTGCTTGTAACTGTTCTCCTGCTCCTCATCTACGATGATCAGCCCGAGGCACTCCAGCGGCGCAAATACCGCCGAGCGCGTCCCCACAACCACCCGCGCTTCGCCGTTTCGTACCCGCCACCATTCCCGCGCGCGCTCCACATCCGTAAGCGCGGAGTGCAGCACCGCCACTCCTTCGAATCGCGCGCCAAACCAGGCACGGCATTGCCGCCCCATCCACAACGTCAACGCGATCTCCGGCACGAGCACCAGCGCCGTTTTTTGCCGCGCCAGCGTTTCTTGTATCGCGCGCAAATACACTTCGGTCTTCCCGCTGCCGGTCACCCCGTACAACAACTGCACGCCAAATTCGCCCAGTTCGAATCGCGCCCGGACTCGCTTCAGCGCCATGTCCTGATCAGGATTTAGTTCGTGCGCTGGCGGCGCATACCCCACATCAAAAGGATCCTCGGCCGGATCAATCGGCTCCTCCCAGCTATACAGCAAGCCGCAGGCAAGCATGCGTTCGACTGCGCCACGCGGAAGATCAGTCAATTTCAATACTTGCGGCAGTGGCAGCGGCCCACGTTCGGCTTCCAGCAATTCTCGTACTCGACGGATTTGTTGCTGAAATTTCTCAAGCGCTTTTCCTTGCAATGGCCGGACTCGCTTTTCTTGCGACTGAGGCGTGATTTCCTCCTTTTCCGTATCTTCAGTTCGCCATGCAAGAATTGTCTGCATCCTCTGCTTTCTCGCAAGCAGGCTCTGCCGAATCTCCACAAGGCCGCGCCTCGCAAGCCGCTGCAATAGCGCGGTATTCAATCCAGATTTCTCGAGTGCGCTCGCGAGCAAAGCCCCATTCTTCGCGATCAATTTCAAAAGCAGCGCGATTTCCTCCGCGGCAAATTCCTCGCTAAGCGCGCTCGATGTCGAATCAACAAGCTGCCGCCCGGCCGCCGTAATCCTAATTTGCTGCTGTGTGCGCAATTCCATTACCGGAGGCAACATGGCACGAAAAACTTCTCCGACCGGGGCCAGGTAATATCCGGCGATCCAATGCCCCAGTTCAATCAGTGCCGGAGTCAAAGCTGGGATCACATCCAGCACCTTGTTGATCTCCCGAATTTTTACTTTCTCCGGTGCGCGCTCCGGCAGATCAACCACGACCCCGACCACGGATTTTTGTCGAAAAGGTACGAGTACGCGTACCCCGGGCTGCACGGCGGCACGCAGTTGTTCAGGCACCGCGTAGGTAAACGTCGTTCGCAGCGGCACAGCCAGCGCCACATTGCAAAATGTTCTGTTCATATCTCGGCGTGTAGTTTAACAGGCGGTGAGATTTGGAAAGCGGAGCGCGCCCTACAGACTGATCAAAAAAATCCCCACAAAAATGGTGACAATCCCGGCCCACTGCCACTTCGCAACATGTTCTTTCAAAGAGATCGCCGCCAGCCCCACTGTCACCGCGCCATAAAGCGATCCCAGCACGCTCACAATAGCCACTTGTTCCATTTGCATTCCACGATTACTTAACACGAACGCACTGGTATCCAGCAAGCCCATGGCCCACACATACCACCGAACATTTTCGCGAGGCAGCCTAATCGACTGCTTCATCGCCAGCAAAATCACCGCAGTCAGAAACACACACGTCACACGAATCATCCACACCGCCTGCGGCGCTCCCACCCGCGGCACAACGCGATTCCCCAGCAACCAGAACAGCACCCCAAATCCACACGCGGAACAAAGTGCCCACACCACTCCCTTTCCCTTCCGCGCATTTCCCTCCACGTCATCCTTGTGTGGCTCTTGCTCACCACGCGCCACCAGCACTACCCCAAGCATGGTGCAAATTATCCCTGCTCCTCGCGCGGCACGCAGGTGCTCGCCCATGAGCAGTGACAAAATCACCGTCAACGCTGGATAGCTCGCGGAAAGCGGCGCCACCACCGAAAGTTTCCCAACCTCAAACGACCGGTAAAGCGTTAGCGTCGAAACCGCATTAATGCAGCCAGCCAATACTCCCCAGGCCCATGGCTGCCAGCCGGAACCGTCATGCAAATGCCCCCAACCGCCCAGCCACGGCAAACAAATACTCAGCAGCAGCAGCCCAGTTGCTTGCATGTAAAACATGGTACGCAGTGTGCCGATACGGTGGGTCGCAAATCGCGCAAGAAAATCCGAGCCGCCCCAGGTTACGGCGGTGAGCAGGCCCAGCAGAATTCCCATGTGGTTAGTTTCTCATCGCTGCGCACGTAGCAGGATACCGGACTGAATGTTTGTGAGAGCTTCTATCAACGATCAAGCTTGCGTCTGGGCAGACTTTTTCTTCACTTCAAGTCCCAATTCGGCCATCACTTTCTGCAAATCCTTCCACACTTCGCCTTTCGCCGCAGGATTACGCAACAGATAAGCGGGATGATACGTGGCCATTAACTTTCTTCCGCGAAACTCCAGCCATTGCCCGCGAAACTGCGATATCCCCCGCGTGGTCTCGAGTATGGTTTGCGCCGCAATGCTGCCGAGACACACGATCACTTTGGGAGCAACCAAATCAATTTGCCGAAACAGAAATGGCGAGCACGCCGCCACTTCATCTTTTTCCGGCGCCCGATTCTCCGGCGGCCGGCACTTCACCACGTTGCAAATGTACACATCACTGCGCCGTAGTCCCATGGCTTCGATCATCTGCGTAAGCAGTTTCCCAGCGCGCCCCACGAACGGCAGCCCCTGCAGATCTTCATCGCGTCCGGGCCCTTCCCCTATGAAAAGCAATTTCGCGTGGGGATGCCCATCGCCAAAAACAATCTTAGTGCGCCCCTTATGCAGCTTGCAGCGAATGCAGTCGCCAATGTCCTCGCGAATGGTCTGAAGCGTGCCTTCGCCGATTTTGGGTATCGCGGTTATCAGCGCCTGCGGTGCGGCTTGATCATTCATCGTTTCGGCGCTTTCATAGGTCATGCTTACGACCGTCTGTGATACGACTTGTTCGAGTGGAGCGTCTAGACCAGCACGAGCGATTCGGTCACGGAAAAATTCCCGAATGCCGATATCCTCGTAATATCGCAGCCGCAAAGAAAGTTTTTCCTGGAGTTTTTCGGGAAGGCGGCCAGCCATGATGGAATCAGACGACCGAGAGACGCTTGGCAGGCTTGCTTCGCAACGCCCCGCGCAGCCGGACAATTTCATCCAGCACGCGCTGAGCTACTTCGGCCTTACTCAGTTTCGGCAACGCCACGTCGTGCCCATCCCGGTAATACAACGAAACGACGTTCGTATCGTGGTCGAACCCCGCGCCCTCGGCGGTAACATCGTTGGCCACGATTAAATCCAGATTCTTTGCCGCCATTTTCTTGCGCGCATTTTGCTCCACATCAGCGGTCTCCGCCGCAAATCCAACTATAAACTTGTCACCCTTGGCACTGGCCATCTCCTGCAAGATGTCCACGGTCGGTTCCAATTGCACCGTCAAATTTCCCTCACTCTTCTTTATTTTCTCTCCATGCTTTTCAGCGGGCCGGTAATCAGACACCGCAGCCGCAAAAATTCCAATCGAGCATGCCGCAAACTCTTTCGTCACCGCTTCATGCATCTGCTCGGCGGTGCGCACGTCAACACGTCGAACACCAGCCGGTATTTCCAACGCCGTAGGGCCGCTCACCAAAATCACCTTCGCCCCACGCCGCGCCGCGGCTTGCCCCACCGCGTAGCCCATCTTCCCGGAAGAGCGATTCGTCAAATAACGCACCGGATCAAGATCTTCGCAGGTTGGCCCCGCGGTAACCAACACCGTCTCACCGGCTAAATCTTTGTTGGTGTGCAAGGTCGCGCGTACGGCCGTCAAAATATCTGCGTGCCCCGCCAGCCTTCCCGCTCCGACCATGCCGCAAGCCAGATAGCCTTCATCCGGCTGCACAACATTCACGCCGCGCTCTCGCAGCTTCGTAATATTTTCTTGTGTCGCCGGGTGATTCCACATATTTACATTCATCGCCGGAGCCACCACCACCGGCGCGGTTGACGCCAGATACAAAGTACTCAGAAAATCATCCGCTATACCGCGCGCGAATTTAGCAATTATATCGGCGGTAGCAGGAGCAATCAGCAATAAATCAGTACGCTGCGCCATCGCAATGTGCTCGATGGCGCTTTCCAGATTCGCTTCATTCTCAGTATTGCCAAACAGATCGGTAATTACTTTTTGCCCGCTCAAAGCCGCAAAGGTCAGCGGCGTAATAAATTCCCGCGCCGCCCGGGTCATCACCACTTCCACGGTAAATCCATCTTGTTGCAACAGGCGCACCAGTTCCGCAGCCTTGTAAGCCGCGACTCCCCCGGTCACACCCATCGTGATTCGCATGGCGTTCCTGGCAGCGCCGCGCTACTTACGGCGCTTGTTGCCGTCCTTATCCTCGTCGATTGAATCCGGCTCCACGAAATCGTACTCGAGCAAACTATGATCGAGCTCTTCCACCGCGATTCGTGTCGCTTTTTGCGTTCTCGGATTTTCCACCAGCGGTGGTGCGCCAGCCATAATCTGCCTCGCGCGCCGCGCCGCCAGCACCACATAGGCAAACTGGCTCTCCGGAGCTTTTGTCAGTACCGTCATCTCAGTCATTCCCCCCCAAACGATGCCAGAAGTTTTTCTACCAGGTCCTGACGCCGCGCTTTTGTACAACGCAGCGCCGTTACAATTGCTTGCACTTCGCGTCCCGCACGTTCCACATCTTCATTCACGACGCAATAATCGTAATATTTTCCAAACTCCGCGATTTCATCGCGCGCTTTCTGCAATCGCCGCGCAATGTCCTCGTCTGAATTCTGTCCTCGCGACCGCAGCCGCCTTTCCAACTCCTGCCGCGAAGGCGGCAAAATAAAAATCGCCACCGACTCCGGCAACTGCCGCTTCACCTGCGAAGCCCCCTGCACATCTATCTCCAGCACCAGGTCGAGTCCTAACCTCCGCGATTCCTCGAGCCATTTCTTCGGCGTGCCATACGAGTGCCTGCCGAACACCCGCGCATATTCCAGGAATTCGCCACGCGCGATCAGGGCTTCGAATTCCGCTTCCGTCACGAAATCATAGCACTTCCCACTCGACTCGGTCGCGCGACGCCCCCTGGTAGTACATGAGACCGACGGCATCGTCCCCGGCATTTCCAATATTTTTTGCACTAGCGTAGATTTTCCCGAACCCGACGGGCCCGACACGATGATCACCAACGGCGCAATCTTTGCCTCCGCAGTCATTCGACGTTCTGAACCTGCTCTCGCAATTTTTCTATGTCCGCCTTAATCTCCAGCGCCAGCCCGGTAATGGCTAGCGCCTCCGCGTCAACTCCCGGGGTCTTCGACAATAGAGTGTTGGCTTCGCGATTCATCTCCTGCAAAAGAAAGTCGAGTTTCTTTCCCATTTCACCGGCGCCGCGCAGCAGGCCGGCAAATTGCGCCACATGACTTCGCAATCTTTCGAGCTCTTCGCTGATATCGCTGCGTTCCGCAAGTAGAGCGGCTTCCTGCGCGAGTCGCGCCGGCTCCAGCGAAACTCCGTTCAACAATTCCGCGAGCCGCGCCGCAAGGCGCCGCGCAAAGGCAGGCCGCAAAGTCTCCGCCAAGACGCGAATCTCATCCGCTTCTTCTTCGATCTTGGTGAGCCGCTTGTTCAGCTCCGCGATCAGGTGACCGCCTTCCGCGCGGCGCATGTCATCGAGTTTTGATAGCGCTTCCCCTAGGCACTCTTCGAGCGCTCGCCCGAGTTTTTCCTGACTCTCTTCCGATTGCGGTGTGGCAATACCCAGCCCCGAAATCACCCCGGGCAAACGCAGTAGCGCCACCACATCCACGTCCGCCGCCGCGCGCGTTTCCTGTCGCAACGCTTCCGCCGCGCGCATATAAGCTCTTACCAATTCCTGATTCACCTGAATTGTCGCGGCCGTGCGCGGCTCAGCGCTGACTTGCAGTTCCACGTGACCGCGATGGATGCGCTCTCGCACCATCTGCCGCAACCGCGGCTCGTAGAGTTCCAATCCTTCCGCCAGTCTCATTTTCAAATCGAGAAAGCGATGATTGACGCTCTTGATGCTGACCCGCAACGCCAGATCGGTGGTTTCCGCGCGCGCTTGCGCGTATCCGGTCATCGAAAGGCATTCGGGTTTTCTGATCGCAGCTGGAGTTTGGCTCATAGAAGTTGTGATTTGACGGTGGTCTCGGATGCCAATCTTGCCGGCGCCAGCATGTCATCATCGGCGAATTGAATATCGTGCAACCGCGCGTACGTTCCGCTCTTGGCCATCAACTCCGTATGCGTGCCGCTTTCACGAATCTGTCCGTCTTCCAGCACCATAATTTTATTGGCGCGCCGTATGGTCGCCAAACGGTGTGCGATCACAAACGTCGTGCGGCCCACCATCAAGTTCGCCAGCGCTTTCTGCACGAACATTTCGGATTCAGCGTCGAGCTCGGAAGTGGCTTCATCGAGAATCAAAATCGGCGAATCTTTCAGAATCGCGCGTGCGATAGCGATGCGCTGTCGTTGTCCGCCGCTCAATCTGGTTCCCCGTTCACCGACCAACGTGTTGTAGCCCTGCGGCAACTCCTTGATGAAATCATGCGCCAGCGCGGCTCGCGCGGCCGCCAGCACCCGCTCTTCCGCCACCCCGGTTAGCCCATAACAGATGTTGTTCCACACCGTATCGTAGAAAAGAATATTTTCCTGGGCCACCATGGCGATCTGGTCCCGCAGGGAGCGAATTGTGACTTCGCGAGTATCCGTCCCATCGATTCTTATCGTGCCGGCGGTCACTTCATAAAAGCGCGGCAGCAGATTCACTAGGGTGGTTTTTCCCGCTCCGCTCGAGCCCACCAAAGCAATCACGTCGCCTTTTCGCGCTTGCAGCGTTACATTTAGCAAAACCATCGTTGAGCCCGGGCTGTAGCTGAAACTGACATGCTCAAATTCAATTTCACGCGAGAACGCTGGCAGAATCTTGGCGCCAGGCTGTTCAATATTTTCCGGCTCGAGGTCAAGGTAAGCAAAAACCTGCGTGCTGGCTCCCTGCGCGGCCTGAAACTGCTGGTACACATTGCCCATGCGCTTCAGCGGCATATAAGCATTGAACATCGCATAGATGAACGTAAAAAACTGCCCGGTGGTCATCACGTGATGCTGTATCGCGCCGCGTGCATACAGCAGCAACAGCGGAATAACGATCGCCCCAAGCAGATCCATCAGCGGCGAAGTAATGACTCCAGCGCGCACCCATCGCATATTTTCCCGCAACAATTTCTTCGAAGCTTCACGGAACTTACGAATCTCAAACGGTTCCATCCCAAATGCTTTTACAACGCGGTTTCCGCTAACCGTTTCCTGCAAGATCTGGCTTAAATCTCCCAGCCGCGACTGACTGGTCTCCGCGGACCGCCGGATTTTTCGCCCGAATTTATTTACCGGCAGTATCACCAGCGGCAAAAGAAACGCGGCTCCCAAGGCCATCTTCCAATTCACCACCAGCAGCACGCCCACAAACACCAGAAACGTAAATCCTTTTTGAAACAAGTCCGCCAGATATTCGCTAAGCGCGATCCGGGTACGCTCCACATCATTAATTACCGTGGAGTGCAGGCGCCCCGTGGAGTTGTGCTGAAAGAAACCCATCGGTTGCCGGATCAATCGCGCGTATACCTGGTTGCGCAGATCGGTTACCGCGGCCTGGCCCACGTACTGGATTTCCGTGGTGCCTAAATATTCCGCAACCGCCTTCGACAAATAAAGGATCAACAAGGTAATCGAGAAAATCGGCCAAACGTTATGAATTTTTGGCGGAAAAAAATCGTTGAGATAGATCGTTCGCCCCGACCACGGCAGCTTCGCCAGCGCCAGCAGCGAGCCCACCGCTGTAGGATTTAACACGCGATCCACTGCTGGAGCTACCATCAGCGCCACGCCGCCCTCAGCCAGCGCCACAAACGCGAGCAGTAGTATCCCCGCCGTCAGCCTCAGCGAGTACGGCCGCACGTAAGCCAACAGCCGCTTTAATTGTGGTGAGAACAGCGATGCCACGCTTCAGACTCCCCGAACGACTCTCTTGGTACGCTATTCGCCGCTAGAGGGGTGTGTCAAGTTACCGCCCTCTCTGTCCGCGAACGCCTCCGACCAGCAATAAAGTCTTTATCCAAGTTTCATTTCTCAATATCCCGGTGCACGACTTTCGCGGTAGTTCCGCGCTTTTCCAGATATGTTTTCACCGCTTCAGACATCATCA
>Ga0193729_1000709_pt1 | contig 17446 bp, 14 predicted proteins | sample U1c2metaG_FD_143036 | JGI IMG/M metagenome (GOLD analysis project Ga0193729, IMG submission 143036) | Soil microbial communities from a riparian zone of the East river system, Colorado, United States - U1c2 | ecosystem: Environmental > Terrestrial > Soil > Riparian zone | place: USA: East River...
TCGCAACTCTCATGAGGGTTCTCGCGGAACCAGCGAGCGGGGCGATGACGGCGATGGCGCAGGACCGACGCGGGCTCACCCTATCGAACAAGCTCACGTCGGGCAGAGCTTGCCCAATGAGCGAGCGAGACGCTCGCGGTCCAAATGAGCATGACGCGCGCGAGCACGAACGTCTCGAGAATCATCAAGGCGCCACGCAAGGCCGTCTATAAGGCCTGCCTCGATCCAGGCGCCTTGGCCAAGTGGCGTGTGCCGGACAACATGACGGCGCAGGTGCACGTCTTCGAGGCACGCGAAGGCGGCACGTACCGGATGTCGCTCACCTATCGGGATCCGCAACAGTCGCCGGGCGGCAAGACCTCCGAAGACACCGACACCTTCCGGGGCCGGTTTGTCGAACTGGTGCCCGACGAGAAGATCGTGGAAGCGATCGAGTTCGAGTCGCACGAGCCAGGCTTCGCCGGCCAGATGAAAATGACCACGCGCCTCGCCGACGCCGAGGACGGCACCGACGTCACGATCCTGTGCGAGAATCTGCCCGCCGGCATCCGGCCGGAAGACAATGAAACGGGCACCCGCCAATCCCTGCAGAAGCTGGCTGCTCTTCTCGAGACCGGCTAGGGTCTTCGAGGGACCAAGGAGCCCAGCCGATGCGTGTCCTGATCGCCGGAAACGTCCACGATCCGCTCACGCCGGCACAGGAGAAGGACGTCCGGCAGTTCAGCGCCGAAGAGTCCGTCCAGGGCATGGTCCTTCCGGCCGACGAGGCCACCAAGGCGCAGGCCGGCAAGATCAAGCTGGTGCTCATGATCTTCTGGGGCGTCATCGCCATCATTGCCGCGATCATCGCCTCGATGGCCGAGCCCGCCGACCTGCCCGTGGTCTTTACCGCAGCCGTCGTCGCCGTCGCTGCCCTGGGGCTCTTCTTCGCCTTCATGGTCTGGCGACGGACACGGAGCTGGCAAGCCGACCTGCCGCGGCGTCTCGCGGGAATGGCGCCCGCCGGCACCGCGATCGGCGTCGATGCCGCCGGTGTTGCAGTGGGCGGGCAGATTTTTCCCTGGCCGACGCTTTCCATCGAGCAGGTCGAGATGCTCAAACTTGGCGCAAAGTACCGCACTTTGTTCACCCTTGAGCGCCTCGTGCTGGCGGGGCCGGGCGGCACGATCGTGCTCGATCCGGTCCTGATGCGTAACGGGCACCGGATTATCGGCAATGCCTGGCGGCGGATGCGACTGGCAGGCCACGACGCCTCGGTCTAAAACGCTCCCGCTCAGGACGTTGGCATTCAGGGAATTACACGATGGCGATTCAGTATTTTGCACGAGTCCGGTCCGCGACGGACCATGAGGCTTTCCAGCGGGTCGTGAAGCATTACCCGTCCTGCACCTACGAGGAATGGCACTTCCGCGAAGCCAAGAAGATGGCCGATTGGAAGAGCCGCCGGCATGTCGTGAAGATGGTCGACATCTCGCCCGCCGAGTTCACCGCCTATTGCGAACGCACCGGGGCCCACCCCGACCTCACCACTTTCCTGAAAGTGCTCTCCGACAAGGCGAGCTTTTAGAACAGGACGAAGTGCCAGCACTTTGCTGGCATCGCGGCCGGACGGCATACCATCGCTGGTGTTCCGGCGCGTTTCCGGGCTTTCCTTCGGTGCGCAAGTATTCGCCCCGCGCCTCTCAGCTTGACAAGACTGAGCAATCTTGTGGCGTATGAGTGCCGACGCTTCGCGCGACCGAAGTTGAGAAAATGCTGTCATCGCGGGCGGGGTAACCCCCGCCCTGGAGCGCAGCGAGGGACCTTTCGCAACATCCGATCAAAGGTCCCTCGCTACGCTCGGGATGACACCGAACTCGTAACGGCAACGGTTCCATGCGATGAGAATCATTCGAATAGGGTGCGGAAACCTGCGCCAACCAGTTTCCGCAACTTTACTGGAACTCGTAGGCCTGGATCAGCCAGGGCTCGTTCTTGGCGGCGTCGATCCATTCCTTCATCGGCGGATGGGCGAGGATGGCCTTGCAGTAGGCGTCGGTGTCGGAATCCACCGTCACCCCGTAGGTGCGCAGCCGCGTGACCACCGGGGCATACATCGCGTCGGCGGCGCAGATGCTGCCGAACAGGAAGCCGTCGTCCTTGGGCGCCGCGCCGGCGAAGCGTTTGCGGCAGTCGCGCCACAGGCCGGTGATGCGCTCGATGTCGGCCCGCACGGCCGATGTCAGGCCCCTGCCGGGATAGGAGGCGCGAATGTTCATCGGCATGTTGCTGCGCAGTTCGGCGAAGCCCGCGAGGATCTCGCAGGAGATCGACCGGGCATGGGCCCGCGCCGCCGTGGCTGCCGGCCACAGGCCGGCTTCGGGCTTGAGGTCATTGAGATATTCGCCGATCGCCAGCGACTCCCAGACGGCGAGTCCGCGATGCAGCAGCACCGGCAGGCGGCCGGAGGGCGAGTGCTTGCGGATCTCGGGCTGCGTTTCCGGCAGGTCGAGGGGTATCACGAGCTCCTCGAACTCGATGCCGGCGATCCTGGCCATCAGCCAGCCGCGCAGCGACCACGACGAGTAGTTCTTGTTGCCGATCACAAGGGTGAAGTCGGCCATGCATCCTCCCCGAAATTGTCACATCGCTTGCCAGCCGCTCACTTTGGCCGGCAATCTTAACTCTTCCACTACAGTTTGGTGAGCATGTCCATGTCGCTGCCCTTCGTCGACCGTTCTTCCACTTCCTTGCCCGTGCAGTTTGTCGGCCAGCCGAAGTGGCGGGCGTGGCTGCGCGAGCAGAGCGCGGCGCGGCGCGGCTGGATCGAATCCTCCAGCATGGCCGGCAACGCGGGCGATCTCGCGCTGCTGCCGGGCCGCGACGGCAAGGCGGCGGGTGCAGTCCTTGTGCTGTCGGCCAAGCCGACTCTATGGGATTTCGGCGCGCTCGCCACCAAATTGCCGGCCGGCACCTGGAGATTGGCCTCGGACACCGCGCCGGTGTCGCCGACCGATGCCGCCGTCGCGATCGGGCTCGGCACCTGGCGCTTCGAGCGTTACCGATCGAAGAAGGCCAAGGCCGGCGCCAAGATCATCTGGCCGCAGGGCGCCGACAAGGCGCGCGCCACCGCGATCATCGAAGCCATCATGATGGCGCGCGATCTCATCACCACGCCGTCGTCCGACATGGGGCCGGCCGAGCTCGCCGAGGCGGCCCAGGCGCTCGGCAAGGCGCACAAGGCCAAGGTCCACGTGATCGTGGGCGACGATCTTCTGAAGCAGAACTATCCCATGGTGCATGCCGTCGGCCGCGCCAGCAGCCGCGCGCCGCGGCTGATCGACCTCGTGTGGGGCCGCGAGAGCGATCCCAAGGTCACCCTGGTCGGCAAGGGCGTGTGCTTCGATACCGGCGGCCTCGACCTCAAGCCCGCCACCGGCATGCTGAACATGAAGAAGGACATGGCGGGTGCGGCGACCATGATGGCCGTCGCGTCCATGGTGATGGCGACCAACCTGCCGGTGCGCCTGCGCCTGCTGGTGCCGGCGGTCGAGAACAGCGTGTCGGGCAACGCCTTCCGGCCGCTCGACGTGGTGCCGACGCGCAAGGGCATCACGGTCGAGATCGGCAACACCGACGCCGAGGGAAGGCTGATCCTGTGCGATGCCCTGCACGAGGGCGCCTCCGAGAAGCCGACGATGATGGTCGATTGCGCCACGCTGACCGGTGCCGCGCGCGTCGCGCTGGGCACCGACCTGCCGGCGCTGTTCTGCAACGACGACACGCTGGCCAACGAGCTTTTGGCCACCGGCACCGAAGTCGCCGAGCCGGTGTGGCGCCTGCCGCTGTTCGCCGGCTACCGCCGCATGCTCGACAGCAAGGTGGCCGACATCAACAACGCGCCCAGCGCGCCGTTCGGCGGCGCCATCACCGCCGCGCTCTATCTCAAGGAGTTCGTCCCCGACGACGTCCCATGGGCGCATTTCGACATGATGGCCTGGAACAACATGAGCCGCCCCGGCCGCCCCGAAGGCGGCGAGGCCCAGGCCGCCCGCGCAATCTTCACGACGATCGAGAAGCGGATCAAGCGGAGCGCGGGCGTCCCGCCCGCATCATGAGCGGGCGAGACGCCCGCGCTCCGAAGACTCAATACCCCGTCTTCGGATCGATGCAATGCATCAACTCGCCGCCGCTGCGCAGACGCTTGATGTTCTCGATCACGCCGGGCGATGCCGTGCGCGGGTTGGTGGCGCCGGCGATGTGCGGCGTCACGTGCACCTTGGGATGCGTCCAGTAGGGATGCTCGGCCGGCAAGGGCTCCTGGTTGAACACGTCGAGCGCGGCGCCGCTCAAATGGCCGGAGTCGAGCGCCGCCAGCAGCGCCTCATCGACCACATGCCCGCCGCGCGCCATGTTGATGACGTAGGCGCCCTTCGGCAGCGCGGCAAAGGCCTTGGCATCCAGGATGCCGCGCGTCTCGCGCGTGAGCGGCAGCACGTTGACCAGGATGTCGCTCTCAGCCAGCAGGCGCGTCAAACCGTCCGTGCCGTGAAAGGTCTTTGTGCCGGGCAGGCTTTTGGCCGTGCGGCTCCAGCCCGCGGTGGGAAAGCCCAGCGCGGCGAATTTCTTCGCCGTGTCCTGGCCGATCGTGCCCAGCCCCAGGATGCCGATGCGGCGATGAATGGTGTCGACGAAGTCCTCGACCTTCCACGTCCGGGCCCGCTGGCTCGCGGCGTACTTGTCGATGTCGCGATGATGCCGCAAGGCCCAGTAGAGCGCGTATTCGCTCATCTGGCCGATCAGCCCGTCATCCATGATACGCGTGATCGGCACTTCGGCCGGCAGCTTGTCGTCGGACAACAGATGATCGACACCCATGCCCAGCGAGACGATCAGCTTGAGGTTGGGAAAGGACGCAAGCAGGCCCGATGCCGGCTTCCAGGCCAACGCGACCTCGATATCGGCCTTGTCGCCCAGCGAATCGAGCCGGCGAAAATCGAGGGGACCGAGGCCCGCTTCCAGGACCTTCTTCCAGAGCACGCCGTCAGTGTCGCGGCTGATATAGGCGATAGCGCCCGCCATTCGTCCCCCGTCCTATCTTGCGTTTCAGGTCGCGACGACGCTTCTGTCCGCGCCGATCGCCTCGAGATTGAAGGCCGCCGCGATCAGCGCCTGCGTATAGGGCGTCTGCGGCTGGTCGAAGACCTGCCTGGCCGAGCCGCGCTCGACGACCTTGCCGTGGCGCAGCACGACCACCTCGTCGGCCAGTGCGCGCACGACTTTCAAATCGTGGCTGATGAACAGATAAGCGAGCTTGTGGCGGATCTGCAGGTCGCGCAGCAAATCGACGATCTGCGCCTGCACGCTCATGTCGAGCGCCGAGGTCGGCTCGTCGAGCACGATGAAGCGCGGCTTCAGCACCAGGGCGCGGGCGATGGCGATGCGCTGGCGCTGGCCGCCCGAGAATTCGTGCGGGTAGCGTTCGCGCGCCGAGGGTTCGAGGCCCACTTCCTGCAGCGCCTGGTCGATCATGCGGCTGCGCTCGGCCTCGCTGCCGATGCGATGGACCTGCAGCCCTTCGCCCACGATCTCGCCCACCGACATGCGCGGGCTGAGCGAGCTGAACGGATCCTGGAAGACGATCTGCATCTGCCGGCGGAGCGGCCGGAGCTCGCGCTGGCTGAGCTTCTGCAGGTCCTGCGCGTCGAATTGTATGCCACCCCGGCTGCTCTCGAGCCGCAGCAAAGCGAGGCCCAGCGTCGTCTTGCCCGAACCGGACTCGCCCACCAGGCCGATCGTGTGGCCCTCGCGCAAGGCGAGGCTGACGCCATCGACCGCCTTCACGTAGCCCACCGTGCGGCGCAACAGGCCGCGCTTGATGGGGAAGTGCACCTTCACGTCGTCGAGGCGCAGGATCTCCGGCGCCGCGGGATCGGTCGGCGCCGGCCGGCCCTTGGGTTCGGCCGACAGCAGGTGCTGGGTGTAGGAATGCTGCGGATGGTCGAAGACATCCGCGACCAGACCCTGCTCGACGATGCGGCCCTGGGTCATCACGCAGACGCGGTCGGCCATCTTCCGCACGATGCCGAGATCGTGGGTGATGAACAGCAGCGCCATGCCGTAGCGCGCCTGCAGCGTCTTCAGGAGCTTCAGGATCTGCGCCTGGATGGTGACGTCGAGCGCCGTCGTCGGCTCGTCGGCGATCAACAGGTCGGGCTCGTTGGCCAACGCCATGGCGATCATCACCCGCTGGCGCTGGCCGCCCGAGAGCTGATGCGGGTAGGCGTCGAGCCGCGTCGCCGCTTCGGGGATACCGACCTGCTCGAGCAGCTCGAGCGTGCGCTTGCGCGCGGCGTCGCGCGCGAGGCCCTTGTGCAGGATCAGGACCTCGTTGACCTGCCGCTCGATCGTATGCAGCGGATTGAGCGAGGTCATCGGCTCCTGGAAGATCATCGATACGCGATTGCCGCGCACCGCCAGAAGTTCGCGCGCCGGCGCGCCGACCAGCTCGCGTCCCTGGAATTTTATGCTGCCGGTGGGATGGCTGGCGTTGGGGTAGGGCAGGAGCTGCAGGACCGACAGCGCCGTCACCGACTTGCCCGAGCCCGATTCGCCCACCAGCGCCAGGGTCTCGCCGCGCTCGATGGTGAAGCTGACGCCGCGCACCGCCCGCACAGCGTTGTCGCCGGTGCCGAATGTCACCGATAAATCTTTTACCTCGAGCAGGGCCGCTTCGCTCATACCGGCACCTTGCGCGGATTGAAGGCATCGCGCACCGCCTCGCCGATGAACACCAGCAGCGACATCATGAGCGCCAGGATGGCGAAGCCCGTGAAGGCGAGCCACGGCGCATTGAGGTTGTTCTTGCCCTGCAGCAGCAGCTCGCCCAGCGACGGCGAGCCCACCGGCAAGCCAAATCCCAGGAAGTCGAGCGACGTCAGGGTGGTGACGGAGCCGGCCAGGATGAAAGGAAGGAAGGTGAGGCTCGCGGTCATGGCGTTGGGAAGGATGTGCCGGAACATGATGCGCACGTCCAGCATGCCGAGCGCACGGGCGGCACGGACATAGTCGAAATTGCGCCCGCGCAGGAATTCCGCGCGCACCAGCCCGACCAGCGCCATCCAGCTGAACAGCAGCATGATGCCCAGAAGCACCCAGAAGCCGGGCTGGATGAAGCTCGCCAGGATGATCAGGAGATAGAGCGTCGGCATGCTCGACCAGATCTCCAGGAAGCGCTGCATCGAGAGGTCGACCAGGCCGCCGAAGTAGCCCTGGATGGCGCCGGCGGCGATGCCGATGATCGTGCTCAGGATGGTGAGCGCGAGGCCGAACAGGACGGAGATGCGGAAGCCGTAGATCAGCCGGGCCAGCACGTCGCGCGCCTGGTCGTCGGTGCCCAGCGGATGCGCCCAGGACGGAGGCAGCAGCGCCTGGCGGCCTTCGCCCTTGAGGACGGTGTTGTAGCTGTAGGGAATGGGCGGCCACAGCAGCCAGCCCTTCGCGCGGATCGACTTTTGCAGCTCGGCGTCGGTGTAGACGGCGTTGGTCGGGAAGTCGCCGCCGAACGTCGTTTCCGGATAGTCCCGGAACATCGGCGAGTAGAAGGAGCCGTCGTAGTAGATCAGCAGCGGCCGGTCGTTGGCGAGGAACTCGGCGAACAATGAAACGAAGAACAGCACGCCGAACACCACCAGCGAGACCATGCCGCGCTTGCTGGCGCGAAACGCCGCGAAGCGCCGTCGGTTCAGCGGAGTCATCAGCCGCGCGCCTCGAAGTCGATGCGCGGATCGACGAAGGTGTAGGTGAGGTCGCCCACGATCCCCATCACCAGGCCGATCAGGCCGAAGAAATAGAGTGTACCGAACATGATCGGATAGTCGCGGTTGAGCGCCGCCTCGAAGCCCAGGAGGCCGATGCCGTCGAGCGAGAAGATCACCTCGATCAGGAGCGAGCCGGTGAACAACACGGCGATGAAGGCGGCGGGGAAGCCCGCGATCACGATCAGCATGGCATTGCGGAAGACGTGGCCGTAGAGCACGCGGCGCTCGACCAGGCCCTTGGCGCGGGCGGTCAGCACGTACTGCTTGTTGATCTCCTCGAGGAACGAGTTCTTGGTGAGGAAGGTGAGCGTGGCGAAACCGCCGATCACCATGGCGCCGATCGGCAGCACCATGTGCCACAGGTAATCGAGCACCTTGTCGATCAGGCCGAGCGAGCTCCAGTCGTCCGAGACCAGGCCGCGCAGCGGGAACCATTTGAAATATCCGCCGCCGGCGAACAGCACGACCAGCAGCAGGGCGAACAGGAAGCCCGGGATGGCGTTCAGCACGATCAGGGTCGTCGACGTCGAGACGTCGAAGCGCGAGCCGTCGCGCACCGCCTTGGCGATACCGAGCGGGATGGAGATGAAGTAGATGATCAGCGTGGTCCACAGGCCGAGCGAGATCGACACCGGCATTTTCTCGAGCACCAGGTCGACCACGCGCTTGTTGCGGAAGAAGCTCTCGCCGAAGTCGAAGACGATGTAGTTCTTCATCATCAGGAAGAAGCGCTCGTAGATCGGCTTGTCGAAGCCGTACATCTTCTCGATGCGCTCGATCAGCTCCTTGGGCAGGCCGCGCGCGCCGCGATAGGCGCCGCCGCCGCTGCCCGAGGTGTCGGTGGTGGATTTGCGCACGGTCTCGCCGCCGCTCGTGCTGCCCGAGAAGCGCTCGGTGGCGTCGACCGACGTGCCCTGGATCTGGGCCAGCATCTGCTCGACCGGCCCACCGGGTGCTGCCTGGATGATGAAGAAGTTGACCACCATGATGCCGATCAGGGTCGGCACCACCAGCATCAGCCGGCGCAGGATGTAGGCGAACATCAGGTCTTTGCTGGGAGCGCGCCACTCCGTGGCGCTTCTTCGTTGATCATAAAGCCCATGAGCGCCACGGAGTGGCGCGCTCCCAGCGACGAGCGGGCCTGGAGGCCCGCGCTCCGAAGATCATTTCTTCTCCCCGCGCTGCAGCGCCTTGTCCTTCGCCTCGTCGATCCACCAGGTATCGAAGGCGACCGGTGCATAGCGGGCGCTCTTGGCCGGTCGGCCGAAGCGGTTCCAGTAGGCGACGTAGGCGGTGCTGCTGTGCCAGTTGGGCACCACGAAGTGGCTCCACAGCAGCACGCGGTCGAGCGCATGCGTGACGGTTATCAGGCTTTCGCGGTCGGGTGCGGCGATCAGGGTGTCGATCAGGCTGTCGATTGCGGCGTCGCGGATGCCGATCGTGTTGCGGCTGCCCGACGTGTCGGCCGACTTGGATCCCCAGAAGTCGCGCTGCTCGTTGCCGGGCGACAGCGACTGGCCGAAGCCCTCGACGATCATGTCGAAGTCGAACTCGTCCTCGCGCCGCTTGGCCTGGGCGGTGTCGACGGTGCGCACGTTCATGTCGATGCCGATGCGCTCGAGGTTCTGCTTGTAGGGCAGCACGACCCTCTCGAAGCTGGCGTCGCTCAGCATCATCTCAAAGGCGAGCTTCTTGCCCGTCTTCACCTCGACCATCTTGCCGTCCTTGATCTCCCAGCCGGCCTCCTTGAGCAGCGTCAGCGCGCGGCGCGCCAGCTCGCGGACATTGCCGGTGCCGTCCGACTCAGGCAGCTTGAATTCCTGGGTGAAGACCTCCTCGGGAATCTTGCCGCGCAACGGCTCGAGATATTTGAGCTCGGCTGGCGTCGGCAGGCCCGACGAGGCGAGCTCCGAGTTGCCGAAGAACGAGATGTTGCGCTTGTACATCCCGTAGAAGAGATTCTTGTTGGTCCAGGCGAAGTCGAACATCGTGGCGATCGCTTCGCGCACGCGGCGGTCCTTGAAGAAGTCGCGGCGGATGTTGAAGGCGAAGCATTGCATGCCGGTCGGCAGCTCGTGCGGGATCTCGGCCTTCTGGATGCGGCCGTCGCGCACCGGCGGGATGTCGTAGGCGGTGGCCCAGTTGCGCGCGATGTTCTCCTGTCGGATGTCGATCTCGCCTGCCTTGAAGGCCTCGAACTGCACGGTGACGTCGCGATAGTACTCGTAGCGGATGACCTCGAAATTGTTGCGCCCGCGATTCATCCAGAGGTCCTTGGCCCACCAGTCGTCCATCCGGCGGTAGGCGATGGAGCGCCCGACATCGAAGGACTCGACCTTGTAGGCGCCGCTGCCCAGCGGGATCTCGAGCGACACCTTCTCGAAGTCGCGCGTCGCCCACCATTTGGATGGCAGCACCGGCAGCTGGCCCACGATCAGCGGCAGTTCCTTGTTGGTGTTGTCGCGGAAAGTGAACAGGACCTTGCGGTCGCCGGTCTTCTCGGCCTTCAGCACGTCGTGATAGTAGAAGGCGTAATTGGGCGCGCCCTTGGCCTTCAGGATGTCGAAGGTGAAGATCACGTCCTCGACCGTGATCGGCGTGCCGTCGTGGAACCGGGCCTGCGGCCGCAGCGTGAAGGCCACCCAGGAACGGTCGTCCGGCCATTCCATGGTTTCGGCGACGAGCCCGTACTCGGTCGAGGCTTCGTCGCGCGACGACCAGCAGAGCGTGTCCCAGATCGAGGTGATGCCGGCCGCCGGCACGCTCTTGACGATGAAGGGATGGAGCGAATCGAACGTTCCGCGCGCGCCCAGCTTGACGATGCCGCCCTTGGGCGCGCTCGGGTCGACGTAGTCGGGCGGACCGCTATCGGCCGGGTATTTCGGCGTGCCGTGCATGGCGAAGCCATGGCTGACATTGGTCTTCGCTGCCGTCTGCGCCCGCAGGATCGCCGGCGCACCCACCCACAAGGCGGCGCCGCCCGCCAATACGCCGCGTCGTCCGATCGCCATAGCGCGCTCCCGAAGCCAGCCTGTTTCGCTTCATATATAGCGCGGCCGAGTTGGGCCGCACTATGGCCGCCTGGTTACTTCCCTGTCAGCTTTCTCCCTGAACGCCCACTTCCTTCGCTGGCCGGGCCAGCACGGCGGGGGGCGCCTTGTCGTCAAAGGGCCGGCCGCCCTGCGGATTTGACTTCGTCCCCGGCTCGTCCCACGTTTCGTATATGTCCGACTCTCCCTATTTCGCGCCCGATTACGACGCGCCCATCGACTACATGCGCCGCACGCGCGAGTACTACCTCGCGCTGGGCTACGACAATCCCTACCGCTGGGCGCACTATGTCGATGCGCCGTTTCAGCCGCTCAGGAAGCCGCTGAAGGAAAGCCGTGTGACGCTCATCACCACGGCGGCGCTCTATCAGCCCGACAAGGGCGACCAGGGACCAGGCGCGCCCTACAATGCCGCCGCCAAGTACTACAAGGTGTTCTCGGGCGACACGTCGGTAGATCACGACATGCGCATCTCCCACATCGGCTACGACCGCAAGCACACCACGGCGACCGACAGTAACACCTGGTTCCCGCTGCCGCTGATGCGCAGCTTCGCCAAGCAAGGCCGCTTCGAGCTGGCGCCGCGCTTCCATGGCGCGCCGACCAACCGCAGCCAGCGGGTGACCATCGAGACCGATGCGCCGGAGATTCTGGCGCGTTGCCGCGAGGACGGCGTCGATGCCGCCGTCGTCGTGCCCAACTGCCCAGTCTGCCACCAGACCTCGACCCTGGTCGCGCGCCATCTCGAGCGCAACGGCATCCCGACTGTGGTCATGGGGGCGGCAAAGGACATCGTCGAGTTCGCCGGCGCGCCGCGTTTCCTGTTCAGCGACTTCCCGCTGGGCAATGCCTGCGGCAAGCCGCACGAGCCCGACACGCAACACTTCACCCTCGATCTGGCGCTGAAGGTGCTGGAGAGCTCGGTCGGCCCGCGCACCACGGTGCAGTCGCCGCTGCGCTGGACCGAAGACGGTGACTGGAAGAACGACTACAACAACCTCGCGCGCATGAGTCCGGAGGAAATCGCCCGCCGGCGCGCCGAGTTCGACAAGATCAAGCAGACCGCGCTGAAGCAGCGTCAGGTGGCGGGCGTCGCTTAAGCCCTCTGCCATGAGCAAACCCTTCACCGGCGTAAAGATCCTCGATTTCACGCGCGTGCTGGCAGGGCCTTACGGCTCCTATCAGCTTGCGCTGCTGGGCGCCGACGTCATCAAGGTCGAATCGCGCGACGGCGACGACATGCGCTTCGGCAACCGCGCCAACGACTGGGAGAAGCGCGGGCTCGCCGCACCTTGGGTCGCGGTGAATGCCGGCAAGCGCTCGATCACGCTCGACCTCAAGAAGCCCAAGGCCCTCGAGGTCATCAAGCGCCTGGTCGCCAAGGCCGACGTGGTGATGGAGAATTTCAGGCCGGGCGTCATGGACAAGCTCGGCATCGGCTATGAGACGCTGAAGTCGATCAATCCGCGCCTGATCTACTGCGCCGTATCGGGCTTCGGTCAGGTCGGTCCGCAGCGCGCAACGGCCGCCTTCGACGGCATGATCCAGGCGATGTCGGGCCTGATGTCGATCACCGGCTTCGAGGCGAATGGCCCGACGCGCGTGGGTTTCGCCGGCGCCGACGTGATGTCGGGCGCGACGGCTGCGTTCGGCGTCGCCTCGGCGCTCTATCAGCGCACCCACACCGGCAAGGGCCAGCTCGTCGACGTCGCCATGATCGACGCGGTGATGGGCTATCTCGCGCAGCAATTCACTGAGCACCTGATGACCGGGCGCGTGCACGGCCAGGCGGCGAACCTCTCGGTCACCCGCAAGCCGACCGGAAACCTGTTCAAGACCAAGGACGGCTGGATGGTGCTGGCGGTCATGACCGATCCGCAATTCCAGCGGCTGATGAAGGTGCTGGGCCGCGCCGAGGCGCTGGCCGATCCGCGCTTCGTCGACTGGCCGACCCGCATCGAGAACAACCTCGCCCTGCACGCGATCGTCGAAGAGGCGATGAAGCAGGAAACGTCCGCGACGTGGGTCGAGCGCTTCGCCAAGCACGACGTGCCGGCCGGCCAGGTCCTCAGCATCCCCGAGACCGTGCAGCTCGACCTCTTCCAGCACCGCACCGTGCTGCAGACCGTCGAGACCGAACATGGTCCGATCAAGGTCATAGGCTCGGGATTCCGGCTGGAGCATGGTGGCGGCTCGGTCGAGCGGCCGCCGGCGACGCTGGGCGAGCACACCGACGAGGTGCTGCGCGAAGCGGGCTACGCCGACACCGATATCGCCGAAATGCGCCAACAGGCCGTGGTTTAAAGCGGGTTTTACAGTCGGCCGAATCCCGCTACACTGGCGCTGTCCAAGGGGGGTCCCGACAAGGGGCTGAGATACCGACGGCCTTATCCGGGCAGCGCGGTGACCCTTTGAACCTGATCCGGGTCATGCCGGCGAAGGGACTGGATGCCTCCTTTGCACGACAAACCGGGTCTCCGTACGCAAACCCAGCCACGGGAGATCCTCGTCATGGACAATATCGTTTCCTCTCCGTCACCCAAGGTGACGACCGGCCCGCTGCCGTCTTCGCAAAAGGTCTACGTCACGCCCGACCAGGCGCCTGACCTCAGCGTTCCCCTGCGCGAGATCGAACTCAGCTCGCCCGTTGAACCGCGCGTGCGGGTCTACGACACGACCGGTCCCTACACGGATTCCACGGTCGTGATCGACGTCAGCAAGGGCCTGGCGCGCACGCGCCGTGCCTGGGTGCTGCAGCGCGGCGGCGTCGAGGAATATGACGGCCGTCCGATCGCCCCCATCGACAACGGCAATGTGAAGACCACGGCCCTGCAGCCGTTCCTCAACACGCCGCGGCCGCTGCGCGGGCTTTCCGGCAAGCCGATCACGCAATACGAATGGGCGCGCGCCGGCATCATCACCAAGGAGATGATCTACGTCGCCGAGCGCGAGAATCTCGGCCGCAAGTTCGCGCTCGACTTCGCCAAGGAGCGGCTGGCCGACGGCGAGAGCTTTGGCGCCGCTTTGCCGGAGCTCATCACGCCGGAATTCGTGCGTCAGGAAGTGGCGTCGGGTCGCGCCATCATCCCGGCCAACATCAACCACGGCGAACTGGAGCCGATGGCGATCGGCCGCAATTTCCTGGTGAAGATCAACGCCAATATCGGCAACTCGGCGGTCTCCTCCTCCATGGAGGAAGAGGTCGAGAAGATGGTGTGGGCGATCCGCTGGGGCGCCGACACGGTCATGGACCTCTCGACCGGCCGCAACATCCACGACACGCGCGAATGGATCGTGCGCAATTCGCCGGTGCCGATCGGCACGGTGCCGATCTACCAGGCGCTGGAGAAGGTGGGCGGCGATCCGACCAAGCTCAACTGGGAGGTCTATCGCGACACGCTGATCGAGCAGTGCGAGCAGGGCGTCGACTACTTCACCATCCATGCCGGCGTGCGGCTGGCGCATGTGCCGCTGACGGCAAGCCGGGTCACCGGCATCGTGAGCCGCGGCGGCTCGATGATGGCGCAGTGGTGCCTGACCGAGCATCGCGAAAGCTTCCTCTACGAACGCTTCGGCGACATTTGCGACATCATGCGCAAGTACGACGTGTCGTTCTCGCTGGGCGACGGGCTCAGGCCCGGCTGCAACGCCGACGCCAACGACGCGGCGCAATTCGCCGAGCTCGAGACCTTGGGCGAGCTCACCAAGATCGCCTGGGACAAAGGCTGCCAGGTCATGATCGAGGGCCCTGGCCACGTGCCCATGCACAAGATCAAGGCCAACATGGACAAGCAGCTGCGCGAATGCGGCGAGGCGCCGTTCTATACGTTGGGACCGCTCGTCACCGACATCGCGCCGGGCTACGACCACATCACCTCGGGCATCGGCGCCGCCATGATCGGCTGGTTCGGCACGGCGATGCTCTGCTACGTCACGCCCAAGGAGCACCTTGGTCTTCCCGACCGCGACGACGTGAAAGTCGGTGTCATCACCTACAAGATCGCCGCCCACGCCGCCGACCTCGCCAAGGGCCATCCCGCGGCGCGCCTGCGCGACGATGCGCTCTCCAAGGCGCGCTTCGACTTCCGTTGGCGGGATCAATTCAATCTGTCGCTCGATCCCGCGACGGCGGAGAAGTTCCACGACGAGACGATGCCCAAGGAGGCGCACAAGACGGCGCATTTCTGCTCGATGTGCGGGCCGAAATTCTGCTCCATGCGCATCACCCAGGATATCCGCGAATACGCCAAGAAGGGCATGGACGAGATGAGCGAGAAGTTCCGCGCCGGCGGAAGCCAGCTCTACGTGGCGGACAAGGCAGCCGACTAACTCCACTTTCCTCCCCTCGTCATACGAGGGGAGGTGGCCCGAAGGGCCGGAGGGGTCGTGATTCTTGACGAAGATTCAATGACCCCTCCGCCCGCTTCGCGGGCACCTGCCCAGCTTTGCTCTAAGGCGTGGACACATCGTGTGATGCCGCCGCCTTCGCGATCGGTCGGTATTTCGGAATTTGGGGAAAATCGTTTACCCCCCTCAATGGTGCTTACTTATTCCCATCCGGCATCGTCTCGATCAAAAGAGACACTAAACTAATACTTGACTTATACTTAAGTTCGCGGTATGACGTTCCTGCAGCCCGGCAGAAGGATTACCGCCCTGTCAGCCCCTTCGACGGTTCGAAGCCGACGCCCCCCGCTTTCGGCGGATGGGCGGGGCCGCGGACTGCCATCAGTGTCGGCAACCCGACGCTGTCGACGGTCAAAACGGGTAGCGGAAATTGCGGAAAATGCGGGAATTGATGGAAACGAGGTTTTGGAGGGCCAGCCGCGTGACTGGCAAATCGCTAGCGGAAACTGCGGAAACTCCCTGCAAATACTTTGCCCGAGAAACTGTCCGCAGTTTCACCGTCTCACTTTGGGGAGCAGTCCAGACGCCGGTCCGCAATGCGATACCCAACCTCCGGCAGATGTGTCCACGCCGTAGCGGCTTTGCTGGGGAGGAAGTGCTAGCGGCCGCCGCTGAAGCTGATCTCGTAGTTCAGGATCAGGCGATACTCTTCGATCGACGTCAGCGTGCCGTTGAGGAACTGGTCGACATAGGCCGCGCGCGCCCGCAGCTGGAGCGGTTTCAGCCAGTCGGGTGCCGTCCGTGCCGCGACCTGATAGATCAGGTCGAAATCGTATTCGTTCATGCGGGCGAGGGCGCCGCCGTTGGCGGGATTGATGGCGTTGTCGCCCAAGGTGGCCGATCCGGTGAAGAGGAGGCCGGGAAGCCCGATGCCGGCGAAATCGCAGATCACCCCGACCTGCCAGGCGCGCTCGCCGGCCCGGTCGAAATCCCTGGTGATCTGCTTGGTGTAGCCGATCCATTGACCGTAGGGCGTCTGGTATTGCGCGGCGCTGCCGGTCTGGGTGAACACGCCCCACAGCGTCGCCGACCCCCAGATCAGATCCACCCGTCCGCCGGCGGCGAAGGTGCCAAACGACGTGCCGGTCAGCAGGTTCAGCCCGTTGCTGCCCTGGACCATGAACTGCCCGCCGAGCCGCACGCGAAACGACTCGGTGACGGGAAATCCCAGGACAAAGTCGTTGTAATTCGAGGTCAGGATGTCGGGGACGTAGTAGATCGACGAGCGCAGCCGGGCCTTGTCGATGTCGCCGTACTTCAGGCTGCCCAGCGCCATGCCGGCATTGACGTTGGGCGCGCCGGCGCGTTCGGCCATGTTGACGAAGTAGGGAACGCCCTTGAACTTCATGGCCGCGACGTAGCCCGCAAAATAGTTGACGGGTCCCAGCACGCCGCGCAGCGCATAGGCCTCGAAAGTGTTGGGGATCATGCGGTCGTCGTTGGGGTTGACCTCGAGCTCGTCGAGCTGCTGGCGATAGGCGGTGAACACCTGGCCCTTCGCCCGGACCGAGGCGTTGGCCTCGCCCAGCGTCCAGAAGCCGTACTGCCCGGGGGCCAGTAGCTGCGTGCCGTCCGTTGTCAGCGGCGCCCACAGAGGCTGGGTGGTGTAGCCGACGGCGGCCAACTGGAAGGTGTCGTAGAGCCAGCCCGTCTTGAGGCCGACCCAGCCGCCGCCGGCCCAAGCAGCATTGTTGGGCGGCGTCGGATTGGTGCGATCCAGGAAATAGCTTCGGAAATGCAGGACCGCCTGCGCATCGTCATGGAGGAATCGCGTGAGCTCCGAGCCATGCTCATCAGCGTGGCTGGGCGGGGCGGAGAGACACGCCAAGGCGGCCAATAGGCCCGCCAAGCGCGCCGCCAGACGGCAGATTCCTCGCATTCGCCGCGAAGATAGGCGCGTGCGATTACCAAATTACGGAAGCGTGGGTTTTGGGAGACCTTTTGCGTCGTCGTGCGTTAGATGCGCTGGCAGGCGGCGATGCCTTGCGCCGGTCATACCGCTGGGGGAGACTCCATCGCTTCGGCCCGTATGAGTAGGAAGCGGGCTTCACTTTGGGGCGTATGGGAAAAAGATGAAAAGGCTGCGGACCCTGCTCGGGATCGGCTTGGGGCTTGCTGTCGTGGCGGGCGCCGGCTGGTATATTTCGCAGAACGGAACAACTTCCACGCCAGCGGCGCGGCAGGGACGTT
>Ga0193729_1000711_pt1 | contig 17415 bp, 11 predicted proteins | sample U1c2metaG_FD_143036 | JGI IMG/M metagenome (GOLD analysis project Ga0193729, IMG submission 143036) | Soil microbial communities from a riparian zone of the East river system, Colorado, United States - U1c2 | ecosystem: Environmental > Terrestrial > Soil > Riparian zone | place: USA: East River...
AGAGGACACGATCGGTCACGAGCACGGCGAATCCCACGTAGGCGGCACCGAGGCCGAGGCAGACGAGCAGGTCCGGCACGGGTGTGCCGCCGAGGGCCGACTCGCGGATCGCGCTCATCCCCCAGGTCGGCGCGAGAACCCACGAGATCGGGCGGACCCAGCCGGGCAGCAGCGCGAGCGGGACGAGGAAACCGCAGATCAGCCAGACCGGATACTCGAAGAAGTTTCCGAGCACCCAGGCCGCCCGGAAACGGACGAACGACACGGCGAAGAGGAGCCCGAGGCCGCCGAACGCGAGGACGGTGCCGGCGACCGACAGCGCGAACAGGAGTGGATGCCCAATCGTGAGCGGGATCCCGAATGCGAAGCGGCCCCAGAGGAGCGTTGCGGCGAGGTTGTAGATGCCGACGGTCGCCAGACCGAGGGTGGCCGGGAGCATGACGAGCGAGAAGTGACGTGGAGCGGCGATGAGGAGCTCGAGCGTTCCCCACCAGCGCTCGCGCTGCATCGCCGAACCGGCCGAGGTGCTGACGGACGACCACATGCCCATCACTGCGGCGCCCAGCGACGCATAGATCAGCGTCCTCGGACTCTGTCCCGCGCGGAAGACGAAGAAGGCCGTGGTCGCGAAGAACAACGGATAGAGGACGTTCCCGAACCCGTCGAACGGCGAGCGCAGGATCATCTTGAACTGCAAGTACCAGCCCACGCGGAGCAGTCTGAGGGTGCTCATTCTTCGGTGACGAGCGCCACGTAGGCATCCTCGAGCGTCGGCTCGCGTCGCGAGACACGGCCCACCTGCCCTCCGTTCAAGTGGCCGAGGATCGCCGATGTCAGCTCCACGTCGGTCCGCGTCTGCACCACGAGCAGCTGGGCTTGCTCTCGCTCCTCGACCGAGACGGCCAGGACTCCCTCGAGCCGCCGCACGCGTTCGATCGTCCCCTCGGGGACACCGAAGACTTCGACCTCGACCACGCTGCCCTGCTCGACATCGCGCTTCAGGTCGGCCGGCGTTCCCTCGGCGACGATCTCTCCCTTCGAGATGACCGCGATCCGGTCGCAGAGCGCGTCGGCCTCGAACATGTAGTGCGTTGTCAGGAGGATCGTCTTCCCGGCGGCGGTGAGCGAGGCGATCGTCGACCGCAACTCGCGGGCTCCGACCGGGTCGAGCCCGATCGTCGGCTCGTCGAGGAAGAGCACCTCGGGGTCGTGCAGGAGGCCCCGCGCGACGTGGAGGCGCTGCTTCATGCCGCGCGAGTACCCCTCCGCCCGTTCGTGCTCGCGGCCCTTCAGCCCGACGAGATCGAGCAGTTCATCGATCCGCTGCTTCTGCAGCTTGGGCGGGACCCCGTAGAGCTCGGCGAAATAGCGCAGGTTGTCGTACCCCGAGAGCCGCTCGTAGACGCCGCGGTCGCCGCCGAACACGTATCCGATTCGCTTCCGCACCTCGCGCGCGTCCTTGACCACGTCCAGGCCAAGTACCCGTGCGGTGCCTGCCGTCGGGATCAGCAGGGTGATCAGCATCTTGATCGTCGTCGTCTTGCCCGCCCCGTTCGGTCCGAGCAGGCCGAACAGCTCGCCCGGTTCGATCGAGAAGCTCACACCGCGAACCGCCTCGATTTCCTTTGACTTGCGTCGGATCGTTCCGGTGTGCGTCTTGTAGGTCCGCCGCAGCTCGTGCGCCTCGATTGCAGCCACGGCCTCAGCCTAACCGCGCGGGCAGTTTGGCTAAACTCGGCCGCGCTCGGCGGCGTAGCTCAGCTGGTTAGAGCAGCGGAATCATAATCCGAAGGTCGAAGGTTCGAGTCCTTCCGCCGCTATTCTCCGCCGCAAGTCCGGCCCTCGCATCCGCGAGGGCCATGACGACTCGCGTCGGCTCTTCTCCTTCGGCAATCGCTTGTGAGCCGCGCCCGCACAGGTCGGTCGCGGCGGCGAAATGCGCGATCGGGCGGACACCAACCCTGGAGCCGAGTCGTCGCTACAATCGGGCAGCCGGCCGGGAGGAGCTGCCTTCCGGTCGTTTCCACGCATTCGACCAGGAGCTTTTCGCTTGGCAACCGGAGTACGAGACGCGATCACCCTCGCCTGCACCGAGTGCAAGCGGCGGAACTACCAGACGACGAAGTCCAAGCGGAACACGCCGGACCGCGTCGAGCTGCGCAAATACTGCCGCTGGTGCAGGCATCACACCGTCCACAGGGAGACGCGCTAGCGATGGCGAAGCAGACGCGCGCCCAGCGGCGCGCTCGGCGTGCCGAGCAGGAACGCCAGCAAAACGGGGGCGATGCGAGACCCGTTCCGCGCCAGGCGCAGGTCCCGGCCAGCGTGAGCAGCGCGGAGCCGGTGGTCGATCGCAGGCTTCCTGGCTCTGGCGTCCGGCGCTTCATCGCAGAGTCGATCGCCGAGCTGAAGAAGGTCGAGTGGCCGACCCAGCAACAGCTGATCCAGGGCACGGCGGTCGTCCTGATCGCGTGCATCATCGTCGGCACCTATCTGTGGCTGGCCGATCTCGCCTTCAAGCGGCTCGTCCAGAACGTCCTCCTGGGTTAGAGCGAGGGGTCAAGCAATGTTCAAGTGGTATGCCATCAACACGTACTCCGGGCACGAGAACAAGGTCAAGACGAACCTCGAGCACCGGATCGACTCGATGAACCAGCATCCGCGGTTCCGCCGTGTCGTCGTTCCGACCGAGCAGGTCATCGAGACCAAGGACGGCCAGAAGGTGCAGACGGAGAAGCGGATCCTCCCTGGCTACGTGCTCGTGAACATGGACCTGAACGACGACGCCTGGACGGTCGTCAAGAACACGCCCGGGGTCACCGGCTTCGTAGGGGCGGGCACCAAGCCGGTGCCGCTCTCGCAGGGCGAGGTCGACCGCATCCTCCGCACCGGCGCGACCGCCGGCGAGCGCCCGCGGGCCCAGGTCGAGTTCTCGCTCGGCGAGTCGGTGAAGGTAACGTCCGGCCCGCTGTCCGACTTCGACGGCGAGATCGTCGACGTCAATCCTGACCAGCAGAAGCTGAAGGTGCTCGTGGATATTTTTGAGCGCCAAGTCCCGGTCGAACTAGGGTTTGATCAGGTGAAAAAGATTGATTGACCGGGACTTCACCGCGATCCGGTGCCAGACTTCAGTCTGGCTTCGGCGTACTCAGATTTAAACGAATGGCGAAAAAAGTTCTCACCATGATCAAGCTGCAGATCCCCGGCGGGCAGGCGAACCCTGCGCCGCCGGTCGGCCCTGCGCTCGGCCAGCACGGCGTAAACATCATGGAGTTCTGCAAGGCGTTCAACGCTCAGACTGCCGATCAGAACGGCCGCATCATCCCTGTCGAGATCACGGTCTACGAGGACCGCTCGTTCGACTTCATCACTAAGACCCCGCCGGCTGCGGTGCTGATCAAGGAGGCGTTGCGGATCGAGAAGGGCTCCGGCGAGCCGAACCGCGAGAAGGTCGGCCGCTTGACACGCGACCAGGTGCGCCAGATCGCCGAGACGAAGATGCCGGACCTCAATGCCCGAGATGTCGAACAGGCGATGAAGGTGGTCGCCGGCACGGCCCGCTCGATGGGAGTCGAGACGGACGTATGAGCCATGGCAAGAACTACCGGGCCGCGCGCGCCGCGATCGACCGCGAGCATCTCTACTCGCCCGCTGAGGCGATCCGGCTGCTGAAGAGCTTCCCGGAGAAGAAGTTCGACGAGACGGTCGAGGTGCACTTCAACCTCGGCCTCAACGTCCGCCACGCCGAGCAGCAGCTTCGCGGCACGCTGATGCTTCCGCACGGCACCGGTCGTGAATCCAGGGTCGCGGTGTTCGCCGAGGGCGACAAGGCACGCGAGGCGCAGGAGGCGGGCGCAGACGTCGTCGGCACGGCCGATCTCGCGAAGCAGATCGAAGAAGGCTTCGACGAGTTCGACGTCGCGATCGCTACGCCCGACCAGATGAGCGTCGTCGGCAAGCTCGGCCGCATCCTGGGCCCCCGCGGGAAGATGCCGAATCCGAAGACCGGCACCGTGACGATGGACGTCGGCAAGGCGGTCGAGGAGGCGAAGGCCGGCAAGCTCGAGTACCGGACCGACCGCGGCGCGAACGTGCACGTCGCGCTTGGCAAGAGGAGCTTCGACGAGCGCCAGCTCGCCGAGAACTACGCGGCGCTGGTCGACGAGATCATGCGCGCGAAGCCTGCGGCTGCGAAGGGCCGCTACATCAACGGCGTTACACTGACGACCACGATGGGCCCCGGGATCCACGTCGACCCGGCGCGGACGAGGGGCATCGTCGAAGAACTCGAGGAGACACCGGCACAAGAAGCCGTACCCGCGTAAGAACTAGCCCGTCGCCCCAGACCGTTGGCAGCGCGAGAGCGCAGAAGACCACCGTAGGCGGCCCTTCCGAGAAGCCTTCTCTGTCGGGTCCGCCATTGGCGGGCCCGAAGTGTTTCGAGGAGGTGATTCGATGCTGAGACAGGACAAGGAACGGATCGTCAAGGAGCTCGCCGACCGGCTGAAGAGCTCGCAGAACCTGCTCGTCGCCGACTACCGCGGCCTGACGATGCCCGAGATCGACGAGCTGCGCACGAAGCTGTTGGAGTCCGGCGCGCGGTTTTCCGTCGTCAAGAACACGCTGACGCGGCGCGCCGCCGAGGAGTCAGGCGTCAAGGACCTGCTCGACCTGATCGACGGCCCGACCGCGATCGCGTTCATCGACGCCGGGGGCGATCCTGCGGCGGTCGCGAAGGTCCTGAACGACACCGCGCGGGCGCACGACGTGCTCGTGATCCGCGGCGGCTTGCTCGACGGCGACACGGTCACGGACGTCGAAGTGAAGCGGCTCGCGACTCTGCCGCCGGCCGACGTGGTGCGCGCGCAGCTCGCAGGGGCGGTCGCCGGACCGCTGACGACGGTGGTTGGACTGTTCACCGCACCGCTGCGCGATCTCGTCAACGTCCTCGACGCCCGGATCAAGCAGCTCGAGGAGCAGGGCGAGACCGCCGGCGCCGCTGAGCCAAGTGATCTAGATCACAAGGAGACGGAAGCGGTGGCGGAAACGCCCCCCCAGGCAGAGGCGGAGGCGCAGTCAGAGCCCGAAGCGGAAGAACCGCAATCCGAGGAGCCGCAGGCCGAAGCAGAGCCCGAGGCACCCGCAGAAGAGCCGGCACAGGAATCGAACGAAGCAGAACAGGAGGAGTAATGGCCAAGACGGACACTGACAAGCTCGTTCAGGAGCTCGGGGGCATGACCGTCCTCGACCTCGTCGAGCTGAAGAACAAGCTTGAAGAAGAGTGGGGCGTGACGGCCGCCGCTCCGGTTGCGGTTGCCGCTGTGGGCGCTGCTCCGGGCGGCGATGGTGCAGCTGCGGCGGAGGAGCAGTCCACCTTCGACGTCGTTCTCACCGCGGCCGGCGGCCAGAAGATCCAGGTGATCAAGGTCGTCCGTGCACTCACGGGCCTGGGTCTCAAAGAGGCGAAGGACCTCGTCGACGGGGCGCCCAACCCGGTCAAGGAAGGCGTCGCCAAGGAAGAGGCCGACACGGTCAAGGCCCAGCTCGAAGAGGCCGGAGCAACCGTTGAGTTGAAGTAACCCGTCGCGCCGGCCTCTTCGAGCTAACCGCAATCCGGTGCCAGACTTCAGTCTGGCTCCGGCGCGCTCAGAGAAGCCGGAGCAACCGTGGAATTGAAGTAGTCCGTCGAGCCGGCCTCTTCGAGCTAACCGCAATCCGGTGCCAGACTTCAGTCTGGCTCCGGCGCGCTCAGAGAGGCCGGAGCAACCGTCGAGTTGAAGTAGGCGCGGCCCTAAGGGACAGTCCCCGGACGGGGACTGTCCCTCAAACGAGGTCGCAGGTCGGGAGCGCTTTCGGGGACAGCCCCTGGCGGGGACAGTCCCTAGGTAAAGCTGCTGTAAGAGGACCTACCTCGTTCCAGGGGTTTCGCGTACGGCCGATGCCGCTTCGAGCCGAGGACTCTGAGACTGATCCACTCCCTCGGAGGTAAAGGAATGCGTCTCACGAAGCTCGTCACCGTCGCGTTTGCCACAGCGGCTCTCGCCACTTCCGTCGCGACGGCTGATCCTGGTCACGGCAAGGGCAAGCCGACCTGCAAGCCGGCGCCGGTCATGCTTGCCGGCACTCTTGCGAACGACCCCGCCACCGGCGAGACGTCGTTTCAGCTCACCGCGAAGCACGCGAACATGCTCGGGCGCCTGTACGCCAAGGCAGGCAATCCGATCACGGTGAACGTCGATGCCAATACCCACTACCGCAAGGCCGGTGCCGCCTCGACGCTCGACGCGCTGGCCCAAAACGACCGAGCGCTCGTCTTCGCGAAGGTCTGCCGGGCCGACGTCAAGAAGGCCAAGCAGTCCGGCGGTGCGCTGCCCACGCTCACGGCGCGTCTGGTGCTCGACAAAGGCCCGACGCAGGACACGAGCACCAACTAATTCGCAAGCACCAAGCTGTTCGCACAAAGGGCCGCTTCGGGCGGCCCTTTGTATTGCCTTGGCTCAGCCTGAGGCCAGGGTTTCCTAACCCCGTAAAGAGCTGATTTCGAGGGCGCCGAAAGGGTGCCCTAGGCCTCTAAGAGCTGCAAATTTCTCTATACTGCGGCGAACGGGCGCCTCCCGAGGCTCTGCCTTGCGCAGGGCCACCCTCTTTCGCTATCTTTGTGGGTCGCGCCGTAGTATCGCCTGTCCGCATTTCTCCACGTATTTCCACACAGAGCCGTAAAGGGAGGCACCCTCACTTGACCGCACGGGTTGCCGCGCCTCGCGCGCGGAAGAGTTTCTCGCGCTTGAAGCACGTCCTCGACCTTCCGAACCTGATCGACATCCAAAAGGCGTCGTTCGCATGGTTCCTGGAGGAAGGTCTCCGCGAGACGATCGACGATATCTCGCCGATCGAGGACTACACGGGCACGCTCGCCGTCGAATTCGGCGACTACAAGTTCGGCGAGCCGCCGATCTCGATCCAGGAGTGCCGCGAAAAGGACCTGACCTACCAGGCCCCGCTGAACATGACTGTCCGCTTCGTCAACAAGGAGACGGGCGAGATTCGGGAGCAGAACGTCTTCATGGGCGACTTCCCGATGATGACCGAGTTCGGGACCTTCATCATCAACGGAACCGAGCGCGTGATCGTCACGCAGCTCGTCCGCAGTCCGGGCGCCTACCTGATGGAGCCGAAGGACCCGACGAAGCAGGTCTTCACCGCGAACCTGATGCCGTCACGCGGCTCGTGGCTCGAGCTGGAGATCGACAAGAAGGGCGTCGTCTACGCCCGCATCGACCGGAAGCGGAAGCTCCCGATCACGACGCTGCTCCGCGCGCTGCCGGAGGAGGATCCGTCGACCGGTTTCAAGCTCGACACGAGCTCGAACGAGGCGATCCTGAAGCTGTTCGGCAACTCGCCGTTCATCGTCAACACGATCGAGAAGGATCCTGCGGAGACCGAAGAGGAGGCCTTGATCGAGGTCTTCAAGAAGCAGCGCCCAGGTGAGCCGCCGACGCTCGACAACGCTCGGAACCTGCTGAAGGCGCTCTTCTTCGACCCGAAGCGCTACGACCTGACGAAGGTGGGCCGCTACAAGCTGAACCAGCGGCTCGAGGTCAAGGTTCCCGAGGACACTCGCGTTCTCACGACGGAGGACATCCTCGCGCTCGTCCGTAAGCTCATCGAGTTGCCGACGAAGCTGGGCGTCGATCCCGAGTCGAAGGACTTCGCGGCCGACGCGATCGTGCTCTCGCGCGATCCGATCCGCGGCGACCTCGACGAGTACGAGCACTTCGGCAACCGGCGCCTGCGGACCGTGGGCGAGCTGATCCAGGAGGCGTTCCGGGTCGGCCTGTACCGGATGGAGCGTGTCGTCCGCGAGCGGATGACGACGGAGGACGTCGACACGATCACGCCGCAGACGATCATCAATATCCGCCCGGTCGTCGCGGCGCTGAAGGAGTTCTTCGGCTCCTCGCAGCTGTCGCAGTTCATGGACCAGACGAACTCGCTCGCCGGGCTGACGCACCGCCGCCGGCTCTCGGCCTTGGGCGCCGGCGGTCTGACACGCGAGCGCGCGCCGATCGAGGTGCGCGACGTGCACCCGACCCATTACGGGCGCATGTGCCCGATCGAGACGCCGGAAGGCCCGAACATCGGCCTGATGGGGTCGCTCGCCTCGATGGCGACGGTCTCGGAGTTCGGGTTCATCCAGACGCCGTACCGCGTGGTCAAGAACGGCCGCGTGACCGACGAGATCATCTACCTCGATGCCGCGGAGGAGGCGCAGTTCACGATCGCGCAGGCCTCGGCGCCCCTCGACGAGAAGACGGGCAGGTTCCTGGACGACCAGGTCCTCTGCCGCTCACGCGAGGGCGAGGCCGTTTCTGCACGCCCGCAGGACGTCGAGTACATGGACGTCGCGCCGGCTCAGATCGTCTCGGTTGCGACGGCGCTGATCCCGTTCCTCGAGCACAACGACGCGAACCGCGCGCTGATGGGCGCGAACATGCAGCGCCAGGCCGTGCCGCTGATGATCCCGCAGGCACCGCTGATCGGCACCGGCCTCGAGTACCGGGCCGCGGTCGACACCGGCGACGTCGTCCTCGCCGAAACGGCGGGCCAGGTCGTCGACGTCGACGCCGAGAAGATCGTCGTCGAGACTCGGGACGGCAGGGACACGTACGACATGACGAAGTTCATGCGCTCGAACCAGGGCACACTGATCCACCAGAAGCCGATCGTCGGCCTGGGCGATCGCGTCAGCGCCGACGAGGTTCTCGCAGACGGCAGCTCGACGGACAGCGGCGAGCTCGCGCTTGGCGCGAACCTGCTCGTGGCCTTCATGCCCTTCGAGGGCTACAACTTCGAGGACGCGATCGTGATCTCGGAGCGCTGCGTCAAGGAAGACGTGCTCTCCTCGATCCACATCCACGAGTACGAGATCGACGCCCGGTCGACCAAGCTGGGCGACGAGGAAATCACCCGCGACATCCCGAACCGCTCGGAGGAGTCGCTCAAGGACCTCGACGAGCGCGGCGTCGTCCGCATCGGCGCCGAGGTCGGCTCCGGTGACCTACTGGTCGGCAAGGTGACGCCGAAGGGCGAGACCGAGCTGACGGCCGAGGAGAAGCTGATCCGCGCGATCTTCAAGGAGAAGGCGCGCGAGGTCCGCGACACCTCGCTGAAGGTCCCGCACGGAGAGGGCGGCAAGGTGATCGACGTCAAGACGTTCTCGCGCGAGGCCGGCGACGACCTCTCGCCGGGCGTCAACGAGCTCGTCCGCGTCTACGTGGCGAAGAAGCGCAAGATCGCTGAGGGCGACAAGCTCGCCGGCCGCCACGGCAACAAGGGCGTGATCGCCCGGATTGTCCCGGAGGAGGACATGCCGTTCCTCGAGGACGGCACGCCGGTCGACGTCGTCCTCAACCCGCTCGGCGTCCCGAGCCGGATGAACATCGGCCAGATCCTCGAGACCCACCTCGGCTGGGCCGCCGCACGCGGCGTCTTCAGCGAGAACGGCGACGGCGAGGCGCAGCCGATCGCGACGCCCGTCTTCGACGGTGCCAGCGAGGTCGACGTCGACGAGGCGCTGCTGAAGTGGGTCGAGCAGAACCCCGACTCGCCGATCAAGTTCGTGGTCGACAAGAAGCAGCCGGAAGGACGGCGCTGTTCGGGCAAGGTGCGGATGTTCAACGGCAAGACCGGAGCCCCGTACGAGCAGTCGATCACGGTCGGCTACATGTACATCCTGAAGCTGCTCCACCTCGTGGACGACAAGATCCACGCCCGCTCGACCGGCCCGTACTCGCTCGTCACCCAGCAGCCGCTGGGCGGTAAGGCGCAGTTCGGCGGTCAGCGCTTCGGCGAGATGGAGGTCTGGGCGCTCGAGGCCTACGGCGCCGCCTACACGCTGCAGGAGATGCTCACGATCAAGTCCGACGACACGGTCGGGCGCGTGAAGGCGTACGAGGCGATCGTCAAGGGCGAGAACATCGCCGAGCCGTCGATTCCGGAGTCCTTCAAGGTGCTGCTGAAGGAGATGCAGTCCCTGGCGCTCGACGTTCACGTCCTCTCGGACGAGGGCAAGGACGTCGAGGTGCGCGAAGAGGACGACGAGCTGCTCCGCGCCGCGGAGGAGCTCGGCATCGACCTGACTCCGGGCTCGCTGCGGCCGACGCCGCGGCCCCCGACCGCCGAGGAGCTCGAGGAGGGCCAGGAGCGTGTCGACCAGGACGGCGAGCTGAAGGTGCCCGCCGACGAGGCGCTCGGCGATCTCGCCGACGTCGAGGTCGACCCGGAAGTCGAGGCAACTGAAGAGGCAGAAGAGCAGGCCGGTCCGCTCAGCGAGCCGGCAGACGTTGAGGAATAAGGCCTACGGCCCCTGATATGACGCGCAATTTGACTGAGACAAAGACTGGAGTGACCCGCACTTGATCGACATCAATGATTTCGATGCCATCCGCATTGGACTGGCGTCGAGCAAGCAGATTCGCGACTGGTCTTCCGGCGAGGTAACGAAGCCGGAGACCATCAACTACCGCACGCTCAAGCCCGAGCGTGACGGCCTCTTCTGCGAGCGCATTTTCGGTCCGACCAAGGACTGGGAGTGCTACTGCGGCAAGTACAAGCGCGTCCGCTACAAGGGCATCATCTGCGAGCGCTGCGGCGTCGAGGTGACCAGGCAGAAGGTCCGCCGTGAGCGGATGGGCCACATCGACCTGGCCGCGCCGGTCTCGCACATCTGGTTCTTCAAGGGCGTTCCGAGCCGGATCGGCTACTTGCTCGACATCGCGCCGCGCGAGCTCGAGAAGGTTCTCTACTTCGCCGCTTCGATCGTCACCTCGGTCGACAACGAGGCACGCCAGAAGGACGTGAACGCTCTCGAGGACAAGGTCAAGGCCGAGTCCGAGCAGATCATGGTCGACCGCGACGACCAGCTCGCCGCGCTCGAAGACCGGCTCAAGCGACGCCGTGAGTACTTCGCCAAGGGCAAGGAGCGGAATTTCGACGAGGACGACGACTTCTGGGCTCGTGGCCTGTCCAACTGGGCCGAGGAGCAGGGCCTCCCGACGCTCGAGGAAGCACGCGAGCTCGTCGGCGGCCTCTTCGTCGAGGTCTCACCGCAGATCACGACCGAAGACTCGAAGAAGCTCCGCGAGTCGGTCCGCAACGCCGCGATCCGCAGCGACCGCAAGCTGACTCCGAAGGAGCTGGACACGGTCTCGAACGTCGCCATCCAGATCCGCCAGGTGCTCTCGCCGCTGAACAAGCAGCTTGCGAAGGCGAGCGGCTCCAAGAAGGGCGCGCTGACGAAGCACATCAATCGAATCCTCGACGGCCTGCTCGACAAGAAGGCCAAGGTCCACGAGGACGACGTCGAGCTCGTCGCCGGCATCGACCAGAAGCAGCTCGAGAAGGCACGGGATCTCGGAAAGGGCCTCCTCCGCGAGGCGCTCGAGACGGCCGAGCCGAACGCCAGCGACGACGAGATCCGCGAGCTGGTCAGCGACCTTTGCCTGCGCACGGACGGGAAGATCCAGAAGGAGGACTTCGACGCGCTCGTGCAGTGGCTCGTGAAGGTGCGCGAGATGTACCAGGACATCGAGTCACGGCGTGCCGACACGCGCGAAGCTGCGGTCGACTCCGTCAACCGGCTCGAGGAGACCTGGAACCTCTTCCGCGAGCTCGAGCCCAAGCAGATCGTCAACGACGAGCAGCTCTTCCGCGAGCTCAAGGACCGCTTTGGCTCGCCCTACGGCTTCGGCGTCTACTTCGCCGGCGGCATGGGCGCGGAGGCGATCCGGGAGCTGCTGAAGGACCTCGACCTTAAGGCCGAGGCCACGTTGCTTCGAGAGACGATCAAGACGTCAAAGGGCCAGAAGCAGCAGCGCGCGATCAAGCGCCTGAAGGTCGTCAGCGCGTTCGTCACCTCGGAGAACAAGCCCGAGTGGATGGTCCTCGAGGCGGTGCCGGTAATTCCGCCGGAGCTTCGGCCGATGGTCCAGCTCGACGGCGGCCGCTTCGCGACGAGCGATCTGAACGACCTTTACCGACGGGTGATCAACAGGAACAACCGCCTCAAGCGGCTGCTCGACCTTGGGGCGCCCGAGATCATCGTGAACAACGAGAAGCGGATGCTGCAGGAGGCCGTCGACGCACTGTTCGACAACGGCCGTCGGGGCCGCGCCGTCACCGGCCCGGGCAACCGGCCGTTGAAGTCCCTGTCCGACATGCTCAAGGGGAAGCAGGGCCGCTTCCGCCAGAACCTGCTCGGCAAGCGTGTCGACTACTCGGGCCGCTCGGTAATCGTCTCCGGGCCGAACCTGAAGCTGCACCAGTGCGGCCTCCCGAAGCTGATGGCGCTCGAGCTCTTCAAGCCGTTCATCATGAGCCGGCTTGTCGAGCGGAAGTCCGTCCAGAACATCAAGGCGGCGAAGAAGCATGTGGACTCGATGGTCCCGGAGGTCTGGGACGTGCTCGAGGAGGTCATCGCCGAGCATCCGGTGCTGCTGAACCGCGCACCGACGCTCCACCGCCTGGGCATCCAGGCGTTCGAGCCGGTGCTCGTCGAGGGCAAGGCGATCCAGGTTCACCCGCTCGTCTGCCACGCCTTCAACGCTGACTTCGACGGCGACCAGATGGCGGTACACCTGCCGCTCTCCGCAGAGGCACAGGCCGAGGCCCGGATCCTGATGCTCTCGGCGAACAACATCCTGTCGCCCGCGCACGGGCGACCGTTGACGACGCCGACCCAGGACATGGTGCTGGGCGAGTACTACCTCACGTACTCGGACAAGAACCTGAACGAGCTCAACGCCGAGGACCTCAAGCCGCGGCCGATGCGCTTTGCCTCCGAGGAGGAAGTGGAGCGGGCGGTCGACTCGGAGCAGGTCAAGCTTCAGCAGGCGATCGAGTACCGGCACGGCGAGGAGCTCATGCTCACCACGCCCGGCCGCGTGATCTTCAACGTCGAGGTCGAGCGCTCGCTGCGCGAGGCTCAGGGCCTCGAGGAGGCGCCACAGGACTTCCCGTACGTGAACACGACGCTGTCGAAGAAGGAGATGGACATCTTCATCTCCGAGCTGGCCGAGCGCTTCGGCGCTCAGGTGATCGCCAGCGTCCTCGACACGATCAAGTCGCTCGGGTTCAAGTACGCCACCGACGCCGGTGTGACGATCTCGAAGAACGACATCATCATCCCCGAGTCCAAGGAGCAGATCCTGAGCGGCTACGAGGAGCGAGTCAGCGAGATCGAGGGCCTGTACGAGCGCGGCCTGATCACCGAGGAGGAGCGCCACGAGAAGATCGTCGAGCTCTGGACGGAGGCGACGGAAGAGGTCGCCGAGGCTATGGAGAAGAACCTCAACGAGCTGAACCCGATCTTCATGATGGCCAACTCCGGCGCTCGTGGCTCCTTCAAGCAGATCCGCCAGCTCGCCGGCATGCGAGGCCTGATGGCGAATCCGAAGGGCGAGATCATCGAGCGTCCGATCAAGGCGAACTTCATGGAAGGCCTATCGGTGCTCGAGTACTTCATCTCGACGCACGGCGCCCGGAAGGGCCTGGCCGACACGGCGCTCCGCACGGCCGACTCGGGCTACCTGACGCGGCGTCTCGTCGACGTCTCGCAGGACGTGATCATCCGGGACGACAACTGCAAGACCAAGGAGTTCATCGAGCTCCCGATCCAGGTCCCGGAGGGGCTGAACAAAAGCCTGCTCGGGCGAACGATCGCGGAGGACGTCCACAAGCCGCTCGCCTCGGGCAAGCCCGGCAAGACGGTGCTCGCCGAGAAGGGCGCGCTCGTCACGATGCCGCTGCTCCGCGAGGTGCTCGACGGCCTGGACGACACCGAGGGCGCAACCCTTCCGGTTCGTTCGGTCCTGAAGTGCAAGAGCGAGTTCGGCGTTTGCCAGGCCTGCTACGGCATCTTCCTCGCCACAGGCGAGATGTGCGAGGTCGGTGACGCGGTTGGGATCATCGCCGCGCAGTCGATCGGCGAGCCGGGCACGCAGCTGACGATGCGCACGTTCCACACGGGCGGCGTCGCTGGCGCCGACATCACGCACGGCCTCCCGCGCGTGGTCGAGATCTTCGAGGCGCGGAACCCGAAGGGCGCCGCCAAGCTGTCGGAGGTCTCGGGCGTCGTCAAGATCGAGGACACCGACCGCGGGCCGAAGCTCTCGATCATCGTCGAGGGCGAGGAGGAGCCGGTCAGCTACCAGCTGCCGAGGCGGACCCGTGTCCTCGTCGCCGACGGCCAGGTCGTCGAGCCGGGCGACGCGCTCCACGAGGGCTCGCTCAACCCGGCCGATCTGCTGCGACTGAAGGGCGAAACCGCCATCGAGCTGTACCTCGTCCAGGAGGTGCAGCGGGTCTACAAGTCACAGGGCGTCGACATCCACGACAAGCACATCGAGCTGATCGTGCGCCAGATGCTGAAGAAGGTGCGCATCGAAAGTGCCGGCGACACTGATTTGCTGCCGGGCCAGCTCGTAGACAAGGTCGTGCTCGACCGCGAGAACGCTCGCATGCGGAAGGAGAAGAAGGAGCAGGCAACGTGGGAGCCGCTGATCCTCGGGATCACGAAGGCGTCGCTCGCGACCGAGTCCTTCCTCTCTGCGGCCTCCTTCCAGGAGACGACCAAGGTGCTGACCGATGCCTCGATCGAGGGCAAGGTCGACCGCCTGCTTGGGCTGAAGGAGAACGTGATCATCGGCAAGCTGATCCCGGCCGCGACCGGACTCAAGCGTTACCGGAACATCGACATCAGCCCCTCCGAGAAGGTGCCGGCGGAGACGTACGAGCGCGAGGCGCTGCTCGCGGCACTCCAGGAAATCGGCGGCGACGGCGGCGACGGCGCGAGCCTCGCGAGCCTCGGGCTCGATTTCGGCGGCACCCCTGACTATGGCGAGGAGAACCCGCCCGACGAAGAGGTGGAGGCCGAGGAGATCCCCGAGGTCGACACCCCTCTCGACGAGGGCTAGAACGTAAAGCGGAGGCGCGGCAAACGGCCGCGCCTCCTTTTTCCTGCTACTTAGTGTCGGGTCGCGTGAAGAGGGTCTCCCTGCTTCTCCTGCTGGCCGTCGCCGGCCTCACCGCCTCGGCACGCCCCGCGGCACCCGAGGCTGCGACCGGCGATGCCTGCTCGCTCCCGTCGACGAAGCCTGTGTGGATCGACTTCGCCGACGGCTCGGTGCCTTTCTGGGAGCAGTTTGCGAAGCCGGGAATCGTCGCCGCGGCGTCGAACTTCATCTATCCGGCGCAGATCCGCGCCCGTGGGGCGAAGACCGTGTACTTCGACCTCAACTTCACGCGGCGTACGGGCACGCCGACCGAGCCTGCCGATCCGGCGACCGTCGTCGATCGCGCGAACCGCCTGTACACGTACGCCTCGAACGCGCTGGCCTGCTCCCGGCCTGTGATTGCCGAGAACGAGTTGCAGGGCGCGAGCACGCTGACGCCGTGGAGCGTGAGTAACGCGCAGTACCGCGCGAACGTTTTGTCCTTCCTCCGCACGCTGGCCGCCCGCGGCGCGAAACCCGTTCTGCTCGTCTCGAGCGTTCCCTACACCGGCGGCGAGGCCGCCGACTGGTGGCGTCAGGTTGCGCAGGTCGCGTCGATCGTGCGAGAGGTCTACTTCGGGGCTCCCAAGATGTACAAGCTCGGCGTCGTCCAGGGGAGCCGGACGATCCGGCAGATGTTCCGGGCCGGGGCCGGGGACTTCATCTCGATCGGGATCCCGCCCTCGAAGCTCGGGATCATGCTCGGTTTCCAGACGACGACGGGCTCGGGCGGGCGCGAGCATTTGCAGCCGGCGAGCAAATGGTTCGAGCTGACGAAGCTCCAGGCGCTCGCGGCCCGTACGGTGGCACAGGAGCTGGGCCTCGCCTCAGTCTGGTCCTGGGGCTGGGCGACGTGGACGATCGCTGAGAACGATCCGGACAAACACACGAACGCCTGTGTCTATCTCTGGACTCGCAACCCCAAGCTCTGCGACGCCCCGCAGATGGCCGGGCGCGCGCTGAACACCGATCTGACCGCGGGCCAGCTGACCTTCCCGCCGGGCTCGCGCTGCACAGTCAATGGAAATCCGGTGCGCTGGGATGTCGCGGCCTCGATCTCGCGGCTGACACAAGACCCCCAGCCTGCGTTCACGGCTGCCTACGGGCGGGCCGTTGCGAGCTCGTATGCCCAGGTCAAGGCCAAGGCGATCCTCGACGCCGAGAAGGCGGTGATCGCCATGCACTTTGGCGGCAGCCGGGCTGCCTACACGGCTGCGTTGCAGCACGATCACGCCAGCGTCGGGATCGCTCGTGGGGTCATCGGAGACGAGCTCCGCCGGGCGCAGATCCAGGCGCGCCTTCGCGTCGGCGGGCCCTCGACGTCCGAGATTCAGTCGTACTACGACGCCTACGCAGCGGCCCCGGTGCGGCTCGTCAAGGTGAAACCGGCGGCTCCGTGGCTCGGCGGCACGAGGCGCGGCTTCGCCCTCGGCGCGACAGCGCCGCCGCGCGTGTTCACTCTCAGGAACGGCCAGCAAGCGACGTTGCGGACGATGACGGGCGTCTTCAAGGTCAAGGCAGTCGGACCGACGGTTGCGCTCGCCGAGCTGCCGCTCTCAAAAGCGCACAAGCCGATCGTGACCGCCCTCGTCTCGCTGGCGCGCGACACCGCGTACCAGAACTGGCTGCTCCAGCGCGAGAAGTCGGCCCAGGCACAGGCCCTGTGCTGGCGCGACCAGCTGCCTGCGATCGAGGTCGTCCCGCTGACCGACTATCTGCCGTATCTCGCGCTCGACTCGGGCGCGGCCGCCTCGACGCCTACCGTCGGTCGCTAGCTCTAGCTCGCGGCGGTCGAGGCGACGACCTGAGCCTTGCCGCGTTCCTTGGCCCGGTAAAGCGCCTCGTCTGCGCGCTCGAAGAACACGGTCGGGTCGTCCTCGGACCTGAGCTCGGCGACACCGGCGGAGAAGGACAGGCGTCCGGCCTGACCGATCGGCCGAGCGGAAAGTGCCGCCTGCAGCCGTCGATACAGCTGATCGGCGTCGGCAAGCGTCGACTCCGGCAGGATCACGGCGAACTCGTCGCCGCCGACGCGGCAGGCAAAGTCGGCGGAGCGCACGACGTCGCGGACACGCTCGGCCGACTCGGCGATCACGGCGTCTCCGGCGAGGTGTCCGATCCGGTCATTGATCGCCTTGAAATCGTCGAGGTCGAAGACGATCAACGCCAGCTGCCGGTCGTAGCGATGGGCGCGGGCGACTTCGCGGGCGAGCGTCTCGTGGAAGTAGCGCCGGTTGTGCAGGCCGGTGAGCGCGTCGAGGTCGGCCAACTGGCGAGCCTCGCGGAAGCGATTCGCATTCTCGATCGCAGGCCCGGCGCGAAGCGCGAGCTCCTCCAGCTCGCGGACCTCGTCCTCGTCCCACGT
>Ga0193729_1000712_pt1 | contig 17409 bp, 15 predicted proteins | sample U1c2metaG_FD_143036 | JGI IMG/M metagenome (GOLD analysis project Ga0193729, IMG submission 143036) | Soil microbial communities from a riparian zone of the East river system, Colorado, United States - U1c2 | ecosystem: Environmental > Terrestrial > Soil > Riparian zone | place: USA: East River...
TTATTGTCATTGGAAAAGAGCCTGGGAGTCAGAATTACAGCGCACATTCCCCTGATGTCCCTGGCTGCATCGCTGTAGGAGATACCTTCGAAGAATGCAAAATGAGCATGCAAGAAGCACTAGCGTTCCATCTGGAAGGGGATGAGTCACTGCCAGTTCCACATGCATCTCCCGATGATCCAGACATCCCACAGGGGCCTAACTATACTCCGGTCTATATAGATATTACCATTTCTCATAGAGCAGCATAGGAAGTGCAATGAGTGATCTACACTATTCCATGCTTATCCAGTGGAGTGATGAGGATGAGACGTACATTGTCACAGTACCCGAACTTCCAGGGTGCGCGACACATGGGAAGACCTACGAGGAAGCTGTGCAACAGGGAAAGGATGCTATTGAGAGCTGGCTAATGGTTGCAAAGGAGTTCGGTGATCCAATTCCGCAGCCAAATTGCTATGCAGCTTGATAGCCCTCATTGATTAGATTATAAGGCATGCATCAAACCCACTTGACAGTTTTGTGCTTGTACAAGGTCAATACTGTCAAGGTTATTTTCTATGCCTAAAATACGGAGGAAAGAATCAGATCAATTGCCTGAAACATCATATAGAGACAGTGATCCAAGCTATACTTCGCTCAGCAATCAAGAGACATCACCAAGGGAGAATGAGCAACCTTCCTCAGACAAGCCCTATACTGCGTTGCAAGGAAGTCTTGAAACTGGCTTGATTATTGTTGGACTTCTACTAGTTGCGCTACTCTTGCCCCGTGATACAGGTGGTGATGGTTGGGCACGTTATCAGGATCTTTTGGGAATTTTCTCGAAACGTACTCTATACCAACCGGAATCTCGTTATTCGTTAATTGGACCTTTCTTTTCTATCCCTCTTTTGGTTATTGGGAAGAAACTAGGTCATCCCTATGAGTGGATTTGTTTTTATAACCTGACGTTATTTTCTCTCTTTTTGCTCGTCAGCTATTTTCTACTAAGAAAACATGTAGATCGTAGTTTGTTGCGCAAATTCTTCTTAGTGCTGATTTATGGCTCCATGTTTGTGGCACATCTGGCTCTCTATTATGGAGAGGTGTTTACCGCCCTATGTGTTGGCTTTGGTGTGTTTGTCACATTTAGGCGCTTTACTTCGATCGGAGGCTGGTTAGCCGTTGCATTGGGTGTCGCGAATACCCCAGCAACGCTGCTTGGGCTTGGATTACTGGTCCTCAAAAGAATGGTTGACAACAAGCGCCTGCGGTACATACTGGTGTTTGGTGTTACGGGTACGTGTATTCTCACAGAAGCCTGGGTTCGTCGAGGCAGCATTTTTAGTAATGCATATGCCAATGACCATGGAGTAAAGACAGTTATGCCCTTTTCAGGCCTGCCAGGTTTTAGCTATCCCTTCTTCTTTGGTCTGCTCTCAATCCTTTTCTCCTTTGGCAAAGGCCTACTCTTTTTTGTACCAGGATTGCTACTTCCCATTCGAAAAACCTTATCCAAATGGCCACGGGATCAGAAGATCAATCTCTATCAAGTCTATACGCTGTGGATCTGCTTCCTTGTGGGATTGATCCTTGCCTATTCTCATTGGTGGGCTTGGTATGGGGGAATATTTTGGGGTCCACGCTTCTTTCTCTTTGCTTGTATTCCCGCTTCATTTGCCCTGGCAGTGCGTCTCATGCGCTATAAAGAGGCTTCACTGGGCGTGAACCTATTGACCCTGGTGGTCTTTTGTCTTTCAGCCTGGGTCAGCGCTGATGGGGCTGTCTTTCAATGGGTCGTCATCAACCCGACAGTCTGTTCACAACACAACAATGCAATGGAGATACTCTGTTGGTACACGCCAGACTATAGTGCTCTCTGGCAACCGTTTGTCTTTCATCTTCAGATTGCTCGAGCACAAAAGATATTTTTGCTATTCTCTCTTCTCGTTGCTACCTACCTAGCGGCTCCTCTCTTCATCCATCTGCTCAAGCAAATAGGGGATGTAGTCAAAAAATACAGCAGCAACTATACGAACTTAAAGCTTTGGGGGATCTAAAGTTTGGGGGCATCACCAAGTGAGAACGAGCGGCTTTACTCGGGCAACTCTTATGCTGTGTTACAAGCAGGTATTGAAACTGGTTTGATTATTGTCGGCCTTATCTTCGTTGCCTTGCTCTTACCTTGCCAGACAGGTTTTGATGGTGGGAAGCGTTACCAAGATCTTTTATACGTTTTTGCGAGCCATAGCTTGTTCCAACCACACTCGAAGTATTCCTTAATTGGGCCTTTCTTTTCTATCCCTCTTTTCTTTATTGGGAGGAAACTAGGCCATCCCGAGGAGTGGATTTGTCTCTACAATTTTACACTCTTTTCTCTGTGTTTGCTTCTGAGCTATTTCCTACTCAGGAATCATATTGATCGCGCTCTGTTGCGAAAATTCTTTTTAGTGCTGATTTATGGCTCCATGTTTGTCGCACATCTATCCCTCTATTATGGGGAGGTATTTACCGCCCTATGCGTTGGCTTCGGTGTGCTTGTCACATTTATGCGTTTTACTTCGATCGGAGGCTGGTTAGCCATTGCATTGGGCGTGGCCAATACCCCAGCAACCTTGGTTGGGCTTGGATTACTGGTCCTCAAAAGAGCGTTTGACAGCAAGTGCTTACGGTATTTGCTCGTGTTTGGTATTGCCGCTGCATATATTCTTATAGAAGCCTGGGTGCGCCGAGGTAGTATTTTTAGTAATGGATACACCAATGACCATGGTATAAAAACAATTATGCCTTATTCTGGTCTGCTAGGTTTTAGTTATCCCTTCTGGTTTGGGTTGCTCTCAATTCTTTTCTCCTTTGGCAAAGGCCTGCTCTTTTTCACACCAGGATTGCTGCTGCCTATTCGCAAAACCTTGGCAAAATGGCCGCTTCCTCAAAAGATACCTCTCTATCAAGTCTATACACTGTGGATGTGTTTTCTGATTGGATTAATCCTGGTCTATTCTCGCTGGTGGGCTTGGAGTGGCGCGATATTTTGGGGTCCACGCTTCTTCTTGTTTGCCTCTATTCCCGCTTCATTTGCCCTGGCAGTGCGCCTCATACGCTATAAAAAGGCTTTGCTTGGCGTGAATCTGTTGACCTTGATACTATTTGGCCTTTCAGCTTGGGTTAGCATTGATGGAGCTGTCTTTCAATCGGTTGTGATGAATCCGATGGCCTGTTGGCAAAATCACTATGCAATGGAGATGCTCTGTTGGTACACGCCAGAGTATAGCGTTCTCTGGCAACCATTTATCTTCCATGTTCAGATTGATCGAGGACAAAAGATATTTTTGGTGTTCTCTCTTCTCATTGCCACCTATCTAGCAACTCCCCTCTTCATCCATCTGCTCAAGCAAGTATGGGATGTTACCAAACGACATAGTCACAAGTATCCAAACATGAAGCAGTGGCGTATCTAAGCTGATCTTGACATCAAATTGTCCCTCTTTTTGGAGGAAGTTGTCCCTAGATCTCCCTAGAAAAAAACTTTCTCATCAGGTATCCTTCAGAATATAAATACAGACCCCAACCACGTTACCGATTATCATCAAAGAAAAGAGGACTAATTCATGCACAACACTCTCGGAATTCTTATACCAGTCTTGCTTGTAGTAGCCTTTATCGCTTTCTATGTTTTTCTATTCTGGCGTATCTCCAAGAAAACAGGCTATCATGGAGCAATGGGCCTGATAGCCTTAATACCTGGTATTGGCATGCTCATCGCACTCTGTATCCTGGTCTTTAGCAAATGGCCCATGGAGACCGAGGTGGAACAGCTCCGTATGAGGCAGGGTATGATGCCACCAACTGGCTACCCGCCGCAAGGGCAACCGCAGCCGTCCTATATGCAGTATCCCTCCCAATCCCCACAGCAGTACCCTTAGAGGGTATAGGGTTCCGATGAAATCGGCAATCTCTTGGCCTAACCTGATCGTCTTCAGGTGGAATAAGGATCAGTTTTGAGGGTGAAGCACCAGAGAGTCGTCAGATACAGCATTTCATACCGTTTTAAAAAAATTTTATCATGAAAAAGACGCATATACATGATAATGAGCCAGATCAGTTGACAAAAACACCGTTTACAGAGAGTAATACAAGCTCCGTTTCTCCCAGTGACCAAAAGACATCACCAAAGGAGGTCAAGCCATCTTCCTCAGGCGAACTTTACGCTGTGCTGCAAGCTGCCTTTGAAACTGGTTTGATGATTGTCGGCCTTCTGTACGTTGCCCTGCTCTTACCTCGCACACTAGGCGTCGATGGAACACGCCGTTATAATAATCTTTTACTTTTTTTATCGACCCATAATCTATTTCAGCCACACTCGTGGTATTCCTTAATTGCCCCCTTCTTTTCTATTCCCCTATTGCTTATCGGTGAGCAACTTGGCCATGCTCAGGAATGGATTTGCCTCTATAACCTGACGTTATTTTCTCTTTGCTTACCCCTCAGCTATTTTCTGCTCAAGAATCATATTGATCGCGCCCTCTTACGCAAATTCTTTTTAGTGCTGATCTATGGCTCCATGTTTGTCGCACATCTCTCCTACTATTATGGAGAGGTGTTTACTGCCCTGTGTGTTGGCTTTGGTCTGCTTGTCACATTCAGGCGTTTCACTTCGATCGGAGGCTGGGTAGCTGTTATTTTGGGTGTAGCCAATACCCCGGCAACCCTGATTGGGCTTGGGTTCCTAGTCCTCAAAAGAATGGTTGATAGCAAGCACTTGCGATATATGCTTGTATTTGGTGGAGCTGCTCTGTGCATTGTCATGGAATCTTGGCTTCGTCATGGCAACTTTTTTAACGCTGAATATGTTAATACTCATGGTGGGAAGACAATTATGCCTTATTCTGATGTGACGGGTTTTCATTATCCTTTCTTGTTTGGTCTGCTCTCCATTCTGTTCTCCTTTGGCGATGGTCTACTCTTTTACATACCTGGACTGCTGCTTCCCATTCGCAAAACCTTGTCCCAATGGCAGCAAGACCAGAAGATCAATCTCTCTCAAGTCTACACCCTGTGGATGTATTTCGCTGTAGGATTGATCTTGGTTTATTCCAGCTGGTGGGCTTGGAATGGGGCAGTATTTTGGGGTCCACGTTTCTTTCTCTTTGCCTGTATCCCCGCTTCATTTGCCCTGGCAGTGCGCCTCATACGCTATCAAGAGGCTTCGCTTGGCGTGAACCTATTGACCTTGGTGGTCTTTTGTCTTTCAGCCTGGGTCAGCACTGATGGAGCTGTTTTTGAACACATTGGCGCATATGCTCCAATCTGTGCAGCATATCACGAGGATGTGATAGCGCTCTGTTGGTACACGCCCGACTATAGTCCTCTGGCGCAACCATTCGTCCGCCATTTGCAGATTAATGTAGGACAAGCGTTTTTCGGCATGTTCTCTCTTCTCGTTGCAGCCTACATGGTTGCTCCCCTCTTCATCCATCTGCTCAAGCAGATATGGGATTTTGCCAAACAACACAGTCGCAAATATCTGAACGTGAGGCTGTGGCATATCTAATTAGTTGCTTGGTTTTTTCTTCGCGATAGCTAACACTGAGGTACCGATAAGAGGTTCAATGATTTTCTCAATGGGTAAAACAAAGGGTGCAATTTTATCAAAAAATTGCACTTTTTTTTCACTTACCGATGTGTCTTTCAAGATTTTGCCAGTAAACCACCAACCAATGCCCCCTAGACCGTTTATTTTTCGTGCATAAACAACATCAAAATCTGCATCTTCAAGAAGCGCTCTTACACCTTTTTTTGTATAGCGTCTATAGTGACCTATTTCTTGATCAATCTTGCCGTATAAAAATGGATGAGCCGGCACGAGCAGTATTAATACACCTGCAGGCTTTAATAAATGGTGGATGTTCTTGAGTGCTTTCTTATCATATTCGATGTGTTCAAGCACATTAATACAGGTAATTGTGTCAAATACTTTTTCTCCCAAAAAATAGTTTCCATTTTCTATATCACCAAATCCAACATTTGCTTCTCGATCTATCATCTCGCGTGTTTGTTCAATACAATTTTCATCAATATCACATGCATATACATTCCCATAAGAAACAAGCATTTCTGTGAAACTACCAATACCACAACCGACTTCTAAAATATCGCCTTGAAGATGAGATTTGAAGATATTAACCGTCCAATTATTATACCAGCTTGCTTTGCTCATACTCTCTAACGTTATATGGCCTGTATAGGCTTTATATTGCTTTACACTCATATTATTCCTTTTTGCTTCCTTAACTGATGAGAAAACATGCTCAGATAGAGTTGTTCTTGAGGCCATTTCGTAACCCCTAAAAAGCTCTTCGGTGAGCCACAAAACACGCTTGGATAAAGTGAGCAAAAGCGAGAAAAAAGCCGCTTTTCGATGAGCTTGAAAATGATGTCTTTTGCCAGTTTCAGCTCAGAAATGCTCTGCTTATCTGAGTTACGAAATGCCCTCTGTTTCTTGCTAATTACAGTGTGTCACAGAAGTGTTGAGCTATCATATGTACAAACTAATGATAGGCATGCGCGTTCAATCTTTCTGAAGACTGCTGTATGTTCGTTCAGCAGTAGACCTCTGCTGAGTAACAGTATACGGGAAATTTGCTTGCACCCCTAGGGGAAAAGAGGGACAAATATCCTTTTGTTGTTCCAAACGTCACTTAGTCGTCCTAAAAAATGGTTCTTCTAGAAAGATTTGTCCCTGTTTCCCTCTGCCAATGCTCACAAACCTCTGCTACACTGTTGCTCAACAGAAGGTAGCAATCAACTAGATCAGCCTTCAGAAAGGTTAAACCCATAGGCATATCATTGGTTCACACACTATGATAGGTTAATACTTCTGCGAGCCGCTCTATGATTGGCAAAGGATTTTATAATGAGAAAGACACATATAAATGGTGATGGGCTAGACCAGTTGACGAATACAGCATCTACAGCGAGTGATACCAACTCCCTTTCCCTCAGTGACCAGCAAACATCACTAAGAGAGAACGAGCCATCTTCCTCGGGCGAAGTCTCTGCTGTGCTACAAGCAGCTATTGAAACTGGTCTGATTATTGTCGGCCTTCTGTACGTTGCTCTGCTCTTACCTCGCCAAATAAGTGGTGATGGCATGACGCATTATCAGGATCTCTTACACTCTCTCCCGAGAGGAGAGGGCTATAGTAGCCCTCTCCTCTCGGGGACACACCCGGACCCGGGGTTTTCCTTTAGTCTATTCCAGCCACACTCGAGGTTTTCCTTAGTTGGCCCCTTCTTTTCTATCCCCCTTTTGCTTATCGGCAAGACACTAGGCCATCCCCAAGAGTGGACGAGCCTCTATAACCTGACAGTATTTTCTCTCTGTTTACTCGTCAGCTATTTCTTGCTCAGGAATGATATCGATCGCGCTCTCTTGCGCAAATTCTTCTTAGTGCTGATGTATGGCTCCATGTTTGTCGCACATCTGGCTTCCTATTATGGAGAGGTGTTTACTGCCCTGTGTGTCGGCTTCGGTCTGCTTGTCACATTCAAGCGCTCTAATCGCATCGGAGGTTGGGTAGCAGTTGTATTGGGTGTGGTGAATACCCCGGCAACCCTGATTGGGCTTGGGTTACTGGTCCTCGAAAGAATGCTTGACAACAAGCGCTTGCGGTATCTGCTGGTGTTCGTTGCGGCGGCTGTAGGTTTTCTCCTGGAATGCTGGATTCGTCGGGGCAGTATTTTTAACACTGGATATGCTAATGATCACGGTGGGAGGACAGTGATGCCTTATTCTGGTCGGCCAGGTTTTAGTTATCCCTTCTTCTTTGGTCTGCTCTCCATTCTTTTCTCCTTTGGCGATGGCTTGCTCTTTTATGTACCAGGATTGCTGCTTCCCATTCGCAAAACCTTGTCGAAATGGCCACAGGACCAGAAGATCAATCTCTCCCAAGTCTATACTCTGTGGATCTGTTTCGTGGTGGGCTTGATCCTCGTCTATTCAAGCTGGTGGAACTGGAGCGGATCGGTATTTTGGGGTCCACGTTTCTTTCTCTTTGCCTGTATTCCCGCTTCATTTGCCCTAGCAGTGCGCCTCATGCGCTATAAAGAAGCTTCTCTTGGTGTGAATCTGTTGACCTTAGTAGTCTTTTGCCTTTCAGCCTGGGTCAGCATTGACGGAGCTGTCTTTCAACAGCTTGTCTTAAATATTTCGCCCTGTGCGGCATATCACCATGCATGGATGCTATTGTGTTGGTACACACCCGACTATAGTCCTCTCTGGCAGCCGTTTGTATTCCCATTTCGGATTTATGTAGGACAAGCGATTTTCGGGCTATTCTCTCTTCTCGTCGCAGTCTATATAGTTACCCCCCTCTTTATCCATCTGCTCAAGCAAGTATGGGATTTCGCCAAACAATACAGCAGCGAACATCTAAACTTGAGGCAGTGGAGTTTCTAACTGGAAGGATTTTCTCATGGGAAAGACATCTATAGATGGTGATGGGCCGGATGAGTTGACACATGCACAATGTAGAGATAGTGATACTAGCTCTATTCCTTCCAGTGATCAGAAAACCTCATCAAAAGAGAGCGAGCAACTTTCCTCTGGCGAACTCTCTGCTGTATTGCAAGCAGATATTGAAACTGGTTTGATTATTGTCGGTCTTATCTTTGTTGCCCTGCTCTTACCTCACCCAATAAGAGGTGATGGCGAGGTGCGTTACCAGGACCTCTTACACCTTTTCTCGACCCATAATCTATTCCAGCCAGACTCGAGGTTTTCCTTAATTGGACCTTTCTTTTCTATCCCCCTTTGGCTGATTGGCAACCAACTAGGCGATCCCAAGACTTGGACGAGCCTCTATAACCTGACAGTATTTTCTCTGTGTTTGCTCCTGAGCTATTTTCTGCTCAGAAACCATGTCGATCGTGGTCTCTTGCGCAAATTCTTTTTGGTGCTGATGTATGGCTCCATGTTTGTCGCACATCTAGGTCTCTATTTTGGAGAGGTGTTTACCGCTTTGTGTGTTGGCTTCGGCGTGTTTGTCACATTTAGGCGCTTTACCCCAATCGGAGGCTGGGTAGCGGTTGCATTGGGTGTAGCCAATACCCCGGCAACCCTGGTTGGGCTTGGATTACTGGTCCTCAAAAGAATGGTTGACAGCAAGCGCCTACGGTATTTGCTCGTGTTTGGCATTGCCGCTGCTTGTATTCTTATGGAAGCCTGGGTGCGTCGAGGTAGTATTTTTAGTAATGGATATACCAATGACCATGGTATAAAAACAATTATGCCTTATTCTGGTCGGCCAGGTTTTAGTTATCCCTTCTTGTTTGGTCTGCTCTCCATTCTTTTCTCCTTTGGCAAAGGTCTCCTCTTTTACATACCTGGACTGCTGCTTCCCATTCGCAAAACCTTGTCAAAATGGCCGCTGCAGCAGAAGATCAATCTCTCTCAAGTCTATACCCTGTGGATCTGCTTCCTGGTAGGATTGATCCTTGCCTATTCCCCTTGGTGGGGATGGTATGGTGGGATACACTTTTGGGGTCCACGCTTCTTCCTCTTCGCCTGTATCCCCGCTTCATTTGCCCTGGCGGTGCGCCTCATGCGCTATCAAGAGGCGTCACTCGGCCTTAATCTGTTGACCTTGGTAGTCTTTTGCCTTTCAGCTTGGGTCAATGTTGATGGAGCTGTCTTTCAATACCTTATCACACCAAAGGTCTGTTCGCAAAATCTCTCTAGAATGCTGCTACTATGTTGGTACACACCAGCCTATAGTCCTCTCTGGCAACCGTTCGTCTTCCACTTGAAAATCAATCAAGGACAGCAGACGTTCTTACTATTTTCTCTTGTCGTTGCTGCCTATCTAGCTACTCCTCTCCTCATTCATCTGCTCAAGCAAATAGGGGATGTGGCCAAAAAACACAGTCGCAAGTACCTGAACTTGAGGCTGTGGCGTTTCTGACAGGATTTTGTCAAAGGATTTTCTGATGAGAAAGACACATATAGATGGTAATGGGCTAGATCAGTTGACGAACACACCGTCTACAAAGAGTGATACCAGATCCCTTTCCCTCAGTGATCAGCAAGCATCACCAAGGGAGAGCGAGCCATCTTCCTCAGGCGAACTCTCTACTGTGCTGCAAGCAGCCATTGAAACTGGTTTGATTATTGTTGGCCTTCTATACGTTGCCCTACTCTTACCTCGCCAAATAAGTGGTGATGGCAGACACCGTTACCAGGATCTCTTAGGCCTTTTGTCGACCCATAGTGTCTTCCAACCACACTCGTGGTATTCCTTAATTGGCCCCTTCTTTTCTATTCCTCTTTTGCTTATCGGCGAGACACTAGGCCATCCCGAGGAGTGGACTAGCTTCTATAACCTGATAGTATTTTCTCTTTGCTTACTCCTGAGCTATTTCCTGCTCAGAAATCATGTCGATCGCGCCCTCTTACGGAAATTCTTTTTAGTGTTGATGTATGGCTCCATGTTTGTTGCACATCTATCCTTCTATTATGGAGAGGTGTTTACTAGCCTGTGCGTTGGCTTCGGAGTGCTTATCGCGTTTAGGCGCTTTACTTCGATCGGAGGCTGGATAGCGGTTATATTGGGTGTAGCCAATACCCCGGCAACCCTGATTGGGCTTGGGTTACTGGTCCTCAAAAGAATGCTTGACAGCAAGCGCTTGCAATATATCCCCGTATTTGCTGCTGCAGCTTTGTGCATGGTCATAGAATCCTGGCTTCGCCGTGGCAACTTTTTTAACCCTGAGTATGTTAATACTTATGGTGGGAAGAATATTCTGCCTTATTCTGGTCGGCCAGGATTTAGTTATCCGTTCCTCTTTGGTCTGCTCTCAATCCTGTTATCCTTTAATCGAGGCCTGATTTTTTTCGCACCAGGATGGCTGCTTCCTATTCGCAAAACCTTGTTCAAGTGGCAGCAGGATCAGAAGATCAATCTCTATCAGGTCTATACGCTGTGGATGTGTTTTCTGGTAGGATTGGTCTTGGTCTATTCTCGCTGGTGGTCATGGGGGGGTGGGATATTTTGGGGTCCACGGTTCTTCCTCTTTGCCTCTATTCCGGCTTCATTTGCCCTAGCGGTGCGTCTCATACGCTATCAAGAGGCTTCGCTTGGCGTGAACCTGTTGACCTTGGTGGTCTTTTGCCTTTCAGCCTGGGTCAGCGTTGACGGAGCTGTCTTTCAACAGTATGTCGTACTTCCTAAGGTTTGCAAGATAGATAATGGAACATGGGTAATACTCTGTAGGTACACGTTGGAGTATAGTAATCTCTGGATGCCGTTTATTTTCCATATACGGATTAATCAAGCACAAAAGGTGTTTTTACTGTTCTCTCTTCTCGTTGCTGCCTATCTAGTTGTTCCCCTCTCCATCCATTTGCTCAAGCAAATAGGGGATTTTGTCAAAAAATACAGTCGCGAGTATCTGAACGTGAAGCTGTGGCACATATGATTGGGAAAGGATTTTATAATGAGAAAGACACATATAGATGATAATGGGCTCGGTCAGTTGACGAATGTACTGTGTAGAGATAGCCATACAAGCTCAGTTTCCCCCAGTGATCAGCAAGCATCACCAAGGGAGAGTGAGCACTCTTCCTCAGGCGAATTCTCTGCTGTACTACAAGCAGCTATTGAAACTGGTTTGATTATTGTCGGCCTTCTGTTTGTTGCCCTACTCTTACCCCGCCCAATAGTTGGTGATGGCCAGACGCGTTACCGAGATCTCTTACGCCTTCTCTCAACCCATACTCTATTTCAACCAAGCGCGTGGTATTCCTTAATTGGACCCTTATTTTCTATCCCCCTGTTATTGATTGGCAAGCAACTAGGCCATCCCCAGGCGTGGACTAGCCTCTATCACTTGACGTTATTTTCTCTGTGTTTGCTCCTGAGCTATTTTCTGCTCAGAAATCATGTCGATCGTGGTCTCTTGCGCAAATTCTTTTTGATGCTGATTTATGGTTCCATGTTTGTCGCACCTCTAGATGGCTATTATGGAGAGGTGTTTACCGCTTTGTGTGTTGGCTTCGGCGTCTTTGTCGCGTTTAGGCGCTTTACTTCGATCGGAGGCTGGGTAGCTGTTATATTAGGTGTAGCCAATACCCCGGCAACCCTGATTGGGCTTGGATTACTGGTCCTCAAAAGAATGGTTGACAGCAAGTGTTGGCGATATATCCTTATATTTGGCGCTGCAGTTCTGTGCATTGTCATGGAAACGTGGCTTCGCCATCACAAATTATTTAACACTCAATATGTTAATACTCCTGGTGTGAGGACAGTGATGCCTTATTCTGGTCGGCCAGGTTTTAGTTATCCCTTCTTGTTTGGTCTACTCTCAATTCTTTTCTCTTTTGGCAAAGGTTTGCTCTTTTACGTGCCAGGATTGCTGCTTCCTATTCGCAAAACCTTGTCCAAATGGCCGCAGCATCAGAAGATCAACCTTTATCAAGTCTACACCCTGTGGATGTGTTTCGTTGTGGGATTGATCCTGGTCTATGCACCCTGGTGGGGATGGAATGGTGGGCTAGGCGTTTGGGGTCCACGGTTCTTCCTCTTTGCCTCCATTCCCGCTTCATTTGCTCTGGCGGTGCGTCTCATACGCTATCAAGAGGCTTCGCTTGGCGTGAACCTATTGACCTTGGTGGTCTTTTGCCTTTCAGCCTGGGTCAGTGTTGATGGAGCTGTCTTTCAACAGCTTATCGTACCTTATATCTGTGCACAAAATCGCGCTACTACGCTGTTCCTCTGTTGGTATACGCCAGACTATAGCCCTCTCTGGCAACCGTTTGTCTTGCATCTATACCTATACCTTAATCAAGGACAAAAGATGTTCTTGTGGTTCTCTCTTCTTGTTGCCGCCTATCTAGCTGTTCCTCTCTTCATCCATCTACTCAAGCAAATAGGGGATTTTGTCAGAAAGCACACGAGCGAGTATCTGAACGTCAGGCTGTGGCGCATCTAAGCTGAGATCTCCCGGTCACGTCTGGCGGGGAGATCTCAGAAAGGGCTTCTGTGGTGGTAGGATAACTCTCTCATAGATCTCTTCTATGGGGAAGATGAAACCAATACTCCTTAGTTCGACATTTTCACCACATATGTACTTCCTATATCCCCACTCCAACCCTTTTCGTGCGAATACCTCGACTAGCATGACATTTTGACTAATTAAAACATATTCCTGAATTGATGGACAATCAATATAGCGAAGAAATTTTCTCCCTCTGTCCCCTCTTTCAGTAGAAGGAGATAATACTTCTATTACTAACTTTGGGAACTCCATATAGGTTTTATTTTCTTCTATGTCCCTTTCATCGCATGTGACCATCACATCAGGTAAAAAACACGCACCTTGTATTTTAAGTGTCATCTCGGTAAGTGTAGCACATGGGCTACCTTTTAAATGATGGTGTATTATTGCATGGGTATTTGACATAATTAAACCATGGTTACCTGAACCACCTGCCAGGGCGTACACGTACCCGTCGATATATTCATAGTTCTGGTCTAAGGACTCTCGATCGAGAGCGAGGAAGTCCTCTACAGATAACCAATCATCTCTTTGTGCTACCATGGGTCTTCCCTTTCCTAACAGTTGTACTCAGCTTGTTACTTGATTCTAGCATCTGGTTTTCTGTTTAGTCAATATGCCACCAACCATTTTACTAGATTGGAAGGTTAATGCTATCTTTCCCTGTATTTGTCTGCAAACTGCGCAGCGGAGTCATCATCAACCGATGTGACTCTAGATGGAATGGACCAAGTACTGGTGTGTCTGGGGTTTCATTATACGTCATGACCTTTACCATCGCAGCTGTAGCTATTATACCTTGAAAAGGCATAGATGATGCAACAAGCATCTGATCTCCTGCCTGAGCCGCATTAAAGGTGCAGACGGTATCTAGCACCGACCTCACCTGATCATTGAGAGTTGCAACAACACGATAACTATATCTAGCAGCATAGGACGGTTGGCGATTACGCAATAGCATCCAATTTGAGACCATCCAACTTGTGTCACTACCTTGAAACTTATCAACATTCCCTTGCGCAACGGACTGTATATTCTGGGCAAAGGTATTTTCAGGAGATGAGACCTGGGTTGCAGAAGGATAAATCTCATAGATCTTAAAGGGCTCACCACTCAGACGCGGAGATACCTCGAGCAACGTTGCTCCACTCTTTTCTACTAATCCTGTCGCCATCGGTGCATAAGGCGGCATAATCAAAATGGCCGGCCCATCTGCTTGATTAGGAAGCATGAGACACGTTTGAATCGTGAAGACAGTTGCTTGGTGTCGCATGTGTTCACCAAAGTAGTACATTGTATACTCGGTCGAAAAATCTGTTCCGATAAAGACTCGTTTAAGATGCTGCTGGTCCGCTAATTGATCGGCATCATGGATAACGCGCTCTAACGAACCGAAATCATTAAAGTATCTTCCATCTACTGTATCGACAAAGTTTCCATGGTCCCTATCGCGAATTGAGGCGATACTTCCCACAAGCTGAGCGAGAACTACTAGGAGAGCCATACCATAAAGTCCAAGACAGAGCAGAGTTCGTAGCGGAGAATAGGGACGGTGAATCCATGCACCTAGTCTCGCAATAAAATAGCCTGCCAGGATAAATGGGCCAGGCATTACGACCAATAAGTAGTGAGGGAAGAGTTCAACAGAGTGCTTCGTGAGTGCCAGAACGGGGGCAAACTGCCAAACGCAGAGTAATAACAGACCTGCACCTTCCGGTGTTGGAGTAATCCACCTCTGTACTCGTCGGACCCCATTCGCCATTGACCAAAATCGTATTCTGTTCACCCATTGGTAGGTAGCAAGAGCCACCGCAAGAATAAGCCCACACACAACCAGGAAAAAGACAATCTTATGGAGTTTAGAAATAGCAGGCATAAGCGCTTTCACATAAGATTTTGGATTAGTAGGTGGGTTATTAGGATCATAGGGGCTTAACAGATAGCGATAGAAGGAATATGCGTTGTCATTAGTGACCGCTTTTTGTGTTATCTGTGTCAGAATAATGCTCAGATCCGAGAAATGAGTTGCTATCTGCCAGAGCAAGAAGGGAAAGAAGATAATAGCTAAAGCAATCATAGCATAGACGATATTGCGCCTGCGGATCGTTTCAGGTGCAAAGAGCACTGCCAGCCCAAGAGGAGCAAGTAAAGTCATTGTTGTTCCATGAGTTTGGTAGAGTATACCCAGGAGCAACAGTGCTGGAAATAGCCAACCATTACGGCGTTCAACTACACCGCGGAAGAGTGCAAACATGAAGAGGATGACAAATGGAGGCATCAGGTTTGGCTGCCACACGAAACGTGAGTAGAACAATGGCATAGTTGCAGTTCCATACAATAAAGCTGCAAGCGTGCCTGCAACACGTCCATAGTAACATGTGGTGAAAATATACGTGATGACAACAGCAACAATAGCAAGTAGACTCGTAAAAATAACACCAGCGATTGGATTATCTGTGATTGCTGCAGGAATCATCAAAAAATACACTGGTCCTGGTGCATTAGCGAAACCGAGCGAGGACGTACCTGCGGTTATAGGAAGTAAGCCATGATGCACCGCATCATAGGCCATGCGCCACATTAAACCTTGATCACGATCAAAACTGCTAGTATCAATACGATAAAAACATAGAAAGCCAGCTAGAAAAATAATCAGGTAGAGTTCCCCGTTAAGAAATGACGCTCTTCTCCAAATTTTTCCTAATTGTCTCTCCTTTGTCAAAATGATGAATTGCACTACAGAACGTCCTCGTAGATCTCATAACGGTAGTAGGTCTCACCACTCACTAGTCGCTCAAAGTCTTCCTCATCCATTGGTATCCCATGAAGATCGTCTTCTCTTGGATTTGCTGACATATTGCTCTCCATCAACTGGGTCACACTCCTCTGGGCAATGCTGATGCCACATGCCAAGAGCATCTGATGCATCTCTGGCACACTGCGATGCTCACGGTAGCGCCACTGACCAATCAGAGCAATCACCTCCAAGCCAAACTCCCCATGGAGGAGCATCACGATAAAATTATCCTTGTTTGGGTGGGAGCCGATCAAGAATCTCTCTCAGCATTGTGCCATGCTCGTCTTGAGTCGTCTTGATGCTCTTCACATCTGTTTCAACAGCACCAAGACGCGTCTCTACACTCTCAAGCCGAGATTCAAGCCTCCCGACATCTTGCTTCACAGCCTCAATATTGTTGGCATTCAAATCGAAAGCTTTCCCAATATCCAAGAAACTGGACTTCATGTCGTCTTCTACCCGCTTGATTTCTTGCTTGATTTCTTGCTTCACAGAAGTGAAATTAGCCTCCATGGTTTGTCTCAAAGCTCGGAACTCTTCAGCGTTGTCGTCATGCAACTCGCGGATACGAGCATCTTGTATTGCCATTTTGCTCTCAATCTCAGAGAGGCGCGATTCTGGTCGCGGTTGGCTCATTTGCTCTTTCCTTCCTCTTCTAGAACACCTATTCCGCTTACGTCATCTATCGTGATATCTCTTTTGAGCAACTGGCTAAGAGTATTCAGCACCTTGTTAACCGTAAGCTGAGAGAACTTTCTGTCCTTTGCTCTTTCCATGCGTGTAATTGTAGATAGCGAGACATCTGACTTAGCCGCAAGATCGAACGCTGTAATTCCCGCTTTTAAACGTAATTGCTTTATCGTTAGCTTGTTTTGATTAGACATATCATACCTCTCTTTCAGGTGAGAAACCGCTGATACGTCAATCATACTCATTGAAATGTCTTGTGTCAAATTTACCTCCTTTCTACAGGTCATGACGTGTCATGAATAAGTATTGACTTTTCATCAAAGTCAGTGTACACTACCAGTGTTGAGATTGTCAAGGGTTTTGAAAAAAGCAAAAAGCTCTTGAAAATTGACATCGGCCCAGTCATATCGCTATACTACAAAGGAACCTACTCTGAGCAGGGACGTATATACTTCATAGCCAGACAAAACCGTTAGTGCATTACCACTCAAGAGAAAAAAGAAGGATTTGAAGACTGTGGGTTTCGAATATATAGGTCCACTACCGAACCCTGATGCACAGCCTCAGGATGCTCCAGCTAGGCAACCTTTGGCGAAAGGTGATGAGGATACCCAACCAAGGCGCCAAAAGCAGGCAAGCGATTCAAACGGTAATACTGTAGAGCCTAGTTATCGGGAGCATAGCTCAAGTTCTACCAGCTTACCTCCGCTGACTCCAAGCTTCTATCCTCCAGACCTGTCCTATCAACAGCAACTGGGCACTCAACCACAATTGCCTGTGCCATCCTCTCTAGGTTGGCAATCCTACCAGCCACCACCTGCGGCGCAGTCCCAGCAACAGCCATATCCTGCTACACCCACGCCATCCTCTCTAGGTTGGCAATCCTA
>Ga0193729_1000713_pt1 | contig 17405 bp, 21 predicted proteins | sample U1c2metaG_FD_143036 | JGI IMG/M metagenome (GOLD analysis project Ga0193729, IMG submission 143036) | Soil microbial communities from a riparian zone of the East river system, Colorado, United States - U1c2 | ecosystem: Environmental > Terrestrial > Soil > Riparian zone | place: USA: East River...
TTCCTCTTGATCCCCTCGGTGGTCCGAACCTGGGCGCCGGAAGGGCAAACTCCCATTCATCGTCATCGCCAGGGGCGACGAGACAAGATCTCCGTCATATCCGGAATTTCGCTTCGACTCCCATCGCTGGCTTTATAAATGCTGTTCCGTGCCATATGCTTTAACACCACTGTCTTGTCCGTGACCCCTCCGTCTCTGCATTATCTCTTTCCGTTTTCCGGAACTTTTAGACTCCTGATTTACCAGACTCGCCTACAGCATTCACTCTGCCCCTTGCGGCAACTGTACTATCTGCTATAGTACACCAAATGATTCCGTTCTACGTAGAATTCAAGCCCGGCGCTCTCATCTACGAGCAGGTTGTCTACGCCGCCACTAAGTCCATCATCTCTGGCCAACTCCGTCCGGGTGACGAGTTTCCTTCTGTGCGCGCCCTTAGCAAACAACTCAAAATCAATCCCAACACCGCCCACAAAGTAGTCGCCCGTCTCGCCGAAGCTGGCCTCCTCGAAATCCGCCCCGGCTCTGTCGCCGTTGTCGCCATGCGCTCTTCTGCGACCAAAGCCGAAAGAACAAATCTCCTCGGACAGCAATTCGAGGAACTCGTCGTGGAAGGCAAGCGCCTCGGCATCGATCTTCAGGACATGCAGGAAGCCATCGCAAAACACTGGGCCCGCCGCACTTCGAAGAGGGAAGGGAAGCAAGACCCCCGCCAGGGAGGACACCAGCAATGACTGCGGTAATCCGAACGGACGCGCTCACCAAAAAATACCGCCGTGTAGCTGCTCTTGACCACGTCAATCTCGAGGTCCAGGAAGGCGCTGTCTACGCTCTGGTTGGCCAGAACGGCGCAGGAAAAACCACCGCCATCAAAATCCTCATGAATCTCATACCCGCCAGCCAAGGCACTGCCCAGGTCCTCGGCACCGATTCCCGCAAAATTCGCGGCAAGTCCTACACCCAGATCGGCTACGTCTCCGAAAACCAGGAAATCCCTGAATGGATGAAAGTCGGCGCTCTCCTCGACTATCTCCGCGATTTCTATCCCACCTGGGACCTCGCCCTCGAGCAATCCCTAGTCAAGCAATTTGATTTGCCTCTCGACCGCAAAATCAAAGCTCTCTCCCGCGGCATGAAAATGAAACTCGCTCTCGCCGGCGCCCTCGCCTTCCACCCCCGCCTCATCGTTCTCGATGAACCTTTCGGTGGCCTTGATCCTCTCGTTCGCGATCAACTCATCGAAGGCCTTCTTGAGCGGGCTGCCGAATCCACCGTCTTCCTCTCCTCCCACGACCTCGCCGAAATCGAAAGGTTTGCCAGCCATGTTGGCTATCTAGAATCCGGCAAACTCCTCTTCTCCGAAGACATGGCCTCATTATCCACACGGTTCCGCGAAGTAGAACTTACTCGCGATTCCAATGGCCCTCTACCGTCACCGTTGCCCGGTAATTGGCTCCGGCCAACAACGTCCGGCGCCATAGTACGCTTCGTCGACTCACGCTTTGACGAACAAAAAACACCCACCGAAATCCAGCGCCTCTTCGGCACCGTAAAAGATGTCCAGTACCGTGCCCTCTCCCTTCGCGCCATCTTCCTCGCCGTGGCCAGAAAATCAGAGGAGGCCTAACCTCCATGCCTCCAAAGTACAACGACGTCATTCTGAATGGACTCCGCGCAGTGAGGAGTCCCTCTTCTCTTTGTTTCGCGACGGCATCTCTTTCTCCCTGTCAGGAGGCGGCATGAACCAAATCCTCCACATCTTCAAAAAAAACGTCCGCCGCCACTGGCCCGAAATCCTAATCTCCCTAGCCCTCCTGGGCCTCTTCACCCGCCGCGAACTCGACCCTTGGCAGAATTCAAACGCCTTCTCCTCTTTTAGTCCATATTTGTTCATTCTCGCAGGTCGCTACGTCACTCCGGCCGTAATCATCTTCTGGGTATTTCTTATTGTCCGAGTCGTTCAAGGCGAATCCCTGGTCGGTGACCGGCAGTGGTGGGTCACGAAGCCGTACGAGTGGTGGAATCTGCTGGCCGCTAAATTCCTTTTCATCTTCATCTTCATCTCTGTCCCGCTTTTTCACGTGCACCTCCTTCTCCTGCACCAGCTCGGGTTCCCCATACTTCCCAACCTCTCGGCCCTCCTTCTAACGCTAATCGCCCTCTACTTTGTCCTCTTTCTGCCCGCGCTGCTGTTGGCGAGCCTCACAAAGAACTTTAGCCAGCTCTTATTAACGGCCGGCTGTATTCTCGTAGCAGTAATCGGAATCGCCTGGTTGGGCTCCAAACTTCCGTCCGGAGACATGGAAAGTCCACCGGCAATCGTAGAGCAGTTCCAGACCATCCTTCTTTGGGGATCTGTCATTGCGGTACCCATCTGGCAGTTCGCAAGGCGGAGAAGATGGGTTTCTGCTGCAGCTCTCCTTGGGTTACTGGCAGTCAATTCTTTGATCAGCGTCGTAGTCCCGAACGCAAAAACAGTGGAGAAGGACTACCACCCGATCGAGGCACAAACATCCCCAGCAAAAATTGCCGTCAGGCATCCCCCGGAAATCACCGGTTCGCGACATGCAAACCCGTGGTTCGATGCCGCACCTGACGTCTCTTTCAATGTTCCAATCACTGTTTCCGGCCTTGCTTCGGGGACTATGGTGATGGTGGACGTAATGAAGATCACAACGGACTCTCCGGAAGACTCACGATGGAGTCGCGGCTGGAAATACCAGCACGTCGAGCTTTGGCCCGAGGATCAGTTGAAGTCGTTATCGTATGGAGTGGGCCGCGAAGAATACGAAAAAGTAAAAACCAAGCCCCTGAATTTGCACATCGAATTGGCCCTATCCGAGTATCAGGAGGCCGATGCGCGTATCCTGCCCGTTCCCCCAGGCAAATTTGTCGATGAAACGCTCGGGATTTGCCGGGTCGATCCATGGCAATCCTCTTCGATACAGTGCCTCAAACCGTTCCATGCTCCAGGGTTGATGGCCACCTTCGATCCCCAAGAATTCCCGTGCACTGGAGATGAACACTCCGACACCATTCAAGAGGATGCCGTTTCCCATGCCTGGGAATTTACAAATCACTATAGCTTTCCGGACGCCAGTTACACTCCTATTGCCGACTATTCAATCTGGTTCAGACCAGTTTCTCTCCTCACTGGTCTCGATGCCAAACCCCGGCAAAGAACCAAGTCTTTAGTTGTTTGCCCAGGTTCCGAAATCAGACTCGCCCGCCCCGAACTCAAGCGTCAGGTCCGCATCCAACTCAACCTGCCCCACGTCCGCCTCCAAGATCTCGTCGGATTCGACTGGCAATAGTCTCCTGATACCTCATTTTCCAACTGGGGGGCCCGTTAAACCTGTTAAGTACCGCGAGTTTACGCGTCTACGGATTCCTGCTACAAGCTTCCCAAGCATCGGACGTGGGTTCGATTCCCATCGCCCGCTCCATAACTCACGATGATTCTATTGTCCTTACGCTGTCCTTACGCCGCTAAACCAACTGAATACGGCCACAAAATTGGGTTTTTTGGTCCCATGATGGTCCCAACCGAATGAATTGGTCCCAATGTTCCTCAGCCCGAAGTTGGAAGCAGATGGCCGCCGCCATCAATTGGAAGCTGCCTTGGCGTCGATCATCCTGAACCCGTCTTTTTTGAACTGCGACCTGGAAAATAGGTAAAGAAACATCCGTCATCCCGGTGCCGCAGGCACAGAACTCATATCCTTGCATGGGTGGATTCGATACTTAACGGCCGGATGATCGAAGACAGAGCCCACCCCGCTATCTACAGACCGATGATGGGCTGTCCGCCTCCGGGCGGTAGTCCGAGTACGTTAAGATCCTGTCAATGTTGAGACTCTTCAGGAGGAGGATCTTGGCGCTGAACCGCATCTGGAGGCGTTTCGGCACCCAGACGCTCTCACCGACACAGGTCTGCTCCAGGATGATGCGCGCGCCGCGCTGCATGTGCGCCACGAATAATCCCATCGAGAACGACTGCGTTACTTCGCCGTCTACCTTGATCCAACCGTAGTCCTGTTTGTCGATCCAAAGTTGGCCTTCCACCTTGGAGAACATCTTGCCGAACTTGCCGTGCGCATGATAGCCCGGATGCGGCGTAGCCAGAAGCACGTAGGCCGGCCTGCCCTCGACGAGCTCTTCGCCGATGAGCTGGAAGTCGAAGGCCTGGAGTACTTCCTTGAGGAAAGACCTGTTCTCCTGGTCCTTGCGGAGCCGGGCAGCTCGCTCCTCCGGCGTTTCACGCTTCACTTTTTCGAGCTCCTCTCTGCGTTTCCTCTCTTGCTCGGCCGATGGGGGCTGCCCGTTGTGTTCGATGAGCTGTTCGAAACGCACGCCGTTGACGAGAATCATTCTGGTGACGTCGACATCTTCGGATTTCACCTGGCCACGGGAGTCCAAGCGCCGATCCTCATCACGCTCGATATAAGTGTAGTGATAGTCGCGGGCCTGCCAACTGCGCTCGGTGGCCGCGACCGAGAGCGCCACGATCTGGCGGGCGTCCAGCATGCCCTGCTGATTCTGCGGCTGGCCCGGAGAAGTCCCGCTACTTTGAGCAAAGAGCGCGGATGAAGCCGCGAGCGCGACCACGAGTATTTGGATCCGAGTGTTTACCAAAATTTTCATTCTTGACTCGAAGGCCCAGCCGAAGCTGAATTCGTTCTCTGCGAGACAGGAGTCGTCCAGGCCGAACTGCGAACAAACGCAGCTACGTCGCTGAATGTACAACCCAAGGCAATATCGCAATAATGCCGCTTTTGCTGGCTTCATTCATGGTCTCGATACAACCTGCCCCGGCGCATTATTCTTTCGTCCCCAGGAGATAATCGAACAACGGAATGAAAACGTTGAAATTCTTTGGTGGCATCGTGTGATGCCCGTGATGGTGTTTCACGCCCAGGTTGAAGGGGACCCAAAGGCCTGTGTGGATGCGGTAATGGATGTCTTCCATCACAATGACGTAGCCGACGAATATCAACATAGCGGGTGGGAACCACCTCGTGTGGAATATCAGGTCGACCGCCACCAGTGGTGCGCCGTTGACGACAAAGAGCAATGCGACATAGATTGGATGTCCGCCAAAATTCAGGTGCTCCTTCTCGTTCTCCCGACGATATGTCGCGTGATGAAGGTGATGTTTATCCGCGAAAATAGTGCCAGGACGATGCTGAAACCAGCGGTGGTATAAGTATTCGAAAAATAGGCACCAGACAAACGCTAACGCGGGAACAGCGAGACTGTGGCTCGCCCTCGGTAACATCACGACGGCAGGAATGGCGAAGAGAAGCGCCACAAGAGAAGTGCGGACGAAAATTAATCTCTCCATCATCGAGCCTTCCTGCAGCGGACTTCATCTTCGCTGGAGACGCCCCAGGTTGGGGGACATGAATACGTTTTGGTCTTTTTGTTGAACTTCGGAGAGGGTGCCTTCTCATCCTTCTCTTCCCGCTGCGCCCTCTTAACGTCCTTCGAGTCTTGGAGCAGACCGATGCCGTGCACGGTCAACGTATCGACGCCGCATTTGAAAACCATCGTGTGGTGGACGGACCCCCGCTCATCTGTAGCATCCAGGGTGCGCTCCCTGCATATGATGAAATCCCCTCGTTTCAACGGCACGAAGGTGTCGGCCTTGACAGTGAAGTACACGCCGACTTTCGGAGTCAAAATTATTTTCCCGTTCTCAATGCGGTCGAACACGAGTACGACTTGGTCGTTCGTCACTTGCGCCTGGGCACGTACCCCCAGAAAAAGCAGGAAGCACAGCGCCAAAATCAGAAGCAAAATGACAACTTTTAGCGCGTCTGTCTTCATTGGACCACCTCGGTGCCGTTGAGTTGGTGATGCAAAAACGCCGTTGCCAAGGCCTCGTCAATTTCGTCGGAATGCGCCAACACAAAGTCGGTGAACTCGTTGAAGCATTCGACAGGGATGCCGTCTTGTTGCAAAAGAGTGAGCACTGTTGTTCCGTCAGGTAGCTGCTTGACAGAATTCGGTTCACTCTTTGCAGCCCGGTTGTGTCCGTGAGCAAACTGTGTTGGTTGGCCTTTGATGTGGCCGAGGTCTGTGCGCCTTCTTTTGGCGGTAGCCACAAACCAGACGGGATTGGGTCCCACCTTTGATTGAGGGGAATCGGTCATGCTTTTCCCTTTCGGGGACGCATCTGCCTAGGCAGGCTTCACACCGTTCTTCTCGATGAAACTGAGACCACGGTTGTGGGCCGTCTGAATGACGGCGCTCTTGATGCACCTGTAGAATGCCTCACGTCGTCCTGAATTGGAATAGTACGAATGGAATAGTACGAAAGTACTTTCAATTGCGGTTCCGCTCGAACAGCTCCGGCGCGGCCTGTTTGAACCGCTTCAGTTGATCTAATGTCAGATACAGACAATGACCTGTCAGACGGAGTGACTCGGGGCCGCAAACTTGAACATCGAAACTGCCTTGCCCGGAAATTACTTCCCGGCCTTCGCGGCTAATGTGGTCGGCAATCCAAATACGAGCGGAAATGGTCTGAGGAATTAAGAGGAAAATCGAGCCGTGATTCTGAAGTTCGAAATCAGGTGTTGGAGAAGAGCCGGAAGCTACGAAGGAATCAGTCTGCATTTTTGCTCCTTTTTAGAGCCATATCGTTTTTCCACCGCGACCCTGTAGGCTCGGTTGGCAGGCGGCTAAAATCACCGCCACTCTCGATACAGGCAAAATAACCTCTGATATTGAATGCGATTCGGGAAGAAGCCAGAGCCGTAATCCACGGCTAAAAGCGTCATTGAGCGTGCATCTTCACATTTGAGAAAAATCCGCATCGCATACGCCGAGACTGCTACAAAACCTATCGAGCGGTGCCATCGGTTCGCTCATATTGAGCGGGGGAAGCTGCTCGTGGTGTGCGAGATTCACCTGGCGCAGCGGCCACAACGGAATATGGATGCCTGCGGCCATCAATAGTTCAGAATTGGGGGCGGACCAGTGAGCAACCAGCAGCATGAGATTTCGGAACTGCAATGCAGTTTTGTAAGTTCCGTCTGGCGGAGCCGTCCCCGTTCGTTTGGCACGCCATGCGAGAAGGTACCCAACGATGACTGCAACTACACTTCCCGCGAAGGTCGTAAGCACCAATAAGTTATCGCGGTCGAGGTCGTCCATAACAACATCCAGACACAGTTCGCTCATCCTAGCACGGTCCGTCGGCTCCCGACCGATGGAGGCTGCCCGAGTTGTAGCGTTCCGGCCCGGTTTCAGCCGGCCTCAAGTCGTTTGTTGGCGTGGCTCGATCCGGAGAGAAGGTTACAAAATATTCAAAGGGACCCTAGGACAACGACGCAAGAGATTTTTTCTTTAGCTGCTGTGATTTTTGCCGCCCTTTTATTTTCAAAAAGTTAACGGATAGCGCCCTGAAGCGCTCTATAGTGCTAGAGATTTCGTAAGTCCGTGATTTCTTGATGGTTCCTATACAGCAACCAGAGTTGCTGTGCAGCACCCAACCTGGGGTGGCGTGTCCCTTTGCACACCCGGCGCGGGAGCGCCGCTCCGATGTTCCGGAGCGGGGCAACCAGGTACACTGGTACACTTTCCAAAGAGTTCGGACAACAGCCTAGGAGTCCCGTTTTCGAATTGTGATTAGCGTGGCAGACTGCCGCTACTACGAAAGGAGGCTAGTATGATGACACGCAAGTCTCTCTTCGCTTTCTTTTTTGCGTTCCTCTGGTTCTCACCGACTGTGCAAGCCGACTCCGGAGTCAAGGTAGGCTCCCCCGCACCGCCGCTCACCCTGAAGAATGTGTTGCAGGCACCTGAGGAAGCGCACGCGACTTGGGAGGAATTAAGAGGGAAGGCTGTAGTTATCGAGTTCTGGGCGACCTGGTGCGGCCCGTGTGTGGATAACATTCCCCACCTCAATGAGCTGGCAGAGAAGTTCGCATCTCGGCCGCTGCAGTTCATTTCGATTACAGACGAAATGGATGCCGAACTCGTGAAGCGGTTCCTGGCGGATCACCCGATCCGCGGATGGGTAGCTTTTGATGCAGAGGAGAGCACGTTCAAGAGATACGACATTGGAGGCCGCCCGCTAACGTTGCTGGTAGATGCAACCGGTATCGTTCGAGCGGTCACCAATCCAATATCCGTGACGCCACAAGTTTTGGAAGACCTGCTCGTGGCCAAACCGCTCAACTTTCCAGAATTGCGGATGGGACCGCTCTTGGGTCTCGAGCCTGGCGCTCCTCCGCCGCTTATGCAGGTGCTCATCCGTCCGGCGGCACCGGTTTCTGTAAGTGGAACGTCACCCGGCCGCGTTATCGACAAGAACGGAAGGTACGATGCGTACGGGGCGACGTTACGCAGCATTTTGTCAAAGGCGTACCAAATTCCCGAAAACCGCATTGATGCCCCGGAATGGTGCAGCAAGTCGAGATTCGATTATTCCGTCGTGACGCCGCAACATGAAGAAGCTCTGCGTTGGCCGCTGGCAAAGCAGGCGATTGAAGCGACGTTTCGCCTGAAGTTCCATCAAGAAATGAAAGAAACACGCGTCTACATCCTCAAGAAAGTGGTCGGACAGGAGCCCAAGCTACGGCTAGCGACCACGGAAGGAGAATCGAGTCAAGAGACTCGAAAAGGAGAGCTGCTCGAAGCCGTGGACGTTTCAATCGGAAGGCTCGCTCGAATCGCGCACGTTGTTCTGGACGGTGAGGTCTTTGATGAAACGGGATTGACCGGCCGCTACGACTTCGATCTCAAGTGGGACTCAAATGAGCCGACTTCGATAGTTGCCGCCATACGAGAACAGTTGGGTCTCGAACTCGTTGTGCAACAAAGAAAACTGGATCACCTCGTCGTGGATTCGATAGCAGAAACGAAGACGTGGTAGGTAGGCGTATACGAGATGCCAGCGGCCATTTCCGCCCCGAAGGTGGAAAAATATCGCGTTCGCGAGCCCGTGGCTGCATTTTCTCGAGGTCTCCCATAGTTCAGGTCGTGGCTTTCCGGTTGGTTTTCGGCGCGGTGCTCATTGTTCCGCCGGAAAATTTGTCCTCCAGCTCCGCGGCCCGCATTTGAAGATATTGCCGTGGTAGAGGAGGACGCGAGGATCCGCACAGCTTGTGGCGAGTCCGATCCGCGCAGCCTGCGAACAAAGCGCTTCACGGTCTGGTAGCCGTGGGGAAAGCCGTGACCGGAAACCAAGTCCTGCCAGATGGGCCATGGCATTCCGGCCACGACTGAGTCCCTGCTCGATCAGCTCGCGGTACGGCTCGCAGGCACTGGTGGCCCGTTTTTGGTTGCCAGTCGGAGGTGAAATCGGCTGGCCAAAGTCGGTGGTCACCTCATTGGCCGGTTTTGCCGGCGCTCGTCGTCCCCAGCCAGCCGCTGGTCGTACTGCGATCCCGGCAGCCCTACGAAACTCTCAAATCACGATCGCCGTCCTCCAGTTCCTGCCTCGTGAACAGGCACTGATCCTTGCAACGCACTCCGAGAGACCAGCAGAAGCGCGCTTCAGTATCAGACTTCAGGCGCAACAACGGCTCGCTTCAGCTCGGAGGCGTGAAGTGTACTTCACCCTCGTACTTCAGGGCTTGCTTCACTGTTCACTTCACGCCAGGAACGTCGGACAGAGGGAAGACCGGCCAAAGGGCAGTTGCGGTTCGAAGCGTGCGGGCGTCGATACACTGGAAGTTGGTGGTTGAGTGGCGGTTTGAAGTGTCGCGATGTCCACGGAGCGACGTGTGAAAAGCCAGCTGATTTCCAGACTCGAGGAAGCATAACGCTTTGTCGGTCGGCAAAGCTAGATAGGCCAGCTAGTATAGGGTCATGCGCTGTATCTATTGCATAGGGTTTGCCGCGCTTATCGTCACCGCCTCTTGCGGGAGCGGCACTCCTTATTGGGTGCGGATCGTGGATGCTGAGACGGGCCGGGGAGTTCCGCTGGTCGAGTTCCGGACAACCCCGGACGCCGTGAGTTTCTGGACTGATAGCAACGGGGTCGCGATCATAGGCGACCCTGCGTTTGAAGGCCGCGATGTAGCTTTCTTGATCCGTAGCGACGGCTACGAATTTCAAGAGAAGCTGTTTGAGGATACAGGCAAGGTCTTGCACGTCCAGACCGGGCACCATGCCGAGCTTAAGATTCGGCGTATCAATATCGCGGAGCGCCTGTATCGAATCACCGGAGCCGACATTTACCTTGACAGCGTGGTCGCCGGACTCAAACCGCCAATCGCGCAGCCAATCCTCAACGGCGGCGTAACCGGTCAGGACACGAATATCGCCGCTCCATATCACGGAAAAATACTCTGGTGCTGGGGCGACACCTTTGGGACCGCAAGTTTCAATTTTGCTGTGTCCTGCGCGACCTCGGATTCGCCAGGCGCCGGCGGGCTCGACCCCTCCGTGGGTGTAAACCTGACGTACTTTGTGGACGAGCGCGGCTTCAGCAAGGAAATGCTCCCCCTCGATCGGCCCGGGCCTCCCGAGCTCGTATGGATCGAAGGTCTCTTGACGGTGCGGGATGTCAAAGGAGTCGAACGGCTGATCGCCACTTACACTCGCCAGCCGGGATTGGCTCCACCGAGTGAATGCGGCATTGCCGTTTTCGACGACGCGGGAAAACAGTTTCGCGTGCTTGCGCAACTGCCGCTCATGGGCAGTCATTTTTCTTCTCATCCATTCCAGGTGACCTTGCACGGAAAGCGCTACTGGTATCTGATGCCACAACTGCGCGTGCCAGACGAGTGGAAAGCCATCGCTGACCCAATGAGCTACGAATCTTACACATGTCTCGAAACCGGCGCCCGATTCGAAGAAGCGAAACCGCGGCTGGAGAGGCGACCCTCCGGGGAACTTGTTTGCGGGTGGAAGCCAAACACGGACTGGATCGGCTCAGATCAGGAAAAACAATTAATTGCCCGCGGACTCATGAAAAAAGAAGAAGCACTTTTTTCCCTCATCGATGCGGATTCCGGCGCCGAGACCGGTGCTTCACCCAGCTCTATTGCGTGGAACCCTTACCGGGAAAAGTGGATCATGTTGGCAGAAAAAATTGGCACTGTTTTCTATTCAGAGTCCGATGAACCTATTGGCCCATGGCCTTGGGCGAAAAAGATTCTGAGCCACAAAGCCTACAACTTCTACAACGTACTTCAACACCCGTTCTTCGACCAAGAGGGCGGGCGTATCATCTACTTCGAAGGCACATATACGTCGTCATTCAGCGATGCGAAGCAGGACACACCGCGTTACAACTACAACCAGATTATGTACCGTCTTCAGTTGGACGATCCCCGCTTGGAGGCGTTGAACGTTCATCCGTAGTCTGCACGACAGGGATTGTTCGCTAGCCAGTCAGCGAGGGACTGCTCCAAACCAAGTACGCGAATGATTTCCTACGATTCGTGATCAGAGTCGCGGACAACGTTTCGCCAACCGTGTAATGCGTCTGGCTCTTACGGCAAAGCGCTAGCAGAGGTGAGGGACACGCACAAATGCGTAAGGGGATTCGGAAACTGCCCGTTCCAGGTAGGGAACGGCCCTATCGCCATAAGCGCGCACAAGGGAATAGGGCAAACTTGCAAGGTCACGACCATACTTATCGGCATCTCCGGGCTGAATCAGCAATTCAGCCAACCGAGGCAGGTGCTTATCTCTATCTTGGTCCCCGGGATTTGCAGCTGAGTGAGAGTGAGCCACGGCCAGCCGAGATTTCCTCGGATAAGGAATACATGGCGGAGCTCCAAAGAAGAGCGAATTTATTTGGGGACGGGCCAATAAATCCGGGAAAACTTCTCAACGGTGAGTCCAACCCATTCCTTTACGACTCCGATTTCCTTCAGAAGGCAATTCAAAAACATTGTCAGCGTCTTCCCGACCCTCCTTGCGTGACTCCGCCGGAGGTTCGCCTTAGTGACCGCCCCTGAACAGTGGAGCTAAGTCAGCGTTGCCAGGCGATTCGAGATCACCGCAGCGCGGGCCTCTAGTTCGGTTTTCGAGTTTTTGCTATTGCCGTGGCGCGTGCCAATAGAGATGCGATGAACTTCTCGAACGTGAGTTCTGGGGCGGGCTCACGATAATCACCCTTCACGCCGCCCTTGGCATTGGAAAGCAAGAAGCAGGCTGAATCATATAGCCGTTCCCGCACTAGTTTTGTGAGAAGTATTTCGTATCGCTTTCCGTAAGACGCATCTTTGAATTCTGGAAAGACTTTGAAGTGAGGTTCTCGGGGTTTCACTGGCCGCATCGAGCCTGATGCCTCCTCAAGCAACATCATGTAGCCGAGCCAAGGACGAGAAGACGGCTTGAAGGCGCCTTCTCGAAAAGCGGCCCAAATGTCTGTAGCACTGCCAATGGCTTCCTCGGTGCGGTTATTGTAATTGTTTCCGAAGGAACCAACCTGGGACTTGAATTCGATCCCTGCAAGAAGTTCACCATCCGAGATGACCAATAAATCCCATTTTTTCTCCGAGCGATACCACCCGGGTATTTCTACGGCCGTCCCACAGAAAACCTGCGTCTTGGGGAGGCCATTTGCGGACAAATAGTCCCGAACTAAATGGATAAAACCGTTCATCTGCTGTCCGCCGGTCACGGCAGTTCTCGCGCCGGCATCGCGGGCACCCGTCTTGGCACCCTGCTTCGTCGCTTGTTTCTCACGGGTTTTCCAGAAATGCTTTATAGCTTGACGCAGTTTCTTCTCGAGTGCTGGGCGAAGAGGAATGTCAGATGCTATTCGGCACGAGCAGAGCGAATGGTTGCCGTGCTGAAAAGAGACGACGTTTCTTCCGAAATCCGATTTTGGGCCAATTTGTAGTAGTGCGGGTCTATCTCAAATCCAATGCTATTTCTTCCCCATTTCGCGGCCGCCACTGTGGTCGTGCCAGTACCCATGAAAGGATCGAGAACCGTGTCACCAACGAAACTGAACATCCGGACGAGCCTTTCGGCAAGCTCAAGCGGATAAGGTGCAGGATGATGTTTTGTCGATGCTCCCGTGACTCCATTCCAGATCTGCTGGAACCATTTTTTATGGTTCTCCGCCGAAATTACACTTAGAACTTTCGTGGAGATGTCGGGGGTACGGTAACCTCCCGGCTTCCGCTCCATCAGAATAAATTCAATGTCATTTTTTATGACTGAGTTGGGCTCGTAAGGCTTACCGAGAAAAGTAGATCCACCCTCGACCTCATATGCGGCATTCGAAATCTTGTACCAGATGATTGGTGCGAGGTTGTCAAATCCCAGCTTTCGACAATGCTCTTGAATCGACGAATGGAGGGGCACAACTGTGTGTCGCCCACCGTTTTCTCTTCTCGAGAGACAGACATCGCCGACGACACAGATCAATCGACCGCCGGGGACCAACGATTGGAAACACTGTTTCCAGACCTTATCTAATTCTTGAAGAAACTGGTCGTAATCAACAACATGACCGAGTTGGCCTTCAGAATCTCTGTACTCTTTGAGCGTCCAATAGGGAGGGGAAGTTAGCACCAGATGGACGCTTTGAGGCTCCAAACTCGACATGTCGCGCGCGTCTCCGTGATAAATCGAGTGTAAAGTCGGAACTTGATGGACTGCCCTTTCAATGAGCCGAATTGATTGAGCGTCCTTCGCAATGCGTGGGATGGCAGTTTGCGGGTCATCCAACTTCGCAAGTTCCTCGGGGACATAGCGAGAAAGGTCAGCGCTTTCTTGCGCTAACTGGTCGTGCAGAATCTTGCGCTTGGCGGCTACGTGCATTCGCTCGGCCTATTATCCACGATTCGTCGCTTGCTTAGAAGGGTCGCACACTTCTTCTGGTGTGGACTAAGCGAAAGGCGGCGGATGACCAAATTAGGATGGGGTATAGCCGAGGTCGGAGAGCCTTTGCGCTGCTTTTTTGATCTCCTCCTCTGTAAACAATCCCCTCCATTCTGGCTTCAGGACATAGGCTTCTACAGTAAGGTCCAACCTGTGGCTGGCGAATTGTTATTTCGCCCATGATTCCTCGGGGTTTCCGGCCCTGCGCCGATTCTGCGATGCGCAATCTGGTCGTGCTAACCTCGCGATGAGAATGTAATGTTACATCAGGTTGAAAACCGCTGAATGGGGTTTTCGGTAACCACAGTATTGAAAAATCCGAATCTCTGCGCGATCGCGATCGCCGATTTGCTCGCGAGGAAATTCCGATCCCGGAAATTTGACCAATTCATTTTTGCGGGCGTAATTCTGTTTCGCCGGAAGTGAAGAAAAGCCGCATAAACATTGGCGAAAAGAATGGCGGGGACGACGAGACTCGAACTCGCGACCTCTGCCGTGACAGTCTAGCGTCATTAGGTTTTACAACGACTTACAAGACACGCGGGGACTGCCAAACTACGCGTAAGTCGTGCAAGACATCGCACTCTGTGGGTTGGGTTGTGGGTTGGAAAAAAGCCGTCTTCCTAAACAAAACGGGTGGCCTCTCCTCTCGCGGCAATTGCTTTGACAGAACCAATCCACATCCATAAACTGACAGTCATGGAAGTGCACATTAAGCCTGAGACCAGAGTCGCGTCTGACTGAGCTCGCCTCCAAGAGTGGCCGCGCGACCGACGACCTCGTGGAAGATGCCCTGGCTGGGTATCTGACAGAACCACAAGGGACCGCATGTCACTTCTTATCGTCCCCTTATTGTACCCAGATTGAATCAACCTATTTTTTTGCTCCTAAGACGCTCAAATTCTGTGAGTTCTGTACTACTTGACATTTAACGCGACGCAGTATAGTGTTGGATCGTGATTCAGTCCTTCCGCTGCGCGGATACCGGGCGCCTATTTCATCGAGAGTCTGTCCGCCGGTTCAAAGCTATCGAGCGCCAAGCTCTGAGGAAGCTGGACATGCTAGATGCGGCGCAGGACATCCGGACGCTCTCAACGCTGCCAGGAAACAGATTAGAGCGCCTGACAGGGGACCGGAAAGGGCAGTACAGCATTCGCGTCAATGACCAATGGCGCGTCTGTTTTGAATGGCGCGATGGGCATGCCTACGAAGTCGAGATCGTGGATTACCACTAGGAGACAACAGGATGGCGAAGAAAATTAAGCCGGTTCATCCAGGAGAAATTCTCCGCGAGGAGTTTATGGTCCCTCTTGGGCTGAGTATGAACAGAGTTGCTATAGACTTGCGCGTCTCTGTGACGCGAATCGCCGATATCGTCAACGAGAAACGCGCGATTACTGCTGACACAGCCCTGCGTTTCGCGCGCTACTTCAACAATAGTCCGACGTTCTGGATGAATCTGCAAACGCGCTATGACCTGGAAGTTGCCGAGGATGAGATTGCTGATAAGGTTGAACGCGATGTCCGCCCTCTGGAAGCAGTGCCAGCAAGGTAGTTCAAACGAAGGATGGGCCAAGTAAATCCAAGCGGCAACGCCCGCGTTGGGGTTTTCGCCTGAAACCCGTTTCACTACAACAACATACAAGACCGCGGGGACTGCCAAGGGCCGCCTAAGTTGTTAAAAATCGCACAAGACACAGTATTCTGTGGGTTGGGTTGTGGGTTGGAAATTTTGCGACTGAAGTGGCGAGGGCTAGCTCGCCATCGACCTATCGACAGGAGATTTAAAGGTGATCAAACCTCAGCTGCCTGGCCGAAGTTTCTTCCACGGTACCAAAGTAGACTTAAAACCGGGGGATCTCATTAGGCCCGGCTCCAATTCTAACTACGGTAACAGGAAGAAGGCGGCCTACATTTATTTGACCGGCACGTTGAATGCGGCTATCTGGGGAGCCGAGCTCGCCCTTGGTGAGAGCCCCGGCAGAATCTACGTGGTGGAGGCGACTGGCCCTTTTGAAGACGACCCCAATCTGACTGACAAGAAGTACCCGGGTAACCCTACGCTTTCATACCGCTCCAAGGATCCCCTTCGTGTCATAGGCGAGGTCCTGAATTGGCAGGGGCACTCCGCCGAAGAACTCAAAGCCATGAAGGATGGTGTCGAGCGACTTAAGAACCTTGGTGTTGAGGCAATCGAAGACTAAGGAGTTGGTCAACAAGGGAATCATTCGCACTCGGGGTCTGGACAGATAAAAACGGGGCGGGTAGCCCGGGTTCCGGTCTAAGGAACTTGGTGCTTTCGTAGTTGGCTGCCGAGTGTAACTGCACAATTCGCCTCGCGTCGTGCACAAACGAGCGAGTGCCCAAAGTCTGCCCTGAGCGTTTCGCAAGAAGGGAACTACGATGTTTGGGAAAAATGGCGGGGACGACGAGACTCGAACTCGCGACCTCTGCCGTGACAGTGAGCGGTTCATAAGTACTTGCAACGACTTACAAGAGCACGGACGGCATTCTAAGTCATTGCAAGACAGTCTTAGCCATCGCTATTGTGTACCTCGGTGTGTACCACGGTTTTCCGGCAATCTCGCGCAACTCATCGATTGGTTGCGGCGGGGGCTGCAACCATCCTAATTGGTTGGTCCTCCCATTTACATCGGGTTGAAAACCGCTGAATGGAGTTTTCGGTAACCACAACCGTCCAGCCGCGGCCTTCGTAGTTGCATTCACCGTTAGAGCAAGTCGTCGGGAGCCGCTGTCCAGGCATCGATGAAGTCGCGAGGTGTCACAATGCGAGTTTCTTTCCAGACCTCTGGGAAATGGCGGATGTTCCCGGTAACGAGGTAATGGGCTTGCGCGGCCTCGGAGCATTCGAGGAACCGATTATCGTCAGGGTCGCCCGCCGCTGCGACGCGCACCGCCGGTGAGACCACAGAGACATGTGCCCGGATTCTGGCCATTGCGTCTGCGGCTTTGCCAGAATCGATTGCGAGCCGGGGACGTTTCAGCACCTCTTCGTATTCGGCGAGAACCGATTCGGAGGCAAACCACAGCACGCCGCCGGAAATGGCAAGGTCAATAACGGCCTCCGGCAAACCACCGCTGGTCAATAATGCTGAAACTAAAACGTTAGTGTCGATGACAACCCGAATCATTGTCCGGGGCGCGGGGCGCGCTCACGCCGCGCTGCGGCAATTTCCGCGTCGATTTCTTCCATCGTGAGTTTATCGGTGCCGTTCTTCTTGGAGTCCTGTTGAATGGACATGAGCCATTCCGGCGAAGCGGGCACAGTGCGCACGCTAACTTGCTCTCCTTCGGAAATGGGGCGACCGAGCAGGCTCTCGATAGCCAGCTTTTGGTCGGGTGACAGGTCTTTAACACTGTGAATCATAGCTCTCATTCACCTTCAATTTATCCTAGCGTGGGTCCAGGGGATTGTCACGAAAAAGCCATTCCAAGCAAGCATAGCGTCTGCTTGATGGGGATTCCGGACGATGCCGATCAGTGTTCCGGGGCATGCCGATCACCCGTTCCGGGATGATGGCGATCATGATTCCGGGATGATGCCGATCACTCGTTCCGGGATGATGCCGATCACTCGTTCC
>Ga0193729_1000714_pt1 | contig 17404 bp, 18 predicted proteins | sample U1c2metaG_FD_143036 | JGI IMG/M metagenome (GOLD analysis project Ga0193729, IMG submission 143036) | Soil microbial communities from a riparian zone of the East river system, Colorado, United States - U1c2 | ecosystem: Environmental > Terrestrial > Soil > Riparian zone | place: USA: East River...
GCCTGGTGGATGTGGCGGACGGTTTACCTGAGTAAATTGCCCGGCTTGGACAAGAAGGTCCGTGTGGCATTTGACTGGACATTGGACCTTCTTTTCCCCAAGGACGTTTGCGCAGTGTACGACGTCGATCAACGTCGCGATTTCCGTTGGCCCGAGCCCACCTGGAATATGTCTGAGAATAATGGCGATCACGAATCCACCGCGCCGGCTAATACCCGCCTGCGCGGGAAATGGCCTAACCCAAGTCGTGCATCGGCGAAATGAGTTAGATGGGTGAGCAAATCCAAAGGTCGAGTGAGCTGGGGAGGTCAGCTCGCCGCCGTGCTGCGCTTATGACTGCACTCTCACGACGCCCTCCAGGCCGCGCCGCTTTTTACGTTGGTATTCTTGGCGCCGCGATTTTTGTGATCGCGCTGATCATCTGGCAAGGGGTCACTGCACATGGCACACCCGACCCGATGCGGCCGGGTACGAGCCCAACGGTGGCGTTTATGGATATCGGCATCCTCGTATTCCGAGAAGGACTGGAATGCATCCTAGTGCTCGCGGCGATCACCGCGAGCATGACCGGAAGCGATCAGGCGCATCGGCGTCCCGTTGCGATAGGTGCGGGCATGGCGTTCGTCGCGACATTAATTACATGGTTCATCGCTATCAAAATCGTCGGACACCTTACGGAAAGTGTTCCAGCGCTCGACTTGCAAGCAGCGACCGGCCTTGTCGCGGTCATTGTTCTGCTCGTGATTATGAACTGGTTTTTCCACAAAATTTATTGGGGTGGCTGGATTCGTGCGCATAATCGCCGCAGAAAAGCGCTATTCGCTAGTTCGAATGGCGAAAGCTCTCGACAACCCCTTCTCTGGGGTTTGATTCTGCTTGGATTTACTTCCCTTTATCGCGAAGGCTTCGAAGTTGTTCTTTTTCTCCAAAGCTACAATCTGCGACTGGGCGGCGCCGTCGTGCTAAGAGGCGCGTTGCTCGGCCTTTTCCTCTCGGGGCTGGTCGCTGTACTTACGTTCGTTCTGCAGCAGCATCTCCCACATCGAAAGATGCTGATTACTACAGGCATTCTGCTGGCAGTCGTCTTGCAGGTAATGGTGGGTGAACAAGCGCAGGAGATGCAACTCGCGCATTGGATCTCCAGGACAGACATTACTTGGCTGGCCAACGTTATCCCTACTTGGATGGGGATGTGGTTTGCGGTGTCCCCACTTACGAGACGATGGTCGCTCAACTAGTAGCCGTGGTCTTGGTCGTCGGCTCCTATTATGCCGCAAGTCATATGCGGCGCAGAGTACGAGCGGGCAGTAGCGCCTTGGCAAACGTAACCGCAGCCAGCTCGATCCTCTCCCAGGCCGCTGTCCGTTAGAACACTCAAGGATCGATAGTTGGTATTATGTTTTCGGCAAAGCGCTCCATCTCTTCAAATTGCGGACTGCATTGCAGCAGGAGGAGATCAACGCCAACCGCTTCAAACTCGGCAATGCGTTCCGCAATTTGGCCGGGTGTGCCGACCAATCCAGACCGCAATCCTCGATTACTGACGGAGTAATCTTCGAGGGAAACATGTTGGTCAAGCTTTGTGCCGGCCAGCCATTGCTGATAATTGTCGTAGCCGGCGGCGGACTGCTTCACGTCGGTAATGCGTGCCAGTTCTTTCTGCGCTTCTTTTTCGGTATCACGAACAATCGAATAGGCAGCGACTCCGAAGGTCATAGGACCGAGACCTTTCTTTTCTCTTCGCTCAGACATGTCAGCGATTTTGGACCGGATACGATCGGGAGGATCTCCATGCATGACAAAGGCATCGCAGCGTTCACTAATCAACTCCTTCGCCGCTTCCGATTCGCCACCCGCGTAAATCACTGGTCGTGGCTGTGAGATTGGCTTTGGCTGCAGGACCGTATCCTCCATCCGATAGTAACTTCCGGAGAAAGAAACATGATCCCGTTTCCACATCTGGTCGACGACTTCGAGCCACTCCGCCATGCGGGCGTAACGATCATCGTGCTGCTCGAAATGGACACCGTACTTCTTTGCCTCATCCGCCCACCAGGATGAAACAACATTGAGAGAAAGACGGCGCGGGCCAGCGATATGATCGATGTTTGCGGCTTGTTTGGCGAGGAGGGCGGGCGAGTGAAAGGTGGGACGGACCGCAACCATCAACTCGAGGCGTTTCGTGACCGCTGCCAAGGCCGCGGCTGTAGACCAAGCGTCCAACGCAGGCGCCTCGGGGCCTTTAATGTCGTTGAGGTTTAGTTCAGCGATCAGCGTGAGGTCGAACCCGATCTCTTCGCTTCGTCGCGCCAGACGGCTCACATATTCCCACGTCGCCTTCATCTGTTCGTCTTCCACGTTTCGCAGCCAGCCGCCGAAGACTGGGAGCCAATACCCATACCGCATTAGGCCCCCTCCTTTTCGTCCTCAAGGTAGTCGACCAGCCGCACGTGCGGATCAAAGCCGAGAATCTGAGGCGCGTTCGCAACAAAATTGGAAAGTGCATTAATGTCGTAATAGACGATGCCGCCATCGCGATCGTCGACGAGGTATTCAACGCTGCCCGCTTCGATTTGTGCGGCACCGACGATTTTTTCAACGGCATTAATTATTTCCTGCGGGGGCGTGTAACCTTCCACTTTCAATCCGGCCTTCGATGCGCCAACGAGGCCCATCGTGTTCGCGGCGGAACCGCCGTCTTCGGTCCTGCATATCTCAGCCGGACACAGATTAAAGTTCTCTCCCGAGGTGTAGACTTTGATCGCATACAGAAATTTTCCACCGAGAGTCTCGACGCGCGTAATGTGTCCGCCACGGATTGGAAGAAGCTCCTGCACGAGAGCGGTGCTATCGATCCCAAAATCGATTTCATCGACCGCGGCTGCACGCTCCAAGGCCGGCGCAGAATCAAAACGCACAATCCCTGCGCCCCTGCCGCCGATATTTGGTTTGACGATGACTGGAAATCCAATCTCCTGTGCTGCGGAAACAGCTTGGATCGCGCAGTTCACGATACGCGACCGCGGCGTAGCCAGTCCGAGGGAGTGTAGAAGCGCGAGTTGCGCTGCCTTCGAGATCTCGAGCGAGAAGGCTTTGCAGCCGTTGATGACACGCATTCCAATGCGTTCGAGGTGCGCGAGATAGTCGCGCGTGAAGAAGATGCCTTGCGCGTTACCGCGCAGGTAGGCGGAGGCGCTCATCCGGTTGAAAAACAAAGCGTATTTTCTATCGGTCGCGGTCGCGTCATACATGTGGCACCCGGCATCGATGCGAAGGTACTGAATCGAGCGGCGATCCAATTCCGCAAAGAGCGGGCGGAACCACTCTGGATGCTCGTAGTAAACCGCCAGTGGTAACTGCTGGCTCATCACTGGTGTTTCTCAATCATGAAGAATCGACTAGACCCGCCCTACCGACTTTTTGGCCTCTAGCTCTCGGGATTGACCGAAAAATGTTGTTTTCAAAAGGGCAAGAGGGGGCGCACCTTAATGGCGCAAGCCCGCGAATCCCCGTGTAGGTTTCGCCTACTTTTCCTTCCATTAATAGAGACCGGCTTGGCCTCGTTTTATTCCACGCTCTCTGGAGAAAAGCCTCGCGGAATCGACTTCCCTCTTCCGCTCCACAACGTCATCGCCCAAACTGCGCATCCCTTGCAGCCGGCGTCATTTTTCGGACTGCACTCGTGTTACGCTACCGCTGAAGACCTCTTCTATCCCGTTGAAAAGTTGCGGGTCAGCTTGCCTCTCTGTGATTACCGTAGCGCCGAACCCGTCGATCGAGAGTGGACGCAGTCGCGGTAAACGAATGAGGCACCGCAAAAGTGTAATTGCTAGGGTAGGAGCATTCTCAAGCAAATGTTAAGGGCCCCGATCCAAGCAAATCCGGCAAGAAAACTCGTTACCACCAATGCCTTCCCGTGCTTCACCATTTCGCCCAGGATGGCGTGTGCAGCCAGATAGATAAATCCGCCGCCGACGTGTGCCATGATCAGGCCGAGCCAAAAGGTCGAAGTGTTTGCCAGGAAAAAAAATCCAATTACACCACCGAGGAGCGTGGTCGCTTCGGTTGCTGCAACCCAACCGACAGTGACTAAGCGCGCAAAGCCGGCGCCGATCAAGAGACTGCCGAGAGCAAAGCCTTCTGGAAATTTATGAATACACAGAGCCAGGAATAACGACCACTTAGCTGCCGTCGGCGCGTGAATCTCCCGCCCGATCCCCAGGGCCAGGCCATCAGTCGTGCTATGAATTGCCAATGCAACGATCAATGCGATGGCGATCTCGCTGAAATGGCGCGTGGTATCTTCATCGAAGTGACTGGCTGCGCACGCGGGGCAAACGTGATGAACGTACTTGCTGATAAGGAAAAACAGAGCGTAACCTGTCGCTGCCGCCAGCGCCACTGCCCACCAACTACTGTTTTCCAAGCTTTCGGGTATAATGGCAAACAGCGTTACGCCAAGGAGCGTTCCCGCTGCGAAACTGATCAATGCACAAAGCGGCTTGTGCGCCAATCGCAGCAAGGCGCTGACCGCGCCGCCGACAAGAGCGAACCCGTAAGCCGATACCACCTGCCAAAGGATGATTTGGCCGTTCAAGAGGTTGCGAGTCCCGCAGTCGCGGGATGATCTTCGCGACAATGCTGCGTTTCGATCGTGACGTGAACCAGTTCTTCATGCTCACGGAGCAATTCGCGGTACGCATCGGAAGTTTTGGCTTCATGCGCAACGATTGAGACGATGGCAGCAAATTTTCCGACCCCGACCTGCCAGACGTGGAGATCGGTTACTATGGAATCGCCGTCGCTTTCCACTGTGTGACGAATTTCGCTCGGCAGATCTGACTTAGCAGGCGTGCGATCGAGAAGGATTCCGCTCGTGTCGCGCAGGAGGCCGTAGGCCCACGAGAAAACAACGCCGCTGCCGACCAAACCGACTACTGGGTCGAGCCACGACCAGCCGAAGAATTTGCCGGAAGTCAGTGCAACGATCGCGAGACATGTCGTAAACGCATCGGCCAGGACGTGCAGATACGCCGCGCGCAGATTCAGGTCATGATCATGGCCGTGCGAATGACTTCCGTGTCCATGGTGATCATGCGAATGGTGATGATCCTCTTTTAGGAGAAAAGCGCAGGTGAGATTGACGGTGAGTGCAATGCACGCGATGCCGATCGCCTCGTTAAAATGAATTGTCAGCGGCGCAAAAAGCCGACGCACGGATTCGCCAGCCATCAAAAAAGCGACGACTGAGAGGATGACGGCGCTGGCAAAGCCTCCGAGCACGCCGATTTTTCCTGTGCCAAAACTAAATTGGGCATTCGACGCGTGCCGCCGCGTAAAGTAATAAGCGACCGCGGTGATGAGAAACGCCGTCACATGAGTGCTCATGTGCCAGCCATCGGCCAGCAACGCCATCGAATGCGAGAGAAGACCGGCGGTAATCTCAACCACCATCATCACCCCGGTGATCGCAATCACAATGTGCGTGCGCCGCTCGCCTTTGGAAAAATCGCGCACGAAATCGTGCGAATGCCGAAACCGGGAATGATCTGTGCGAAGCATTGGGAGGAAAGATAGCGGCTATCTAAAGGTTAGGTCAAAAATCATAGGGGTGGGTCCGGCTAAAAGCGGCTGCGACGAATTAAAAGATGCGCTGGCCGGCGTCCTAACACTTGCCTAAACCGCGCATGATCGGCTGCGAATCAGTGCGTAGGTTGATACGACAACCAGCAGCACGCCGAATGTGCAAACAATCGCGGCTCCGGAAGGCAGGTCCCACCAGAAGGAGAGAAAGAGGCCACCGATTCCACCGATCCATGCAATCACCCAGCCGATGAGCAAGCGGTGACTGATTCTTTTCGCCAGATTGATTCCACAAACCGCCGGCACGATCAGATAACTGAAAACAAGCAGCACGCCGGCGATGCGCACAAAGCTCGTTACGACCAAACCAAACGCCGCGTAGAAGAGAAAATCCCACCAGCGCACGCGCAAACCTTTTTCATAAGCGCGGTCGCGATCGAACGAGACAAGCAGAAACGACCGGCGGAGAATGAAATGTAAAAGCCCGACCGCGACAAAGAGCGCGAAGCATTTCCAAACTTCGTGCGGCGTTACGAGCAGAATGTTTCCGACAAGCATGTTTTTGATTTCTTCATCGCCCTCCGCCGCGCGGCTTAGCAGCAACACCGCGGCGGCCGCAGCGACGACATAAGAAATGCCGATGACTGCTTCCTGCGGAATCTGGCTCGATCGTTTTCCGGTCACGGAAAAAATCGCGCCTCCTGCGAGCGTGAAGCCGAGTGCGATGCCGAAAGTTGTCCAGCTTTGAAGATCGAGATGAAATAAGACCGCGAGACAAATTCCGAGCGACGCCATCTGCGCCATGGCGATGTCGATGAAGATGATCCCGCGCTGCACAACGTGCAGGCCGAGATAAACCAGCAGCCACGGCAAAAGGACGCAGGCCACAATCGGCCAGAACATCACCTCCCACATAATTATTTCAGCGACGCGGCCAGTCGTGAGACGAGCGTGTCGATCAACTTCACGTAGTTGTCCGTTCCCGGCAGTCCGCCCGGAAATTGCGAAAACTCCACGACTTTAGCGCCAGTCGCGCTCGCAACTTTCTCGGCGATTCTTCGATCGTGAAACGGCTCGACGATAATTGCTTTGATTTTCTGCGCCTTCATTTCCTGAATCACTTCCACGAGGTGCGACGGCGAAGGCGGGATGCCCGGTTTTGGCTCGAGGAAGATGTCGATGTTTAAACCAAAGCGGTGCGCGAAATAAACCCACGAATCGTGATATGCGACAACGTTCCGCCCTTTAAATGGCAGCATCGTCGCGCCCCATTCTTGCAGTTTCGCGTTAATTGCCGCTTCGAACTTTTTGTAGTTCGCTCCGTAGAATGCGGCGTTGGCGGAGTCGAGTGTGGAAAACGATTGCGCGATGTGTTGCGCGACTGCCTTCGCGATGATCGGATCGCTCATGAAATGCGGGTTGCCGAGCGCGTGCACGTCGCCCGCCGCGCGCGTCACATTCGTGGGCACGTTCATGAGACGAATTCCTTGCGACGCCTGCACGCGGCCCGGTTTGCCGATCTCGATCTTTGGGTTGCGCGCGTTTTGTAGAAGCGGCGGCAGCCAGCCGATCTCCAACTCTGCGCCGCCATCGATCAAGACATCCGCGCTGCGTAATGAGACCACGAAACTCGGGCGCGCATCAACGAAGTGCGGGTCTTCAGTCGCTTTCGCGAGAACAGTCACGTCAACTTTGTCGCCGCCAATCTCGCGCGCGAGGGAGCCGAAATCGGGCAATGTTGCGACAACATTGAGTTTTGCTTGAGCGACAAGCGGAATAAAAAGCGCAGCGAGAACGAGCTGTCGCCGGCGTCGCTGACGCCGGCTTGATTTTTCGACTTCAGGACCGCGGTCGGCGACCGCGGCTGCAACATCGCGAATGAGTTTCATATTTTTCATGTCGATCTTTGTTTAAAACTTATGCGCACCATGCGATCCGAGGATGAATTCAAACTGAAGAAAAACCGAATCGACATCGCGACCCGCCAGGAAGAAATTCTCTTCGAGAAAGTCATGATTGTATTGCAATCGGATTTTTGAAAACTCGGTTGGATACCAGGTGAGATCGGCGCTGACGCGCGAGCGCGATTGTCGATCCAAGTCGGCGGTAAATTCTGAGTCGGTCATGTGCAAATAATCGCCGCGCACGCCAGCGACCCATCCTTTTTTGAATCCCCACAGCAACTGCGAATACATCCCCCAATCGTGGAACGTCTCCGCGACCGGGAACGATTCATCGACGCCGCGACCGGCTTCGAAACGGCGATAGATCGCTTCGGTTTGCCACTTCACAAACGGAAAACCGCTCTCCGCGTGCGAGCTTTTCCATTTGTAGAGAAAGTCCGCGCCGTAAATCTGCGTGCGCGCGTTTGCACCCGTCTCATTTGACCCAAACGCGCCGGAAACTCCCGCGAGCACGACCTGCGTTGGGCTAAGATCGACAGAATTTTCCCAACGCGGGATCCAGACGAAATCCTGCAGACCGCGCAACTCGCGATCGGTCGTCATGCGGCCGAAGAAAATCCCATTGTCGCCGGGATTTCGGAACGAATAACCGGTGCTGCCACGACCGTTCTGCACGCCGAGGAGCAATTGCGAATACCACGGCGTGGGAAGCGTCCACGATATTTGCCCGCCGACTCCACGCAGGCCATCGGGGCCGAGGAAAAGCCCGTGGACCAGCGGATCGTCGGCAAAATCCCACGTATGCGGATGCGTGGGATTGATGCGGCCGAATGCGGCGAAAAATTGCCCGCCTTTCAGCTGCAAGTTGAATGGAAGATTTGTCGTTTGCAGGAACGCTTCTTCTACTTCGACTTGTGTTTGGTTGTCGTTGTCGAGCTTGAAAACGATGTTGGCGAAACCTTCGAAGTAAGGATCGACTGCGCCATCGAATGCGAGCTCGATGTTGCGCGCGTTGAAGCCGCGCTGTTGCGGATCGTGATCGCCCACTTCGATGTGATCGAGATCTCGCGCGCTGGAATAGGCGAGTGCGAACAATCCGTCAAAGGAGATGTTCATGTAATTTTTTCCGCCGCCAGCGATCGTGATCGGTTGCGTTAACGATGCGCCGGCACCCGTGCTAGAGATCGTTTCGGGCGTCGATGTTACAACTGAAGTATCTGTCGTCGGGAAAGACCCGGGCAAAGCACTTCCATTTTCGTTTACGCCCGCTCCGCTCGGTGCGGCAGGCGCAGTTGTCGATGCTACGACAGACGTATCCTCAGTTGGAAAGCGCGATCGTGCACCCGCGGCCGGCGCTGGTGAATTTGCCGTGGCAGCAATGGGCGAAGGCTCCGGATTTTGCGGCAACGCCGACTCACGTGCGAGGCTCGCTTTTTCCAGCACGATCTGCTGATCTTTTACTTGTTGCTGCAACGCTTTGACCGTCTCGGTAAGTGATTGTACTTGCTGGCGCAGCGCTTCGACATCGGCGCTGCTAGCCGGCGTTGAATTTGAAACTGCCGGCGCCGGCGATGAAGTCGAAGCAGGCGCCGCTCCCTGCGCGGAAGCAATCGCCGCCGGAATAATCGCCAACGTTACCAAAATAAATTTTCTCATCCTAAACTCCTGATCAAAAACATGGGCGTCAGGGCCCGATCAATTCAAACCTGCTGCGTCCGGCCAGCGTTGACCCAGCGGCGTAAGGAACGCGCTAAACGTCGCTATCCGCGCCAGGCGGGAAGAATCAACGCTTCAGGAATGCGCGGGCGGGGCGTGCTCGAAAATGCGCGCGCTAAGAAATGGCGCCGCAACCCAAACTGGATTGAGCGCCGGAATCTTCGAGAATTGTACGGCAGTCGCGGGCGCAATCACCAGCGGCGCAGCAGCAGTGTGATGACAACTGCCGGAAGCGATCAGCGTAACCGCACATTCATGAAGTGATGCGGAGGTGGGATGAAGTCGTTCATGTAAATTCGGCGCGACCGAAAGGCCCAGCATTAACACGATCGCCGCAGCGAGAAGGAGGACAGTGGTACCGCCAAACCAGCCCGATCGAGTGCGAAGCGCGCGGCACGCCATCGAGCGCGACTTTGCTTTCGAGCGATTTGTTTCGCAAGAACTTTCTATTCAGCGCCGCTGCCGGCGCTGCCATGCAACATTGCCGCGAACACGAGGTGCATTGTCTCAGCACCGACTCCGGATTTGATTCGAACCCATCAGAAGTCGTACGCGATCGTGCCGTAAAAGCCGCGGCGCTGGCCGAACTGCGGCGCGCCAACTCCGATGCCGCTGCCGTCGCGCAGCTCGTAAATTTTGTCGAGCAGGTTCACGATATCGAGCCGCACCACCACCGACGTCTTTTCCGTGACCTTGATGCGGCGTTGCAAACTGACGTTGATCGTTTCGTAGGCTGGCAATTTGCGCGAATTGACGAAAGCGTGGCGCAAGCCGTTTCCGTAAAGAAAGTCGGAGGCAATTTTCCAATCGTTCCAAGTGTACGAAGCACCGGCCGACCCAGTGAAACGCTGGTCATGATCGAGGAAAATCCAGTGATTCTTCACAAACGCGTATTCGTCCGGCGCGAAGAGGAATTGCGCTGAACTCCAGTGCGTTCCCCGCGCCCATTCGTAAGCCAGATTTCCATAGGCGGAAAACGCCCCGTGATCGTAACTGGAGGTAAATTCACCGCCGTAGATTTCGCCGCGCTTGTAGTTGAACGAGGAGAGAATGAGCGCCTGCCCGAACTGGCCCTCATCCAGCGTCGAGTGTGAGCTTTTGTAGAAACCGTCCAATCCTAGATTGAACCCTTCCATGATCTTCTGCGTCATGCCCGCGTCGAAGTAATGCGCGCGCTCCGCGGTCACCGCGGAATCTAGTGTGATGGCCGATGCGTTGGTCGTGCCGGCGAATTTGGCGATGGTACTTTGCGGAACGGCCTCTAGAGGCGGCGGGGTAAAGTAGCGGGCGTAACCAGCGTGGAGCGAGGTCGAATCCCATGGCTTGTACACGACGTTGAGGCGCGGGCTTAGCTGGTTTTCGTCTGCGAATGCATTCACGAAGTCGAGCCGGCCGCCGAAATTAATGGTGAGCTGTTCGAACGGCTTCCACTCATCCTGCAAATAGAAACCGTAGAAGTAGCCGTACTTGTCGTGATTATCGACGATGCGCTGCGGGGTCGTGCTGGTCTGATTGCCGTTGGCATCGACCGGAAAGACAAGCGTGGCCGTGTCCACGTTCGCGTGTTGTTCGGTAAAAATGAAATCGGCACGAAGCGTGTGCTCGTCGTTGAGCTTGTAACTCGAATCCAGCTCGGCCCCATTAGAGAGGATGGCGCGATCCACACGCGAGGCGACGCCGTTAAAAATCAAATCGCCGACGTTGTCGGGACGAAACAGGATCGAGCTGAAGCGATTAAATATCGATGCCTGGAAATTGAGATCGCCCGCCTTTTTTTGATAGGTCAAAATCTCGTAGGCGTTATCTTCCGATTGGTTCTCATCCAGCTTTGCCGAATTAAATGTCGATCTTCCCATGTCGTTAAACGCCGGCGGTTGACCCGGATTATTCGGGATTTCGAAATCGCTGTGGTTGCCGCTGACGAGCAATGTCACCCGGCTGGTTTCGTCGATGATGTCAGAGAAATAGCCGAAAAACTTGTACTGATCGGTATTGTCGTGGATCGGGCTGCTGCTGCGCGTGGGATTTTCGACGCCGATGCCATCGTGCAAATAATTTTCCGTGAAGTAATAGCTGAACTTCCCCATGACCCCGCCGCGTTCGAAGCTCTCCCTGATCGTGTCGAAACTTCCGGCGTAGATGGAAGCTTCGTTACCAGTGAAGACCGCGCCGTTTTTTGTGTGAATGTCGATCACACCGGTTGTGCGAAACCCGAATTGGGCGGGCAGCGCGCCGGTCATGAGCGAAATGTTATCGGCGAAACGGCTCTCCAGTTCCTGGCCGAAACCGGGAATGCTTTCCGGCAAAAGCACGTCGTCGATGCGGTATTGCAGGTTTGCGTGCTCACCGCGGACGTGAAGCTGACCGAACGAATCCTGTGCTACGCCGGGAAAGCGCAGGATGGTTTGATTGAATGGAGCGTTCTCGCCTTGCGCCTGCGAATCGAGCCGGTCGGGGCCAACCGTGTAACGGGTTGCGCCGAGACTCGGCACAATTTGCTCGCGTGAGATATCGAGTTCCTGACTAGTGACGACAACTTGTTCAGCCGTAGCAGTGCCGGGCGTTGCCGTCGCGGATGGTGTGGGGCTGGCTGACGCCGTGACAGCGTCTTGCGCAATCACAATGCTCGCCCCGCAGAGCATCGCGACTGATGCGATCAGAAATTTTTTCATTAAGATTTTCGAGAAATAGGTTTTCAAAGTGATGGTGTGACTTCGCAATCGACGCGAAGACACGTGAAAGCGGCGCAGGTGGATCGGCCCCGAACGCTTTCGGAGGCGATGTTACAAATAAATGCGGCTTTGCCGCCTGATTGACATCGAGGTCGCCGCGGCGACGACTGCTCGATCCACCAGATGATCCTACTTCGCGGGTGGCGCGTGCTCGAAAATGCAAGCGCCGAGAAATGGCGATGGAACCCAAAGCGGGTGCAGCGCCGGAATCGTCGAAAATTGAATGGCGGGAAGTGGCGCACTGACCAGCGGCACAGGGGCAGAATGATTGCAGGTGCCTGAGCCGATCAAGGTCACGGCGCAGCTGTGCTCGGCCCGATTGGCATCCGAGTGAATCCGCTCATGCAGCGATGGCGAAACAGTCAGCGTCAGCGTCCAAAGAAACGCGCTCAAGATTCCGGCGGCAACGATCGCGCGCGGCGCTATCGACTTCCCCCCGGCGAGACAAAATCTCATGCGCGGGAAGATTGCCCGTTCAAACGCTCCAGCGCAACTCAATTTCTCTTTCACTCCTATTGTAGGGACAGATCTCAAAATCAGTCGGGGCGAAATCAACCAATCGGCAGGGCGATGCTCGGAGGAGCCGTCGAACTCAATCAGGTTGTCCTCGACTCGAACCGAGACATCTCTTATTCTTCGGTCCCGCTCAGGCATGATCTAACGGGCTTCGTACTCCGAGGCCGGGCTTGTTCAGCACGTGCGTATAGATCATGGTTGTCGAGACATCCTTGTGGCCTAACAACTCTTGAACGGTGCGAATGTCATATCCGTTCTCGAGTAGATGCGTGGCGAAGGAGTGACGCAGCGAATGACACGTGGCTGCCTTGGCGATACCCGAAGCGCGCACCGCTTTCTTGAGCGCGACCTGCAACATGCCCTCGGCAATGTGGTGCCGCTGCGTTTTGCCCGTGCGCGGATCGACACTCAATCGGGATGAGGGAAAAACGTATTGCCAAGCCCACTCGCGCTCCGCCTTGGGGAACTTTCTGGCTAGCGCAAATGACAGATGCACCGTGCCGAGCCCATCCTCCAGATCCTGCTCGTGCTGCGTCCTTACCTTCACCAAATGACGACCAAGCGGCTCAACCAAATCCACCGGCAACATTGTTACGCGATCCTTGCCGCCTTTGGCGTCGCGTACCATGATCTGCGCGTAGGCAAAATCGACATCCTTCACCCGTAAACGCACACACTCCATCAATCGCAGACCGCTGCCGTACAAGAGTGACGCCATGAGCTTTTCCACGCCCTTCATCTGCGCGAAGATTCGCCGCACTTCGCCAGGTGAAAGAACCACCGGCAGTTTTGGCGGCTTCTTCGCACGCTCCACCCGATCAAGCCAGCCGATTTCCTGTTTTAGCACCTCTTTGTAGAGAAACAGCAGCGCGCTCAGTGCTTGATTTTGAGTCGAGGCCGCGACATTCGCATCGCGGGCAAGGTGAGTCAGAAATTGCGACACCTCTTGCTCCGACATGTCTCGCGGATGCCGTTTGTTGTGAAACAAAATGAAACGGCGAATCCAATCGGTGTACGCTTGTTCCGTCCGCAGGCTGTAATGCTTTAGCCGGATCGTATCGCGGACTTGGTCGAGGAGTTTGGGTTTGCCGGGTGCGGCTCCCGGCGCTAAAATGAGAGCCATGAGCACCGATTGTAAGGCTCTGACCTACAATATCAACCTTATTAGACCCGAAAATTACGCCTTTGAAGGCGCAATAATTGGGCACAATACTCGTTAGGCCCCATCATGTGAAACCCACACCAGCGCAAATCGTGACGGGCTACCTCGCGTCGGCCTTTCTCCTGCTCGGAGTGTTCCACCAGCCGCTAGGCCTTAGCGACACATGGGGATTCGTCTTTCCGCTGGCAGCGTTAATCTGCATGACGATCCTCTTTACGCTTCGGCGGCGGCAGAAGCTGCTTCATTCGGGCACGCCAGTTCCGCCTCTCTCACCTGCTAGGCGGGAACGGATATTTTGGCTCTCGCTTGTTCTGATGGTCATCACCGCGCTTTCTTCTCCATTCTGGCTGCCTTACACCGGCACGGTTCTTCCTTTTTGGGAGAGCGTCATTCTCTCGATCATCAGTTGTGTTTTTTGCGTCACCATTTTCGTTGTCGCTTGGAGACGTGCCCAACGCAGGCCTAACCAATCGCTGGAGCCAACCGCTGGCCGACGCGATGCGCACAGCTGATTTTATGAAACAGTCCCCAGTGTTTGCCACGCTCGCCGCCGCCAGCGGTGGCTCAGCTCCATCTCGTTAGATGTAATGGCACGCGTTCGACAGTTGCTGAGGCGGCTCCGTGACATGCTGGAGCAAAGTGGCGAGCATCACTTCGTGAACGATATCGACGCCGCACTCGCCGCCGATGACACTGTGCTTTGGTCATTCCTTACTTCGAATGAGCTTTGGGGTGGTGCCGGGTCGATTGCCGATCAAGGCTGTGGCCCCAGCAGGGAGACACGCCGACCTTTGGAGCAGTTGCTGGCTGAGCTTGGCCGCGAGCAAATCACTCTGGGACGAACAAACGCACGAACGCAGACATGGACTTCTGTCTTCGAGCAGTGGCATGCGCAAAACATCTAACCAATCGATAAAGCCAACGGCCCCTTGTCGATGCAACTTCAGTGTGTTTGCCACCACACCCTGCCGTGGCTTATCTCTTTCTCGTTAGATGAGTGCGTCACCCATTACGCAGCCTCGGGGTCGTGTTTTCACGAACAGCATTTTGGTTGTGATTGGCTTGACTGCCCCGCTTGTTTTCTTTACGTGCTGCCTCATTCTGTCACGTTGGCTAAGCGAGGTAGGCAGTGGCTACGTAGTTATCCTTGCTAACATCGTCACCCTTTTCGGCGGGACGCTATTGATGTGGCGTGCCATAGGGCCGAGAGCGTTGCGCTGGTTCGCTTGTGTGGCTTACGTGGTGCTCGGTGGCACATTTCTCTTCTTCTAGGTTTTTGCATTCGTATGTTTAGTTTTCCACGATTGCTTGTAAGCCCGCCACGAACTCATCTAACCAATCGCTGGAGGCCAACCGCTGGCCGTTGTACTAAGAAGTTGAGGGTTGAGAGATGTTTGTTGAGAGTAAAAGACAGCTCGTCGCCGCCAGTGGCGGCTCAGCTCCGTCTCGTTAGGCCTACACAAATGTCTCGCGGTACAGATGCCACTGAATTAGCCGAGCAGTTCAGTTCACTGCCGATTCACGATGCCACCCTTAATTTACTCCGCGTCGATTGGCGACAGCGCACCTGCGTTGCGGAGCTTGATGTTTTCATCGATCGCTCGAAAGATGCAGTTCCACGCCTCCTAACGTGGCACGCCGTCAAAGAGGCTCTCATTCCACATCATGATCCGTGGGGCCCATCTACGTTCGTCAATTCAGCGCGGTTCGAAGCTCCTGATGTTTACATCATTGAGATGCAGTCAGGCGATGCGATTCGCATTCGTGCCGAGCGTTTCGAGTTTGGCACGCCGGAGGCCTAACCAGACGATGCAGCTAACGCCTTCCCGTACCGCGTTCACATTTGATCATGATTAGATTATCTTCATTCCAATTCAGCCTCGCCGTCGGAAGACGTAGCTGATCTTATTCTCGTTAGGTCTATGCACGAGCCGTGGCTCTTTTGGGGTAGTTTGGCCGTTCTTCCGGTCGCCGGCGTTTGCTTCATGTTGGCGATTCGCGCCACATCCGAAAAGAGGGAGCTCATCTTGGAGATTGCTACGCAAGTTATCGCAGGCGTACCACTGAGCCTTATGGGATACGAGAGCGCATTTCGGACAGCAACGAAGTCGATTCACGAGATGCAGATCAACACCGCTGCTGGACTTCTCTTCCTGACATTCGGAATCTTATTGTTATCGACCGCTGTGGCCAAAGCATTCGGCAAATGAAGTGAGTTTGCACGCCAATAGACCTAACCAATCCCTGGAACCAACCGCTGGCCGTTGTACTAAGAAAGTTGAGAGTTGAGAGATGATTGTTGAGAGTTTAAGAAAGCTCGCCGCCGCCAGCGGTGGCTCAGCTCCGTCTCGTTAGGCGCTTACGCATGCAGCTCGTCCGTCCCGGTCCCGAACACCTTGCGAGTTACGTCGCCGCGCTGGAGCGCGGGTGGTCTGCCGACAACGAGCGCGGTGTCGAGGCCGCACGCGAAGAGCTCTCGCGCATTCATGCCGATGCAGCGGCGTTTCTCGCCAGCATGGAAGACCGCGAAGCTAAGGGTCCTCCCGTCACTCTCCCAGACGGTTCGGCGGCCAAGCGCCTCCCGGGCGTCAGGCGCTGGCTCTGGGACGGCGAGCTCTGCGGCAGCATCGGGTTGCGGTGGCAGCCAGGTACTACGGCGCTTCCGCCCTATTGTCTGGGGCATATCGGCTACGCGGTCGTGCCGTGGAAGCAGCGCCTCGGGTATGCAAAGTCAGCGCTACGCCTCATACTTCCTGAAGCCAAGGCAGTCGGCCTTTCGTACGTGGAGATCACCACTGATCCGGATAACGTCGCGTCACGGCGCGTCATCGAAGCGAATGGAGGCATCTTGGTCGAACACTTCATCAAGCCGCAGCAGTTCGGCTGCAAGCCGGGCCTGCGCTTTCGCATCACGTTCACATGACGGCGCCGAACCCCTCCATTCCACGCCTGGGAGCCACTACGCCAACTCGCCTAACTTAGGTCTCGTTAGATGGCGTTCTGTGTCTCGGCACCGAAGTGCTGCATGAACAGTTCCCGAGAACGCCGAAGCCCTTCCTCTGTGAGCCACACAGATTTCGCTTTGCCGATTGGATCACCGATCATCCCTTTTGCGTGCAGCCGTTCCATCGCATCCCAGTCATGGCCTTTCCACGCACGATCGCCATCATGAAGCGTCAGATACAGCAGTGCCAACACCATTTCATCCACTTTATCTTTGTGGTATTCCATATGGATCACATTATCATCCCCGGTATCGCGTCCGCAAGATAATGCCACGCAAACCATCTAACCCATCGCCGCTGCAGCTAACCGCTGAACGTTGTACTAAGAAAGTTGAGGGTCGAGAGATGATAGTTGAGAGTAAAACAAGGCTCGCTCCCGGCAGCGGTGGCTCACCTTCTTCTCGTTCGGCGGTAGAGGCGACTCGTGGGTTCTTCGTTCACCTGAACTAACTCACGCAACAACCAAGGAGCAAATCGTGACCGATCCCAAGTACGCGGCATTCACGGCGCTCGACCCGTTCTTCGACATCGTCCAGCAGGGTTTGGCCGGCCTGGTCGACGGCGACCACTATTTCGACACCATCGCCGACGACGCGGAGTTCGAATTTCGATATCATTTCCCCGGATGGCCCCAGACACTTCGTGGTCGTGACGCCCTGATGGCACTCTATGCGGGCTACGGCAACAACATCGTCCTCCACGGCGCTGATGAGCTCGTCGTGCACCGATCGCACGACCCTCGCGTTGTCATCATCGAATACGATGTCCATGGTAAGATTGTCGCGA
>Ga0193729_1000715_pt1 | contig 17402 bp, 17 predicted proteins | sample U1c2metaG_FD_143036 | JGI IMG/M metagenome (GOLD analysis project Ga0193729, IMG submission 143036) | Soil microbial communities from a riparian zone of the East river system, Colorado, United States - U1c2 | ecosystem: Environmental > Terrestrial > Soil > Riparian zone | place: USA: East River...
TGGGCCTGGGGCGACAAGCACAACTACGCCTTTACCGCCGCAGCTCTGACATCGAAACTTTGGCTGGTTTACCTGGACGACCGTGGCGAATGGCAGGCGAAGGAGGTTGCGCCGATCGGCGACGTAAAGGGCGGAGTGCTACCAGTCGATATCAGTCTGAGCGCCGATGATAAAACACTCTTTGTTGATTGCTTCGGCGACGGTAAGTGCCGCGTGTTTGACGTTTCGGATCCGCAGAAACCGAAACAGATTTACGAGAAGCAAATTGGACGGCAGGTGAACATGGTGTCGCAGAGCTGGGACGGGAAGCGGCTCTACTTTACCAGTTCGCTCCTGGCGCGCTGGGACAAGAAAGGCGAAGACAACGAGCAGTTCGTGCGCGCTTACGCCTGGGACGGCAAAGAACTGAAGCCAAGTTTCGACCTTGATTTCACTGCGTTGAAGCTCGGCCGTCCGCATCACATGCTCTTTGGCGCGACAAAACTCGGTGCGAATCGCGTCGTTGCATCAGTTCCGTAGCCTGCTGTCATGAACGTGGGTCGCACTAGAGTGGTGGCACTCGCGATTACGTTTTGTTTGTCTCGTGTGACGGCAGCGATCGCAGCCGACACTGTTTCGTCGCACGATACGGACTACGATTACGATCCGCCCGTGGCAGGTAGCTACGCGCTACCCGTGATCAAGATGGCGCCCGACGGCGCGATAATTGATTCGGACTCAAAATCACTAAACCTGCGCCAGCTTACGCATGGGCGTATCACCGTGTTGAGCTTCATTTACACTCGTTGCGCCGCGCCGAAAGCGTGCCCATACGCAGCTGGTGTTTTAAGCCAACTGCACACGCTTAGCGCCAACGACAAAGAATTGGCAACAAACATGCGCCTCGTCAGCCTAAGCTTCGATCCCGATTACGATACGCCACAACGGCTTGCAGAGTATTCGGAAGCGATGCGCGATCAAAAATCGGGATGCGAATGGCACTTCACGACGGCGAAATCGCACGCGGCGCTGGAGTCTATTCTGAACGGCTACGATCAAGCCGTGGACAAGCGCTCCAGTCCGAATGATCCGCAAGGCCCGCTGTATCACATTTTGCGGGTCTTTCTCATCGATCGCCAAGGTCGCATGCGAAACATCTACAGTTCCGCGACCCTCGATCCGCGGCTTGTGCTGGCCGATGTGAAAACGCTCTTGCTGGAAGAAAAGAGGTTTTCCAAACAGTAATTGATGTCTCAAATCGATTGATCCCATCGCCGGCGCGCTGCCTAGTCACACTTTGAGCTTATCGTTTGCGGCTTCCTGCCAGCGATGAATCTCGTCGGCAAGACGTGAAATCACTGACGCGTATTGCCGGTCCGCATAAAGATTGCGCGTCTCAAATGGATCGTCGTTCAGGTTGTAAAGCTCGTTCAAGTCCTTGTCGCGCAGACAAAGCTTCCAACCGTCTGAAGTAACGATCGTCCGAGTGGATTCCTCCACGGCGCGTTTGACCATGCGTCGCCGAGCCAACTTGGTGCCTTTTTTTATCTTCGTCCGGTTTGGCGCCCACTCCAGAAATACGTTCTCGGGCGGCGCTGCTTCTTCGGTAATTAGAGGCAGTAGACTTTTGCCGGCGCACTGGGGATTGTTTGGTTGGCCGAGAAGATCAAGCAACGTCGGCACAAAATCGATGTGACTCACTGGTCGCGTAATAGTTTTGCTCGCTCTTTGGCCAGGCAGACGAACTAGTAAAGGAACACGCGTGGCTTCCTCGAACATTGTTTCTTTTCCGAAGAGATGATTGGCGCCCAGGCTGTCGCCGTGGTCGCTCGTGTGCACGATAATAGTGTTGTCAGTCAGACCGAATCGTTCGAGGCAGGAGAGAATGGCACCAATGCTGTGATCAACCAGCGTAACCAAGCCGAGATAACGCTGCTTAATACTCCGATATTCCTCAGGAGTGACGCCAAAAAACAATTGAGTGGGCAGCCGTTGTCGATCCAAAATCGCTTCCGCCTGCTGCCATTCCCGCATCAAACGATAACGCAGCGGAATATCTTCGCTCTCAGGACGCGTAGCCGTCGCATCGAGCTTAATCTGATCGAGTGGATGTTCATCGTTGAGCGGACCGTTGTATGGCGAGTGCGGCTCTACAAAACCAACGACGAGGATGAAAGGATCGCCGCGGTGTTTTTCAATAAATTCGCATGCGCATTTCTCGAGGAACCTTGGCCGCGATAGTTCGATCGGCAGATTGCTAATGGCTAGCTCTGAGAATCGTCCATTCTGTTTGTCAGGCGTGATGCCTCTTGAGACGAGAAAATTCGTATAGTCGCCGTGGTCGTCAGTAGAAACCCATTCTTCAAATCCTCGTCCAATTGGTCCTTCCTCGCCCAGATGCCACTTGCCGATGTACGCGGCGCGATAATCGCTCTGCTCCATTAGTTCAGGGAAAACGCGAAATCGTCGATCGAGTGGCACGCTGTTCCGCGTGCAGCCGTTCGTGTGCGGCCAGGTGCCGGTCATGAGCGAAGAACGCGAAGGCGTGCAAACCGGATGCGTCACGTAAGTCCGTTCGAAAACCACCGCTTCAGACGCAAGCTTGTTGAGATTCGGCACATGAACTTTTACGCCTCCGTAGCAAGCAATAGTGTCCGCTCTCTGTTGGTCCGGCAGAAAAAGAACCAAATTGGGTTTTCGATGTGCGGCCATATTTCCGGTCACACACTAAATCAGCCCTAATGAGTCTCTGCAATCGTCTAGCTCTTGGTTGCCGCTTTCGCCACGACAGCTGAATGACGTGCGATCAGTTTCAGCGCGCGTCCGAGCAATTCCTTTCCGGGCGCAACCTTGTGCCAAGGCGAGGCGCCGGAGGGATGCGGAAGCGGAATCACGTCGAAGCGATGCCCGGCACGCTCAACGCGAAATTTGCGGCCGATCACTTTTTCCAACTTCGCACAATCGATGAATTGCGTGATAGCCAGCCGACCGACAGGAATGATGAGGCGCGGTCGCAAAATTTCGATTTCACTATCCATCCAGGAAGCGCAGTTGCGAATTTCGTCCGGAGCTGGAACGCGATCTGTGCCGCCAGAATTTTTTCCGGGAAAACAGCGGCAGACCGCTGCGAAATAAATTTTTGAACGGACTGCAGCTTCGTTCATCCTGCAGAATTCGAACCACCGAAAAAGCGTCTTACCAGCGGTATGCGCAAACGGTCTTTGTAACACCGGTTCCCGTGGACCGGGCGCCTGACCAATGATCATTACATCGCTCACGATTGCACCGCCCGACACCGGCATCGATTTCATGCGCGGGCAACGACGACACCGCATCAGTTGAGCAACATGTCGGTCAAGCATTTCCTGCCGACTTATTCTGGCCACGATGTTAGAATACTGCGCCTTCGGCGAGTTTTTCGCCATCGTCTTCAGAGAAGCCGATCCACCTAGCGCCGGAAGATCGATAGCAGCAGGCTCAAGATGATGCTGAGAACGATGCAGGTGACGATCGGAAAATAGAATACAGAATGTTCTCGCTCGATTCGAATGTCGCCAGGCAATCGTCCCAGCCATTTTGGCGCAAACCCGCTCCACATCACCAATCCCACCAGCGTAGTGATCACACCAACGATGATGAGAAATTTGCCCAACTCGCTCACCATTCAAAAGTTGCGCGAGTCGCGCGGAGGCACAAGCTTGAAACCGAATGCCTGTACAATTCCGAGATTATTACGAGACACTCGGTGTGCCGAAGACGGCCGGCGAAGAGGAGATTCGCAGCGCCTTCCGCAAACTGGCGCGCAAATATCACCCCGACGTCGCCAAAGACAAAAAGGCGGCCGAAGAAAAATTCAAGGAGATCAACGAAGCGTATGAGGTGTTGGGCGACCCAGAGAAACGAAAGAAATACGATCAACTGGGCGCAGATTGGGATCGACCGGGCGGATTTCAACCACCCCCACAATGGGGTCCACAACCGTCGGAAGGCGGATATTATCAATGGGGCGGCGATGGCGGCGGAGTTCAATTCGAATTCGGCGGGACCGGCTTCAGTGACTTCTTTGAAGCTTTTTTCGGCGGAGGCCGCGGCCGCTCGGCTTTCGGTGGATTTGGCGGACGTCAGGCGACGGCGGAGCGCGGGGCAGATGTCGAGGCGGACATCATGGTTACACTGGAGGAAGCGCTGAACGGATCGACGCGAACGGTCTCGCTGCGCCGGGCAGGCTCAAACAAAGTTGAAAACTATCAGGTCAAAATCCCGCGTGGCGTTCGCGAGGGCCAGCGAATTCGTCTGGCCGGCCAGGGCGAAGCCGGTGTGGGCGGAGGAAAAAGCGGTGATCTGTTCCTGCGGGTCAGGCTTGCGCGCCACCCGGATTTTTCGGTCGATGGCAGCGATTTGATTCACGAGGTAAAGATCGCGCCCTGGCAGGCAGTGCTCGGCACCGAACTGCTCGTGCCCACTCTCGAAGGAAAGGTGCGCCTGAAAATTCCGCCAGGCACACAGGGCGGTCAGCGGTTTCGTCTGCGAGAACGGGGTTTGCCGGGAGTCTCCGGAAAGCGTGGCGATCTTTACGTTGAGGTTCAGATCAACGTGCCGAAGAAACTGACTGAACGCGAACGCGAAATCTGGAACCAACTGGCGAAACTGCACGGCGGGTAGCTAGGGGCGGTTCACCCGAACCGCGCGCCAGCGATTGCGCTCAATCGCCCCTACCTTTGCTGGACAGCTCAGCAACAATTGCGATTAACTGATTGTATGAAAATTTCGCTTGGCTCGGATCACGCCGGTTTTCGTTACAAAGAAAAAGTTAAAGAACTGCTCGGCACTCTTGGACACGAGGTTAAAGACTTCGGCACATTCAGCGAAGACCCCGTGGATTATCCACTTTTCATACGCCCGGCGGCAGAAGCAGTCGCTCGCGGCGAATGTGAACGCGGGATCGTGTTCGGTGGCTCGGGCAACGGCGAAGCGATGGTGGCCAATAAAGTCCATGGCGTGCGTTGCGCGCTTTGCTGGAACGAAGAGTCAGCGCGTCTTTCAAGGCAACACAACGACGCCAACGTACTTTCCATGGGCGAGCGTCTCATTCCGGAAGATCTGGCGCTCACTATTGTGCGGATCTGGCTCGAAACGGGTTTCGAAGGCGGCCGGCATGAGCGGCGGGTGGCAATGTTAAACGCGATGTAAGGTGGGGGGCGGTTCACTCGAACCGCCTGGGGCGATTGAGGTCAATCGCCCCTACCTGATCAATCGGTCGACGCAGACTGCAATCAGGAAAACCGCGCTGACGAATGCATTGCTTTGGAAAAAAGCGCGATTGATCCCAGTGATATCCAGCTTCTCGGTTCTGTGCTCGAAAAAAAGCGCTGCTCCAATGAGCGGAATTGACCAGTAATAAACCCGGCCAAGTTGTGCCACCACGCCGAAAGCGATGAGCGCCACAAATGTCAGAAGATGCAATAACTGGGCCAGGCGAAGACTTCGCGCGATTCCAAGGTGCACAACAAGCGATCGAATATCTTCGCGTCGATCGAAATCGTAATCTTGCGTAGCATAAATGAGATCAAACCCTGCGACCCAGCAAATTACGCCTGCCGCAAGCACAACCGGGGCAAGATCGATCCGACCAGTTTGCGCGATCCATGCGCCGATCGGTGCGATAGCCAGCGCGAGGCCGAGAAAGAAGTGCGTTGCGCTCGTGAACCGTTTTGTGACGGAATAGAAAAAAATCAGAGCCAACGCAACCGGCGCAAGAATCAGAGTCAATCGATTGATTGCAGCCGCCGCGAGAAGAAAGCCACCAGAACTGACTGCAAGCAACACGATTGCTCCTGACTTGGAGATAAGCAGATGCCTCGAAGCCGTGCGGGGATTGCGCTGGTCCAGCGACCAGTCAACCAGTCGATTAAAAAGCATCGCTGCGGTACGCGCAAACACCATGCAGACGACAACCAGAACAAAAATTCTCAACGACGGCCAGCCGTTCGCGGCCACAATGAGCGCCCCTAGAGCGAATGGCAGCGCAAAAATTGTGTGCGAAAAACGAATCAGTCGCAGAAAACGCGACACCCGTCCGCCGACTCCAATCTCCTTCCCTGATTGATGCATGCCGAAAGATTTCTACAGAAGGCAGCGAAGAAAACGAAGGTTGTAATGGCGTTGCGAGTCCCTCGTTATCTTTGTTTTCTTCTGTTAGCCAGTCGGCGGGCCCCGGCGCTCGCGCCCTACCCTTCCGGATTCACCGGGAAATGTTTGTTCTTGAGATGCTCCGGGATCTGCCTGGTTTGCTCCATTTCGGCTTTTTCGATCGCGGTATTCAACTCGTCGTACGCTTCCCGACTCTTCGCGGCGCGGCACATGTAAGCGGTGGCATGCGCCAAAGGGATTCGCGCTTCGGGCATGCCGACGAATTCCACCGCTTGTTGTGTCGCGATCGCGAGCGGCAGCGCTTCCGGATCGGCGAGGCCGATGTCTTCGCTCGCAAAGATCACGATGCGTCGCGCGATGAAACGGAAATCTTCGCCGGCATGCAGCATTTTGGCGAGCCAGTACATCGCGCCTTTTTCGTCCGATGCACGCATGCTCTTAATGAACGCACTGATCGTGTCGTAGTGCGCGTCGCCGGCGCGATCGTAAACCACGGCTTTTTGCTGAATGCTTTCTTCGGCGACCTGAAGGGTAAAAGGAATTGCGTCGTTATTTCCTTTTGCCGGCGTGGTGAGGACACCGATCTCGAGCGCATTTAGACATTTGCGGGCATCGCCGTCGCTAAGCTTTGCGAGATGCCGACGCGCGTTCTGGTCCATCTTCACATTGTAATTTCCAAGTCCGCGCTCTTTCTCGGCTAATGCACGATCGATCAACACTTCAAGTTGCTCGACTGTGAGCGGCTCAAGTCGAAAAACCTGCGATCGCGAGACGAGTGCACTGTTTACATAAAAGAACGGATTGTAGGTGGTCGCGCCGATGAGGCGAAGAGTCCCTGCCTCGACGTCTGGCAAGAGAATGTCTTGTTGTGCCTTGTTGAAATGATGGATCTCATCAACGAACAGGATCGTCTTTCGCCCGGACGTGCGCAGACGATTCACTGCTGCAGCGATGACCCGGCGCATCTCGGCGACATTGCTTTCCACGCCGCTGATCCGGGTGAATTTTGCGTCCGTCATCTCCGCAATGATGCGCGCTAATGTGGTCTTGCCGGTGCCGGGCGGCCCGGAGAAAATCACCGAAGGCAAACGATCGGCTTCAATCGCCCGCCGCAATAGCTTGCCAGGCGCCAGAATGTGCTCCTGGCCGACGAGCTCATCGAGCGAGCGCGGACGCATGCGCGTGGCAAGCGGCGCACTATCGGCGCGCGCGACTTCGACATCTTCGTCATCTCCGAAAAGATCCTGCACGAGGGAAATTACGGCGCGCCCGTTCGTGCCTGCAAGTCCCCTAGTAAGCAGACAGGATTAGGTGCATCACGGCAGTATAGCCTTCGTCCCGATCTTGAGATAGCGCAACGAGCCAGTTAGGCTCGATGGCGCAAACATGAAATGCATTCTAGTTCCAATCGATTTTTCCGACGTCACACCGCCGGTGATCGATCTGGCCCGAAAGCTGGCTAAGGCTCTCGACGCGGAGATTCATCTTGTTCATGTAAAAGAGATCACTGCGGCGGCAACGCCGGGCACACTCGGCTATGGCTTGGCGGGTATGCCTGAGCTTTCGCCGATGTCAGGTGTGCCAGTTCCAGGCTTTGAACCGATGCCGGAAACAATCCCAGAGGATGAAGGTCAGACGTCGAAGCTCACCAAATGGCAAGAAGAGATCGCTCAGGAGGGTATCAAGGTCAGTTTACACGAACCGGCTGGAGTGGTGGCCGAAGAAATTTTGAATCAGGCCGATGCGCTTAATGCCGATCTCATTGTGATGGGTACGCATGGGCACGGCGCCATGTATAACTTGCTGGTTGGAAGCACGACTAAAGGCGTATTGAAACATAGCACTCGTCCGGTGCTCCTAGTGCCAGGTCCAAAATCTTCGTAAAGGGTTTAACGTCCACCCCCCACTCTCAACGCCCAACGCTTTGATATGCGGTCATCCCGAACGAAGTGAGGGGCCCTACGCGCGGCGGATCACACAATGTACTGAGCGTGATCTTGGCTTTGATTGGGTGGTCCTTCGCTTCGCTCAGGATGACGTTGTAATTGGACGTTGCCCCTCACTTTTAACATCTTGGTGATTGCCATCGCGCGATTGCGGCTTGCCTTGCCAAGCCCGGATAAGCGAAAAGCCGATGGATGAAATTCCTGAACGCTCCGCGTCAGCCATTTGTTGGTTTGTCGCTCGCGGCTGCAATAGGAATTACCATCGCGGAGGTCTTTCCCCTCCCTGGCGCCGCCTTAGTCTCGGTGCCGATCATTCTGGCGATCTGCACCGTCATCGTCGCGTGCAGACCTGCGCTACTCGCGACTTACGCCCTCGTTGGGATTGGCTTTTTCCTGCTGCACAACCTTGAGACGAGCAATACGGAAGGCCAGCAACTTGCTGCCGAACTTGGCGGCCGACCGCGAGTCGTCACGGCCACCGGTTGCGTCATTACTGAGCCAAAAGTCGCTCCCAGCGGGTTTGCGACTTTCCTGCTAAAACTCAAGTCAATCGAATTTGAAGGCCGGAAACAACTAACACGCGCGGTCTGGCAGGTTCGTTGGAAAGGCTCCCTGGAATTTGGCGATGAGCTAAAGCTTTTTGGAATCGCGGAAGTGATCGTGCCGCCGCGAAATCCCGGCGAATTTGATATGCGCTCCTATCTGGCGCGTCATGACGTTCGTCGAATGCTCTTTGTTCGTTATGCGGAGGACGGCGCTCTGATTCAACGCGGCGGCGGTAACCCCATTCTACGGCTGGCGCAGAAGTCGCGCGCATGGATGCAGAACGCAATTTGCAGAGGGTTGGAGAACGCGCCTGAGGTGCAAAATTTTCTCAGCGGAATCGTGCTTGGCCTCAGGCACCAAACACCGGAAGATATTGAGGAACCATTTCAACAAACCGGCACGCTTCACCTTTTCGCCGTCGCTGGTTTGCACGTGGGAATTGTCGCCGCGCTGTTGTGGATGCTGGCAATGGTCGCACGACTCTCACGTAAATGGGCGGCTGCGCTCATCATACCTCTGCTCCTCTTCTACGCCGCAGTTACGGGATTACACGTTTCGAGTATAAGAGCCGCGGTAATGAGCTCGATTTTGTTGGGCGGTTTATTTTTCGAACGCAAGGTTTTCGTCCTCAACAGCCTCGCTGCGGCGGCGTTTTTTCTCCTCTGCTGGAACACAAACGAACTTTTTTCGACAGGCTTTCAACTCTCCTTCGCGGTCGTTGGCGCCATTATATTGTTTGCCGATCCATTTGCGGAATTTTTGCAGCGCTGGACTGCTCCAGATCCTTTCCTTCCTCGAAGCCTGTTGCGCGGCCCGCGACGTCGGATGCACGCCGCCTTTGAATGGCTTTGCCGCGGCACCGGCGTTTCCCTCGCGGCATGGCTCGGTTCGCTGCCACTGGTGCTTTGGTATTTTTACATCGTTACACCGATTTCTTTGGCGGCGAATTTGATCGTGGTGCCGATTGCTTTCTTCATTCTCGCGATCGCGCTTCTTTCCCTTCTTTCCACGCCGCTTCTTCCCGGAGTTGCGGTGATTTTCAATAATGCCAACTGGCTTTTGGTACAGCTTGTCATGGGAATTGTGCAATTCCTCGCCCATGTTCCGGGTGGGCATTTTTACGTCGAACATCCGCATTGGCCCGAAAAGCTCGTTGCAGAGATTACGGTCCTGGATGTCGGCTCGGGAGCTGCCGTTCACTTGCAAACCGGAAGCGCGAACTGGTTGTTCGACTGTGGTAACGAGCGGACTTACCAGCGGGTCGTCCGTGAGTATTTGCACTGGGCGGGAATAAACCGCCTTTCCGGCTTGCTGCTCACGCACGGCGATGCGCTTCATCTGGGGGGCACAGCACAATTGCTGGACGATTTTCCTCAAATCCGTGTTGTAGATAACGCTGCACCCGACCACTCAGGCGCTCATAGAAACGTGCAACATTTGTTTCGAGAACGCGGAATCAAACTCGACAATCTGTTCGCGCGAGACAGTTTCAGTTTGTCGCGCGATGTCACCGCGCACGTGTTGTTCCCTCCACGAAACTTTAGCTCACCGATCGCCGACGATCAGGCCTACGTTATTCACTTGGTAGTCGCACCGGCGACCTGCATCTTGTTCATGTCGGACAGTGGTATCAAGACGGAACAGGCATTGTTGGCGAGCGGTTTGAATCTGCAGAGCGACATTATCATCAAGGGGCAGCATCATTCCGGAGAATCCGGCTCTGACGCATTCCTCGACGCCACGCGGCCGCGCCTGATTATTTCCACTTCGCGGGACTTCCCTGACTACGAGCGAATCAGCGACGCCTGGGTAGAGAACATACGGAAACGCGGCATCAAACTCTTTCGTCAGGATGACGCGGGCGCAGTGACACTGAGTTTTCGTCAAGACAGTTGGGAAGCGCAAAGTTATTTCACCGGCGAAATCTTTCGCAGTTCCAACCATTGAATGGGCGCGCCTTTTTCCCGGAAGATGCGTCCGAATTTACTCGGCGGTAGATCGACATCAGCGTCGCTGATTGCAAAACCGGGATTTGATTCGGCGATCTCTTGAATTTTCCGAAAGTAATCAACGTCATCTGTCGCAATGTAAATGCTCCCATTTTTCTCGAGTGCGGCATGAATCGAGCCAAGAAAATTTGGCGTCACAATCCGGCGTCGATGATGACGGCGTTTTGGCCAGGGATCAGGAAACAACAGATAGAACCTTTCAATCGATTCGGCCGGCAACAGATAACGCACTGCATAGAAACTTTCCATCCGCAGTAGCCGCACATTGTCCAATGTGGCGGCTTTGCGCGCCGATGTACGCACTCGGTTGAGCAGCCGTTCGATCCCGAGAAAATTCTTGTCCGGCGTCCTCTGCGCCAACGCGCAAAGAAATGAACCATCGCCGCACCCAAGATCGACGTGTAAAGGCACTTTGCGTCCGAAAATCTCATCGAGATCCAAATGATCCGTGAGCGAATCGACTGTAATTAGCCGAGAAGGGACGTGCCTGCGGTGAGCTAAGCTACCCTCATCCGCAGGCACGCTGAGGAGAAAGTGAATCGGGGAGGAATCCAAGAATTCGAATGAACAGGGAGACAATGCCGAAAGAAGCGTGGCTGTTTTGATGATTTGGTCTGGCCCGCATTGAATTAAGGTTAAGACCGGTTTATGACGGTCGCCCTACCGATGGCAAGCAAAAAAATAGGCTGAGTTATTCACAACGCGCCGATTGAGAAGCTGTCTAACCATCGAAAGTATGAAGCGAACACTTATTCTCTTGCTCAGCTACTCGTTGATTGCTGCGTCCACTATCGCGAGTAGCCAGGGACAAAATTCTTCTCCTGCGGAAACCGGAACCGCGATCTTTGCGGGCGGCTGCTTTTGGTGCATTCAACCGGCATTCGATAAGGCAAAAGGTGTCATCAAGACCGTAGTGGGTTATTGCGGCGGAACCGAACCGAACCCGACTTATGAGGTCGTTTCATCCGAAAAAACCGGATACCGCGAGTCGCTCCAGATTACGTACGATCCGGCGAAAATCTCTTACGACCAGTTGCTCGATATTTACTGGCGACAAATCGATCCCACCCAGGCGGACGGACAGTTTACCGATATCGGACCGAGTTATCGCGCCGCCATTTTTTATGGCAACGATGACGAGAAAAAAATCGCGGAGGTTTCAAAGGAGAAGCTTGCGCACTCGGGCAAATTCAACAAACCGATCGTGACCGAAATTCTGCCCGCGATGAAATTTTATCCGGCTGAGGCGTATCACCAGAAATACTACCAGCAAAACCCGGAACATTTTGAAGCATTCGAGGAGGGCTCAGGGCGGGTTTCGTTCAAAAAGAAAACCTGGGAGAATAAAGAGTCTCAACGTCCCTAGAAGCCGAGCAATTACACAATCTGTACGCCTTCGGTCGCAGTCCGTTTGGCGTAAAGATCGCTCAGGCGTTTTGTCATCGGCCCGACCTTGCCATCGCCAATTTGGCGATTGTCCAGCCTGGTGACCGCAGCCAGTTCGCCCATTGTGCCCGTACAAAACATTTCATTGGCACCGTAAACATCGACCACCGACAGATTGGTCTCGAGGCAACGAATTTTTTCCGCGGCACAAAGTTCAAGCACTGTCGCCCGAGTAATTCCCTCCGGGCATGCCACTACGCGACTGGTCGCAAGATCGCCATTGCGGACGATAAAGACGTGCGTCGCGTTTGTTTCCGCGACAAAACCGCGTGTATCGAGCATCAAGGCATCGTCGGCGCCGGCGTTGTTTGCTTCGATCTTTGCCAGAATTGAATTCAGCAGATTCGCGTGATGAATTCGCGCATCCAGAACGTCGCGCGGCGGGCGCCGGACTTTGCTCGTAGTCAAAGTCAGACCCGATTTCGCGTAAACTGGCGCCTTGTGCTCCGCAAGAACGATCAACGTCGGCCCATTCTGATTCAGACGTGGATCCATTCCAGACGTGATCTTCAAGCCGCGGGTAAGCGTGAGGCGAATATGGACGCCGTCGCTCATCTTGTTTGCCGCAAGTGTGCGTTTGATCTCCTCGATGATTTTTTCAGGCGGCGGAATTTCGGCGAATGACAAAGCGCAAGCCGAACGCTCCAGCCGGTCGAGATGCTCGTGAAGTTTGAAAATCCGGCCGTTGTACAACCGCAATCCTTCCCACACCGCATCGCCGCCCTGCACAGCAGAATCAAAGGGGCTGATCCCGGCCTTGTCGCGGTGCACGAGCTGACCGTTGATATTAATGATCAGGTTGCGATTTCGCTCATCAAATTTCTGAAGCATTGGTTCGACCGCAGATTACGCTGATAACCCCGGATTGTTTCGTTCGGGCGGCGTTTGTGTCAAACGCCGTCCGATCGAAGCAGCCGATTTAGAATGCTCGGAGTAGTTCAACGCAATCGATATTCATACAGTCTTTCGTAACACTCGCGACAGCGATCGTAGATTTCTCGTAAACGCCTGGGCACTTCGGTCTGTCTCGGGCGATATGGCTGAAACGACGTGGTTTTTGCCACTTCACGGTACCAATGCCCGGCCCACACGCCATCGGTCTCGCGCAATCCGGCCGGCCATGAGAGCATCGATTGGCTAAACTTCACGCCGACTGCCTCGCAAAGCAGGCGCAACATCCGTTCAGGATTTTCCAGCATGTCTTTTGCATCGACAATTGGCGGAGTCGATTTCGTGCGAGTGCGGACAAAATCAAAGATCTCCGCTTGCTGTATAAAGCCCAGGTCCGACAGCGCTGGCTCCTCTCGCTTTTTGATGTATGAAGCGATCACCTCACCGGGGTCGCGAATAAGAAAGCAATTCGTGATTGCACCGAGCCATTCACGATCCACTTCCGGCAAGAGATGATGCGCCATCTGTTTCTGGAAGAAAATCCGCCTGGCATTCGGAATCGGGCCAGTCAGTTGCGCGACAACATTCGGCCAACCGGTCTCGCTGGAAGCGATTATTTCACCCGCACCCGGATGCTTTTTGCCGGTCGCCTTCAAATAATAAGCGTAAAACGGCTCATCGATCACGAAGGTATCGGGCCGATTGCCCCAAGCGCGCATCATCGCGGTCGAGATATTTCGCGGGCCCGACCACATGCCAATGCGGACCGGCTGGATCATCGACAAAGAATCTTGCCTAGCTGGACAATTTGCCAGCCAGAATTGTCTCTTCGATCCGCTTGAGTCCGCTCGAACGAGCGGCTTAGCTCTTAGTGAAAACGCCTAGCAGCGGCCGGCGGGATGGCGTCTTGGAACGGAAGTCGCTCGCAAAACCATTCTCAGTGCGAATCTCCACGTGCCCTGCGGCGCGTTTCGCATCATAAACCAACACTGCGCCAACTGGTGCCTGGTAAGGATCGGACACCGGCAATTTCTTGAATCCGAACTTGTTCACCAGCTCTTGACCAGCTTGTTTCGCCAAGCTCGTCTGCGGTCTGGACTTCACCACGCCCGCGGCTACGAGGGCTTCTTTTACGTAGTGCCAGCACTTGGAAAGAGAATGTGCTCGCGCGCGTTCCTCTGCAATGGTCGCAGCTCGGCGCAGCTTTGGATCAATCTTCGAATCTCCGGCAAACGGCCGTACAATTTTCTTTGGATAATATCTGTCCACGACCTCGATCGACTGCTTCTTGCCGGAAGCATCCGTATAACCAAATTTGGGTTTCGGCCCCGAAAAATTCAACGCCAGCGCGGGACGCGGATAGAATGCTACGCAACAGAGACCGAGAATAAGATAGGGGGTTATTTTTCCCATAAAGCGCGCGTCCTATCGACGCAATCGACTGCCTCCGCAACTGATTTCTTTCAGAAAACGTAAAATTTTTTTAAGTTGACAATTGCTCAATGCGGACAGGTCCCCGAAAGAGCAGTTTAAGAGGCGATTTCTGATCGGTGGCCGTTACAGCGACGATGCCAATTCAACCATGCGCTGGCGCATTTTCGCGTCAGGAAGCCGCCCGATTCCTCCCCCCATATTATCCTCGAGATGGCGTGGTTTGTTAGTCGCGGGAATAGCGCAAGTGACAGCAGGATTGGTCACGATCCACTTGAGGAAAAATTGAGCCCACGAATGACAATCAAATTCAACAGCCCAATCAGGCAATGGCTTTGAGCGCGTCCGACTGAAGAGATCGCCTCCACCAAATGGCCGATTAACGATCACGGCAAGGCCGCGTTCCTGCGCGAGCGGCAGAAGGCGTTCTTCTGCTTCGCGTTCCATCAGCGAATAGTTGATTTGCACAAAATCGAGCTTTTCGCGCCGCATGATTTTTTCCACGTCAGCGAATGCGCCCGCTTCGTAGTGCGTTATCCCAAGGTAACGGATGCGACCCTGCGACTTCCACTCACGCAGTGTCGCCACTTGCGTTTGGACATCGACGAGATTGTGTACCTGCATCAGGTCGATTCGTTTCGCACGCAAGAGCGCCATCGAACGCTCCATCGAGTTGATCCCATTCTCCTTACCGCGTGTCCAAACTTTCGTGGCGAGAAAAATCTTGTCCTGGATACCGAGAGTAGTGGTCAGCTCGCCAATCACATCTTCGGCGCGACCATACATCGGCGAGGTATCGATTACGCGTCCGCCGAGCTTCACAAAAAGCGAAAGAACGTCTCCGAGTTGTCTCCGGTTATCCGACGTAAGGTCGACATCAAAGGCCTGCCAGGTTCCAAGGCCGATGACCGGCAGCTTTTCGCCGGATGAAGGTATTGCGCGCGCCAGCATCGCTGATGATTCGGCTTTCTCCTGCGCGCGCGACGCACGAACCGGCAAACACAATCCCGCTGCGCTCACGCTAATCAAGCGCGTCGCTTCACGTCGAGTCATTTGGGTCGTCCTTCCCTTGTCATGTCGAGCGAAGTCGCCTGCCAAGCCGTAGGTCCCGCGACCGCGGGACGAACGTCTGAAGACACTTCTAATTTCTAACGATAACAGCAAGAGATTCCTCGACTTCGCTTGGAATGACAAGAAAGGTTGAGACGCTACATGAAAACGACGCGTCGTGAATTTATCAAGCTCTCTGCTGCAGCTGGTGGTGCCTTTGCCTTGACCACCAGATCGACAACCCTGCTCGCACAGAAATCCGCGAAACCTTTGCGCATTCTCATTCTTGGCGGCACTGGGTTCACCGGGCCATATCAGGTTCGATATGCACTGAGCCGCGGCCACAAGGTTACCACTTTTAACCGCGGCAAGACGCATCCCGGTGAGTTACCAAAGGAAGTCGAGCAATTGATCGGCGATCGCAACGGTCAGCTCGATGCACTGAAGAATCAGAAATGGGATGTGGTGATCGATAATCCCACCACGCTTCCGGCCTGGGTCCGTGACGCTGCTCAGATTCTGAAAGACAATGTCGAGCGTTACGTGTTTATCTCGACAATCTCGGTTTATGCGGACACGGGCCAGGGCGTAGACGAAACAGCACCGCTCGCCAAATACGACGGCCCCGACCCGTACAAAGAGACGATCGAAGCTGTGAAGGCTTCAGGCTATAAGACTTATGGCCCGCTCAAAGCATTGTCGGAAAAAGAAGCTGAAAAATGGTTTCCCGGAAAAGCGTTAATCCTCCGCCCGGGCCTCATCGTCGGACCGCGCGATGAGACCGATCGTTTTACGTATTGGCCGGTGCGCATCGACCGAGGCGGCGAAGTCCTGGCTCCGGGCAAACCAAGCGATCCGGTGCAGTTCATTGACGCGCGAGATCTGGCGGAATGGACGATTCGCCTGGCGGAAAATCGCGAGACCGGAATTTATAACGCAACCGGTCCCGCGAAGCCGCTCGAAATCGGTCAGATGCTCAACGAAATCAAAGACGCGCTCCATTCGAGTGCCACATTCACCTGGTTACCCGGTGACTTTCTCCAAAAACAAAAAGTTGAAGCGTGGTCGGACATGCCCGTCTGGGCAGGCGATGAGCTTGGACTTGCACGAACGAAGATCGATCGCGCGCTGGCAAAGGGCTTGACGTTTCGACCGCTCGCGGAGACGACGCGTGACACTCTTGCCTGGTTCAAATCGTTACCGCAAGATCGACAATCGAAATTGCGCGTCGGTCTAACACCCGAACGCGAAGCGGAAGTGCTTGCTGCTTGGAAGAGAAGCAAAGGGTAGGGACGGATAGAGCCGTCCGGCGCGCCCGGCGGTCGCGCCCTACCATCGTGGACTGATGAAAAAACTCTTCAGGAAAATCGTGGATGTTAAGCCGGACGAGCTCCGCGCGCTTTGGCTTGCCTTCGTTTTCAACTTCGTCGTCCTTGCCGGTTACTACATTTTGCGGCCGATTCGTGAAGAAATCGGTGCGACCAGCGGCGTGGAAAATTTGCCCTGGATGTACACGGCCACGCTCATCGGCATGCTCATCGCGAACGCGCTCTTCGCCGCAATCGTATCACGTATGTCGCGCCGCAAATTTCTGCCGCTCGCCTACCGGTTTGCGATCGCTAATCTTTTCATCTTTTTCGTTCTCATGCGCTTCGTGCCGGCGAACTGGCAATGGCTACTGGCGCGCTCGTTTTTCGTCTGGGTTAGCGTCTTCAATCTTTTCGCCACCACGCTTTTTTGGGCCTTCATGACAGACCTATTTACCGCCGAACAAGGCAAGCGCCTCTTTGGTTTTATCGCGGTGGGCGGTTCGTTGGGCGCGATTCTCGGTCCGCTCGTCCCGACGTTTCTGGTCGATCGATTCAGCACCGGCATTTTCTGCCTCATGTCAGCGGCGATGTTCGAAATCGCGGCGCAATGCATCCGTTTTTTTCCGATGGAATTTCGGGAGCAC
>Ga0193729_1000716_pt1 | contig 17393 bp, 10 predicted proteins | sample U1c2metaG_FD_143036 | JGI IMG/M metagenome (GOLD analysis project Ga0193729, IMG submission 143036) | Soil microbial communities from a riparian zone of the East river system, Colorado, United States - U1c2 | ecosystem: Environmental > Terrestrial > Soil > Riparian zone | place: USA: East River...
AAAAATTAGCGGCCAAATCTGTTTGAGCCTCATGTTTTAGCGTAAGTGCTTTAAGAATCAAACAGTTTGGCCGCTAATTTTCGGCTTTAGTGGTCCAATCTGTGCACGCGCTCGTAACCTGCAAGCTGAGAATGAGTTAAGCCAGCGCGGGCATCACGATTGGCCACTAAAGCCCATTCGAGTGCGATCATCGCCAGATCGGGCGTCCGGACTGGCAGGCGACATTCAGATGACATAATTCATCATCGTCCGGCCACTTGCGCGTCAGTCACATTCCGATTGTTGTCCCCATTCGTCGGAGCGCCACGAATCAGGCGGTAACTCGAAGTCGTGAGAGAATTCATTGTGTCTCGCTCGTTGAATACGCCGGATCGGCTATGGCGACGGACCAGCGTCCCCGATCGTTGTCTGACAACATCTTTGTTCGAGATTTAAACATGGTTTTTGTCACCCATTCGAAGCAGGCACTGTCTAGGGTTGCCGCTTTAGCCGTCCTCGTTTGTCAGATGGCCACGGGACAGCAATCGCCGCCGACGAATTGGACGGCAGAACAAGACCATCAAGACATGATGGATCAGTTGGGAATCAAAGCGCTCCGTGCTGGGCCGAGCGGGAATGAAAAGGATTCCAATCACGCCAACTACGATGAGGCGGAGGCCAATCCATATGGTGATCTGCCCGATGCGCTCACGTTGAAGAGCGGGCAAAAGGTCACGTTAGCGGAACAGTGGTGGAATCAGCGACGCCCAGAGATTGTCGAAGACTTCGAGCGAGAGGTCGTGGGCCGCATCCCGCCCAATGTACCTACAGTGACCTGGGCCGTGAAGAGTACAACCGATTCGAAAGTCGGTGTTTTCCCTATCGTTGAGAAGCAGTTGGTCGGACACGTCGACAACTCGGCGTACCCTTCGATTAACGTAGATGTCGAGATGACGCTGGTCACTCCCCGGAATGCGGAAGGTCCCGTGCCCGTGATGATCATGTTCAGTAGCGCGGCCATCCGCCAGTTCATCGCAAGCCACCCGGAATTTAAGAAGATGATGGGGAGTGATCCGCCCTCGACGGAACAACTCATTGCCGGCGGGTGGGGTTACGCGCTCCTCGACACCAGTAGCATACAAGCGGACAACGGCTCAGGTCTGACGAAGGGGATCATTGGCCTTACTAATAAGGGTCAGGCTCGAAAGCCGGAGGACTGGGGTGCGTTGCGGGCGTGGGGCTGGGGTGCCTCGCGCGGTCTTGACTATCTGCAGACGGACAAGAGCGTTGATGCGAAGCGCGTTGGCATCGAAGGTGTGTCTCGTTATGGAAAGGCCGCGCTCGTGACCATGGCGTTCGATACTCGCTTTGCTGCCGTGCTGGTGGGCTCCTCCGGGGAAGGTGGCGTCAAACCGCATAGACGCAATTTCGGAGAAGAGGTGGAGAATCTCACGGGGTCCGGCGGGTATCACTGGATGGCAGGTAATTTTTTGAAGTACAGCGCGGCCCAGGCTCCGTTCGGAAGCAAGAATGCCAGCAACTTGCCGGTGGACTCGAACGAACTGATTGCGCTGTGCGCGCCGCGACTGACGTTCATCAGCTATGGGGTTCCCGAAATGGGGGACGCAAGGTGGCTGGACCATCAGGGCAGCTTCATGGCGACCGTGGCCGCAGGTGCTGTCTTCCGGCTATTGGGTGCGAAGGACCTGGGAGTGAATGAGGACTATCACAACGCGAAGATGCCACCAGTGAATACGGGGCTTCTCGATGGCCAACTCGCATGGCGGCAGCATGACGAGGGGCACACCGATGCCCCGAACTGGAAGTACTTCATTCCCTGGGCGGACAAGCTCTTCAACTATCACTCGACACCGTGGGAACTTCCGGCCGATCAGCCGGTTTTTCGGACGGACCCAAACTCTCTGGTTGCTCATTCCCAGTTGCTCGCGAAGGCGAAGCAACCCAGGATCGACGTTTACTTCGAAGGTGATTCGATCACAAGAAGGTGGGGTGCCGTCGACTACCCAGATCTGCTCGCCAATTGGAAACAGAATTTCTTCGGCTGGAACGCGGCTGACTTTGGATGGGGCGGTGATCGAACGCAGAACATCCTCTGGCGTTTAGAGAACGGCGAGTTGGACGGAGTCAATCCCAAAGTCGTCATTCTGCTCGCCGGCACAAACAACCTTGGCGATCTAACGACCTCAGGTGGAGCCCACGCGAAAGCAGACGACTTTACGCGAGGCTTTCAGACGATTTTGCATGTGATTCAAAAGAAGGCGCCTGGGGCGACAATCGTAGTAATGGGGATCTTCCCGAGGAACGACAATATGGCGTTCATTCCCCTCATCGACGGGATCAACCGCGGTCTGTCGGAGTTCGCTGATGGCCAAAAGATCCGATATCTGAATATCAATGACAAACTGGCCGACGGTGATGGAAGGCTGCTCGACGGGATGATGAACTCGAAAGACAAACTCCATCCAACCGTGAAGGCGTATCAAGTCTGGGCAGATGCACTGAAACCGATCCTTACGGAGTTGTTGGGCCCCCCCGCTGCTGTGGATCACGCCCCGCCGCCTACGGGCGATCCCGCTGCGGGACACTGAAGTGATGGAATATACGGGCGCCACTGGCCTCCAAGCTGCACTTAGAATGTTGTACCGAAGGATTTTGCGGTTGGGCAGCGGAGTAATGAGGAGAGGCGTCGGAAAAACTTCACGCGAGAGTGATGCGCAGTCCCGTCCGCATTGAGACAGTCTGGGTGAAATACTTGAGCGAGATCACAGTCATTCACTTTGCGCTCACACACAATGGCGCGTTCATTCTCAATCTTCGAAGAGCGGGCATGAGTAGAGCCGGCGCGCCCCTTGGAAATAGGTCAGCGAAAGGAGATTCGGATCAGGTGCTACGCCCCATCATTTCGTTCCTTTTGTTCTTGGGGGCTCTGCTAGGGGTGACACATCTCGCGGCGCAGGAGATACCTCGCGTCGACCGCTCTCAGGGCTCAGCGCAATTGATTGTTGGTAGCCGACCGTTCATTATCTTCGGCGGTGAACTGGGCAACTCTGCGACAGGGACAGCAGCGCAGGCCGATGAAATCTTGCCGCGCGTTGCGCACTTCCACATCAACACCGTGCTGATGCCGGTTGCCTGGGAGCAGATTGAGCCCCTCGAGGGAAAGTTCGACTTTGCGATTCTGGATCATTGGATCGAGCAAGCGCGAGTTCAGCATTTGCGCCTTGTCTTGCTGTGGTTCGGCAGCTGGAAGAATGCTTTCTCAAGCTATGCGCCGAACTGGGTGAAGAAGGAACCCAAGCGCTTTGGTCGCGCGATTGCGCCGGATGGCAGTCCGTTGGAGATTCTTTCCACCTTGTCCAAGGAGAATCTTGACGCCGATGCCCGCGCTTTTCAGGCCCTGATGCGGCACATAAGAGAATTTGATATGCGGCAGCAGACCGTTCTGATGGTTCAGGTGGAGAACGAGGTTGGCATCCTGGGTAGCGGGCGAGACCATTCCGCCGAAGCAGATCGCCTCTTCAATGGGCCGGTTCCAGAAGATCTCATGCGGTATTTGCATGCGCACCGGGATTGGCTTCCGCCTGAACTGAGTCGCGTTTGGAACGGGAATGGACGTACTTGGCGCGATGTTTTTAACGAGCAAGCGCCGGAAGTCTTCATGGCCTTAAATTATGGGCGCTACATCGGGCAGGTGGCAGCGGCGGGAAAGAGCGAATATCCACTGCCCATGTACGTGAATGCGCAGCTGCCTGCGCCGTTTGAGCGCGCGGGAGAGTATCCGAGCGGCGGTCCACATCCTTACTGTTTAGAGGTCTACAGGGCTGTCGCGCCCGCGCTCGACTTCTTTACTCCCGATATTTACTGGCCGAATTTCGAATATTGGGTCCAGCGCTATAACGAGCACGGCAATCCGGTGTTTGTCCCAGAAGCACGATTGGAGGCAGGCCCCTTCAACGCGTTTTATGCCTACGGAGAGGCGCGCGCGTTTGGATTCTCGGCTTTTGCCGTCGATAGCATTTCGGATGTGGAAACAGGACCGGATCAGGGGAAGAATTCGCTAGCCCAGAGCTACTCGGTCTTGCAGCAATTGGAGGACATCCTGCCGCGAGCCCAGCGCGAAGGTAAAACCCGCGGCCTTGTGCTTCACGCCAGCAGCCCGCGCCCCACACAGACTGTTTCTCTGGGAGGGTATCTCTTCACCGCAACGTTGGCCCGATCCTGGCCGGGACGGAACCTTTTGCAAGACGATGGTGCCATGATTGCGGTCCAGACGGGCTCGGACGAGTTTCTTATCGGCGGCGCAGCTCTTAGCATCACGGTGTCGAAGGACGTCGACAGGGGAGACGGAATAGCTGGGATTGCGAGTGTCGAGGAAGGTTCACGTGTGCGCGAAGAATGGGTAACGGAGCTCCGTCTCAACGGTGACCAAAGCAATCAAGGACGAAGTGTCTCTTTGCCCGCACATGGGTTCAAGCTCCTGCGCGTGAAGCTGTACACAATCCCAAGACCGTGATGCGAAGTCTCCACTGTATTGGGTAATGAAACTGTGCCAGCCTAGCGATTCACCCCAAGATGGACTGAACAATTGAAAACTATTGACTCTGCTCTCGCAAGCCTCTGCGTCACCGAAAAACAACGTCATTTTCGGCTTGACTCAAACTTCGCAAAATGAGAAGATTTGTCATGCGGATCGTCAGCGGGAAGGCGATTAGAGAAGCGACCGCAAGGCACAGCGAATGGGGCGCATCTCTAAACACTTGGTACAAGATCGCGAAGAACGCTGATTGGAAAAACTTTGCTGAGGTTCGGAACAGTTGGAGAAATTCAGATGTTGTCGGGCGGCGCTTCGTTGTTTTCGATATAGGCCATAATAAATGCAGGCTGATTGCCACTATCAAATACAGATGGAGAATGGTTTACATCCGACGCATTCTGAGTCACGCCGAATACGACGAGAAGGAGTGGCAGAAATGATGATTACAGTGCCCGAAAAATACGCACTCGAAGTTGGCTCGCCAACGCCGATCACATCCGAGCGTCAACATGAACAGTACCTAAGCGTTTTGGACAAACTGGCAAGCAAAGATAATCCAACAACTGAAGAAGAGAAGTATGCCGAAGTCTTGATGACCCTAATCGAAGCCTACGAAGAAGAGCATCATTCCATTCCTGATGCTTCTCCGGTCGAAGTCCTGCGCACGTTGATGGATGCGAATGATCTGCGCCAGAAAGATCTTGTTCCAATCTTTGGCTCTGAAAGCATCGTATCCGAAGTCTTGCATAAGAAACGTGGCCTCAATAAAACCCACATCGAGAAATTGAGCAAACGATTTAGTGTTTCTCCAGCAGTGTTTTTCTAAATCGCTGCTTCGATTCGGCGCGCTCTTTGGCGCGGTTCTCAGTTGAAGGGCCTCGCCTTCTGTTTTTCAGCCCGTAGCTTCACGCCTCGATTTACGAATAACTGGATACCTGAGAATCTTAATCTGTAAAGGTTTGGAGCAACTTTGGAGCAGGCCAGGACGGCCCCGAACTCGTAAGCGCAACCGAAGCAATGACTTGAATTGAATTTGCGGCTGCTTAGAAGGCAGACGCTCTATCCAACTGAGCTACGGGCGCAATAGCTACGTTGATTCTAAATCATTTATCGCCAAGAAGAGTATGATTTTGGCGCGTTTACCCTCTGCCGATAGGGCAGACGCTCCATGCAACTGAGCTACGCGCCCATCCTTGGCTACTCATTTGATTCTGCTAAAGTTGCAAAACCGATTAGACAGCCGATTCGTCCGAAATCTTGGAGCAACTTGGAGCAATTGGAACGGGCGGAAGGGAGAAACAGACGGCAGAAATGATGATCCCCCCAAAAAGAGTGGTGGTCCTAACAAGGTTCGACAAGGCCAGCGACTTCGAATTTTGGCATAGATTTTGATGGCGTAATTCGACAGGGTTCAATCGGTTTTATCGGTTTCTTTGACTTTTCTGCAAGTTACGGCTTTCACAGCGGCCTTCTGTTCCATCTTCACTACGCCCTACACTCTCGGGCTCTCGGGCAATATCTATTCACAGACTGCATGATGTCCCGTAAAATCGAGCACATCAACTGAACACTACTCAGCTGCCGCGTATGTTCAGCAATCGCCCGCCTGCTATTCAGTAATTTACCTGGTGGGTCTGCCTACGATTTCCCTAACCGCGCTTCCAGGTATTCCCTCGATTGTCTTAAAGCGTTTCCAGCTATCGTCTCCACAGTTCGGCGGCCCATGATCCCGAGTAACGTCAGAGCGCCAAGATCTCCCGAAGTTTGTCCTCGACCGTATGCAGCTCCGGGGCGGGAAGCTCACCCAGCTTGCCGGCTATCATGTCCTGTTTGATCGTCCTGACGATGCCGGTGACGATTGAGGGATATAGGAGTCCGGACTCGCGCCAGCCTTTGATCTTGTAGTCGCCCACCAACAGCCGCCCAACGTTGCTTGTGATCGCCGCCAGGATCATCTCTCGTCGGCCTTGATGGTAACGGTCAATGCTGACGATCAAACCAGGCCGCTGTTTGGCGCCCTTCTCGTCGGCAAACACGAGCTTAACGAGGACAACGTCTCCGCGACTACAGCTTGTCATACGCGGCATCCTTTGGATTGTTCCAAAGGGCCGCCAGCACGGGATCAGCGCGTTCATTGAGCGCGACCAGGTCGGCGGCCGAGAGCTCGTCGACGAGATCGTGTTTCAGGCGAGCCTCAACGGCTTCCCAGACGTACTCACGAATGGACTTGTCGCGCTTGGCTGCGGCGATGTGAATTCGTCGCCGGGCCTCACGAGAAACGTCAATGCTAAGCCGCGCTCGTCGCTGGTGTATAGTCGCCATTTACGATCAATCCCAATACAACCACATTGGCACACATACGTGTGTCAACGTGAAGATGGCTTGATGGCTTGAAGATGGCTGCTCTCCGGCAAGCACGCGCATAGACGCGCACGACTTTCCACAGATCCACAGCCCACAGATTCGGGGCGCTTGAAACTAGAGTGGAACCTGGATTATGCTGCGATTTCCTGCTGAAGCAGTTGCGAATGATCTTGATGGTATGCTTCATGCAATCCTGCGATCCTTGACGCGCCGCCAACGCGGTTCGTTGTGACACAATGTTCACGCCTCAGCGCTGGGAGAGCGCCTAGCCCTACTGTCGCTTTCGATGACGGCCTCCTCCCGATGGAGAGGAACTGGTCCTATTTTGAAGAGCTCACCCTGGCCCCGCAGACTGGACCTTATCTAACTGATCTAACTGGCCCCGACTTTCGTTACTAAGGAAGCTTGAAGAGGGGACGTCCGCGAATGAGTAGAAAGAGATCGATCCCCGATAGTGTGAGAGCCGGCAGGAGCCGTATCGTACCGTACTACCGAGGCGAGGACTTCAGAATGCGCCATGCGCGTCGTCTAAGCGCAAATCTGGACAGGAGGCCAACGTTCGCCGGTGGTGTGGGCAGCGGGGACTACGCTAAGGATAACCAATGAAGGACATCATTGGCAGATCGCGGACGGAGGTTTCCTGGCCGAATGGTGGCCATCGAGCGCAAAACTCGTGATTGGCAAAAATGGCACGACGGAATTCGTTGTCATGACTACAAGCGCTGAAAGTTATCGAGAATTTCTACAGAAAGAAGCGACTCTGATTGGCATCGCGGGCATGAAATTCGCAGCAGCCTTGCAGCAGTTGATTAGGGCCCGCTTTATTTATTAAGGAAGGGTGGATCTGCCATGTCACAAGTTGATTCCAGCTCTGCGAAGAAGAGCACAGAACTAACGCTCATCGACAAGCTGTCGCGGCTGTCGTACCAGCAGACGCTCAAGCTGCTGGGAAGCGACGGGCCGAAGTTGCTGCGGGCTGGGGATAGCTGGGATTTTCGCATCGAGGAAGACGTGTACTTGAATGAGGATTTGTTCCGCCTTAAGTTCCCGCTGGCGCCTGGCGAAACTGAATCCCCGCCTGTCGTCACGATCAGCCTCATGGATCCGTCTAACGGCCGGCTGCGGTGGAACTGCACTGTGTGCGAGTCGTTGTGCGAGCATGTCGGGGCGGCTTTCTCGTTCATTCTCGACGAAAAGATGACGCTGGGCCTTGCGGCGCCCCCGCCCGAGCGCGTGCCGGTCGAGAGCCTGAGTGAACAGGAACTTATCGAACGGGCCATTGAGGAGCGGCGGGAGCGGGCGCGCACGGAGCGAATGATCGTCAAGTCAGCGGAACCGGAACAGCCGTGGACCGATTACGCCGTGAGCAACACGATCTCCGGCAAGACGTACCGCGTCGCGGTGCGCGGGCGCGAACCGGGCGACTCCTATTGCTCGTGTCCTGACTTCCGCACGAACACGCTCGGGACCTGCAAGCATATCCTGCACGTGCTTGCGAAACTAAAAAGGAGATTCACTGAAACGGAGTTGAAGCGGCCTTACCACCGGCGGACGATTGGCGTTCACGTGCAGTACCGCGATCAGGCGACCCTTCGGCTCCTTCTCCCCGAAAGACTCGATCCGGAGGCCAGCGAGGTACTTGGAAAGCTACGTGACCGGGACATCGAGGACCTGCCAGACCTGCTCAAACGGATTCAGTATCTGGAGCGGTGCGGACGCACGATCAACATCTACCCCGATGCGGAAGAATTCATCCAACGGCGGCTGCTGCAGGACCGCATTGCGCGCCGAGTCGCCGAGATCCGGCGCCAGCCGGAGTCGCACCCTCTGCGCCGCGAGTTGCTCAAGGCCGAATTATTGCCGTATCAGCTCGACGGCATCGCGTTCGCCGCCGGCGCCGGCCGCGCCGTGCTTGCCGATGAAATGGGGCTTGGCAAAACCATCCAAGCCATCGGAGTCTCGGAGCTGCTCGTGCGCGAGGCTGGGATATCGAAGGTCCTCGTCATCTGTCCCGCTTCGGTGAAATCGCAGTGGAGGAACGAAATCCGGCGCTTCTGTGACCGCGATTGCCAATTGATCGCCGGCAGCATCGCATCTCGAGGCGCCCAATACGCCAACAACTGCTTCTTTACCGTGTGCAACTACGAGCAAGTGCTGCGTGACATCCTCTCGATCGAACGGGTGAATTGGGACCTCATCATTCTCGACGAAGGCCAGCGCATCAAGAACTGGGAAGCGAAGACCAGCCGCGTGATCAAGGGGCTTCGTTCGCGGTTCGCGCTCGTGCTGTCGGGCACGCCGCTCGAAAACCGGCTCGACGAATTGTATTCGGTCGTGCAGTTCATCGACGACCGGCGGCTCGGCCCGGCGTTTCGATTTTACAACCATCACCGCGTCGTGGATGAAAAGGGCAAAGTGCTCGGTTATAAGAATCTGGCCGAGCTACGCGAAAAACTCCAGCCGGTGCTGCTCCGCCGTACGCGGCAGTCCGTAAGCCAGCAGCTACCGCCGCGCACGAACGAAATCATCCGCATCACGCCCACCCAGGAACAAATCGACCTGCACCATTCACATATGCGGCTCGTCAACAGAATCACAAGGAAGAAGTTTCTTACCGAGATGGACCTGCTTAGGCTCCAGAAGCACCTGCTCATGTGCCGCATGTCCGCTAACAGCACATTCCTCGTGGACAAGGAGACGCCCGGGTACTCGTCGAAACTCGAAGAACTTGACGATTTGTTCGATCGGCTGTTTTCAGAAGAGAATCGTAAGGTGCTTCTCTTCTCGGAATGGACCACAATGCTCGACCTGATCGAGCCCCTCCTGGAGAAGCGTGGCCTTTCCTTCGTCCGTCTTGACGGTTCGGTGCCGCAAAAACTGCGGCAGGGGCTGGTCCACGAATTTCAAAGCAATCCCGGCTGCCGCTTGTTCCTGACGACCAACGCTGGCTCGACCGGGCTCAACCTGCAGGCGGCGAACACAGTCATCAATGTCGATCTCCCTTGGAACCCTGCGGTTCTAGAACAGCGCATCGCGCGAGCTTACCGCATGGGCCAGGAACAGCCGGTTCAGGTTTTCGTCCTGATCACCGAGGACACCATCGAAGAAAAACTGCTCAGCACGCTTTCCGCGAAGCACCATTTAGCCCTTGCCGCCCTGGATGCCGAGAGCGACGTGGATCAAGTCGATCTGGCCGGCGGCATCGAAGAACTTCGCCGGCGTCTCGAAGTTCTGCTCGGCGCCCGCCCCGAAGCCCCATCCGACAAGAGTCTCCGCCGGGAGAGTGAACTCGCCGTAGCGCGGGCTGCCGCCGAACGCAGTGCCCGCCGCGAAAGACTCGCCGTCAGCGGCGGTCACCTGCTTAGCGCCGCTTTTCAATTCCTTGGTGAACTGTTGCCGGCGCCATCGGATTCCTCGGAATCGAAGGCGGCGACGATTGCTTTGGCAGCAACTTTGAAACAGAACCTCACCGATCTCGTGGAACCGGACGATCGCGGCCGTCCGCGCCTGACCTTCGCGCTGCCAGACGCGACTGCTCTCGATGGGCTGACTAACGTCCTCGCGCGCCTGCTGGTCCGGACTCAGTCCGCAAACGGGTTGTGACTCTTAGGTGCACTGAATGGACTGGTCAAAGCCGTTCAGTCACGTCGAAGATCCGACGTGTTGGCAGATCGGCCGAAACAAATTCTGACGCGCCCACTCCAGACGGGCCACACGTCAATCCCAATGACTGAGAAACTCGATTTGGTTTGTCAGCATGCTTCGAAGGATCGCGGCGCTGCCAAAGCCGGAAGCGTAGCGAACCAGGAAAGACAGCGAATTGAGCGCTCCGAAGTGATCCAGTTAGGACAAGTGTTAGCGGCCAGGCAGGTTGGAGGTCGAGAAACAGACCAAACAAGTCAGCGAAACTGCCAAATGAGCCGCGATGCGACGCGAGGGCGGCTATGTCGTCTATGTCGCTATGTCGATCTGAGCTTGACACGAGAGGGCTGGATCAGAAGCAACTACGCTGGAGCAACTTTGGAGCAACTCAAGGATGGCCCAAAACTCGTAAGCGCAACCGAAGCAACGACTTAGATTGATTTTGCGTCCACTTAGAAGGCAGACGGTCTATCCAACTGAGCTACGGGCGCTCTCGCTCTATTGATTCTAAGCCATTTACTCTCCGTGCGGACGCTGTTTTGCCTCGTTGACCCTGTGCGCAAAGGACAGACGCTCCTTCGTTACGAGCCATTAGCGTATACTCTGTAATCTTGAACAAGTAGAAGCACTTAACGCGAGAAGTTCTTCTTGTCTTTCGACCGGTCTTTTCGGTGCATTCGGTGCCCAAGGTCAGGTGGGCAGTGATGAGTCAACCCAGGGAGTTCGTTGTCGCATGACCTATGGATTGGTGATGCGGCGGAGATTAGCACCAAGCGAGTCCGCAAGCAAAAGACCGACCGCGAGGATGCCCAGTCTTGCTGAAGCTGCTGCACGAAAATAACTTTCCGCGCGTGGGGCATCCAGTCGGAAAATCGTGATCTGCGGCAACTGCTCTGGCATCGCTATCGGCTGGTGCAGATGCGCGCGGATAATGAATCAGTTGCAAGCGCTGGCGATGAACGAAGCGGAAGCACCGGGCTCGAAGTGAATGCACCGCGTTGCAAGAAAAAAGCTTCCTCGCCGGTTGTTTAATTTCCTTTCGGCTGTTCCGGCTCCGCGCTGGCAGCGGCAACGACCAGAGCGACATTGTTATCACCAAGGACGCGGTTGAAAGCCGGAAGATCGTCCTTCAAAAGCTTTTGGAATTCCGCAGTTGCGCCAGTCATGTCAGTCTCGATCAAGCGGAGAGTGTCCAACTGCGTATCAGTGGGTGGAAAATCCGCGCCGCCGGCGACGTCGCCACCGCCGGTGCCGACTTCGGCATTGAGCCAAATCAGGTTGAGATAGGCGTGGTAAGGCTCGACAAAGTATTTGTCATCGCTGTTGACGAGCGCCGGGGAGACCAGCTTATATTCGGTGGCCTGTAATTTTTTATCCAGTGCTTCCACGGTCTTGAGAAGCTCCGCCTTGCGTTTTGCCTCGGGGCTGTCCGGAGATTGCTCTGCCGCAGGTTCCGGCTCCGGGAAATCCTCGTCCTCCTCCCCCATGACCTGCCTCTCCTTCTCCTTCTCCTTCTCCTTCTCTTTTGGCGGGCGCAGCATGGTTTCGATTACTTCAAGCTGCTTTCGGAGCCACTCGATCTGGTTGACGGTTGCCGAGACGCTGGTGATATCGTCGCTAATCCGAAGCAGGGTTTTCACCGACGCGTTGATGTCCGATTCGGACCCCGGGGAGCGGGGATCGCGAAGGACGGTGACGGGCTGAACATAGGTTTGTCCCTCGACTTTGAGGCGCACTGAGTAGGCCCCAGGTGCGACGATCGGGCCAACTTCGGCAGGCTTCGCGCCCCAGTGCGTGATAGCACGCGAGTCGGAGTCGCGGAAGCGTGGCTCATTCCAGATGTGAGAGTTTTCGGGAGCCGCCGTTCGGAGTGCGACCAATCGCGGCGGCTCGTAACGCAAATCCCATTTCACGCGGTTCATGCCGGCACGGGCCTTGGCCTTAAGTTTGCGGATGACTCTTTCGTCCGCGTTCAGGATTTCAATTTCGACCGGGTCCTTGGGCGCCGTTTTCAGGGAGAACGTGAGATGGGCCTGGCCTCCACGAGTAAACCGGTAAGCTTGGCGGGGTTCAAAAAGGACTGTTGCTGCGTCGGAATGAGTCTTGGCGAGCTGCTCGAGGGGCGCGATGTCGTCCAGAATGTAGAGCCCGCGCCCGTAGGTTGAAATGACCAGGTCGTGAAATTCCTTTTGCACGACCGCCCAAGTGACCGGGGCATGCGGCAGACCGGAATCCAATGCCGTCCAATGTCCGCCGTCGTCCAGGGAGTAGTAGAGCCCATTTCCCGTGCCGGCAAACAGCAGGCCCTGGCAGTTGGGGTCCTCGGTGATGGCGCGGACGTAGGAGAGGGAATGTTTCGGGAGATTTCCCATGATCGGCTTCCAGGATTTGCCAAAGTCCGTGGTCTTATAGATGAAGGGATCGCGATTGTCCACGAGGTGAAAATCGACGCTGATGTACGCGGTGGCGGGATCGAACGTGGAAGGGGCGACGGTGGTGATCGTCCCAAGAGGAGGCAGCCCGGATATGCCTTTCGTGACGTTGGTCCAATTGGACGCGCCGTCCTTGGTGTACCAGATCTGGCCGTCATTCGTCCCTGCCCATATCAAACCCTTCTGAATTTTGGAAGGCGCAATGGCGAAGACAACTTCTCCGTAAAATTGGCCGAGGTTGTCGCCAACGATTCCTCCCGACGGAACGATGTGGCTAGGATCTTGCGTCGACAAATCCGGACTCGTAACTGTCCAGCTTTGACCGGCGTTCGTGGTTTTGAAGATAACCTGACAACCATAATAGACGGTGTTGTGATCAAAGGGATCGATTGCTAGCGGCGCCGTCCAATGGCACCGGTATTTTATGGCGTTCGGTGGGGAGTCCAGAGTGTGCAACCACGGGCTGACGGACCGCGCGTGCTTATGGCGAGCATCCCAACGGGTGACCTTGTTGCCATAGCAAGTGGCCCAAATGACATTGGGGTCAGCCAGATCTGGAACGGTGAAGCCGGACTCGCAACCGCCCATGCGGCGATCCCAACCGGTCTCCTGCGAATCGACGGGCACGCTGGGGCCACGCATGTTTCCGTCGTCCTGCATGTTGCTGTAAAAATAGTAAGGGACCTGATTGTCGACGTCGACGTGGTACATCTGGCCGATGGGAAGAGTGACGTGGTGAAAGCCGCGGCCGTGCACGGTGGTGATGTTCATTCCGGCGTCATCGGTGATTACAAAACGATCGGGATTGGCGGGATCCACCCAGATATCGTGAGTGTCTCCTCCCCAGCGGACTTCCTGGAAATTCTGACCGCCATCGAGCGATTGGTGGAACGAGCTGTTGGCAACGTAAACTTCATTATCGGTTCCCGTCGAAACCGCGATGCGAATGTAATAGCCGGCGCGTCCAATCAAAGCCCGTTGGAAATTGATTGCCTTCCAGTGTGTGCCGGCGTCCTCGGACCTCCAGACCGAGCCCTGATCCTTAGTTTGAATCAGTGCAAAGACACGCCTGGAGTTTGTGGGAGCGACGGCGACGTCAATCTTGCCGACCGATGCATGCGGCAAACCGTGCTCCTCGATGCGAGTCCATTTGGTTCCACCGTCGTGAGAAACGTAGACTCCACTGCCGGGGCCGCCGCTGAATTCGCCCCAGGTGTGCATTTCCACTTGCCACATTCCCGCGAATAACGTGCGCGAGTTGTGTGGATCCATGGAGAGCCCGGAGCAGCCCACGTTTTCTCCGGGGAAGAGCACGCGCTCCCAATGCTGGCCGCCGTCGATGGTGCGAAATACTCCGCGTTCCTGCTGCGGACCAGTAACGCGGCCGAGGGCGCAGGCAAAGGCGATGTCTGGATTCGTGGGATGAACGACGATGCGGCCGATTCGCCCGGTTTCTTGCAGCCCCATGTTGGTCCAGGTCTTGCCAGCGTCGGTGGACTTATAAATTCCGTTGCCCATTACGTCGCTGTCGCGGATGACCCAGGCTTCACCGGTTCCCGCCCAGACCACACTTGGATCGGAAGGGGAAACAGCGAGCGAGCCGATGGCGGCGGCGGGCTGCTTGTCAAAGACCGGCGTCCAACGATTGCCCCCATCGATCGATTTCCAAACGCCGCCGGATGCCGCTCCGGCGTAGTACGTGCTCGGATCTCCCGGTATGCCTGCAACTGCTGCGATGCGATTTCCCACTTTTGGACCGACAAAGCGGAACCGAAATTGGCTTTCCTCCTCGTCGTCCGGCTGCTGTGCATTTCCCGCCACCGCGCACGTTAGGACCAGAATCAAAGCGAAATAATATTTTCGGCTGCGATTTGGAGCCACGGAAAACCTCCGGCCAAGTAGGATTTCTTACACTGCTCCTGAAGTCACAAAAACGAATCCCTCGCAAGGTCGCCGCACCCCATCATGTGCCGCTCAGCCACTCCTTGCTTATAGCACGGACACTGAGATGCTTCATAGTCTTGGACTGGGAGCGAATAAATCCGCCGCCTCTGTTGGTTCTTCTTGGCGGCCAGTCGACGGTCCATCTGCCGCGGACGGATCGAGAGCAGTTGTTTCTCGATCGCTGCGCTTAACTTGAAGCGTTTGCGGATCCACGGCATCCAGGCCGGCAGCAGCGATTTCAACCGCACCGACCAAGGGTACCCGGCCGCCTCCCATACGCTTGTCAGGATGGACAGCAGTTCGTGCTCCTAACTCAGCCCCCGCCGCCGTTCTGGCCGAGCGGGTCCCTTCCCGGGTGCTGGGCCGTTCAATATGCGTATGGCGTATTTCCGGTGGTAGCCCGTGGTCAGGCAAAATTCGTTCAGCGTTTCACGTTTCGCCTTCCGATCTGCTTTGCAATACCGCCCATAGATAACTCGGAAATACTCCCGTTTCCCCTTACGCCCCAAGTAAACCCTCCCCAAATCGTCTTTGTCTCGGGTTACATCTTAAATGGCGCGACGTAGTCCCCTCTGGTTACATTTTAGATGGCGCGATACGTGACAGGCGCGATACGTGCTATTGCCAAATCCGAGCCTCCCATGTATGCTCTTATCATGTTGATTTTCCCCCGGAAGAATGCGCAGCTCTGCATCTGTTGTACGTACTGTATGCGTGTGTCTTCTGGCGCGGGGAGGCTAAGCTTCTAAGGTTTTAGTTTAGCTCAAGAGTTCTTCAACCCACCGCCAGAAACGAACTGGCAGGTGGGGTTTTTGTTTTGCATCAAACGATTTTCCAAGCTGAACGCAAAAGGAGAAACCAATGTCCGACTACAAACATCCCGAAGTTCTGGTTTCAACCGATTGGGCCGCGCAAAATCTCAATTTCCCCAATCTCCGCCTCGTCGAAGTCGACGTGGACACCACCGCCTACGACCAGGGACACATCCCCGGCGCCGTCGGCTGGAACTGGCAGACCCAGCTCCAGGACAACATCCGCCGCGACCTGATCGACAAGTCCACCCTCGAAAAGCTTCTCAGCGCCTCCGGCATTTCCAATAACACAACGATTCTTCTCTATGGCGACAACAACAATTGGTTCGCCGCCTACGCCCTTTGGCAATTGAAGCTGAACGGCCACAAGGACGTCCGCCTCATCAACGGCGGCCGCAAGAAATGGCTCGAAGAAAAGCGCCCGGTCACCAAGGATCCCGCAAACGTCACGCCTGCGTCCTATCACGTGTCCGGCACCGACGATTCCCTTCGCGCTCGCAAGGAAGAAGTCTTCGCCATCCTCGATGGGCGCAAGCCCGGTCAACTCGTTGACGTTCGCTCTGTGGATGAATTCACCGGCAAGATCATCGCCCCTCCGGGCATGACCGAAACCGCCCAGCGCGCTGGCCATATTCCCCAGGCCGCGAATATCCCCTGGGCTCAGGCTTCTAACGAAGATGGCACCTTCAAGTCCTTCGACGACTTGAAAAAACTCTACGAGTCCAAGGGCATCACCGGCAAAGACGAAGTCATCGCCTACTGCCGCATCGGCGAGCGCAGTTCGCACACCTGGTTCGTCCTCAAGTATCTACTGGGCTTCAACCAGGTCCGCAACTACGACGGCTCCTGGACCGAGTGGGGCAACCTCATCGGCGCCCCCATCGTCAACGAAACCCGTGCCGCCCAACCCGAGCTGGTGGCTTCAGCCCGCTAGCCAGCGCCGCCGTTTCTTGTAGGGGCACAGCATGCTGCGCCCCATCTCGGCTCAAAATTTTAATCAGGAGAACTTTTCGCTAAGGAAGACAGAGTTGACAGTTACAGCAAAGAAGCATTCACGCATTATTCTTTCTGACTGCAACAGAAAACTGAAAACCATTCGGAATGAAAAAGGAGAGTTCATCACCAAGAGTTTGCAAGTGCAGAACAGAAGCTTCGGCGCATTTTTTTCTGACTGATAACTGATTAATGAGAACTGATAACTTTTCAGTCCGGTGGCGCGGTCGCCGAGTGGTAAGGCAATGGTCTGCAAAACCTGCTTTTCTCGCAGGTCGTATGTGGTTTCAATAGGTTAGGAAGGGAAGAAGCGGCGTAAATAGGCGATACGAGGGCAGTTTGGGTACAACTTTGGGTATAGATTTGGGTATAAGGCGGCGATGCCGAAGTGGTCGAGGCGTCAGTCTGCAAAACTGATCTTAGTGGGTTCGAGTCCCACCGCTGCCTCCAAAAATTCAACTAAAACAAAAAGGCCGGAACGCTGTGTCCCGACCCTACACACCATTGTTATACACCGCTGAGTATCCACACTGGGTATCCGCTACTACGCCTGTGCCTTCTTTGCCCTCGCGATTCCCAACTTGATTGCCCGCCGATGCGCCGCGCTCAGCTTCTTACCCCGCAGCTTGCTCACCCTGGCATCGACTGACTTGTTGCCGTTGCCAGCCAGCG
>Ga0193729_1000718_pt1 | contig 17345 bp, 19 predicted proteins | sample U1c2metaG_FD_143036 | JGI IMG/M metagenome (GOLD analysis project Ga0193729, IMG submission 143036) | Soil microbial communities from a riparian zone of the East river system, Colorado, United States - U1c2 | ecosystem: Environmental > Terrestrial > Soil > Riparian zone | place: USA: East River...
TCCGCGATGAAAACAGAATTGGACTGCTGGTGATGGGAGTCACTCCTGGAGGAGCGGCCAGCATGGCGTCACTCATGATCGGCGACATACTGGTGGGCATCGATGGCATTCTGTTCCGTTCTGTCAGCGACCTGGAGATCGCCCTTCAGGGAACCGTTGAACGCATTCTAAATCTGCTCTTTGTTCGGGGGGATAGACGAAATATTCGCCGGGTTGCCGTCATACTCGGGATGGACCGTCGCGTCGCAGCATGATTCGCGTTTTGATCGTGGCGTCGTCTTCCATTTCACAGAGTGGATTGGAAAATTTGCTGCGCGCGAGCACATCTTTGCAGGTTGTGCGGGTCGTTTCAGACTTTGGCCAGCTTTCCGATAACGTGGAAGAATTGCAGCCGGACGTGCTCATCGCCGAAATCACGGGTCAAGATCGAACACTGCCGGAAGAAATCCTGAAGCTGTCGGAAGAAGCTCCGGTCGCGATCATCCTCTTGGTGGAGGATGCAAATACGGAAAGGGATGTAGAAGCTTTCCGTAACGGCGTCAGAGCCGTGCTGCCGCGAAACATGAGTCCAGGCGGAATCGTGGCGGCAGTGGAAGCTGTTGGCGCTGGGCTGGCTGTACTGCTGCCCGAGGGTCTCGAAACTCTTTGGCGAGAAAGCACGGCATCGCACAGGGCGATAGCTCCGCCGCTGGTTGAAGCGTTGACCCCGCGTGAAATTGAAGTGCTGGGCATGATGGTGGAGGGTTGGGGGAATAAAGAAATTTCCACGCGGCTGGGCATTTCCGAACACACCGTCAAATTCCACGTCGCATCCATAATGGGTAAGCTGAACGCGTCCAGCCGCACAGAAGCAGTCACTTCTGGAATCCGCCACGGTTTGATCATGCTGTAACTAACGAAAACGAAATCAAAGATGAATGCGCGCTTTGCGAAAGCGAAGTACCGTTAGGACAACGATCGCTAGAAGAGCCAACTCAATAAATATTTTTCCTCCATCAAGCCAATCCACGGAATTTTTCAGGTCCGGATCGGTCAGCAGACTATGGAAGAACAGCGGCAACGCGGTGATATAAATTCCGAAGTGAAACGCTTTCCACAGGCGGCGTCCGAGGCGCACGCGGAAGTGCGACGTGATCACTACAAAAGCCAGAAAGTACAGAGCAACAGCGCCAACCGTATTTTCCAATGGCTGGCTGGGTGAATACACCGGAAAGAGCAAATCGCGGATGCGGAAGGCCGGTTTTTTATTAAGTAGCAGCAACGCGGGATGCAGCAATGATGCACCGAGCGCGATGTATCCCGACCAATTGTGCAGACGAAAATAATTGAACCGTCGATGAGGCCAGGAACGAACAGGACTGTAGCGAAAGGCCATCAGTATGCCGAGGACCATGTTCAACGTCACGGCCGCGACGGCGACTAGACCGATATAAGCGGAGAGGTCGAGGACGCTGATTCCCATCGGCAACAATTCTTAGATCCCCTGGGTCGAGTCACCGCTGGGATTTGAGCAAATCATTTGAACTTCAAAGCGCGGACGAGTCAAGAAGAGGAGTTCTTCTTTGACAGCGCCATTGCCCACACCTAGTTTAAACCGACACTGACTGTTTCTTCCCCTTCAGTGCTATTGATGAAATTTGTCTGCGCGTTTGCGGTGGAGCAGCTGAGGCGTGGCGGACCGAAGTGTCCAAAGCCTTACGTGACTTTAGTACTGGCGCAAACATGACTGACTTCCTATCGACGCAAACTGAGGTCCCGGCAAGAATGTGCGAGAGGGAATATTAGAACTTACCAATCTGAGGATAGGGAAAGGCGCTGGGGGATTAAACATGACAAATAAACTTGGATTTTCACCAATTGTGGCGGTTCTCGCGCTCGCCCAAACTGTTTCAGCTCAACAAATTGCCAAACCTCTGTCGACCCTTGGCGGCGGGCTCGTCAGTGGCAGCATCCTTTGTCGGGGCACTTCGAAAGTGCCCATGACTGCGGACGCACAACAAGCGCTCCCGCTGCAAGTGGTGGCGGATTTGAATTGCGGTCAGCCGGTCTCATGGAGTTCCGGCAGCGAAGGGTACACCCTAAAGGTGCGCACTGAGGATGGCAAAAGTGGCTACGTGGTATGGATGAACGTTGCTAAAGGCGAGGTAATCGCAACAACGAAGAGTGTCCGCCAGCCGGCGGTTATAAAAGATGGGAAGGTGCGGTGGCTCGCGGGAACCGAAGGCTCGCAGCGATTCTATAGCGAGGGGTTGGAGGTGGAATCTCTGACCGTGAATGGAGTGACAGTACAGGTATCGTTGCAGGACACCGGTTGGAAGCTGCTGGCCAACATCGCGGTGGCCAACGGTGGGTTACAGGTCGTTAATGTCATTCCGTCGCAGATCACTCTTGTTAACCTTGGGCAGGTTAGAAAATCGTTGCCTTATCAGCAACCGCGAAAACTACGAACCGCGGTCAACCACCAGATACTGTGGACGGAAGCCGATGCGGCGCCGTCGGCCAGCGGATTCCTGGTGAATGCCGGCTATCGAACTTCCGATAGCGATGGATTGAACAGAACGCAAAATTACCTCGCACAACATCAAGTGGATGTTGAGAGTAAGGCGGAGTTCAACCCGCATTCAGAGATCAACACGGTGGCATTGAAAGAGGCAGCGATATTGCCAAGTGGACACATTTCGGGTTCCACATGGTTTGAGCGAGACGGTAAGCTGCAGGAGATCATTCTGCGCGTTCCGGTGGGAGAGCTGGTTTACGAATTTCCTCTTTCTTTCAACCACAATAACTAGATACGGGTTCATTCACCAGGAAGTGCCCCCACTTCGCTTGCGCAAAGTGGGGCATTTTTTTGCTGGCGGCACGTTTCTAAAATAAGCGTGCGAGTAAACGGGCGCCGGTAATTCAGGCATTCCTAGTGAATACCGTACTTTGGCAAAGTGCTGATCGATGTTTGATGGTAGAATTTCATAAGGAATAAAAAGGAGCACTTTAAATGGCAGGTCAAGGCACCAAAATAAAGAAGAAGAAAAAGTCGGTTCTGAAGCGCGCAGCGCAATCAGGACAGCGCGCTGATGTGAACCGCGCGAACCGCACTCGAGTGCGCACACTAATGAAGCGCCTCCGCACCGCGGTTACCGCCGGCGATGCCACAGCCGCCGGCAATTTGCTGCAGCCTACGCTGTCTGCGATCGACCGCGCCATCAGCAAGGGCGTGCTGCACGAGAATACGGGTAACCGCTACAAATCGCGCCTAGCCCTGGCCCACAACGGACTCAAAGCAAACGCCGCAAAATAAGTATTTGAAGATGGCCTTGGTCGCCAATCTTTAAATTGTAGAATTGCGCCTGAAAGGGTTGGCGCGTTGTCGGACTGTGGCGCCTTTGGCTTTTTCTGCAGAGTCCGTGTTACAAACCATTCTATTAGCGGGTTGTAGCTAGGGCGTTCGCGCTGGTCAACTCGGTGACCAAAAATTCCAAAACCATGCGAGCATCTTTGCTGCTCTTCAAGCGGTCGTCTGCCTTTTCGAGTGCCCGCAGCCCCGACAGTAATTGAGCCTTGGAAGTTTTGCGCGCGGCCCGCAAAGCGATATCCGCCTGCTCTGGGCGCATTCCGAGAGTGCGCGCTGCTTGCCAACCATTCATGGCGCCTCGGATTTCGCTGGCTTCGATTAATTTTCGGTACATCCAGGTCAGTGCGCCCAACATTTCCAGTGGCGCTTCCCCGTCCCGCAGCAAGCGGTCCAGAAATTCCATGGATTTCTGGCCTTGCCGTGAGGCCAGCAAGTCTGCCAGCGCCCAAACGCTAGTCGTCTTTTCCGAAGCGACCATGACGTTGACGTCGTCGCGAGTAATCTTTTTTCGATCGCCTAAATAATTTGCCAGCTTTTCTATTTCCGTTTTAAGACGCATCAAATCTGCCGAAACGCGTTCCGCCAAATCTTCGGCCGCGCCCTCTTCGAATTGCAGGCCAATCGTTTTTGCAAAGCTTTCCGCCATTAACACTGCGGCCGATTGCCGCTGCTCGGGGTTTTCGCCCAAACCAACTTCCACCACCAGGGTTTTCTGCGTAAGTATTTTGGCCAGCTTCATACGCTCGTCGAGCCTGGCCGCTTCAATCACCAGGACGGTGAACGGCGCCGGATCGCCGAGGTACAACTCCAACTGCGCGACGGTCTCTTCGCGGTTATTGTCCCCCAGTTTCTCGATGGCTTCGGCATCCTCCAGAAAAACTACCTGCTGCGGCGAGAGCATCGGCAAACTCTGCGCTTGCGATAACGCGACTTCCGTTTCCCCTCGGTCGGCGGAATAACGGGAGATCGCCCAGGTCCTGGACGCTTCCGGCACAAATTGTTCAATCAGCTGCGCGCGGCAAGCGTCGCGCAGATATGGCTCGTCGCCAAGCAAAAGTATTGCCGGAATGATTTTTCCTTTTTCAAGGCGGTTCAATAATTCCTGTGGGGAAACCCTCGCCATCAAAAACGCTCCTGATTAATAATTCTCAATCACCGCTGCTACCAGCTTGCTGGCAAAGTCTCGTGCCAGGCGATCCAATGCGGGGTCCTGCTCTTCGAAAAAACTGGGTACATTGGTGGAGATTTCATATTCGTTGCGGAACACGAAATTGTCGCTGTGGTAGAGCACCCTGTCGGTGGCGCTTTCCGTCAGAGAAAATTCGCATTTCACCGTGACCAACATCGTCGTGGCACTTCCCGACTGAGTATCAAAAAGCAACGGGACAGCTTCGAGGCTAACGACTTTACCGCGCAGCACCGCGTCTCCATCCGCGGCGTTCGATACGATCTTGTACGGCGTGCGGGCCAGGAATTCGTGGACCGTGGCGGAGGTGAGCTTTTGCTCAATGCGATAGCTGGTGGTCTTGTTTTCCAGGGCCACCACCGCAATGACGTGGACGCTTTTCGGCAGTGAATTACTGTGGCCCGCAACGTGATAGCCGCATCCGGCTTGCAGTAATGCTATGAGCGATATGAGCAGCGCTACTCGCCGCGCCAGTTTTGCAGCCATTACAAAAGCATCTCCGCTAGCTTCACGGCGTTGGCGGCCGGCAAATGCATGTTATCTGCACCTCCCCAGAACCACCAAGTCTCCGGATTAGATGCGTCTGGTTCCGGTAACGAAAGCTGTATCGAATTCAAGCCTGAGACACTGACATTACTTGGCCCGACGCCGGAATCCGGCGGAATCGAAAAACCGGCATCCACGCAAGCGTTGGAAATATTTTCCGCCAGGCTGCCGCGGTCGAACACTCCCGTGGCGGAGAAAACCGAGCCGTAAAATACTGGAGCGTGCACTATCTGGATTGCAGGCATGGCGCATTTTCCGTCAATGCAGGCTTTAGTTTCGGTGCGCACGCGCTCGCGAGTGGCGCACAGCTTATGCGAGCTGGCGGGGCCAAAGCGGTCGAGCAAGTTACAAGCGACTTGCGTGTCGAAGACAGGTTGTCCCAAGCCTTGAAAGGAAAGCAACTGCGTCGTTTGACTCTCGAGTTCCTCAATGCCAGCGGGCCCAGCCTCCGACACAGGCTCGAATCCAATCAACATCAAGCGCCGGAGACCTACACGCGAGAGCGACAAAGCCAACCCCGCAGCGGCAGTCGCGAACGCGGAAGGGACCGCGAAAACTTTTGCATCCGTGTCAAACTCGCGGCTACGCAGCCAATCAAGTTTCGGGAACCACGCTACCGCGTCTTCTCGTTCGGCGGCGGCACCCGACAAATCGATTATCTTTGCGCCGGTATGCAGGGCTGCGGGTAAGTTTCTTTTCGTGAACTCACTCGAACCGGTGAAAAAAATGCATTGGGCGCGGTTGAAGCTGCCTTCCTCAACTGGCTGAATGACTGCCGGCTCACCGCCGGCCTCGGTCAGCGTGCCCGCAACGATGGGCTCGTCGACCAGGGAAAAGTCTGCACCGGCAAAGCGGCTTTCGCCTAACACCGTGCGCAACTCCGCACCCAAAAGCGATGAGGCGCCCGCGATAACGATTCGATTGGAAGGTCGCTCAAGTGAAGGCATGTATCAGGCAGTCCGGGAAACCATCCGGTGTCGCAACAGCCGCACGACATGAAGGACCACGCCGACAGCAGCGTAGGCACAAGAAAAAAGTATCAATACATATTCAGAATAGAGCCACACCAGCGCCACGGTCATGCACAGCAAAACAATGGCGAGGGAGGGTTGCTTACGTGTCCAGGGGATGTCTTTGAAACTGTAATAGCGCACCGTGCTGGTCATCAGTGCGCCCAGGCACGCGGCCATCACGAACCAGGCCACCGCGTAGCGCCAATCTTGTAGTGGATCTTTAAATCCGTGCACGATTGAGGCGATCACCGCTGCCGCAGCTGGGGTAGGCATCCCTACGAAATACTTGGAACTTCCAGGCGCCATGCCTTGCACGTTGAATCTGGCTAGCCGCCAGGCGCAACAGATCAAGAATGCCAGGCAGCAAACCCAACCAAATTCGCTGAGCTGCCGGAGGCGAGTTCCACCGAGGTCGGCCAAGCTATGTACACCCCAGGCATAGGCCATTACCGCGGGAGCAATTCCGAAGCTGCACACATCTGCCAATGAATCGAGCTGCACGCCAAACTCGGTGTTTGTGCCAGTCATGCGCGCTACGCGGCCGTCCATGGAATCAAATAAAATTGCCAGGCCGATGGCTTTCGCGGCACGGTCGAATTCGGTGGCGCCTCCGACAAGGGAAGCGATTACCGCGTAATATCCGCACAGAAGATTGGCCACAGTGAAAAGGCTGGGCAACAAAAAAATGCCCCGTCGCAGGCGCGGGTTGTTTATGCGACGCTTGCGAAACGACGGGATTTGCTGCTGCTGAGTTTGCTGATCGAGCATTAAGACTGTTTTCCGGTCGCCACTGGATTCATATCATCCACCGCATTTCGGTCCGCCGCGGAATTATTCTTTAGGGCCGGCCAGCTGGCGAGAATGGAAGACCCGCCTTTAACGTTTTGTCCGACCTTTACCAGGATCTCCGCCTGCTTCGGCACCCATAAATCCACCCGCGATCCGAAGCGCACCAATCCGATCCGTTCGCCGCAGGCGACGACATCCCCGCCCTTTTTCCAACTGACGACCCGGCGGGCAATCAGGCCCGCGATTTGTTTGAAGACCAACTCTCCCGCGTCGGTGGAAAGTGTAAATATGTTTTGCTCGTTTTCCGCCGAAGCGCTGGCGCGCATGGCGGCCACAAAATTGCCGGGGCGGTAGTCCAATTTTGTAATGCAGCCGGCCGCAGGGGAGCGATTGACGTGCACGTTCCAGACGGCCAGAAAAATGCTGACGCGTTTGCCGGGCTTGCCTGCATAGTCTTCTTCCTGGACGACTACGACGCGTCCGTCGCCGGGAGAGACGATGGCGCCAGGGTCGGAGGGAATGACGCGATCTGGATCACGGAAGAACGAAAAAACGAAAAGTGCCAGGAATAAGAACAGGTAGCCCGCGATGCGCCAGTGCAAAAAGAAAGCCGCACCCCCGATGAGAAGTAGCGGCAGTCCGAAATAATAGCCTTCTTTAACCATGCGTGAGGTAGACCTCAAGTGTCTACGCGTTGCATGGCCATTCTACGACAGATTCCGCTGGAGTTTTAAACTGAGTGCGCCCCTATTGCGTGTGTTTAGGCGGCGTAGAGCGGAGGCGCGCAGCCAGGAGTTCCATTTCATCTTTTATGTGAAGCTTTAACTTTTTAAGTCTGATCTCTTCGAGGAGGTCTTCTGAACTGAGGTAAGTAGCTGTGGAGATTCGATTTAGTTCGGCTTGATATTTCGAGTGCTGCTCGGCCAGACGCTGATACTCGGCGTCTGTTTCGAGGAGTATGTCTCGAGGGCTGCGCGCCATGCTTGCCATGCGTTCCTCCCACAATACTGCGTTCCGGATTTTTAGATAAGACTACATAAACGAAAGATAGCACTCCGCGCGGCCACGTCAAGGGGTAACCATTGGAACTTTGGTTCTAGACTGTTAGTTTTTTCATGACTACGGCGTTCTCTGTAGGACTACTGTAGTACCCGCGACGCTCTGCTGTTTTTTCAAAGCCGTAACGCTGATAGAACGAGACGGCAGCGGAATTGGATTCGCGAACCTCGAGATAAATTGCTTTGGCATTCTGCGCCTGAGCTGACGAAATCGCGGTGGTAAGCAAGGCGCTCCCGATGCCCTTGCGACGATGCGCGGGATCAACGGCTGCATTTAGGATTTCCGCTTCGTCCCCAGTGATGCGCGCAACCACGAAGCCGCAGATTTGGCCATTGAGTTCTGCTATCACAACGATTTGTCCGGAGGAATGGGCTTGGTCGTAGATTTCTCTGGGCCACTGCGAGGATTGCGGGGACCGGCGACAAATGTCAGCAACTGCTTCGCTGTCGCCCGGTCGGTACGGTCTTACTTTGAAGGGCGCCGGGCTGTGGTTCATTTTCCGGGCACATTCGCCGGTCCCCTCTGGAAGACTTCGACATAGGACCGCCGGACATAATTGGCGTCGACAGACAGGGCGTCTTGCACGTTACCTTTCAATGCTCGCTGAAAGGCCATTTTCCCGATAAGAGGCGCCAAGACGCATGGAACACACTCGATCTTTTCGCCTCGCGCCGCGCTTCCCTGCCACGCCGGTTGGTTTGCTATGGAGTCCGGGTCGGTCGAAACCCAAGCGACTTCGACCCCTGCGGCTCGCCCGTCGACCCAGTCGATGAAAACTCCGGGTGAGGCGACCATTTCCTGATCAATCAGCGATAATCCGTTCGCGGTTCTTTTGTAGAGCGCACCGAATACCTGACCTCGTTGGGCGTCAATAAACGATGCCAGGTATGGAGTGTCACGGTTCGACTGGGCGGCCACGGCTTCAAGTCTGGACACCGCCACGATCGGTTTATTAAAGACTTCACTCCAGGCTTTGACCGTGGTCAGGCCGATTCGCACACCGGTAAATGACCCGGGGCCCGACGCCACAGCGAAGACATCGCCTTCTCCTAAGGTACTTTTCGCGGCCTCAAGCGCCAAATCAACGGCAGGCAGCAGCCAAGACGAGTATTCCTCTGCGCTGGTGTGTGTCACAACCTGGAGGACTCCCCCGTTATGAAGAACGGCAACGCTGCCCCGAACTTCACACGTATCTATCGCCAGAACAATCATATACGAGCAGTTTTACCACATCTTGAAACTAAGTTCGTTCCATTTTGGCGTGTTTGCTCGCTCGAAATGCCGGAAGCGCCTGGTGGCTTGGAGGTGTGGAAGTGGATCATCAGATTTGCGCCGCATGCAATTGAAGTGCCAAATTGGTAACTTTTTTTCTCTAACTGCCTCATTCCAGAGGATATATCTTGACTCTTGCGACACATCTGCGTACAGTTATTCCTGTACCTCGGAGGGGGCAACCGCATCCATGGAATACAAAATCGGCGACAAGGTCGTTTACCCAAACCACGGCGTTGGAATAGTCGAGCAAATCAGTTACGGCGTATTAAATGGCAGGACTGAGCGGTACTTCATGATTCGAATCGTCTCCAGCGGTTTACGCGTTATGGTTCCACAGTCAAACGCGATGACCGTGGGCCTACGATCCGTGATTCGTTCCACGGATTCGATGAAAGTGCTGGGCTTCCTCGAAAAGGGCAAACTGAATTCCCATCACGATTGGAAACATCGCTTCAAAGAAAATTCCGAGCGTATGCGCACGGGCGCATTGCTGGAAGTAGCCGTAGTACTCAAAAGCCTGGTATCACTGAGCTGCAGCAAACCTCTTTCCTTCCGCGAAAAGAAAATGTTAGAACGCGCTAAGTATCTGCTGGTAAGCGAAATGGCCACGGCGCGCAACACCTCTGCCGAAAATGCGGAAGCCACCGTCGTCAAGTCGCTGGCCAAGGCGAAATTGCAATTCCCGGTATTGACCGAAAAATTCGAGTAGATTTTTGTTTATTTCCTTCCGCGGGCGGCGTGTTTGCTGCCCGCTTTTTGTTTTTTGGCACAATTTTGCCGCGGAGCGGACAGTGACCGCTATTTTCTAAATGCGAATTTCAATTTCCGTTCTGCCGAGCGTTTCAGAAATGCCGAGCTATTTGTTTTTGATGGAACGCAGGCGCTTTTTGCTTTTTCCCCAGCCTCCGCCGCCCGGCGTTTCGATGCGAAGAACGTCGCCAGCGCCGGCGTTCAGCGCGCACTTCCCTGGCAGCGGCATGATTTTCCCTTTACGTACGAGTTCATTTTTGCCGCGCTTACCTTGCGACCCGCCGTTCAGGCCATATGGGCCGCGCTCCCGGCGATCACTCAATATTGCCACCTGCGTGGGAGCGAGCAGCTCGATTTCGCGAATGATGCCGTCGCCACCGCGGAATTCTCCAGCGCCGCCGGAATGTCGCCGGATGGAATAGCTACGCACGCGCACTGGATAGGTTTGTTCGAAGACTTCAATGGGCGTGTTCCACGAATTGGTCATATGGGTGTGAGTGGCGGAAATGCCATCGAGGCCAGGGCGCGCACCCATGCCGCCGGCGATAGTTTCGTAGTAGGCAAACGGAGCGTTGTTTCCCGGATGGCGGCCTCCGAGAGTGAAATTGTTCATGGTGCCCTGACTGGCGGCGGGGATGCGTGAAGGCACGGCCTTGGCGAGCGCGCGGAATAAGGTGTCTACCATGCGTTGCGATGTTTCGACGTTTCCTCCGGCGACTGCTGCGGGCGGCTGGGCGTTTACGACGGTGCCGGCGGGGGCGATCACCCGGATAGGACGTATGAGGCCTGACGTCGCTGGCACATCTTCGGTGAGGAGACAACGGAATACATAGTAGACGGAGGAGATGGCGATGGCTTCGACAGCGTTTACGTTTCCAGCGCACTGTGGTGCGGAGCCAGAAAAATCCACTTCAGCGCGGTCGCGATTTATTTTTATGCGGACTTTGATTTTGAGCGGGATAGCACTGACACCGTCGCCGTCGAGGAAATCTTCAGCGGTGTATACGCCAGGCCGTAGCGTGCGAAGGACGGAACGCATCATTTTTTCGGAATATTCCAGCAGGAAATTGCCGTAGGCGTACAATTCCCTTTCGCGGTATTTTTGAGAAATTTCAAGCAGGCGCCGGTGGCCGGTTCGGCATGCGGCGATCTGCGCGGCCAAATCGCCCTCACGTTCGGCGGGGGTGCGTACGTTGGCGAGAATGATGGACATCGCATCGCGATTCAATTCTCCGCGCCGAAACAGGCGCACGGGGGGGATTCGTAGACCTTCTTCAAATATTTCGCGTGCAGGGCCCATGGAGCCAGCAAGCGCTCCACCAATATCGGCATGATGGGCGCGATTGGCGACGTAAAAGGAGGGGTGTTTTTTGTTTTGCAAATGGACGGACATCACCATCGTTATGTCCGGGAGATGCGTGCCGCCCGCAAAGGGATCGTTCAGCACCGCGACGTCTCCGGGCTCTAGTGCCAATGCGGAGCGAGCGGCTGCAACGGATGCAGGCATGGAGCCTAGATGCACGGGCATGTGGTCGCCCATAGCGAGGACATCGCCGTTGGCATCGTAAACGGCGCAAGAATAATCGCGGCGTTCTTTTATATTCGGCGAAAAGGCTGAGCGTCGAAGAACGGCGCCCATTTCTTCGGCGATGGAATGAAAAATATTTTTGAATATTTCCAGCCGCGTGGGGTCGGGTTTGCGAATCGGTTTGCGCATAAGGTTTTTCGGAGGGCTCCAGTTATTTTGGCGTCAATAGAAGTTGGCCGGAGCGGTCCACACGCGCGCTCCAGTTTGGTGGGATGAGGGTGGTGGCGCTGTACTCGGCCACGATTGCCGGACCGGAGAAAACGTCGCCGGCGCGGAGGTTATCTCGCCGGTACAACGTGGTTTTTCGTGTGCGGTCGTAAAACGTAAGTTCCATGGTTTGCTCTGGTAACAAGGGCACAGTGCGGGAACGGGGAGCGAGCTTGTGCCTTGGGGGTCTGTCGGTTATGCCGGTAGCGCGACAGCGCAAGTTTACAATTTCCACTTTTTTATTTTCGTGGTGGTAGCCGTAACGCATTTCATGAGCCCGATGAAACGCAGCGATGACGTCGTGGTCCTTTGTGCCAAGGGGAATATTCAGCTCGTAGGCTTGCCCGAGGTAGCACATATCGAGACTATGCTGGAAGCGCATTTTGTCGCGAGCAAATCCTTCTGCATTTAGAACGCGCTTAGCTTGTTCTTCAAGGCATCCCACAACAGCTCGGAATCGCTGCCATTCCTTAAGCAGTTCCTCTGCAGAAAGCAGTATGGTCTGGGACAATTCCTTCACTACGTTGGCTTGCAGAATTCCCAACGCTGACAAAACACCAGGAAATACAGGAATCAGCACGCTGCGCATTTCGAGCGCCGCGGCGAGATCGCAGGCGTGCAGGCCGCCAGCTCCGCCAAAGGCAATCAACGTGTAGTCGCGGGGGTCATGGCCGCGCTCAACAGAAATCACGCGAACGGCTTTCTCCATGATGGCGTTTGCAACGGCGATGATGCCTTGAGCGAAGGCTTCGACGGTGTGAAACCGCTCGCCAGACTGTTTAACTACTCTTTGCATTTGCGAGCGAGCGCGCTGGATATCCAGTGAAAAAGTTCCGCCGAGAAGTCCCGTGTCTCCAAGATGGCCGAGCACGACGTGAGCATCAGTAACGGTAGGATTCGTTCCGCGGCCGTAACAGACTGGTCCGGGCACAGCGCCGGCGCTTTCCGGGCCGACACGCAGCGCGCCACCTTCGTCGAATCGCGCGATGGAACCGCCTCCAGCACCCACAGTATGAATTTCAAGCATGGGCACGGCCACGGGAAGTTCCGCTACGATGGCCTCGCTGGTGGTGCGCAATTCGCCGGTGAGCAATGCTACATCCGTGGAGGTGCCGCCCATGTCAAAGCTGACGCATTTGTCGAGGTGCGCCAATTTGGCGGCGTGGCTTGCGCCGATTACTCCGCCGGCGGGGCCGGAGAGGATGGTGCGCACGGGTTCCCGCGAAGCTTGTTCCGCGGAAATGATTCCGCCATTAGATTGCATAATGCGCACGCGAGGGACTTGCGAAGGTTGTGAATGACTTTTTCTAGGTTTTTCTTGAGCTTGGCTAGGAAGGAGCGAAGAAATTCGGACGGTGGTGTCCCGAAGATAGCTGCTCATCACTGGGACGAGATAGGCATTGATTACGGTGGTGGAGGTTCGTTCATATTCGCGAAATTCTGGAAGAATTTCGTGCGAAACGGAAACGGCGCAACCCGCGGATCTTAGTGTGGAGGCGATGCGTTTTTCGTGTAGCGGATTGCGAAATGAAAATAGCAAGCATAGGGCGACGGAGTCCGGTTTTAGTTTTTTGATTTGGCGTAAGAGACGACGGATTTCAGCAGCATTCAAGGGTTGGACGACGGAACCATCAGCCGCCAGTCGCTCCCTGGCACCGAAACGGCATGAGGAGGGCGCCAGTGGTTCAGCTTTCTGCAGGAACAGGTCGTATAGCTTTGCGCGCGCTTGTCTGCCGATTTCGAGAGCATCTTCAAAACCGCCGGTGGTTATGAGCGCTACGCGTCCACCGCGACGTTCAAGTAACGCGTTGGTGCCTACGGTTGTACCGCAGACAAGATCGTGAGTTTCGCTGTGTGACGAAGCGTGTGCGGAGGCCAGTTGGACAGCTTCGACGATGGCTTCCGCGGGGGCATTGGGCCGTGAGGCGACTTTTATGATTTGTAATTTGCGGTCGCGAACGAAGACGCAATCGGTGAAGGTGCCGCCGCTGTCGATAGCGATGCGCATGAGTTGGTGATTCTACATTAGAGGGAACGCTGTTCGTGACGGTGTCTCTGAAGCTGATAACAGATACTGGCCTACACCATCGTCCGTTAATCGGCCTGTAGTTATTGCACAGGCGTACACCCTGTGGTAGCGTCCCCCGCAGCAATGCAGCGACGCGAAGCGCTGCGGAAGTAGCTTCAACTTCGCCAAAGGCCCAAAATTGGCGGCAGAATTGTTGCGCGTCAACGCGCATTCCCCGGAACCTAACCTGCTGCGTTATGCGGCAGATTTTCTGACGCGTGGTCGGGTGGTGGCGGTGCCCACGGACACGGTGTATGGTCTGGCGGCAGACCCTTTTAATTTGTCCGCGGTGGAAGAAATTTATCGCGTGAAGGGCCGTCCCGAAACTCGCGCGTTGCCGATTCTTGTGAATTCGATCGATCAGGCCCTGCTGCTCGCGCGTGACGTGCCCGAGAATTTTCTGCGGCTGGCGCATGAATTCTGGCCCGGAGCACTCACATTGGTTGTAGACGCCGGGCATCGTCTGCCGTTAAAAGTCACCGCCAACACTGGGCGTGTGGCGTTGCGTTTGCCACGAAGCGCGATAATTGCGGCACTCATCGACGAGTTCGACGGGCCTATTACCGGCACTAGCGCTAACCTTTCGGGACACCCTTCATGCGTCAGCGGGGCACAAGTCGAGGAGCAACTCGGCACGCGGCTGCCGCTTATCCTCGACGTTGGTGATCTGGGGACCTCGCTGGCCTCCACCATCGTGGTGCTGCGGGGCGACGAGTGGAAAATTGTCCGCGAGGGCATCATTCCCGGAGCAGACATAGAAAAAGTCGTTTTTTGAAAACTGTTGCGGCCCAAATATTTTATTTCGGGATGCTAGTTTAAGGGACCTGACCAAACTACAGTCTCCGCAGCGATGCTGGTAATGACCCGGCCAATGAATACGCTCCCGGCCCGGTCAACAATAATGCAAAAGCCACCAGAAGTTGAGTGAGCGCGTACTCCATCCCGCCGTGGCCGATATCGAAACCATGCGGCAGGTGCACCAGAAAAATCGCGCCCAGCATCACGATGATGATGCCCACGGCGCCCACGCGAATCAAAACTCCGGTCAACATAGCCAATCCACCGGCAAGCTGCGCCAGCCCCACGAGGTAAGCTGCGACGAGAGGCATATGCGTGAAAGCTGCGAATTTCTCAGGGCCCGGCCCGCCAAAGACACCAAAGGTGATAGCAGCGCCGTGATACAAGAACGCCAGTGCGCTGGCGATGCGAATCGCCAAGAGCGCGGCACTAACTTTCGGCGAATGCGTTGTGGTGATTCCGAAGGTTCCGTCCATATCCAGCCTCCCTGCTTGGTTCTTGGATGAGCAGCGCGAGGAGGTGGCTACAACCCTCTTGAAATATAGTTGCCGTCATGGCTTCTCGTAAGTGTCGCCAACCCACGGTCCAAAACTGAGCTGGGCGAGGTTTTCAGATTGTTTTTCCGCGTATACTTTTTGCCGATGGCTCAAGTCCACGGCACCCCGAAAACACCTAGCGAACTGCCTAAAGTTCCGCACTGGCCTGCGATCATTGCGATTTTGGCGGACGCTTGTCTTTATCTGGCGCTGCCGCCAGCCCTTTCTGTTGGCCCCCCTTGGCTGTTGTTGGCCGTGGTTGTCTTTCTACTGATCCCCATAGTGATCGCACACTGGCGCGGAAATATGGGGATCACTCGCGTGCTTACGCTGGTGGCTAACGGCGTTATTACAGCGGCGATGATCGCATCGCTGGCGTTTCTGATTGAAGGTTTGCCAAAACATCGTGAGCCTTCGGAAGCACTTTTGCGCTCCGCCGTGGGGCTGTGGCTGACCAATATTTTGGTGTTCGCGCTTTGGTACTGGCGTCTCGACGGCGGGGGTCCGCACGAGCGGGCGCGTCCTAAAGGAATGCTGAACAGTGCGTTTTTGTTTCCTCAAATGCTGCAACAGGCAGAGGGCAGGAAAACCCACACGGATTGGTCACCAGAATTTGTGGACTATCTTTTCCTGGCGTTCAACACCAGCACCGCTTTCTCTCCCACTGACACTGCGGTGCTGACACGTGGCGCGAAACTGGGGATGATGGCCCAGTCGCTGATTTCGCTGACGATTATTGTTTTGATTGCTGCGCGTGCAGTGAACATTTTATAAGGGAAATAAACGGTCTCAACGGGCGGGCTAGTGCCCAGCGCCGCCCGAAATTTCGCGGACAATCGAGCCGACGAAGGACTTGGCATCGCCGAACAACATCAGCGTCTTGTCAGAATAATAAAGCGGGTTATCGATGCCAGCAAAGCCCGCACTCATGCTGCGCTTGATCACCATTACGGTGCGAGCCTTGTCCACGTCCAGGATGGGCATACCGTAAATCGGGCTGCTGGCATCAGTGCGAGCGGCGGGATTGGTCACATCGTTGGCGCCGATCACGAGCCCGACATCGGTCTGGGCAAAGTCACCGTTGGCGTCGTCCATCTCCATCAGTTTGTCGTAGGGAATATTCGCTTCGGCGAGGAGCACGTTCATGTGGCCGGGCATGCGACCGGCGACGGGGTGAATTCCGAAGCGCACGTCAACGCCGCGTTTGGTGAGCACATCGTACAGTTCGCGAACTTTATGCTGCGCTTGTGAAACCGCCATGCCGTAACCGGGCACGATGACAACTTTATTGGCGGCTCCCAGGATTGCGGCGGCTTCTTCGGCGCTGGCACTGCCCACGGCACGGGTTTCGGCGCCTGCCGCGGCACTGGCTTGTTCCTGTCCAAAAGCGCCAAACAGAACGTTCGAGAAGGAGCGGTTCATGGCCTTGGACATATTTACGGACAGGATAAAGCCGGAAGCACCGTCGAGCGCGCCGGCAATGATCAGCAGCTTGTTATCGAGCACGAAGCCCATGGCGGCGGCTGATAATCCAGCGTAAGAATTCAACAGCGTGATGACGGTGGGCATATCTGCGCCGCCGATGGGGATGATCATGAGCACGCCGAAGATCAGCGGCAGAATTACGATCAGCGGGTAGAGATAAACGCGCTCCGGATGCAAGACCAGGATTATTGCGACAATTACGGCGATGGCCAGGACCCCGAGGTTGACGAAGTTCTGACCTTTGTAGGTGATGGGGCGCTGCGGTAAGACTTCCTGCAATTTTCCCGCGGCCATCAAGCTGCCAGTGAATGTCAGCGAGCCGAGAATTACTTCCATGCCCAGGACCGCCATCATGAAGGGCGGGACGGATGGGGCGGAGTGGTGAGACGCGGCGGATCGCTTCAAAGCCAATGAAACCGGCGAGCGTGAAGACGTAGAGACTGGTGGGAAAATCGAGTTTCATGATTTATTTCCCTCCAAGCCGACGGACACCGGAGCCGCCAAAGCGGGTAAAGAATAAAGTTCGCGCAATCGTTTGTTCACAATTTCTCCGCCATCAGTCAGCAAGGTATCGCGAATGATTTCATCCTGGGCATCCAATCTGAGTTTTCCGTCTTTGACTATGTGCAGGAGGAAGGTGGTCAAGTTTTTGGCGTACATCTGACTGGCGTGATACGGGACAGTGCTGGCGAGATT
>Ga0193729_1000719_pt1 | contig 17308 bp, 13 predicted proteins | sample U1c2metaG_FD_143036 | JGI IMG/M metagenome (GOLD analysis project Ga0193729, IMG submission 143036) | Soil microbial communities from a riparian zone of the East river system, Colorado, United States - U1c2 | ecosystem: Environmental > Terrestrial > Soil > Riparian zone | place: USA: East River...
TGCATGGGAACCACTCCCGTTGTCATCGACATCACCCTTGGTATATATAGACGTACGGTGGCGCCTTTTGTTTTAAAGTACGCAGTATTTTCAATAAGGTTCCCACCTCTAATAAATTCTGCGCGAATACAGCGGATTGGTTAGGAAGATTGATACACTCTACTCACGGGCCGCGCTATTCGTCTAAAATTTTAGAAATGTTACACAAATGTGACAGCGCGGTAGGTAGTTCGGCTGTGCCATTGCTCGGAAACTCGCGTCTAAAGGCTATATAGTCCATCCGTGAGGAAGCCCCAAAACCGAGTAAGGCTATCAAGCTAATCAATGGGGCGACACCCGGAGTGTTGTAAAACAAGCACTTCGCATCGCGCCGTAACGGCGCGCCTGGTAGCGACTGGAGCTTTTTTCAGCCACGATAAAGAGAGCGGGCTATTTTTCCCTCCGGCAACGAGAGAATGCCTCAATTTGGTCAGGGTTCGACCCGACGACGGGAAAACCTAGAACGTGGAAAATGGGGTAATTTCCGCACGATAAAAATAAGGCCAGTTCACTTGATTTGCGACGCTTAAGGCAAATCCAGGTCCAAGGCGTAAATGTCGGTGAGTCCGCGCTCGACGGTTACATACAACCAGCCTTTAGCATCTAGCCCGTTGAATAGGTAGTGCGCCGGGCTTTGCAGCACATCGCCAAAGCCGTACACGCGCTGCGGCTGGCCCCCCACTACGTTTACGCGGTAGACCGATTGTTCCTTTTCAAGTTGATCCTGGAAATAAATGGATTCGCTGTTGTCGGACCAATACGGAATACCGACCATGCCGCCTTCCGCCAATAGCCGCCACTCCTTGGTTTGAAAATCGTAAAGTACCAGGTGATGTTTGCTTTCATCCAGCGCCGCGATATAACGCCCGTTCGGAGACCATCGCGGTTCCGCAAATCCGCGGGAATCCGGCAATAGAGTGAATTCACCGGTCTGCGGCTTGAACAAATAAATTGCAAACTTTGGCGGGATTTTTACGTCCCGCATACTGACCACAATTTGCGTGTCGTCCGGAGACCAGTCCGCTGAAGCTCCAGCGCGTCCTTCCGGTAACACCGCGCGCAAACCTCCTCCATCTGACGACAAAATATAGATTTGGCGTGCATGGCCCGGTTGTACGCCCGTGAATAAAATCCGCTTGCCATCGCGCGACCATCGGGGCGCGGCGGCCACCAGCGGCGCATCGGTTAATCGCAATTGTTTCTTGGAATCCATCCTGCTCAGCCACAGCGATCCGCCGGGCCGGTCTACATATAAAAGCGATTGTCCTTCTGGGGAAACTACCGCCTCATCAGCCCGAAGAGTCGGCATTAAAAAGACTGAGCCACTGGTCTTGGGATCGATCTTTTTCAGTTCGCGAAGCGATCGTAAGCTGAAGGCGAACACTCGCGAGCCTGTTTGCGCTGGGATCGAAACTTGCAGGGAATCGGGTCCGCGGGTCAGCTGCACGGGCCCTTGGTTGGTCCGCCGGAACCAGTTCCACGTTTCTCGCATTCCCCACAGATTGCACTCGTCGTTTTGGCACCCCGAAAATAAAAAATATTTTCCGTCCGCCGTCCACTGACCGGAGGATTGCGAAACTGGTGGCGTTCCGCGGCCAAGAACGCGATGTAGCTTGCTGCCGTCAGCATTCATTTCCCAAATAGTTGAGCCGTTGCTTCCTCCATTCTCGCTGTGGAAGCGAATAGTTTCTCCATCCCCGGACCACGCTGGCGCGTGTGGCTGCCCATTGGGCCGCGCAATCTCGTGAAGTTGCGTTCCATCAGGGCGCACTGTGAACAGGCTTCGCTCGTGCACGAAAACGACCTGACTGCCGTCGGGCGACCATGCCGGATCGCGGCCGGTAGCTTCGCCCAATCTCCGAGGCGCACCGCCTTGCACGGGCCACAGCCAAAGAGTCATTTCGTCATCTGGGCGGTTAAATTCTCCGATTAGAAATTCTGAATGGTCAGGCGAAATAGCAAACAGCCGGGTGTTGGCAAATGGCGCCGCGACCACTTCCGCGTTCCCCCCCTCGACCGAGGTTTGCATCAGATGCCAACGCTCACCGAAGCGCTCACGGAAAAAAATTCGGCTGCCGTCGGAAACGATGCCGCCGGTCTCGTCGATGTCTCCAGCATTGGTAATGCGTACCATTCGTTGCACGCTGGGGTGTGGAATCGGATAAATGATGAAGAAGAATAGCCACGAGCCAAAAAGGATGGCGATCGTTAATAACATTATGTCCCACCAGCGCCGGGCACTTTGTTCCTTGCGTCGTTCCTTCTGCAGTTCCGCCGCTCGCTCCGCGGAAAACTCCGGCTGCATCGAAAGGTGAATTTCCACCTCGTCTGTGCCTGTCGCTGTAACGGAGGGCTTGGCGCTCGTGACGTTCACGCGAGGGTGAATCTGATGTACTGGAGCAAGGAAACGGTAGCCTTGGCGGGGCACCGTTTCGATGAAACGTGGGTTCTCAGCATCGTCCTGCAAGCAGGAGCGCAACTTCTTGAGCGCAGCGTTCAAGCTGCCATCAAAATTAACGTGGGTGCCCTCTTGCCAAAGTGCTTGGCGTAGCTCTTCGCGGGTAACGATCTTCCCGGGTCGCTGTAACAATATTGTCAGGATACGAAACGGCTGCTCTTGAAGCTTCAGCCGCGTGCCTTGGCGGGTGATGATCCCGTGAACGAGGTCCACGTCAAAGAGGCCAAAGCGCACCCCAACGGTCGGTTGAACTTCCGGTTCCAATGTATCGCCTCTATAAAACCACCGGGACTATAGCATACAGCCGGGTCATTGAACACAGTAACCTGCTTATTCCTGGCGGTTTATTGAGTCACAACAGTTTCACGCGAAGGTCTTTTGACAGTCGCGGTTTTCTCGCGTATTTATCGGTCATCTGGGACCGCTCCCGAAATAGAGATGTCCCGGTAGTCCTTTCGAGTCGATAAGGAGGCCTCAGAGAAAATATCTCTAAGCCCATAGTCCCAAGAACCATCGAATCCCCGCGTCCAATATGAACCTTTCAGTCCAAAGTCTGGATACGAGGTGTTCATATTGGGCGCGGGCTTCGATCCTTTCTCCTCCTGTTAAGACCTTCCTCCCTCGCCATTTGCCAACTACCCAGCTCCTATTGCTTTGCGGGCGTAGTCCCCACCCCTGCCGGCGGCACCGAAATCTCCACGCTTGACGGATAAGTCTTGGAGCGGTAGACGTGCTGCGTGGCCGTTTGATAATCGCTGGCCTTAGCTTCGAAAATATTAGGTACAAATTTCTGAGGGTTGCGATCATAGAGCGGGAACCACGAGCTTTGTACTTGCACCATGATGCGGTGTCCCTTTTTAAACACATGATTGGCGGTGTGCAGGTCAATCGTATACGGGGTGACCGCTCCGGCTTGTAGTGGCTGCGGCTTCTCTATTGATTTTTGAAAGCGGCCGCGAAAAATTTCATCCGAGATCATCAGTTCATAACCCGAAAGCTTCCAATCCTGCGAATATTTTTCAGGGTATACGTCGATTAGTTTCACGACCCAGTCGCTATCCGTGCCGGTTGTCGATGCGAATAGCTTGGCGGTCACATTCCCCGCAATGGTCAGGTCCTCTCTTAGTTCTCCGGTTTGCCAGGTCAGCACATCCGGGCGCTCATCAACGAAGCGCTGATCTTGTACCAGCCAGGTGTACCAGCTTCCCGGATGATCCTCGGGATACGTGCTGTCTACCGGGCGGTGCCGGTAAGGCACGGGATGCGCGGGGTCGCTTATATAACCGTCGAAGTCGTTAGTGGAGTCGGATTGCGGAGCCTCAAACGACAAAGCACCATTTTCACGAAAATAAAGGTTCCGCGGTTTTGCTTCCTTCGGTGGCCACGCATCGAAAGAGGTCCAGATGTTAGTGCCCGTCTGGAAAAGTAACGCTTCCTTGAGTGGCAGCAATCCTTTGTCCTTTAACCAATAGGCGAACCATGGGGCTTCTACCTGCTGACGAAAATAGACTGCGGTATCACTTCCAAACGGTATGGCTCCCAGGGTATTTCCGGGCCCGTGCCCCCATCCGCCATGATTCCATGGGCCCACTACCAAATAATTGAGATGTTTGGTGTCGGATTTTTCCAGGTTTTCGTAAGTGAAGATGGGCCCATAAAAATCTTCCTGATCCCACCATCCGGCGACGTTCAAATCCGGTACCGTGGGTTCTTTCAGTCCGTATGCAACCGCGTGTTTTTTCCAGAACTCGTCGTAACTATTGTGCGCGACGAAGTCGTTCCACGTAGGGATCGCGCCGTGAAAATATTTCTCGTTCGCGTTGGATAAGGCCCCCAAACGCAAATACCAGTCGTAGACATCGAAGCGGTCAAACGCAAAACTGAAATTCTCATTGGAACTCTCGAGCAAGGCCACGTATTCGAAGCCGTAGCTCAAGCGAAATGCGCCGTTATGAAAGAAATCGTCGCCCAGGAATGTATCCCCCATGCAGGCCTGTTCGGAAACCGCTTTCAGCGCCGGATGCGGATGGATCATCCCCATGGTTACCAGAAAGCCGTCGTAAGAAATACCGTCCATGCCGACGCGGCCGTTGTTGTGCGCTACGTTTTTCACCAACCAGTCGATGCTGTCGTAGGCATCCGTGCTTTCATCCACGCCCTTGGTGTCGGCGGGCTCACGGATCGGACGGTTCATCACGAATTGCCCTTCGGAACCGAAACGACCGCGAATATCCTGAAATACAAAAATGTAGCCCTCGGGAATCATGTCCGCATAGCGGCTCAACGAACGGCTGTAACCTTTGTCGGGTGCCGAAATTCCGTACGGTGTGCGTTCAAAAATAATGGGGAACGGCCTTAACCTTTTGGGCGTGTAAATCTCGGTGTGCAGCTTGATTCCGTCGCGCGCCGGAATCATTACTTCCTTTTTGTCGAATACATCCGAGTAGTTGATGGGTTTGGGCTCCTGGGCCAATACGGCGAATGCGCCAGCCAAAATCAGCAGGCAGACCAAAAAAAATCTGGGAGGGGATAGAGATTGCATTCTCGCTCCAATTCGCGGGTTCGAACGAAAAATAAAAGCCAGAAATTTTAACACGCGCGCTGACCACGACGCTCGCGAGAATCCTTCTAAAGCAACTCAGAATCGTGCAATGCGTAGTGTCAACATTGGATCAGGCCGAAGCAAGATACACATAACGCAGGATGAACAAAAAGGTAAGCACCCACACCAGCGTATTTATTTCTTTGAACTTTCCGGCTGCGGCTTTCACCACCGCATAAGAAATAACTCCAAAGCTGAGACCGGTGGCGATGCTGAAGGTAAGGGGCGTCACCAGCATGGTGATGAAGGCAGGCAGCGCCTCGCTAAACTCCTGCCAGCGAATATGCCCGATGGATTGCGCCATTAAAACGCCCACGAGGATAAGTGCGGGAGCTGTCGCGTAGGCCGGAATTGCCGTGGCCAGCGGCGCGAAGAACATAGCTCCGAGAAATAGTCCGGCTACCGCCACATTGCTAAGGCCTGTACGAGCGCCAGCAGCTACGCCCGCGGCACTTTCGATGTAGCTTGTTACCGTAGACGTCCCGGTCAGCGAGCCAAAAATCGTTCCAATGGAGTCCGCGAGTAACACGCGCCCCACGCGAGGAATTTTGCCATCCTTGACGAAACCTCCCTGCTCGCAAACGCCGACAAGAGTCCCCACGTTATCGAACAGATCGACGAACAAAAACGCGAATAGAATCTCCAGAAAGCCGAGATGGATGGCGGCTCGAAAATCCAATTGCAAAAACGTGGAGGAAGGGTGCGGCATGGAAAAGATTGCTGCGGGCCAACTCGAAATACCGCGAAGCATGCCGAGCAGTGCAGTTCCCACGATACCGATCAAAATGGCGGCATTGATTTTTCTGGCCATCAAAATCAGGGTCAACGCCAACCCGAAACATGCGGTTTGCACTTCCTTATCGGCGAAGTTACCTAGGCCCACAAATGTCGCGGAGTTGGAAACGATGAGCTTCGCATTACGCATTCCCACAAAGGCGATGAACATCCCAATTCCAGCGGCGGTCGAATGCTTCAGGCAACCGGGGATGCCATTGACGATCTGCTCTCGAACACGCGTGACAGTAAGAATCAGAAAAAGAACACCCGAGAAAAATACCACCGCGAGTGCGGTGCGCCACGGAACATGCATGGAGAGACAAACTGAGTAGGTGAAGTACGCGTTCAGCGACATGCCGGGGGCCAGCGCAATTGGGTAGTTGGCGTACAACCCCATGACCAGCGTCGCTACCGCGGCCGACAAGCATGTTGCAAACATGACTCCGTCGGCTGGCATTCCCGCTTGCGCCAGAATTTGCGGGTTCACCACAACGATGTACGCCATGGTTATAAAAGTCGTGATGCCGCCAAGGAGTTCTTGTTTTACCGAGGTGCGGTTCTCGGTCAGATGAAAATAGCGATCAATCAATGATTCCCGGCCTCAACTGGCAGGAAGCTATTCACTGCTGAGCAGGTCCCCGCAGATATTGATATGGGTACGGAAGTTGTAAACCAAATCTCAATAGACAATTTTGTCCAGTTTCTCCGACCAGGCTCGAAAAGCGGCTAAGGCTTCTTCGCGCATCATCTGTCGCGTTGGAATTTTGTGTTGCGTATGTGGCAGCTTTAATTCGCTGTAAATAAACGCGTCATCGAAACCTATTCCAGCCGCATCCTCAGCCGTGTTCGCGAAGTAGATGCGGGAAATGCGCGCCCAATAAATGGCGCCGAGGCACATGGGACAAGGCTCGCAGGAGGTGTATAGCTCGCAATCGAGCAACTCAAAAACTCCGAGCTTTGTGCATGCCTGACGAATGGCCAGCACCTCCGCATGAGCGGTGGGGTCGTTGGTGGAGGTGACACGATTCACGTTCTCGGCAATAATTTTTCCGTCTCGTACGATGACGGCGCCGAATGGGCCCCCATTGTTAGAGTGAACGTTCTCGATGGAAAGCTGAATGGCCCGCGTCATGAATGGATTGTTCATGTTAAGTTGCCGCTGCGGCCTCCCGGATTGCGATAGATCAAAATCACGGCGCAAGTCAGAGCGACTTACAAAATTTCGCCGGCACTTCTTTGGCGCAGCAAGTATAAGCCCGGAGCGCACGCTGTTCGGTTCGAATTATGACTCGCTGGGATTTGAAAAACTGCAGATGCCCTTGAGCGAGTTACCTTAAACTGAGAGCAGGTTGCAGGGAGCCTCGCTGCGTACATGGAATTGCAGGCCTTTCTTTCCCGACGCGTTGTGACCCCAGATGGAATTCGCGCGGCTGGCGTGCTTGTGGAGGGAGCGCTAATCCGGGAGGTGGTACCGTCCGATCAAGTTCCCCGAGAAGCTAAAATTATCGATTTCGGGGATGCCGCAATTCTGCCGGGCCTTATCGATGCACACGTTCATATCAATGATCCGGGCCGCGCGGAATGGGAAGGATTCGAGACCGCGACGCGCGCGGCCGCTGCCGGCGGATTTACCTGCGTGGTGGACATGCCGCTGAATTGCGTGCCATCCACTACTGGTGTGGCGGCGCTGGAAGCCAAGCGGGCTGCGGCGAAAGGCCGGTGCTGGGTGGACTGGGCTGCCTGGGGAGGAGTGGTAGCGGATAATCAGCAGGACATCACCAAGCTTGCAGGCGCGGGCGCCCGGGGCTTCAAATGTTTTCTGGTCCATCCGGGTATCGACGAATTTACGATGGTCACAGAACAGCAGTTGCGCCAAGCCTTGCCTTACGTTGCGGAGACGGGCTTGCCTCTTCTAGTGCATGCGGAGCTGCCCGGTCATATCGATGCGGCCACAAAGAATTTGGAAAAAGCCGATTGGACTCAGTATGCAACCTATCTCCAATCGCGCCCGGAGCAGTCGGAACTCTCGGCGATAAATCTTCTGATATCGCTCTGCCGCGAATACGAATTTCGTTTGCATATCGTGCATCTCTCGGCGAGTCAAGCTCTTCCCGCTCTGCGTGCCGCCCGGCTTGAAGGACTTCCGGTTTCGGTAGAGACTGGTCCGCACTATCTGCATTTTCAGGCCGAATCAATTTCACGCGGCGCGACGCAGTTCAAGTGCGCTCCTCCGATTCGGAGCGCTGAAAATCGCGAACAGTTGTGGAGCGCGCTCAAGGATGGAACTATCGACCTGGTAGCCACCGACCATTCGCCATGTCCGCCAGAAATGAAGCGCTTTGCGGAGGGGAACTTTAAAACGGCATGGGGTGGCATTACAGGTTTGTCGGTGGCGCTTTCGGGGATGTATACCGAAGCTCGCGCGCGCGAATTCTCTCTCACAGATATTACGCGCTGGATGGCGGAAGCGCCCGCAAAACTGATTGGCTGCCAGCTTCAAAAAGGCAAGATTGCCGTAGGTTACGACGCTGATCTGGTGGTCTTTGATGAGGAGAGCGAATTTCTGGTGACACCTGAGCGACTTCATCACCGGCATCCGTTTTCGCCGTACCTGGGCGAAAAATTGAAAGGTGAGGTGAAGGCTACGTATGTTCGCGGTGGGCTTGTTTTTGCGGATAACGCATTCCACGGAGAATCAAAGGGGCGCGAACTCCCTGCATAAAGTGCCGGATCTATGATCCTGACTAGTCATCGCATCGTCGGCAAATCGGTTCCGCGACTGGAAGGACGCGACAAAGTCACTGGCGCGTCCCGTTACGTCGACGATATGGAATTGCCGGGCATGCTTTACGGTGCGACGGTTCGCAGCAGTATCGCGCGAGGCAAAATTAAATCAATCAATTTTCGTCCAGTGCTGAATTGGGATGAATTTGTTGTCGTTACCGCCAAGGATATTCCCGGGAAAAATTGCATCGCGTTGATCGGCGACGATCAGCCCTGCCTCGCGCAAGAATTGATCAATCATCCCGAGGAACCAATTCTTCTGCTAGCGCACCGAGACCGAAATCTTCTGGCTACAGCGGTTGATGCCGTTTCCATCGAATATGAACCGCTTCCGCCCGTCTTCACTATCGAGGACAGCGAGAAGCTTTCTGAAATTATCTGGGGCACGGATAACATTTTCAAAAGCTACCTCATTGAAAAAGGAAACGTGGAAGGCGCGTTTAGGAACGCCGCCTACATCGTCGAAGCGGAATACACCACCGGCGCGCAAGAGCAGCTGTACATCGAAAACAACGGGATGATCGCGGTTTTCGATCCGCAACAAGGCATCACCGTGTGGGGCTCGTTGCAATGCCCCTACTATGTTCACAAGGCGCTGATGGAATTGTGTGGCTTACCGGAGGACCGCGTGCGCGTAGTGCAAATGGAAACCGGCGGCGCGTTTGGCGGCAAGGAAGAGTACCCCTCGATGCTCGCGGCGCACGCGACGCTTCTGGCTATCAAGTCCCGCAAGCCGGTCAAAATTGTGTACGACCGGATGGAAGACATGGCCGCCACTACCAAGCGCCATCCCTCACGCACGCGCCACCGAACTGCCGTGAGTAAAGATGGGAAAATTCTTGGCGGAGAAATTGAATTCACGGTCGACGGAGGCGCATATAAAACTCTGACGCCGGTGGTGCTTTCGCGCGGCGCATTGCACGCGGGTGGACCTTACTATTGGCCCCACGTTCGCATTCGCGCCAAGGCGGTGGCCACGAATGCGCCGCCGCACGGCGCGTTTCGCGGATTTGGAGCACCGCAGTCGCTCTTCGCGATGGAGCGTCACATGGATTTTATCGCGCAGACTCTGGGGATTTCTCCCATCGAAGTTCGAAGACGAAACTTTCTTAAGCCAGGGCAAACGACCACCACGGAACAAGTTGTAAATGAACAGATTGATCTCGGGAAGCTTCTGGATCGCGCGCTGGAACTGGCCGATTACCGCGCAAAGAAAGAAAAGTTCACGCAGGGAAATCTAGGCGCGGACAAAAAGAAAGGAATCGGTATAGCTGCTTTTCTACATGGTGCGGGTTTTACCGGTTCTGGCGAGCGCTATCTAAATTCACTTGTTGGCGTCGAGACGTGCGCCGACGGCACGGCACGCGTATTGGTGTCGAGTACCGAATTTGGCCAGGGCACAAAAACGGTGCTCTGCCAGATCGCTGCGGAGGCACTGGGGGTGCGCTATGAAGATGTGGGAATCGCGCAACCCGATACTCAGAAAGTTCCGAATAGCGGACCCACCGTGGCATCGCGAACCATCATGGTGGTTGGAAAATTGGTTCACTCCGCGGCTTTAGCAATCCTGCAAACGTTAAGGTCCAACGGTCTATTGGGCGAAGTTTATTCCCCCGAAGAATTTCGTGCAGCCTGCCGCCAGCACGTCGCGCAGCATGGAGTATTCCGTTCTCTCGCGCGTTATCAACAGGCTGACGATATTTCCTGGGACGAAGAAAATTATCGCGGAGCCGCCTATGCCGCGTTTGCGTGGGCCGTCTACGTTGCGGAAGTAACCGTGGATCTCACGTCCTACAACGTAACGGTGGACGATTTTGTTTGTCTGCAGGAGGTCGGCAAAGTTCTCCATCCGGTTCTCGCAGCGGGGCAAATTATCGGAGGTGTGGCTCAGGGGATCGGGTTCGCGCTCTATGAGAAAGTTATCTGGGAGAAGGGGCGCATGAAGAATGGCCAGATGACCAACTACATCATTCCCACCTCAGCGGATATTCCGTCGATCAGAGTTTTTTTTGAGGAGTTGGGCAACGTACACGGAGCTTTCGGAGCAAAAGGAATCGGGGAGCTTCCCGTGGACGGTCCCGCACCGGCAATTGTCAACGCTATTATAAACGCGCTGGGTATTTCTTTTAATTCCATTCCGTTGCTGCCGGAAGATATTTTTGAGGCCCTGGCGGCAAATGGTTTGCATAACACGTCGCCTACATTGGCGGACAGTAAGCAATGAGCGATTCGCACAACGCCACTAAATCGGATATCACTCTAATTGTGAATGGGAAGTCCGTTACGGTTCGCGCTTTTCCCATGGAACGATTGCTGGACGTATTGCGAGTACAAGTTGGATTGACGGGCACCAAGGAGGGCTGCGGCGAAGGCGAGTGCGGTTCGTGCTCGGTATTGTTGAATGGAGTTCTGGTCAACAGTTGCTTGATACCGGTGCTGCAAGCCTCGAGCGCTCATATCACTACAATTGAGGGCCTGGCCACTGATAAACATTTACACGCTCTGCAACAGGCTTTTCTCGATTGCGGAGGCGCGCAGTGCGGCATTTGTACTCCCGGAATGATACTTGCCGCCGTTCACTTGTTGAGCAAAATCCCGGAACCCACCATCGCGGACATCCGCCAGGGATTGTCTGGCAATCTCTGCCGCTGCACAGGTTACGCACAAATTTTTGAAGCTGTAGCGGATGCCGCGCTGCGGTGTAGGCAATGAGGTCCCATCCTGCCGACTACGAACTCGTCGCTCCCAGTAATTTGTCGTCGGCGCTTTCACTACTCACTCAGGAGCCGGGCACCTGGCTGCCTATCGCAGGCGGGACCGATTTGATGGTGCAATATGCTGCGGGCCATCTTTCCGCGCGAAAGTTGGTCAGCATTTGGAATTTGCCGGAGCTTCGTCGCATCGAAGTTCTTCCCGGCGAAATTCGCGTCGGTGCCGGATGCACCTACACAGATTTGATACAAAATGCCGATGTGAATCGAGAACTCCCGCTGTTGACTAGCGCAGCGCGCTGGACTGGCGGAGTGGCGAATCAAAATCGCGGAACGCTCGGAGGCAATATCATCAATGCGTCGCCGGCCGCGGATTCACTACCCGCATTGCTGGTTTATGGAGCGGAATTAATCTTAGTTTCCGTTCGAGGGGAGCGCCGAATACCTTACGAGCACTTTCACACCGGTTACCGGAAAACGCAGTGTGCCGCGGATGAAGTCATTCAGTTCATATCTCTGCCAAGGCAGTTTTCGCATTATCGCGCGTATACGCGTAAAATTGGCGCGCGCAACGCGCAGGCCATCTCGAAAGTATGTTTGGCGGCGCTGGGTCAGGTCCCTGGAGGAGTGATCGAAGATATCCGCATGGCTGTGGGAAGCGTCGCGCCGATCCCGTTTCGTTTGACAGAAACCGAAAACGTTCTTCGCGGCCAGCGAATTGATCCGGCACTTATTTTGCTGGCAAAGAAAACAACAGCTCGCGAAATTCAGCCCATCGACGATATTCGATCCTCCGCCAGATACAGACGCGCCGTAACCGCGAATCTTGTGGCCGAGTTTCTTGATAGTTTTAACAAAGCCGGAAATAAGAAGTCGAATGTGCTGGAGCGTTGGAATTCCTTGGCACTACTACATGCGGCAATTGAAATTTTTCCGTGCTGCGGTTCAAACTCCTGGGCACGACAGATGGCTGCCCTCAGACCGATCGAGGATGAAGATAGTCTGCTGGCTGCATCCGACAAAATATGGAGAAGTCTCGCGGAAGACCATTGGATGGAAGCCTTCGCTCATCACCCGCGCATCGGCCATTCGGTCGCGCCCTCAACTGCTCCTGCACGATCGGCTCAATGGTCCGGCGAAGAGCAGCAAAAAGTTGGCGCGGCTGGGGACGACGTGATCGCTGCGCTTGCGGAAGGTAATCGAGCTTACGAAAAACGCTTCGGACGTATTTTTATCGTGTGTGCCGCTGGCAAATCTGCTCAAGCGATTCTGGATATTCTGCAGCGGCGCCTGCGCAACGACGAACAGACCGAACTCCAGGAATCCGCCGAGCAACAGCGCCAGATCACCAGTCTGCGCTTGAAGAAATGGATCTCTGAATGAGTCGAATCTCCACGCACGTCCTGGACGTTTCGCTGGGCAAACCCGCGAAAGATGTTTCCGTGCGCCTGGAGCGGCGCGAACAATCCGGAGATTGGGCCGCGCTATTTTCTTCGCGCACCGGGGCTGACGGACGGTGCGCACAATTGCTGCCGCCTAATGAAACTCTTGTCGCGGGTGTTTATCGCTTGAATTTCGACGCCGCGAGTTATTTTCAGGCGCAGGAAATAGCAACCCTCTATCCGCTTATAGAGGTTGCTTTTCAAGTGCTCGAAGGCGAATCAGAGTTTCATATTCCGCTGCTTTTAAGCCCGTATGGATACACAACGTACCGGGGGAGCTGATGGCGTGATCGCTTTGGCCGAGAATAAGTATGGCAAGTCACGTGTCCGTCTGGTTCAGGTAAAGCGGCGTGGCGACCGCCACGATTTTCGTGAATGGACCGTGGAGATTCTCTTCACTGGAGATTTTGAACCCTGCTTCGTCGACGGCGACAACCGCAACATCCTTCCCACCGACACCATGAAAAATACGGTGTATTCGCTGGCGCGTGAATCCTCGCAGACGTGCATGGAAGAATTTGGTGAAGAATTGGCGGATTTTTTCCTGGACCATAATCCACAACTTTCCGCCACGCAGGTTTCCATCTCTGAAAAAAGCTGGGAACGCGTGTTAGTTGAAGGAAAGCCTCATCCCACGACATTCGTGCAGTCGAGCACCGAACTACAGACCTCGGAAACATCGCGAATGCGTGATGGCGCTTCATCGGTTTGGTCCGGGCTCGACAACTTGGTCATTATGAAAACTGCCGGATCGGAATTTGCCGGTTTCCTGAAAGATTCGCTAACCACTTTGCCGGAATCGGCGGATCGTTTATTGGGTACCGCGCTTCGCGCGCGATGGAAATATTCCACGACGGATGTTTCCTTCCGTACTTTGCGAAAGAGTATCCGGCAAATTCTGCTTGGCGTATTTGCCGGGCACGCCAGCAAATCCGTGCAGCACACGCTGTACGCCATGGGGGAAGCTGTTCTCCAGCAAGTTCCTGAAGTAGACGAAATCGAATTGAACATGCCGAACCGTCACTGTCTGCTGGTAGACCTTTCGCACTTTGGACAGGACAACCCCAATGAGATATTCGTTCCCGTTGACGAACCGCATGGCCATATCGAGGCGCGCATTCGGCGTCAGGATTAAGGGTCAATGGAGCACTCTGGTGCCATCGCGGATCGTGCGGAAAAAGTAGTAGCTCGATGCAAACGGTTAGCGTCGATTACTGAAACGCCGGGGAGCACCTGCCGCACTTTTCTCTCTATTGCAATGCGGGAGTGCTACCGTGTAGTGGGCGACTGGATGGAGGCCGCAGGAGCCCAGGTGACCATCGATGCCGCCGGAAATTTGCGGGCGTTTTATCCCGCTGCGCAAACCAATACATCGCGACTGCTCCTGGGTTCGCATCTGGATACTGTGCCAAATGCCGGAGCATATGACGGCGTCCTCGGAGTAGTTTTGGCAATTTCGTTACTTGAAACGCTGGAGGACCGCAAGCTTCCCTTCGCCATTGAGGTGATCGGATTCTCAGAGGAAGAAGGAATTCGTTTCGGCGCGCCGTTCATCGGCAGCCGCGCCTTAGCCGGCAAGCTAGATAACGAGTTACTCAATCGCATGGATACAAAGGGCGTCAGCGTTCGAACCGCTATTGAGAATTTTGGTCTAAAGCCCGCGGACATTTCGCAGGCCGCATTGAGCAACGATAGTCTGGCGTACCTGGAATTTCACATCGAACAAGGGCCGATTCTTGAATCGTTGGGAATTCCACTGGGCGTTGTGGAAGGCATCGCTGGACAGACGCGTGGCGAGTTTACCTTTCTCGGCCGCGCCAATCATGCCGGTACGACTCCCATGAATCTTCGCCACGACGCGATGTCAGCGGCAGCAGAATGGATCCTGGAGGTGGAACGCGTGGCCAGGAGAGAAAAAGGACTGGCCGCAACGGTTGGGCGCATTGCGGCCACGCCTAACGCTGCAAATGTTGTCGCCGGTCAGGTCCGCTTAAGTCTTGACGTTCGCCACAAATCTAACGACGTGCGTAGCCGCGCGGCGGATTTTCTTGCTGTACAAGCCCAAGAAATCGCCCATCGCCGCGGCTTAACCCTGGAGCGAAAAATATTGTTGAACCAGCCGGCGGTGTCGATGGATCCATTTCTGATGGATCAAATCGAACAAGCTGCTGCAAAGACGGGTTGCAAAACGCGCCGCATGGTAAGTGGCGCTGGTCACGATGCCATGATTCTGGCGGAAAAAACTCCTACCGCTATGATTTTTCTGCGAACTCCAGGCGGCATCAGTCATCATCCGTCAGAGTCCGTGAGCGTTGAAGATGTGGCGAAGGCCATGGAATGTGGGATGCATTTGCTGACTCAATTGGCCGGTTCCGGCGAATTTCAAAAAAGGATGGTCCGTGCATAATCTTGGTCAAACGCGCAGCTGCAAGCGACACAATTTTTTTCTTTTAACGCCCGACACATTCGTGCGCACCGTATTCCCCGAAATGAATGCATGCTGCGCAATCGTTCACGTCAGCCCGGCAGCCGGAGCACAATTTGTGCAATATACCGCTGAATTTGAAACCGGGGGCGAACTTGGCGGCACGGATTCGCAGCGTTTTATTTATGTGCTGGAGGGAAATCTCCAACTTGAAGTCGCCGGACGAAAAAATGAGTTGGGAGCAAATGCTTACGCGTATATTCCAGCGGGATCACAGCATCGCGTAGTCGCTGCTCGCTCTAGCCGCGCCGCTGTCATTGAAAAACCGTACCAACCGTTGTCTGTCGTTACGCCCCCGAAGTTGCTGGTCTCCACGGAAGGACAGATTTCTTCGCATGCTTTGGGAGACGATCCCGACCTGCAGGTAAAGTGTTTGCTGCCGGATGAAATGGCCTTCGATTTCGCCGTGAACACCATGGTGTATCAACCCGGAGCGGCTCTTAGCATGGTCGAAATGCATGTCATGGAGCACGGACTGCTGATGCTGGAAGGCGAAGGAATTTACCGCCTCGATGATTCCTGGCACTCCGTGACCGCGGGTGATTTCATTTGGATGGCGCCGTGGTGTCCGCAGTGGTTCGGAGCGATTGGAAAGACGCCGGCAAAATATTTGATCTACAAAGACTGGAACCGCCATCCGCTGGCTGGCGGGCCGCATGAATCTCGAGGTTGATAAACATCGACTGATGTCGGAGATCGAGGAACTCGCCTTGATTTCCGATGCAGAAGCGCCGGCGGTGACGAGGATTGTTTTCACCCTAACAGATCTGAGAGCGCGGGCCTGGCTCATGGCGCGATGTGAAGAAGCGGGCCTGGCGATTCGTCAGGACGCGATCGGAAATATTTTCGCGCGATGGAATGGACGCGAACTTAATGCTGCCGCGGTAGGCACCGGGTCACACACTGACGCAATTCCAAATGCTGGAAAATATGACGGCGTGGTCGGCGTCCTCGGGGGTCTCGAGGCTATTCGCGCGCTGAGGCAAAGCGGATTTAGTCCACAACGCTCGATTGAGCTAATTCTTTTTACGTCTGAAGAGCCAACCCGCTTTGGCATCGGCTGCCTAGGTAGCCGTTTGCTTTCTGGAATTTTGTCGCCCGATGCAGCGAAAAAGCTGACGGACAAAGACGGCGCCTCCATCGAGCAGATTCGGCGTGCTGCGGGATTCCGGGGAGAACTCGAAACCGTCAAGCTACCTGCGGGACATTACCAGGCGTTTGTTGAATTGCACATCGAACAGGGGCCGCTGCTGGAACAGAAACATATTCCACTCGGGATTGTCAGCAAAATTGCCGCACCATCCAGTTTTCGAATTTTTATTGAAGGAGCGGGTGGCCACGCTGGCGGGGTGCTGATGCCGGATCGTCGCGATGCGCTTTGCGCGGCCTCGGAATTAATTCTAGCGATTGAACACCAGGCGAAGACCGGCGGATCCACGGACACGGTGGCCACGGTAGGCATTTGCGAAGTGTTTCCCGGCGCGGTCAACAGCATTCCCAGCCGCGTGCATCTCAGTGTGGATATTCGTGACACCGATTTGCAGCGGCGCGACTCCCTGGTCGCCAAAGTGGACGCGTCCTGTCAGGCCATCGCAGCGAAGCGCGGGCTCGCCATTCGCCAGGAATTGGTAAACGCGGACGCGCCCGCGGATTGCGCTTCAAACATTGTGGAAGCACTTTCTGAATCGTGCAGAAAACACGGAGTGACTTTTCTGACTATGGTTAGCCGCGCATATCACGACTCCTTATTTATGTCGCGTATAGCCCCGGCCGGAATGTTGTTCATTCCTTGCCGCAACGGTTACAGTCATCGGCCTGACGAATATGCCTCTCCTGAAGACATTGCGCGGGGGACGCTGGTTCTGGCCGAGACTCTCCAGACCTTGGCAGGCTAATCGCAATCGTCTGGAGTATTAGACTCCTTGCGACGCGCGAATTTTCGCGTAGCGCGCCTTTAGCACCGAATAAATAAAGTGGCACCGCTGGTCATACGGTAGGAACGCACTCTTC
>Ga0193729_1000720_pt1 | contig 17301 bp, 15 predicted proteins | sample U1c2metaG_FD_143036 | JGI IMG/M metagenome (GOLD analysis project Ga0193729, IMG submission 143036) | Soil microbial communities from a riparian zone of the East river system, Colorado, United States - U1c2 | ecosystem: Environmental > Terrestrial > Soil > Riparian zone | place: USA: East River...
AATGGGATCATAGCGACTCGATCCTGAAGCTTTCTCCCACATTGCAACTGGAAGATGGGTTCGCGCCTACATCCTGGGGACCTGAAAATGCTGCCGACCAGGACATGGGATCGCAAGGGCCAGTGCTCCTGCCTGACAATTTCGTCTTCGCGGCAGGCAAATCCGGCAAAGGATATGTCCTGCATGCCAATGCACTCGGAGGTGTCGGCGGACAGATTGATGTACAGGATGTATGTGACTCCTATGGTGGAGCAGCCACTGTCGGCTCGACGACATTTATTCCCTGCACAAGTGGTGTGCACCAGATCACTGTGGATGCAAGCGTGCATATGCACCAGGGCTGGCATGCCTCCGGGGACATTGTCGGCTCACCAGTGGTCGGCGGTCATGCGTTGTATAGCGTCTCCAATGAGATGATCTATGCGCTCAATATGGACACTGGACACGTTGTCACTTCGCTGAATGTCGGGTCGGCGAGTCGCTTTTCGACCCCAACTATTTCTGGCACCAGCATATTCATCGGCACCAATACAGGCATTACCGCCGTCAAAATCGCGTAAATGCTTCATGTGATGCCAGTCAACACAACTGCTTAATACTAGCCCTCCACCAATTTGACGGAGGGCTTTTGCATTATTCATTTGAGGAAGGGGATCATCTGTTCATCTTGTCACCAGCCTATAAAGCAGCTGTGCACTTGCCATTACAGGCATTTCTCTATACACTCGAAAATCACGCGAACAGGACTGACCATAATTGAGCTAAATAGTAAACAGCTTAAAAAGGTAGAGTTTCAATCTATAATGTAACCTTCAACGTAATTATTAATAGAGGGCTATTCAAAAGGAATGTATCGCAACCAAACAAATTGGATCCGCATTCCTCCCAACTTCCTTGCCTTGTGCTGCAGACCAAGCGTCAGGAACGAGGTAGCTGAATAGCCACCTAATGCAGAGATTTTTCGTGCTTTGAATAAGGTAGAAAGGTTGCTTTCTATGGAACTCGATATCACACAGACCACTCAAGATGTATCAGAGCTGACACCTCTCGAGAGAAGCTTTGATGCTATCGAGCTGACTGACGAAGATCTGGAAAAGGTCACAGGTGCTTTCGGAGGCTTTGGACGCTTTGAACACTTTGGACGCTTTGAACACTTTGGACATTTCAGACACTTTAGGCATTTTAGGCACTTTGGAGGCAGTACAGCTATAGCGATTAGTACTGTGGCTATCGCTATCGGTTAATGCGTTGGTGTAGTGTGTATTGTGGGTAGAGTTGGAATGAATTTCCAATAATCTAAATAAAGCTATCACGGCCCATTAGAATTAGATGCTAATTAAGGGTGGTGATAGCTTTTTTCAAGGAACAGAGAGACAGGTAACCATCACCTATTGCTACAGAGCTGGCACACACTTGTATCCAGACCTATAATGGGGGTAAAGACATATCTCTCTGTTTATCCTCACTGAGGTCAAACACATCATTTGCACTCCCAATATGATACACCAAATGCTCTATGGTTTGACGTTGGTCAAGTAAGATAAAGCCTTGCCTTGCCACGGCTTACTCTTTCATGAGTGTGTATCTGCCTCAGTAGCACTTGTCTGTGTATGCATCCGTGCTGTTTCTCTCGGCCTATCAGTAATATCAATCACCAATGAATAATTTGTTGGAAAGGCCGATTGGATTTCTTCAGGAGTTGTTAAGAGAGTCACGTGTGGAACTTGCTTGAGTAATAACTCTTCGAGCGGCGTTTGCCAGTGATCGCGGGATTGCGGAAGGTTTTGCATCTTTTTCATCGCATGCTGAATGGCAACTACTGCTGATACTGTCCAGGCTTGTGTCTCTTCAGGTATCCCTCTAGCGGGAATCTTCTCAACGGGTGTTGAATGAGTGCGTTCCCCTTTGGGATCATAGCAAACCCTCCCATCAGGATGGACGAAGAAAAATTCAACGTGCGATGCTGCAATATTGACAGCATTGAGGGTGTGAATTTCCAATTGTTTAGCAAGAGAGTTGAAACCTTGTCGTCGAAATCCCTTGGCTATATCGTAGGTTTCTTTCGGCCACACTGTCCAAGCTCCCTGAGAGTCTGCATGCGTAACCAAATCTTTATGAAGCAAAGATCGGCATCGTATACCGACATCTGTAATGAATTCTTGACTATAGATTCTTTTTGCAATTGCTGCAATGTAGATCCTTTTTTCGCTTTCTTGAAGCGTATCGAACAGGCTTGTAGCTAATAGCGTTCCTGGGTCAGAAGTAATGGTCTGCGCCTGACGAGGATGGCCAGAGAGATCCCGATCAATTGCCGTAGCAAAAAACTGCTCGTTTGGCATCCAGAAATGGCGAAGGGTTTCTTCCTGGAGTTGTTTCGCAAGTGCCGTCCATGTGGATGCTTCTTTTGGTTTGTCCCTGTAAAATAATTGTGCTGATTTCACCAGTGCATCATAGGCTAATCCTTGTACGCTAATAGAAGCAATGGGCGCAAGAAAATTAAGACTGTCCCCATTTTGATGAATATGCGAATGTAAGTTCCCATCTTTCCAGTCTTGATATGCATGACCATGCTCGTTTGTGCGAAGAAACTCAAGAAGATGCAGGTCAGATGCTGTAATCTTTGCCACAATCCATTGAAGTGCATGCAGCATACTGTCACGAATTGTGCAGGTTTGCCCACTTCTGCTTTGATAGGACAAATCTAAGAGATCGATCCCGTATGCCTGACAATAGTCAGTAATGAGACGAACATACAAAGGAGTGGCATCAATAGTGCCATAATAGAGCACTTCGGTATCAGTGCCTCCCCATTGTTGGGAAAGATCGCGTAGGATATTTTGCGATGCTTCGGATATTTTCCGCCCGTCAACATAGAGGCTTCGGTACTCGTGGTGAATTTTTCCAGGTTCTTCTTCGCTTTGTTTGTTCACCGCTATCCCTTGGAGACGGGCTAATGAGAGAATAACGCTGTGAGCTATTTGCGAGTATGCTTCAAGGAGATCTTCTGCAACCTCTAAAGCATCCCTGCCGAAAAAAGCATCTTTGAAAAGAGAACTATCACTTGCGTAAACAGTCCCTGATGGTGAATAAACACGCTGCAAGTCACAAAGCGTGCATGGTGGATGAATGTGTGCTAAAGATAACATACTTTTATTATCAGATATACTACTGTTTTTGCCAATGTGTTTTAGTAATACATATATAGTAAGGCCTATGTAAGGATAAACTACTCTTTTCTTTAATTCCGTGGGTTTCTCTTTTTCATCCTAATATTAGATCTTGCCTAGGGAAAATTACATCTTGACAAGCGTTAGAAAAAAGAGACAGAGCCAGATCACTAAAGAAGAGAGCCAGATTTTTGGTGTACCTCAAAATTGTGGCAAAAAGGTCTTGCATATGACGTTACGTCATAGCTTATACTTCCGAATGAAGGGGGGTAGCACTTGGATCGCCAGCATTATACAACCAGTCAATTTGCGCAGAAAGCTGCAGTGACGGTGTGGACCTTACGTTTTTATGACAAAGTCGGTTTACTCTCGCCCTCTGGGTATACGGAGGCAGGTCATCGGCTCTACTCGGGCGAGGATCTATGGAACTTGCAGCAGATTCTGGCTCTGAAATTTCTGGGTTTCTCACAGGCCCCTAGTGGCAGATCCTCATATTTCGGTTTTCCTGGAGCTTTCCTGCATTTGGATGAGCATAGAGTACCAAGGTTGGTTAGTGCGATCATTAGTCATGGGTAGTTACAGTCCTTTTCTTCAGCCATAGCCACAGCAGACTTGTTGATACGTGCGAGCATTTCTTCAAGAATTCGCTTGCCTCCTTTCACCAACAATCCAGGATTTCGGGCAAGGATGCCTGTCACTAATCCTGCGCTAAAGTCACAGCGCAAAGCCTGTGCCATTTGTTCTGGAGTCAGGAGCTTCATTATATCCAAGGCACGATCCCATTGTTCATCACTTAAACGGGTGGTATGTTTATTTACCATATAGGCAATATCCAGATCACGGCCAAATCGCGCACGCCATCTTTTATCAAAGCGTTCAAGAAACGCAGATGAAGTATCACGAGCTTTTACAGCTTCGGCAGCTACTGTTCCAGCCATCTGCCCGGCATAGAGGGCAAAACGTATTCCTTCACCTCCCAGCGTAGAACCATGTCCGCCAGCATCGCCTGCCAGAAGTAAGCCATCACGAGAGAAACGTTCGAGTTGCCCTTCTTCAGGGAATAATCCTGTATGATACTCAACTGGACTGGCCCCTTCCATTTTGTCAGCGACCTGGGGAAAATCGCGCATGAGATTATCTAAGCAGGACCGAGCATCTTTGTCACAATCAGGACGGAGTATACCCACTCCGATGGATACACGGCAATTTCCACGTGGAAAAGCCCAAGCATAGCCACTCGGTGCATATTGATTGCCCACTATCAAGAGCAGTTCATCTTGTGGGTAGTCAGGAGCGTACATGTCATACTCTGCCCCATAACCATAGCGATGAAATGCCTTGCCTAACTCTGTGCGCACTCCTATATGCCGTGAAAAGCCACTGGCGTCGATAGTGACAGCAGCTCTTAGGCTGATACGATGGCTAATGTGATTTTTGATGGTTATGCCTGTTACACATCCTCTTTCCAGAATTATCTCTTCTGCGGTATGGCGTACACGAATAGCAGCACCAGCAGTGATAGCACGTGTTGCAAGGTATTGATACAATTTACGTATGTCTGCAACACAAATAACTGCAGGATTGTACTCTAAGGTCACTTGCCGATGAGGAGAGATAAAGATGATCTTACTAACAGGATGATAGATATGTTCTGGTATATCCATCATCTTCATATCGCTGATCCAAATTCCACCACTTGTATGGATAGGATAGCCAATCTCATTTTGACGCTCTAAAACAAGCGCCCGTATACCTTGTTTAGCAACTGCTTCGCCAGCTGCTAAACCAGCTGGTCCAGCACCCACAATGAGTACATTATAATTGTCTGACATCAATTACCTTTTCTAAATTACAAGTATGTTCTGTGTGCAAGAGGGTTGAGATTCCTGTATCGAACTCATTGACAGCAATGAATAAATAGCGTATAGTAGATTATACCAGAGAGAGGAGCCTTAAACAAGGCTCTGATGGCTGTTGACAGATCAAGTTGCGGGCCAAGGGAGAAACCACTAGAAAGGCCCCTGATAGGGCTGGGTTCGGTCCTGTATGCCTTCTCCAATGTCAGTAAACACCGGGTCATCGTGCTGGGCTTTCAAAGAGTTCTGACAGCGTAGAACCAAAGGCCTGCAGACCTACATCGGCGGTATGCTCGAATATTTCGTAAGGCTTCGGAGACTCTGGCATCAGAGTACCACCTCGCTTTCTTAGGCAAAGTTCAAATAGGGACAACTCTGCTTGGCTTGGCAGTGTTTGTCTAATTTAGTTGTAGCCTATGGCTATAGGAAACAGATTGAGCGTCTATATTTTACTGCGGCAAGTATAGCGAAAGACAGACCTATTTACAAGCCAAAGTGTGAGATCAAAAGCCAGAGCTGTCCCTGTTTCCCCCTATTAAGAGCATGTAAACTTCTGCTACAATGGGCTCATCAATAGAAATAACGGCCTCCCTCTATAAAGAGGGAAGCCGTCGCGGTAGACAGAGGCTGGCTAGGATGGTTGGCTTACGCCAGTGAACAGGCCGATGCGGTTACCTGTCGGGTCCGAGAAGAAAGCAAACCAGCCCGTATGGGGAATTTCGGTCTTCGGCACTAGTGTCTTACCACCAAGGGACTCCGCTTTGGCAAGCGTGGCATCGATGTCATCGGTTGAAACATAAATAAGCACCTCGCCGGGCTTGTACGGAGGTTGTTCACCTACCTTGACAAATCCGCCACCAGGGCCAGGATCAGGTTGAAACATGTGATAGTCGAAAGACTGATCAACTTGGATCTTCCAATTGAAGAGGTCGGCATAGAACGTATCGGCCTTCCCAGGATCAAAGGCAGGAATTTCGACATGAACGATGGAATGATTCGACATGGGAATATTCTCCTTGTTATTGGTAGAGTTGAACTAAATGGACGGAAATGACCTCTGCATTTCCGATTACAGTATAGAATATACGTTCAATATTGTCAAGCGAGTAGTACGACGCGGTAACGACTCAGATCCTGATGGGAGAGATCAATGCGATTGATCGCGCCCGTTAGGCAATTCATTGCGTGTGTTGTAGGGGCCCGATTTATCGCGCCCGCCGTATCTCCATCGTCCTGAGTACTTATGAAAGGATGCATAATGGAACAAAGTCAACCCAAAACTGAGAAGCTGAGGGAGCAAGGTCAACCCAAAACTAAGTGGCTGGGTATGACGCCTCCAGAGCGCTTCGAGATGATTGAGGGACGTTTTCTGGTAGCCAGCGTGCCCATATACTTTGTCGTAATTGTCTTGGTAATTATTGCATCAACATTTCCGTCCGTTGTATGGGTTGCACTATCAACTCATCTGCTTATCTCTCTTCTGAGTGTATTGATCGCCTTCATATTGCTTATAAAGTGGGTTGCTGTACTGCGGAAAATGTATACGAAGGCGGTAGCTGATCGTGGCAGTGAGGAAACAACAGCGGTAGCCATCGGAGCGGCATGCATTTGTCTGTTGCTCGCTGGGCTGATCGTTTTAGTGGCGGCTCATGCTAACGAATTATCATCATCGGTGCTTGTACTTCTCGTTATTCTGCCAATACTACTGATCTGGCAATACCGACATATCATCTTTGGCGACCAGGAAAAGTAAGAGAGCAAATGATACTGTACAATGAGGGAACGTTCGAAGAGTTTGGCGGCCCCTTAAAAATCCGTGAGAAATTTCCCAGCCCACTAGTAAATTGAGCAATTATCGGTTATACTAACAGTGGTTACATCAACAACTCTATCCATTTGTGAGTTGTTCATCTGGTTTCTATCTCCTCTGACGGTACTGATCAATATTTCTCTGTTAATCTATGTTTGTGTAGTTGTGTTGTCCTAGCCCGTCAAGGAGGTTTACGCATGCCAGTAACAGAGGCTTCACGCGAAGTATCTCAATCGTCTGCTTCGTCGTCTATGCAATCTGTTTTGTTAGAATCCACTAGTCCTCGTAGCATTCTTCGACATCGTTCTCTTAGTCCCGACTTTGCAGCTAAAGAGTTCCCTCGTGTCCCACGTGCATCACGTACTCAGATACAGACTCGCACCCTGACTCAGACGCAGAAACCCAGGCCGCAGGTTTCCAAGCCTACTCCATCCGTAGTCGCCGAGCCAGTCACGAAGTCTCATCCTCAGCCTCGCCTACACTGGCTTGTCGTGCTTGGCTTGGGGATGATGATTGCCCTGGCGCTGGTATTGGCGGGACAATTGGCTACTAGTTGGCTGATGACAACGTTGGATGACCTGCATTATGGCCGACCACGTACTTTCCAAGTTGATGCCTATGTTGGTCACGAGTCAGGCAAAATCTCCAGCCACTTCATTGCACTGAATCTCCAGGGTCGCATCGAAGTTATTGAGCTACCCGGAGGTGATGCTTCCCATGCGCATATCTACCTTGGCCCGCAACTCGTAGGGCCGAACGCTGATCTCGTGCCTGCTATTATCCATTTCGTCGATACTCGCCATGACCATTACCCCGACATGTTGGTGCAAGCCGGAAGCATACAGGTCATCTTTCGCAATGCCAACGGTACCTTCGTACCAACCTAGCAGGACAGGATAGCTACATCCTGCCCTGCATCTTTGCCGATCGCTCTCCCTTTTTATCCTCAACCTGTCCCTTTTTTGCCCTAGAAAAACTTCTTCCAAGGGGTATTGTTAAGGTATAATACTAGTTGTGGGAAAACTTTGAGTTAGACGTTCATATAGGGGCTACACCACCCTGAATGAAAAGGGGAGCCCCGCTTTCAGAAGAGGAAATACCCTCTGATACATTCCCGCAGTCAGGGACCCTATAGCTAAAGCCAGGGGCTTGCAGGAACCCGTAAGGGGGATTGCGGCTTCACCTGTCCAGACTCAGATCTAAGGCTTGTCTCTAGAACTACGTTAGGAGCGAAATTAGGTACGTTGGGATGCGAAGCCAGTCCCAACCTCTACGGTGAAGGGTTAAACAGGATTACGAGGGTTAGTGCCAGTGCTCTTCACGTCAAACCGTTCCATAACATTGTCGAGGCTACCATTACCCGGGCAACCGGAGGCTCTCAAAGGAGCAACTACTTGAGTAACGTTTTTGTAGTAGATACCAATAAACAGCCATTAAACACGATCCATCCTGGAGAGGCACGTTTGCTTCTTAACAAGGGAAAAGCTGCTGTCCTGAAGATGCATCCTTTTACCATAATATTAAAGGTTGTGATAGACGACCCCATTGTTGCAGAACTCAGAATTAAAATCGATCCAGGCTCAAAGACCACAGGCATAGCCATTGTGAACGATCAGTTTGGAGAAGTCGTTTTTGCTGCTGAGTTGACCCACAGAGGACAACAAATCAAGAGCGATCTAGACGATCGGCGCGGGGTGCGTAGAGACAGACGAGCGAGACACATGCGCTACAGAAAGCCTAGGTGGCAGAACAGGAGACGGCCAAAGGGCTGGTTACCACCATCATTGCAGAGTCGAATAGCCAATGTCATCACCTGGATGAGTCGGCTTATGCGAATCTGCCATATCACCGCTATCAGTCTAGAGCGTGTCAAGTTCGATATGCAGGCTAAGGCAAGCAGATCTTTCACGATTGCCACGAAGTCAGGAACAGTTACCGATATTGGTAAAAATCATTGCCGGAAGCTTCAAAGAGCGGACGGCTACGGGTATTCCCAAAGGAGCGCATGTTGAAGGATTTTCCGGCCTGCGGGCCGCTTTCTTTCCTCCCCATGGCTAAAGCGAGGGGTACCCAGAAAGGACGACGAGATGGACATCCTTTATATTATTGGCTTTTTTGCCTTGATTATACTGATAGCCTTAATGTGCATCGACGCAATGGAGAAACGCTAACAAAGCACAGGGATGCTTCAGTTTGGTGTTTGGATCAGGCGCAAAAACTCCATACGTGTCTCGTATTCCTCGCGGAAAACGCCTCGCATAACCGAGGTAGTCATAATACCGGGAGTACGAACGCCACGCGAGGACATGCACAGATGCTCGCCTTTGAGGACGACTGCAACGTTCTCAGTGCTGGTGATGTGACTGATTTCATCGGCAATCTGTTCTCCCAATCGCTCCTGGACTTGGAGCTGATGGGCAAATTTCTGGGCGATCCGCGCAAATTTCGAAAGGCCGAGTATCCTGTCTGTTGGGAGATATCCAACGGCAACATCACACCACATAGGTAAGAGATGATGCTCACAGAGCGAGAAGACGCGCAGGCCAGAGACACAGACCATCTGATCTGTCGAGACAGTTGAGAAAACGGTATCAGTCGTTCCGGGATCGTACTCGATAAATTCTCGCCACCAGTCCGCCCAGCGGCTTGGAGTATCTAGTAGTCCTTCACGGTCAGGATCTTCGCCGATAGCGACTAGCAGTTCCCGTCCCAACTCTAGCAACTTAGGATAATCAACTTTCTTTTCGGGTTGTTGGACTATGGGCTTGCTGTGCCCATTGAGACGCGATTTTTCCTGATCTATGTGCATCGTCATGATTCCTTTTGTTCCTCACTTCACCGCCTTTTTAAGAGAGTTGACCCTGAAGATTATAACGATTTCAGGATACACACACCTATATGAGAGAACATTAATCTGCGGTTCCCCTATTCCGATCGAGATCCGCATCGAACTTTTTTACTATATTGAGAACAAACAAAGATTCTGCAGAACGCTTAGCGTCACACTCCCCGCTTATTCCCCCACAATAAGACGTGGAGTTGAGGCAAGACCGTTACGTTATACCACTTTTCGGCTACCACACGCTCGATGAGCCAGTCCATCCTACGCATAATACCAGCAATGTCAACCTCCTGTGCTAGGTGAGGGGGAGTATGATTTCCCGGTTGTAGGTACAGAGGGATGTCTGGATAGCGCTCAGCAACATATCTGGCGTAAGTAAAATCTTCTTCGTCGAGAACAACAACTTTGAGACATACATGCACCTTGTGATCATCTTCTTGACCAGTCGCATAGGCCACACAGCGATCGAGACGGTCCCAACGTGTAACTTGTTTACTGCTGGGCGGCTTGGGTGAGAGCGTGAGATAGTCCAGACGGGCAAACCATGGCTGAGCGACACTGCCCTGTGTTTCGATCGCGAAAGTGTAGCCATGCGCATGGCCCAGATCAATTAGATCGCCCAGCGGTTGGATGGCAGGATTGCCACCGGAAAGTGTTACCAGGATGGGTTTGTTGCCTGAGAGTCGCTGTACTTCGGCAAATACTTCTTCGGTGGTCATGGGATGCCAATCGGATTTGTACTCTGGCAGCACGGCATAGAGGGTATCACACCAACCACATCTATAATCGCATCCACCTGTTCTCACAAATATAGTTGATTTACCAATAAGAGCACCTTCTCCTTGTATTGTTGGACCAAATACCTCCGATATCATAATAGTGCGTGTTGTTCCTGCTGGTTCCCTGATTGGATGTGAACTTACCACTATTCCCATGATTTATAGACCTTCCCGTTCAGCATGTGTAATCTCTATGAAGCCTTTTTGAGTCTCCCATAACCTGATGCGATAGAGCAAGTGATCAGGTACCCCGCCAGCGACCAAGGCATCCCAGATCCAGTGGACAAGATTTTCGGCGGTGGTGCGAATACCAGTAAGAGCATTCAAGTCATTATGATCCATACCCCCACTTATGATGGGCTGGGCAGCATTACCTCTTGGTGTGGAGTCTGGGAGATGCTCTAGGATCGTGGTATTAACAATCTGCTTGAGGTCATCAAAGTCCATTACCATGCCATCATCCGACTGGCCAGGGGCATCGATAATAGGCCCACGCAAGGAAACCTGTAAGCGATAGGAGTGACCATGAGGACGCCTGCATTTACCCTTATGTCCCGGAAGATGGTGGGAAGCTTCAAATGTAAATTCTCGCGTGATGATCGCATATCGCGCCATAATCCCTCCCACACTATGGTTTCGATGAGCATCTATATAGGGGTAATACCATCATACCACATTTCTTATGGCTCCGCTAGCTTTTTTCCTTCATGAAACGGAGTTTCATTAGCGTAGATGGTGGGATCAGGCACTCCAGCACGCAGAAAGCTTTCACGCCTTTCCCAGCAGGTACCACAAAGCCCACAATGCTTATCACCATAGCCTTCGTTACCACCTTCGTAGCAACTCCAGGTTAACTCGAAGGGCACGTTAAGGCTCGCTCCCAGGCGAGTAATCTGGGCTTTACTAAAGTACATGAAAGGGGCTTCAACTTTGATTTCCTGCCCGATCATTGCCGTAGCGAGCATGTTATTGAAGGCGTCAACAAACACGGCACGACAGTCGGGATACTGACTATAGTCGCCATGGTGGGCGGCAAAGGCAACGACGCTGGCGTGTTCGTTCCAGGCAACAGTGGCAGCCTGTAACAACATATTCGGGTTGCGATAGGGCACAACGGTAGCTTTCATACTATCATCGGTGTAGTGACCATGCGGCATTTTGAGATTCTTGTTGATGAGTGCAGAGTCCGAATCGGCCAACAGACGTGCAATGGGAAGTTCAATGATATCGAATGCGATGCTGATGGCATTGGGACCTTGACCGTAACGCTCACGTAGATTGACAACGTAGCGGTCAGCATAGCTCAGTTCCTTGACATGCTTCTGTCCATAGTTGAACGAGATCAAGTGCAGGTTCCAGCCTGCCGAGGCATAGTAGTGGGCTAGCACGCAACTATCCATGCCGCCACTAACCATTAAAACAGCCCGTCTGTCTAGTGTAGTAGGCATATATTCCTTCTTCATAACGATGTGTCTCTGTCCTGCAGGTGACGCATCTGGCAGATAGAAACACAAATTTCAGATACGATTAGCTACCAGATGGCAAGTACCGACGAAACTCAGGGCGAGGTCCGCTATAATCGGACTGGACATGCTCAGTAAAGATGATTGTTTTGATGTTGCCACGAACCGTGAAGTCACCCACCACCCGTATCCAACGCGGAGCAAGAAGCGCCACTAGATCGTCGAGAATAGTGTTGGTCGCCGACTCATGGCTGATCTGACGGTCGCGATAATCATTAATATACAGCTTTAGGCTCTTGAGTTCAACAATGTACTTGTCAGCCACATAATCGATGACGATAGTAGCAAAATCGGGAAAGCCGGAACGCGGGCAGAGACAAGTAAATTCGGGAAGTTCAAAATGCGTGATGTAATTTCTATCCTGATGCGGATTAGGCCAGGATTCCAGACGATTGGCTTTGATTTCGTCTAACCCATATTGGCCAGCAATGCGCTGCGGGTCTTGATCTTGCATAATGGGTCTCCTTGACGTGCCTCCTCGAGATGAATACTATTTGTTAACCATAATAGCATAGGTGATCCCCTCTTGCGAGGTCGAATTTACAAGGATAGGGGATTATAGGGGAGAGATATTCAGAGACATCATCCATTCCTAAATTTACTGCTCGGTCACCATTATCAACCTATACACGTGCTAAGAAAAGAGGGCAAAAAGCATCTCATGGATAAGCTTTCCAGACCTCGCTCTCGGTTGCTCGATTCTGTGCAATAGTGATAAGAAGGGGACAAAGATGTCAAATTTCGTAGACCAGCAGTATCTTTTGAATGAAGAGTACAAGGATGCCTCCCATCTAAACGCACGCATCCAATTCTTCCAGCGTTTTAGTACAAATGGGGTAGACCCGTATCGCTGGATCTTTGATCACTTCGATCTGAGACCGTGCAGTCGTATTCTTGAATTAGGATGTGGACCAGGCTTCCTATGGCAGAAAAATCTGGATCGCATTCCATCGGACTGGACTATCACACTATCCGACTTTTCGCCAGGGATGCTTCAAGAGGCTCAACACAACTTGCGCGATAAGAGTCCAAACTTCTCCTTCCAGGTCATCGACGCGCAAACTATTCCCCTTGAAACTTCCCGCTTCGATGCAGTGATTGCCAACAATATACTCTACCATGTGCCAGACCGACAACGGGCGCTCTCAGAAATTCACCGTGTTTTGAAGCCAGATGGCTACTTCTATGCATCAACAATTGGAGAAGAGTCTTTCTCCGAACTGAACAGACTGATGGGACAGAACGGTCTGACCCCTTGGGCAAAAAGACTAGGATTTAGCCTCGAGAATGGGGGTGAGCAGCTATCCTTCTGGTTTATACATCTAGACCTTCACCGTCTGGAGAATACGCTTATGATCACAGAGACCGAACCACTCTTGCAAACGATGCGCCCAAGCATGGGCGACACAACAATTGATGAGGAAACATTTCGACACCTGCGCGAAGGGATAGATCAGGAAGTGACTCAGCATGGCGGATTTCGCAGCACAATGCATCTTGGTCTTTTTGTGGCACATGGTCGGAAGTGAGAGGAAATCCCTACCCTCCTCCCGCCTGCACAAGGATTTTAATGTGGTCAACTGAGGTGGGCAGGTGGTCGGTGTTGAAGGGCAGGTGGATATCAACAGAGGCCACCCCTGGCTGCCGATGCAGATAGGCTTTGGCCTCAGTACTGCTTACGCCCTTAATAGATTGCTGCCACTGGTTGGTCTGAGCAGAGGTAAGCGCATAAGCCCACACATCACGTACGGTGATGCTCAGATAAATGAGACCCTCACTGCCGCCGTTCTGTACGGGAACTCCGACGATTGAGCCTGGACCCTGTTGCTTGTAGGCTTTACCCAACTCTTTGGCAACACGCTGGCTCAGGAGCTGAGTGGCAAGCAGTTCGCAGGTAGCACGATTGTAGACAGTGACACTACCCTGGACCTTGACGGTGATCTGGACTTGGTCTGCCTGCCCATTCACAGGAATGCTTGGATCGGTCTCCACTTTATAGGATGGTATGTTGACCATGACTTCGTTGGCAGCGAGTTGTTTCTGGAAGTGCTGGACAATTTGTTGTTCAAGTGCTGGTTGGAGCGAGGCATTCACAACGTTCAGGTCATCCTGAGCAACGTAATGGCTCGTCTGAGGATCAGTTCCGCCAGTGAAGGGACCGGGATTGCTGACACTGAGGGAGTTGGAATTGCAGCAAAGCCCGCTGATGGCACCCGCTTGGATGTTGCCTGCCGCTCCGCTACTGGTGGCAATGGCTGGTACGCTGATCTGACCATCCTGACCATCCTTCCCTCCCTGACGTCCTGGCACCTGAGTGTCCTGTATAAGGTGCAAATGTATACCTGTAGCAGTAGTGAAATTTTCATTAGTAGTAACCGTAATAGTTTTTTTACTGCCATTAGTAAATTCCAGTGTTCCCTGCGCTCGTGTACCCTGAACTATTGTGACGCCACTAGTGGATACAGTCTTGCTGTTAGTAAGGCTGTCTTGTAGGATGCGGGCGGGAATGGTACGTGTAGTCAGATCTGGCGTGGTTTGCTGCGTAGAAGCGGTCAGGAGGTAGCTATTCTTCTCCGTTTTTGTCTGTGGAGTGACATAAACAGTAGCTGTTCCGAAGGCTTCTGACGATGGAATGATATTAATGCCCAGCTCGCGTGATACTATCAAGGCTATCAGCAGCAGCACAAGGACCAGCACGAAGAGAACAGTGGGAACGGTCAGCCGACGTTGTCGTCGCGGCAATCGTGGCTCTTGCGTAATATGTACTTTGTTTCTGACACTATCAGTTGTACGCAGCCTTTCTTGACGCTTGCGGGTCTCGCGAACAGTCACCAGCGTGTCCTTACTACGCAGACGATGCCCAATTATGATCGGCTCAGGCAACTTAAGATCCGATAATAAGTTGGAGTACACACGCCGTGGCGTATGCAATCGTACGGATTGGGACAGAGCAGAGGCCTTGGATTGATGTGGCATGAGCCGCGATTCGCTGTCAGCTTCTACCTCATCTGGACCATGGAGAGCTGCTAGGAAGCCAGCACGTAGTTCAGCAACGCGACCATAGCGATCTTCGGGATGCTTCGCCATAGCATTACTTACTACGGCATCCAGTTCGCTAGGAATAGAGGCATCAACGGCACTGGGCTGAGGGATCGGCTCTTGCAGATGCATCTGGATAACACACACATCGTCAGAATCATTATAGGGCAGAGTTCCAGTTAACATTTGATAGAGCAGCACGCCGAGTGCATAGATATCAGTCAAGGGCGTCACGATGCCTCGCGTCTGCTCTGGGGCCATATAGTGCGGTGTCCCCGGCACCTGATCTAGAGGGATGGACCTGTTAGCCTGTGATGGATTGTCCTGTCGGATAGTACGTACTAGTCCGAAGTCGGCAAGATAGAGATGGGGTGAAGAGTTGTGCCGTAGTTCGAGCAAAACATTTGAAGATTTGATATCGCGGTGAATTAACCCCTTGCCATGCGCATACTCTACGGCGTCCAGCAACTGCTGGTAGATGGCCGATACTTCCTCCAGATCAAGCAGATTGCGACGCAGATAGCTGGTAAGCGTGCCCCCATCAACAAAGGGCATTACTAGGTAGAGAATACCTTGTGCCTCGCCAAATTCGATCAGTGGCAAAATATGGGGATGCTGTAGACCTGCAATCGTCTGCGCCTCGCGGGCAAAACGCCGCTGCATAGCGCGATCGTGAGCATGATCGCCCAGAATGACTTTGATAGCGACACGCCGACCGAAGGCCGTACGTTGACGACCCTCATAGACGGCCCCCATACCTCCCACACGAATGCGCTTGATGACGTCATAGTTCCCAAGCTGCTTGCCTTCCAGAGACTGCATTGCGCGTGTTTATCCTTTCACCATCACAGACATATCATCCTCTGCCTCCGGTCGTAGCCGATGGACTAGTTGGCTCTATAACAGGTAGAGCGGGCAGGTTTGTCGGTGAGGCCCCAGAGACCCCTACTACCGTGATACTGATCTGTTTAGGATCATTTGGCAATATATCGCCACCGCCAGCAATATCGATGCTGGCTTTGGCAACCCCTTTGTAGTGATTGAGGAGCCCCTGAGCCACTGCACGACTCTTGTTGACCAGTTGTTTGGCAAGCGTCTGCCTCTGCTGGTCATTGAACTGGTAGTACCAAGTGCCAGCCACTGCAACTTGCAAGGTGACCACACTGTCTTGCACGTCGGTCACCTCCTGCTTCGTCATGATCGTACCTGCCAGCACGTAGCCCGGCCCCAGTTCGCTAGCCTCTTTAGTTTGGAGGAGACCCTGCGCAAGTGTTTGGGCCCCAGTAGCATCATAGGCCAGACCCGTACAGGTTGCATTAATCGTGACATTGGCAGAGGTGACGTTCTGCCCCTGATCTCCTATAGGTTGATCTACATTGGGCGGTACCGTGCATTGTGCATCGCTGGCCAATTGCTCATTCGGCTTGATCTGGCTCTTCAAGCCGTTGAGAGCCTGCTGGGACAGCGTGGGCTTGAGTTCGTTGACAACGCTATCAACGTCGCTCTGTTGAAGAAATGCATAGTCTTTCTGATCCTGCCCTCCTGTGAAGGCTGAACCCACGACCGTAATAAAGCCACCCGATGCACAGCAGTTTCCGTTGATCGCGCCTGCTGCCATATTTCCATTTGCTCCAGCAGTGGTAGCATGAGCATTCACAGTGATGGTGCCATCAGTTGGCGGATGGCTACCAGGGATATTTACTGCGTCATCGGGCTCCACAGACACGCCATTTGGACCGGGAATGGCCGTAGTAGAGCCTATCCAATAATCTTGGGTAGAGCCATTATAAAAGGTGAGTTGCCCTGCCGCAGCTTTTGCTGCTATGTGAGCAGCGCCGGTGGCAGTAACCGATTTTGACTGCTTCTGTGGCGAGAAGGTCAATTGGCGCAGCGAGACCTGACGCTTAGTGGAGTCGACGTTGCTTGTGACGGCCTGGATGACGTAGCTATCCTGCTCGAGCTTGCTGTTCGGTGTGATGGTGATGGTTGCAGCAGGTGTATTGCCAGCCATAGGCAGGCCGAAATGAAGCTGGCGCAGAACTGGCGAGAAAATGGCTACGCCACCACAGAGCAATAGGAGAGCCACGATGAGAAGAGCCACGATGAGACCTCTCGAGCGGGGTCTCTTACGTGCAGCTCCGGTTTGTGCTTGCTTGTTGCCGCGTACAGGAGGGCGACCGATAGCTGCTCCAGGAGGTGCAGAAGCAGCATTCTTTCCACCATGGCCCCCTTGGGAAGGTGTATTAGGCAGAAAAGTTGCCGAGGATTGTCCTATGCTTGTAGCC
>Ga0193729_1000722_pt1 | contig 17284 bp, 10 predicted proteins | sample U1c2metaG_FD_143036 | JGI IMG/M metagenome (GOLD analysis project Ga0193729, IMG submission 143036) | Soil microbial communities from a riparian zone of the East river system, Colorado, United States - U1c2 | ecosystem: Environmental > Terrestrial > Soil > Riparian zone | place: USA: East River...
CACGTTTTTAGTCAAAGGTCGAAGGAGAATACATGCACCGCTGGAAGAAAATCGTTCTGTTCGTCGGGATCGCTATGGCTGTCGCGGGTTGCCCGAAGGACAGAACTGACTTCAAGCAGGGACGTAAAGCCGAGGACCTTCACAATTACGATGCGGCATTTGAGTATTACCAGAAGGCCCTAAAGACCGATCCCGATAACGCCGAGTATCAGATCAAATTCAATCAGGCTCGTTTTGATGCTGGTGAGCTGCACATCAAGAATGGCTTCAAACTTCGCGAACGGGGCGACCTGGAAAGTGCTGCCACGGAATTTCAGAAGGCGACCTCCACGGATGCATCGAGCGTTTTGGCCGAGCAGGAATTGCGGAAGACCATCGGGATGATCAATGATGCGAAGCATATCTCAAGTGTGGTTTCCGAGACACCGGTCGATAAGGGCGAACCCCTAGCTCAGCTTCCTCCAGAGATCAAGCCGCTTTCTCGAGCCCCAGTGAACCTAAAAATGAGCAACGACGCGAAGATGATCTTTGACACCATCGGCAAGCTTGCCGGACTCACAATTATCTACGATCCGGATTTTCCGGCACGGCGAGTCTCCGTCGACCTGAACAACGTAACGCTGGAACAGGCTCTCGATGTCATGTCGGTAGAGAGTAAGGCGCACTGGACGCCCATGACCGAGAACATTATTCTCGTTTTCCCAGATCAGCCGCAAAAGCGGCGTGATTATGAAGAGCAAGTCATGCGTACATTCTATCTTTCCAATACGGTGCAGCCGCAGGAGCTCACCGAAGTTGTCACCGGGTTGCGCCAACTTTTGGATCTGAAGCGCATTCAGCAATTGAACGCTCGCAATGCCATCGTGATCCGTGCAACCCCGGGCCAGCTGGCTCTAGCGGAAAAGTTTATTCAGGACATCGACACAGCCCAGCCGGAAGTCGTTGTGCAAGTGTCGGTACTTGAAGCGCGCGTGGATAAAATGCGCAATCTGGGAATTCTGCCCGGGCAAACCGCCTCGGTTACTGTCGTTCCACCGGGAACTACTTCAATCAACAACAACAATACTTCGAATAACGGCACTAATACAGGAACGACCACGACTTCCACCACCGGCGTTCTGTCGCTTCAGAATCTCTCGCATCTGAACAGTAGTGATATCAGCGTGACGCTTCCGAACTTCACTGCGAACGCCCTGCTTAACGATTCCACTACGCGTATCATCCAAAACCCGGAACTTCGTTCGATAGATGGGCAGGCGGCAAAGTTGAACATCGGCGACCGCGTGCCTGTCGCAACTGGCAGCTTCCAGGCCGGGGTGGGCGCAGGCTCTTCCGCTGGGGGCTTCGTCAATCCCCTGGTAAACACCCAATTCCAGTACATTGATGTCGGCACAAATGTGGAAATCACGCCACGCGTGCATCCCAATCACGAAGTCAGCCTGAAGGTTTCGGTGGAAGTTTCTTCTGTCACCAATCAACAGAACATTGGTGGTATTCAGCAACCCATTATCAGCCAGCGCAAGGTAATTCATGACATTCGCCTGAAGGAAGGTGAATCCAGCATTTTGGGCGGGTTAATCACGAAGTCAGACACGAAACAGATTAATGGCTGGCCGGGTCTCGCTCATGTTCCGATCCTGCGTTACTTCTTCTCTGAAGATAGTAGAAGCTCCGAAGATGACGAGATCCTGGTCGTCTTGACCCCGCGTATTGTACGCATGCCGGAATGGACGAGATCTAATTTGACGACGTTGTATGCCGGCTCCGAGACCAATGTCCAGGTCAGCCGCGAGAGCGACATGCGAACGCCACAGCCGCCGCCGGCAATCTCTCCCGAGCCCACGAATGTGCAACCGCCAACCGCCGCGGTGGGGAATGGGCAAGCTCCGCCGAATGCGGCACAATCCGGAACGACTGCGCGGCTTCGTTTTGAACCGTCCAGTTTATCTTTGACAGCGGGACAAACCTCGACGATCGGCGTGGTGGTGGACAACGTCAACGACTTATTCTCGATTCCGTTTCTGCTCCAGTACAACCCGGCGGTCATCAGCGTGGAAGAAGTGCGGCATGGCGGCTTTCTCCAGGCTGGGGATCAGGCCATTGCTATCGTGCTGCAAGTGGACAAAGAGCAAGGTCAGGCGATCATTTCGGCTACGCGTCAACCCAACACCCCAGGAGCGAGCGGCACAGGCACCGTCACGGGCATTGTGATCAAGGCCCTTGCGCCGGGTACAAGCACACTGTCGATTGTGCAGGTGAACGCCAGGGATTCGCAGCAGCGTCCGATCCAACTAGTGACCAGCGAAGCCAGCGTGCAAGTTAAGCCGTAAACTTCACACCGTAACGTCACTCGCCATAACAACACTGACCGCTGGAACCGCACGCCACACCATCGAATCGGCTAGGTAGCGCTCGCTTGGTGACGGGAAGCACCCGGAGGATTCGCTTCGTAATGCAGCCGCCAATTACTGTCGCAACCACGGAGTCTTGCCGCGAGAGGCAGTGCCAAACCTTGTGGAAATAGAAGCGGCTAAATAAGCAGCGTAAAGTCCCGTCACGACACCGGTAAAAACATCCATGGTGTAATGCACTCTGAGAGCCAGAACGCTAGCAATCTCGAAAATTGTGATCAGCACAGCGAGTACCGTGAGCCACGCATAACGCATCCCGGCGATTTCGATTAGTGCCAATACCGCAATGGCCGTGTGCCCCGAAAAAAAGTAATCATTAGCGACCGCGTAGGTGACCAGCAAAGACGGAAAACCCGGATAATGCCAGATCGCATTTGCAGGAATAGGCAGCGTCACCAACGCCTGAGCGGTTTGTCTCAACCCCAAAACGATAATTAAACCTATAAATGGCCGCGTCGACACTCCGAAAATCCATCGCGCTAAAAGGAAAAGTCCCAGCAGGTCTATGATTCCTGAACTGGCGATCAACAATCCATCTGCTGCCGGCGGGCGAGAAATGAGGTATGCATTCACAGGAGCAGTCAAATCCAGCAATCGATCGCCGATTGCATTTCCTGCGCCTACGCGTCCACCAATTAACGACTGGCTCCAGAACCAGACCCCAAGGGCCGCAGCGGTCAAGGCGAGGCGAATAGCCAAAGCTGCTGCTCCACCGTGCAATCGCCAGCCTTCGGCAATTTTGCTTGGAGCGGCAACTCGATTCATATGCTGGCTTTCACTGCAATTTCCTTCAAGCGCCGCAAATCGAGTTTTCCTGTTCCCAGATAGGGTAACGCTTCGACATGCACGAACTGATCGGGTCGCGGTTTGCCAAGCGCGGGGAACTCTGCCTTACCCAACTGAACAAAACATTCTTGTATCTTTTCCTCTGACAAAATGTGTACGACGATTAGGCGCTCGCCTTTTTTCTCATCGGGCACGGCGGTCACCGCGAACGTTTGTTCCGTCGCGCCGATGATCTCGTGCAGTTTTTCTTCCACCTTGATATGCGGGACCATTTCTCCACCGATTTTGCTGAACCGGCTCAAGCGATCAGTAATACAGATAAATCCGTCTTCATCCACAGCCGCGATGTCCCCGGTGTTATACCAGCCGTCGCGTAAGACCTCGGCGGTCTTTTCCGGACGCCCTAGATATCCCTGCATCACATTCGGTCCGCGCACCAAAAGCAGTCCCGAGTTCCCTTGAGGAAGAGCGGCAAATGTATCGGGATCGACAATCCGCACACTCATTCCCGGAAGTGGATGACCGATGCTTCCGCGCTTGCGGCCCACTTGCCGGAAATCTGCCGCGCGAAAATCTTTGGTATTCACAGTGACCGCAGGAGAGCATTCGGTGCATCCATAACCTTCCAGCGGGCGGATGCCGAAGCGATCTTCGAATGCTACAGCCACGCGTTCCGGCAATTTTTCCGCACCGGCCAACACATATTGCAGGCTTCCGAAATCTTCAGGGGCGCAGCGCCGGATGTACGTCTGCAGAAATGTCGGCGTCGCCAGCAGAAAAGTCACGGCATATTGACGCACCAGCGCGCCAATTGCATGCGCATCCAGCGGGCTGGGATGAAAGACCACGCCCATGCCGACGGCATTCGGCAAACAAAGCGTCCCTGTAAAGCCGAACGAATGAAAAAACGGCAAAATACCAAGGATTTTGTCGCGCGGGCCTAACATAACCGCCTGGCTCAACTGCTCCACATTTGCAGCCACGTTATAATGCGTCAGCACCACGCCTTTTGGATCGCCGGTGCTTCCACTCGAAAAGATGATCGTTGCCACGTCGTCCAGTTTTACTCTTGGACCCGCGCCGGCAAATCTTTCCAGCAAACGCGCAGGCAACAGCCAAGAGATCAGCGCTGCGCTCACCCTCTCCGAAAATCGGGGTTTTATCGCCAGTTCTTCAAGCATGGTTGCCGGCGCCGGCGGCTCGATATGTACCCGCTCCAGAAAGGCCTTGGAGGTAATCACAGTTTTTAAGCCGCATTGCTTCGCGCACGACACCAGCACTTCGTTGGAAGCCGTATAATTCAAATTAACCGGGACTTTTCCCATCAGTAACGCCGCTAGGTTTACGAGCGCGCCCCCAACCGACGGCGGCAACAGGATTCCCACCATTTTTTGCTCGCCCCAGATAGGTCGTAGTCGCCGCGCCAGAAAAACCGTGCGCGTGAGCGCTCCGCCAAAACTGAGCTTCGGTGTGTGCCCGTCGGCCATGGCAAAGCGGAAAGGGTGGCGCCGCGCGATCTGCACAAAGGAACGATGCAATGTCCTCATGTGCACTTTGCGGTGTTGATAGGCCTCCGCGCCCAACTCCTGTACTTTCTGCCGGACCTCTTGAACTTCACTCGTTGCAGCCATCGCAGCGCCAAATGTCACGCTTACGGGATAAGGAATCTTTCGTGGCATCTTCCAAAAAAACTTGCCGCGTTCGTAACTAAAAATCGATCCCCAGACGCCGCCCAGATTTACCGGAATGATGGGCACGTCGACGCCTTTGATAATTCGCTCCATGCCCCGACGAAAGGGCAGCATCTGCCCGATGCGCGTCATCTGGCCCTCGGGAAAAATGCACACGATCTCGCCATCATGCAACGCCTGCGTTGCAGAGCGCAGCGATTGAATCATCTCGCGCGGGTGCAGCTGCGACGAAATAGGAATCACGCCCATGATTTTCGCTAACGGCCGCACCAGCCAGTGATCGTACGAGCCCTTGAACATGATGAAGCGAATGGGCCGGTCGATCGAAGCGATTAGCAGTGCTGCGTCCGCCATGGAAACGTGATTGGGGACCAGTAACGCCCCGCCTTTCGCAGGCACATTTTCCCGGCCTTGCACGTGGATGCGATACAGCGTGTGCGTGGCAACCCAAAGTACGAGCCGCAGCAACGCATCCGGCAACAGGTGCAACACGTATGCCGTGGCGGCGACGGTAGCCAAGGCGGAAAAAAGAAAAATGGCGGGCGGCGAGAAATGCCAGTAATGCTGAAAAACATAGTAAATTCCCGTCGCCATGGCGATGGCCACAAAGGAAAGCAGGTTGGTCGCCGCGATCACTCCGCCTTTATTTTTCTCGTCGGGACGATGTTGGATCAGCGCGTTGACCGGCACCGCAAAAAATCCTGCCGAGAAACCGAGAGCCGCGAGCAATCCGAACACGTAAGAAAACGACAAGTCTCTCGCGGCTAGCATGAGCCCGAAAAGCGTGATGCCCACGGCGCCCAGCGGAATCAACCCGTATTCAACTTTACCGCCCGACAAATAGCCTGCAGCCAGACTCCCTAACCCAATTCCTATCGCCACCGCCGCCTGAAGAATTCCCGTGCGCGTCGCGCTGATATGCAAAACGTCGCTGCCGTAAAAAACGATGTTGGCGGTCAGCAAAGCCCCTAAAAACCAGAAATAGGAATTGCCGAGTACCGCGAGCCACAGCACGCGATCCTTGCGTATCAGCCGACCCTGCGCCCACAAATCGCCGACAGGATTCGCTCGAAATGATTTGGCGGGATCCGAAGCAGGGACCTTCGTGATTCCAAACGTCAACCACAATCCGACAGCGGAAAGTCCTACAAAAATTACGCCAGACCAACCTTGTCGCCCTTGAAACACATCCGCCAGAATCGCGCCGGAAACACCGCCGCCAATTACCGCCAGAAAGCTTGCGAATTCAAGAACTCCGTTTCCCCACGACAACTGCGATTCCGGCAAAAGCTCTGGCAGAATTCCGTATTTGGTGGGTCCGAACAGCGCTGCCTGCGTGCTTGCTAGAAATACCGCCGCCATTTCCAGGTTCAGGTTCTGCCGACTCAATCCCGCAATCGCCAGCAGCATCACGGCGATCTCTAAACACTTCGTCCAAATAGCCACTCTTCGCTTGCTGTACTTGTCGGCGAGAAAGCCGCCAGTCATCGAAAATAAAATAAACGGCAGCGCGAATAGTGTCCCGACAACTAAGACCAAACGGTCGCGATCAGCCCTGCCCATGGCCATGCCGAGGATGATGAAAATCACTAAGTTCTTGAGTCCGGTTTCGTTGAGCGCCCCTTGAAACTGCGTAACCACCAACGACCAAAACCCCCGGCGATAATAGGGACGTGCCACGGGTTGCACACAGGTGTCTGCCACCGGAACCGGCGGAGCGGACACGCGCTCAACGATAACTTCACTCATTAACAGTCGCCTCGGCCTGGATTACTTCTAAGTTCTACACATCTTGTCATGTCGTTGGAGCGACAGGCCGGTTAACATCCATACTGTTATTAGCGTTTGCGTATTCCGCGTGAGGCCTCGAGCGCGATTTGGCTCTCTCAATGGGTAGCGTCCAAATGCCGCCGTCTAGGGATCCTTCATGCTCTGAAGTTTGCGATTGAGGGCCACGTAATCAATCTTGGCATTGTGGCGCTTGTCGACTGGAACGCGATCGAGAAAAACCACTTGATCCAGATTCATCCACGAAAGCGATCGCAGAACAGCATCAGCAGTTAACCGTTCTTTGGTTTCGATAGCCAACACTCGGCGCCCGTCAACTACCGCTAGTGCGGCCCGATGAATTGCAGGATTCTGCATAGCGGCACACTCCACCGCAAACGGATACAGTGTGCCCCGTTGGTCCTGTACCTTGCCGCTACACCGGCCGAGCAGCCACAAACGTCCTTGCCCATCTAGATATCCGAGGTCCCCCGTTCGGTGCCATCGCACGCCTTCGACTTCGAATTTGGTCTCCGCGTAGCTTTCTGGATTGAGATAACCCGGTAAGACGTGCCCACCCGAAACTACAATTTCACCGGGCTGATCACCAGTAAGTATTTCCCGCGCGAAGGTCGCATTGTCGAGTGGTGGAATCGAAACGCCCCACTGATCGGGAATGATACGCAGCGAAATAGACTCCACAGGCCGTCCCGCGAGAAGTCCCTTCCCTTGTTCCATGGCCTCAAAGTCCGCCCGCGAAATATCCGACAACTCAATTTCCGCCATCGGTTCTGCTTCGGTTGAACCGTAGACCGACGTGATTTTTGCGCTTGGACAAAAATGTTTTGCTCTGCGGAGAAGCCCTGGGAAAACCGGTGCCCCGCCGATATATATTTTTTGGAGTTCAGGCATCGCGGTCCCAGTGCGCTGACATCCGTCCAGAAGCCTTGAAATAAATGCAGGCGATGCCGCGGTAGTCTGAATCTTTTCCCCCTGAATTTGTCGCAGCACCGGCCCTGCAGCAATCTTGCCGGGAAATCTAAGATCGGCGTCAGGGAGCACGCTGGTAACTCCCGAAGCCAGATTCGCCAAAACAAAAATCGGCAAAGTTGTCAGGTCGCGAGTACCCGCTCGTAATTCCAGGCTCGCCGCCAAAGCTCGATGCTGTGCCAGCAAGAATCCATGAGTCCGCAAAGCCGCTTTGGGCTGACCCGTGCTCCCGCTAGTAAAGGTCACCAACGCGGCCGTGTCATCAGACAAGGAAGAAATTTCTCGCGTAAGATTCGCCGCGCCCCCGATATTCAACTTATGTGAGGCAGGAAACCACGCAGAACAGAATGACTGGGGAACTTGGCGCAGTGCCGCTATCGTCCATCGCAACACTTGTGCTTGCGCGCTTCCAAAAAATGCTTTCGGCGGAAGAATACTGCAGCAGCGCTCGATATGCTCCCGCCCGGCCGACGGATCCAGGAAAATCGCTACGCAACCAATCCGAAATAGCGCGATAAGAACGAGGTAGAGTTCCGCAGCCACTGGATGCAAAAGCAGGACACTGTCGCCAGTCTGGAGACCGACGTCCTTAAGCTGACTCGCAATGCTAGCGGTCGCGCTATCCAGTTCACGAAAACTGAAGCCGCGCTGTTGCCCTTGATGAACATCAATAATCGCGGCATTGTCGCCCAATTCTTCGGCTCGCCGCAACAAAATCTCGGCGATGTTCATTTCGCCAGGTCCTTGAAATACAAGGTGTATTTCCGCATCACCGAAGCGTAATGGCGGCTGATATTTAGCGAAATGTTGTCTTCGAACATCAGCGCATGAATGCACCGGCGAAAGCCCAGCTCATGCCCGATTTGCTGCGCGCGAGCCACCAGCAGCGAACCTAGCCCGCGAAGTTCCGGCTCCGGAAGAATCGAAACCGTCTTGATGATGAACGTGTCGATCTCGCTCCCGCGTGTCTTCATCGCCAGGTCCGGAATCGCGAACAGGTACCCGACGCACCGGCCAGCTTTCTCCGCAATCAGAACCAACTCCGGCCGCACTATCGGCAGTAGCGGTTCGTACATCGCAACGAACTCTGCTTCGGGAATTTCCGTATACAAAAAGTTTTGCCGGAACGAAATCTTGCTTACGGCATAAATCTTTCCGAGTTCGGCGCCCAAATCGCTATTCGCCGGCTGAATCGTGATTCCCGTATCCGCAATCTTCTTTTCCATCTCCTCCCGTCGCCGGTCAGGGCGTGATACGTCGTTGTTCAGTGCCGAGAAATACGACGCGAGCGACGAAAAGCCCGCCCGCTCGAATTGTCGCGGCCATTCTTCAGGGTTCGTCGGCTCCAGAAAAAATGCTGGCTGCCCTCCGCGTTCTGTCACAAACCGATAACTTCGCCACGTGGTTCCATTCATCGGGCCAATCGCGATGGTACAACCCGCCTGACGCAATTGTTCCAGCGCCGCGGTGAGCACTGCGGCCGCAGCTTCATCGTTGGTCGCAGCATAGTGCCCCATCACACCGACACGATGCTGACGATAGGACGAAACGTCGGTCCACCAAACAGAGCAACGCGCCTGCGCAACACCTTCTTGGGACAATGCGCATACATGCATGTCCGCGTGATGCGCCGCGAAATCCGCGGTATTGAAACGTAGCAATGCTGGCGAGCTAGCCCAGCCCGCGATTTCAGAAGTGTCAGCGGAATGAACGACACGCATCTTCAGAAAATCCTGGCTGCCAGCGTAGAAAGCAGCACGATTCCGGCCTGCCGCAACCAGCGTGCCGCCGTCGCCGGGTAAATCCCTTCGTGCCGCGGCTCCGATAGGTAGAAAATACTGAACGCCACAAAGCAAATCGCCAGCGCTGCAGCCGACTGCACCAGTGACACGCGCGATCGCCCTTCGATAAGCACGTAGGGCCCGAACATAAGTGCCCACGACAGCAACACGCACGCAATCATTACCACCGGCACGGACGCGTAACGCGGGTAAAGCAAGTTCCAGCCGATGACCGCAAGATGAATGGCGAATGCCACCGTGTAGGGGAACAAGAAATCCGGCTCCTGCCAGATGCGGTACATAAAAAGCCACACCAGCCCTGCCGAAGCGATGCTCAACACCGCGTAAACATTATGTGTGCGGTCCGCGGCTGTGATCTTTCCTGGGAAAAAGAACGTGTAGCTCAACAGCAGAATCACCGGAGGAATCAGCCATTGCCATCCTCCCAGAGCCCACGAGATATACAGCACCAAAGCCGCCGCCAGCAAAGCGCTGCCCTGCAGTGTGGTTTTCCGCGCGTACACCGTCACGAAAATAACCAGCACCACGGCAACCCGGAAGCGGTTCCACAGTTGATCCACCGGCATCGCTAGATACAATCGCAACAGAATGAATACACCGAGCGGTATAAAAATATTATCGAGGCCGCGCCACGCAATAGCCTCCAGTAGCATGACGATCACCGCGATATCCAGCGAGATGAGCAGCGTCTCGACTCGTCCCACGTTGGAAAAAACTACCAGCACGACATTCACACTGAAAAACGCCGCGCAAAAAAATGCCACGGAGCCTTCAACGCTCTTGTTTGCCTCGGTCGTCGCATAACCATGCTTCCCGTACTCCGCCCCCGTCAGTGCCGCAACGGTGTCCGCGATCGTAAGCACCAACAACGGAATCGCATACAGCATTTTGTCGCCATGTGCGAATTGAAAAAGCAACGCTACCGAAAAAGGAAAATAGAGCTCACCCCAGGAGTTGCGTGCAACGTCATCCAACACCCCCGACAAATGGTTGCGTATGAACGGCACGTACCTCATTGCCAGCAGCAAAGCAATTGAAGCTCCGCAGACAATAAAAACTGGAATGCGTCCCGAAAAAATCCAGGGGAAACTGATCGACATCGCCCCAGTTCCGATGTGCGCCAATTTGCGCGTCCACTCCCCGCTCACTTTCGTTCGTTTGTGGTACAAGCGTAGCGTCAGCAGCATCACCAACGCTCCGATAAGAATCAGCAACATCGCCACAACGTCTCGAGAAGTCATACGACTTCCTCGACGACCAGGGCGCTATAGAAGAAGGCCTGATCACGCGCGAATAATTGCGCGCTCAATACTTCCAGCGGCTGAAGTACCCCAGACAAAGACTTAGGACGTTGACGTGGCGCGAGCATATTCCAATACGCCAGGCGCGCACCCCTTCGCGCTCTGCTTACGATCAGCTTCAACAATTGCTCGTACGAAACTGGTGACATGTACTCGAAAATATCGCTCAAGTTAAAGCAATCAAATTTCTTAGATCCATTCAGTGACTCTTCCACGGAACCGCAACGCCACTGTAATCGATCGAGATTGCGGCGAATCCGCTCAAAGTTGTCCTCTCTGAGGGCAACAGGAAGCGCGCCATTGTGACACCCGGTCAGGATCCATTGAATGTACGGATTTTCCGCCGGATCCAAATCCGTCAGGGCGTACTCCGTGCGCATTAATATTCGCCCGGAAACGCTGCCTTTTACGTACCGGAAAAATTCCTTGTCCCGCCCCAGCAAACCCATTAGCCGCCGCGAAAAAAAAACGCGAAACATCAGCCGCCAACGCAGGTTGTTCCAGTGCTGGTCATAAAACGCGCGCCGCTCTTCCCCCGACTTCGCACGCAGCAGCTCCCGAACCCGCTCGCGAGTATGCACACACGGCAACACTCGCTCGCGGAAAATCTGAAAATAGTGCTCGAATTTTCCAATTGACCCAATACCTCCGGCAATCAGCTTTGGCCGCGCATCCCAAAACGCGGCAGCGTCTGCGGATAGATATTTTCGGCACGCCTGATAAAAAAATAGCCGCGAATCGCTTTCGATTGACCCGATCAGAGCTAGAAGCTCTCTGTGCTGCAGCGCGCGGTACGCTGCGACGCGCAGTTCGAGACAGGCAATCTGCGCGGGGTTTAAGTCGATTGCCAACACGCTCTTCGGGTTGCTCGACAAAAGCGCCAGCGTGTTATCTCCCGCCGACGCAATCGACAGGCAATGCTTTTGAGGACCAGGCTCAAGCGCCGCCAGTAAAACCCCCGCATCTTCCCAGCACTGCGCGTAGCGAATGCCGGAAAAATCTGCGCTTCCGGCGGCCTCGTTACGCATGGTTTTCCTGGGCAGCTAGGCGTCGAACAATTCCGGCGGCGCCATCAAGCTCGACCTCGTCTCCGTCCTGCAGCCAATCAAGCAGTCCCGGTATCGAAATCACTGCCGGAATGCCCAGTTCGCGCGCGACAATGGCAGAGTGTGAAAGCAAACTCCCACGCTCCACTAGCAGACCGCTCGCTGAGGGAAACAGCATGATCCATCCAGGATCGGTGTGGTCCGCCACGAGAATGCAACCAGCAGTCAACCGTGCTTGTTTAGGATCGCGAACCACGCGGGCTATTCCGCGTACAATTCCCGGACAACATCCCAGACCTATACGTTCTTCGCCTCCGGCTTCAAGCGTTCCACGGGGCTCGCTCGAACGATAAGTTTGCGCGTGATATACCGGCCCGCGAGTCTCGAAACGATCAGCGGGAACCGGCCCTTCCCGGTACTCCTCGAATTCCTTTTTTCGCAATGCCGCGAGAGATCGAAGATCCGCAGTCGTCGACGAGCCATCGCTGAATGCGAGAATTTCGCCGAGCTCAACATAAAAAATGTCGCGCGCGTCATCAAGACGGCCGATGGACTGCAGCCGCCGCCCCGCCTCCAGAAACAATCGGCGTATCATCCCAAACAATCGCGTGCGTTCGAATCGCAGATTCTCCCGATTGCGCACGCGCTTCCGTGCCTGGCGCATCAACCAGAACAGCGTCCATCGACGAACCGGCGAACCAGACAATTCCGCGCGCATCTTGCCTTCAGCTTCGTCGGCAATGGAAACATCTGCATTGGGCGTGGCCGCAGCAGAAGTTCCGCGCGCAACTTCGCCAATATTCCTCAGCAACACCAAAGGGTCATCGTGCAGCGTTTCGCTTTCCAGCTTCAGCTCTTCGAGGCATCGGTCGCCAAACTTTTCGAGATACGCATCGAAAAGCGCGGAAAACTCCGGGCATTGCCGCACCGCGCGCATCGCCTGCGCAACAGGTGCTTCCCGCAAAGCCGCCGCCAGTTCCGGATGCACTGCGGCAACTTTAGCCATCTCTCGAACCCGCGCCGCGGGTTCGAGACTGATAATATCCCCTTGCCCGCGAATCGCATCATTCGCGAGCATCCCGTTTGTATCGCCGCACCATTTCGCCGTGAGTTTCCGAAAAGCTCCGTGAAAAATCATCGCGAAAAAATCATTGACCAGCGGAGCATCCCAGCGCGACAGCAACTGCTGCTCCAATTTGTAGTAATGCGTCACCAATTCATCAAGTCGCATATCCGCGAACCGCGGATTCGGCGGCGCGAGTGCCTCATTGAGGTGGAGATAAAATCGTTCGATCTGTCGGTCCAGAATGAAATAATTTCCAATCAGGCCAAATATCGTGTACATGCCCCGCAACCCATCGACAAAGCGATCCCAACTACTCGCCTGCAGCAAATCACTCACGACCTCGTTCGGCAAACTTTCCCGCACTCCCATCATCTGTTCCATGAATCGCCGGTTCAGCGTAAATCCCGGCAACAGCGCCAGCACGCGGTACCAATTCAACAGGTTGTAGTAGATGCGCCCCTGAATCAGCCCAAGCATCCGTGAGAACGTTCGCTCATTCGCTGCGATTTTAGCTTTCGGCACGCGCATGATGACGCAGAACTGCCGGTACACCCCCTCGTACACGTAGCGCGCAAAAGAAAACGTCAGCGGCGTGGTAATTCCGTTGTAACTCTCCGTGATGTTGCTGTTGTCCCATAGGTTCAATGCACCTTCGGGATCCGCGAGGTCGAGAAGGGTGGTGATCGGCCGCGACTGCAACAGAAACAACTCGTCCCCTTTGATCGCCCACTCGATATCCTGCGGCCGCCCAAAAACCTGTGCCGCGTTTCGCGCGAGTTTCGCCACCGCCGCGGCTTGCTCGTCGGTCAGCGACGGTTTCATCCCTTCGGCTTCGCTCAATGTCACCGCCGAAACTCCCTCCTCAGCGGCGGCGTCAAAAACATGCGAAATAGTTTTCCGCGTGATCTCCCGCTCAACGATTCTTCCCGCGCGATCCACCTTAAACACATCCGCGGCAGCTTCGCCGCCGACCAGTGCAGTCCCTAGCCCCGGAACTGCTGACACTACCGCCAGTGATCGCCGGCCGCTGACCGGATCGGCACTGAACGCCACACCAGACGCATCGGCATCCACCATCCTCTGGACCAGCACAGCCGGGGCTGACGGTGGCGAATTTGCAAGTCCGTGCTGCCGGCGATATTCGAAAATGCGATCGCTGAACCCCGAACGCCACACCGCCGCAACTTTTCCGCACACCTCATCCGCAGCGACAAAAAGAAACGTATCCAATTGCCCGGCAAATGAATGCTGCGATCCGTCCTCATCAACCGCCGACGATCGCACCGCGAAACGCCCGCCTTCAGCCGACAACTCACGCAGCGCATCGCCGATTTCACGCTCGATTTCATCCGCTGGTTTATACGTGAGCAGGTTTGAGCCTGGGCAGCGCAGTTGTCCGGACGCGAGCGCCTCAACCTGCTCTGTCGTCAGGCTCGCCATAAACGCCGGCGGCGAAATAACGAACCAACCAGGCACCGGCAAATTGGCATCGCCCAAGCGCAGCAGCGCCAGCGCCTTGCCACCGAGTTCCTGCAGTCCGCCGTCTCGGTTGACGAAAGAACTCATCCAATATTCCATTGACGCGAAATCATCGGAACGAAACCCAGGCTAAGGTACATCAATAGGCTCCACACCCCCGCCATCGTCTCAATCAATTTGCCGCGCTTCGGCACCGCTCCCCGCAGAAAATAAAATCCAGCTCCCGCCGCCACACAAAACAAAATCAGCAGCAACACAAAAACAGGCCGCTCAAATCCAATCCGCAGCGCCGCAACGTACGCGCAACCCGCCGTACAAGCCATCATCGCTAGCCAGGCAACAACGGCATTCCTCCTTCCCCAAAGAAAACTGTAAGTCTCGACGCCCTTTTCCTCGTCTTGTGGCGAGCGAATTTTTCGCCCGATCTCCACCACCATGCCGTTAAAAAAACTGACCAATAGAAACCACAGCAGTCCATGCGGTGGCCTCGCCGCCCCCGTCGGAACCCAGTCACACGAGGTTGTGTACAAATCCACCAAAGGCATAATGGCCATGTGCGTAACCATGTAGGTAATTGGCCGTGCCTTGAGCCAACGCCGCGCAAAAAATTCCTTGCTCATCAACGCCAGATAAGTCCACGTCAGCAATAACAACACCATCAGTCTGGGCGACAGCCACAACGCCAGTGCGAGTTGAATGACGATGCATCCCACCCATACTTTCGCCAGATCGCGAAGACTAACTAACCCCCGCGGTACTGCACGATAAGGCCGGTATCGTGAATCTTCTTCGAAATCTTTGAACTCATCCGCCAACCTTAGTTGCAGAAAAAACAAAAACGAACTAGCGAATGCCACTAGGCAAGGCTTCCATCCCGGCAGGCCGTTCGCGCCACGCAGCAACGCCGAATAACACACGGCGGACAAACTGAAGGCGGCAATGACAGGCGTGTGCGCGAAGATAGGAAAACGCTCACGTTGATAAATCCACCAACGGTTAGTCATGTTTTCCTTGTGTCGAATGCTACAAGCGACAATTTAATCTAGACGTGCCGATTTATCTCCGCGAATCTCGCAAACCAGTGCTGAGCCGCACGGTGCGGCGTCGCGATTATCAGAACCCTGCGTGCACTTGGAATTGCTATTTGCAATTTGGAGCTAGTGTAACCTCGACGGGCGGTTTATGAGTTGCCTGTTAGCTTGTGCGATCCGAAGCATCAACCTCATGACGTTGCACGTCGCGCTATCGTGCTCGATCACTACAAGAAGCAAAAGGGCATGATTGCTTAGGGTGCTTTGCAGCACTCGTCAAAGCTGGGCACAATCTGGGAACGATTACAGTCAAATGCGCAAATGCGGCCCTGTATTACTAGGTGAGGGGAGGGAAAAAGAGGTTTAAAAACCAACAATCTCATGGCGTTGCACTTCCGCGGCAGCGAAAGACTATGTCCCCACCGCTACGCACTAATTGCAAATCGTCGTCTTCTTCAAGCAGAAACCGCCGCGGCGGCCTTTAGCCACTGTTTCATCTGATCGTGATTTACCACCCCAGCTTGCTGCGTCACTAGGCGACCACCGGAGAAAACCGCAAAGTTCGGGATGCCGCGAACATTGAAGCGCCCGGCGACTGTCGGATATTTCTCGGTATCTACTTTCAGCACCACCGCTTTGCCCGCCATCTCCGCTGCCGTGCGAGCCACTTCAGGAGCAGCAATGCGGCAGGGTCCGCACCAGTCCGCCCAGAAATCTACGAGCACCGGAACGGACACATGCTGGATGATCTCATCGAATAAAATTTCGTCGACCGCCAAGGGCTCGGCGAGCGGCGGCAACGGCGATTTACACTTTCCGCAACGGCCAGTGCTAGCCAGGTATTTTGCCGGGATACGGTTGTTCTGGCCGCAATGGCTGCAGGCGCGGACTACAGGCAAAAAGGACCTCCATCACACGAATCGACGCCACTCATTGGATGTTTGTGCAGTTCCCGAAGTTTACAGCGCAAATCAAAGATCTGAAAGGCGCGCTCCGATTCGCGTCGGGTTACTGACATCAATCTGTCGTCATACCGACAATGCGCGACACCTCTCCACGTGCGCCTAAAATCGCAGGCTACGTCGGCAGACACGCGTTTATTAATGGTTCACGCCCTCGGCCCCATTTGTTCGCTAACGCCGTTCGCGGACTGCCAAAATAGTATTCTCGCAAATTACCGTGAAAATTCTCGCGCCAGTTCCGACACCCGTTCGAATGCCTCTACGTGCGAGGAATAAACTTTAGGAAATCGTTCGGCGGCTCTTTTCGCGATTTCCTCTAGCGAAGCCCTTCCATCCATTGCTCCCATCAAAAAACGTTCCGCCTCTCCTTCGGCAGTCAACACCGGAACATAATCGATAACGTGCCGCCGCAATGTGTGCGACGAGACATTCGCGCCCTCAAACGTTGATTGTCGGAAATGTACCTTTTCGCCGCCCTCCCGGGGAGTCGTTTCAGTTTCCCATCTCCAGATGTAATCTTTGCCAACCAGGTTTGCGTGTAGGTCGACCGAAATTTCTTGTCTTTCCTCAATCAAAACCGGATCAAGCCAGGGCAAGAACAATTGCCCATAAATGGTTGACGATTCCGGGCCCGCCGAAAATCCAATATCTTCATATAGCTCGGTCTCAAACCACACACAAATTCCGTGTGCCGTTCCGCTTCGATTGGCCCGAAACACTAACTTACCCGACACGTCGGGGCCAGGATTGCCCATGTAGTCTAAAGTGCATAACGCTTCGGGTCCGCTGATCAGCTGATCGAACTCGACCGTAATTCTATGGCAGCTATTGAGTACCAACTGAAGTGGGATGGAGAGTTTTACTCTTGAGACGCAGGTTTTCCAAGGCGATGCGAGGTTTGAATAGATTTTCTCGGACTCAATGATCGCGACCTTCAACACATCACGCCGTG
>Ga0193729_1000723_pt1 | contig 17246 bp, 14 predicted proteins | sample U1c2metaG_FD_143036 | JGI IMG/M metagenome (GOLD analysis project Ga0193729, IMG submission 143036) | Soil microbial communities from a riparian zone of the East river system, Colorado, United States - U1c2 | ecosystem: Environmental > Terrestrial > Soil > Riparian zone | place: USA: East River...
GTACTGCTACCGCTGTTCCTATAACCTGACGTATCCGTCATGCAAAATGACCTGCGCGCATGCGCTGGAAGACGCCTTCAATCGGCTTGTGCCCGCGGAGTCAGTCGCCGCCGCGATTATCGAGCCGATTCTCGGCGAAGGCGGCTTCGTCACTCCACCCAAAGAATTCTTCAGCATCATTCAGGAAATTTGCCGCAAACATGGCATTGTTTTTATCGCCGATGAAGTGCAGTCGGGTATCGGGCGCACCGGAAAATTCTTCGCCATTGAACATTATGGGGTGGAGCCGGACCTGATCGTCACCGCAAAATCACTGGGCGGAGGTTTACCCATCGCGGCAGTTACCGGGCGCGCGGAAATTATGGACGCACCGGGCGTCGGCGGCCTCGGCAGCACATTCGCAGGCAATCCGGCGTCATGCGCCGCCGCGCTGGCCGCCATCGAAATGATGGATGATGGGGAGTTGCTACAGCGTTCCAGTGCGATCGGCAAAACATTTGAGTCGCGCGCACGCGCGTGGCAAAAAAAATGGCCGCTCATCGGCGAAATTCGCGGCATCGGTGGAATGTGCGCAATGGAACTGGTTCGCAGCCGTGAAACCCGCGAACCCGCGGATGCGGAGACCAAAGAGATCGCGCATTATTGCTGCGAGCACGGCCTCATTACCATCACTGCGGGCACCTACAACAACGTGATGCGCATCTTGGTACCGTTGGCAATTACCGACGCGCAGCTCGACGAGGGTCTGCAGGTGATGGAAGCGGCTCTAGCCGCTGTCTCGGATCGCGCTCCCGCGATGTCTCATGCGTAGCGCCTTAGCGCGCATAAAAAACCATCGCGGGATTGATGCTACCGCCTGCTCGCGGCTATTTGTTGATGTCGTCCTTGGCTTCCAGGCGCTTCAGCATCGGTTGCAGAAATGTTTTTTGCTGATCAGGCGCGGCTGCAATGGACAGCCTCATTTCCGCCACGGCCACCTCGAAGTTTCCGGAGCCGGATGCGATACGGGCCGTGCCGAGGTGCGCGATCCAATGATCGGGGAATTGCTTGGCATCCCGGCGATAGAGGTCGAACGCCTTATCCTGCTGTTTCTGCCGCTGCAGTCCGCGCGCGTACACATATAACTGAACGGCGTCAGCTTTATCGAGCGCCCGTGTGAGCATAGCGGCGGCCTCCTGCTTTTTACCCATGGCGTCAAGGATGCGCGATTTGGTTTCCAGATTTTCGAAGCGCTCTTCGTTTTGGATGGAAGTGTCTTCCCATTTCAGCGCTTCGTCTAGTTTGTAGTTGTTGTCCAGATTCCAGTTCGCCGCTTCGTCATAACCCGCCCAGGTAAACCCGCCGGTATTACGCAACTGGTTAGCAATGCTGCGCTCCGTGATGGCGTTAGTGTCCACTTTAATGTGGAATGGCACGGCCACTTTGCCCCAGCGCAGCGTCACCGTTGCGGAGTCGGGTTTCATGTCATCAAAAGTGTATTCCAGCGAATCGCGGTTTTCGGCGGCAGTCGGTTTTACGCTCACGCGTAGAGCATCTTCTTTTTCGGCATAACTGAAGCTGCCCCATGAAGTGGAATTCTTCGAAAATATAATGGTCCACTGATCCGCGTTGGGGATCATGTGCAGCCCGTAGGTGCCTGCGGCAAGCGGATGGCCCTCGACGCTAAGATCGTCGGTGGAAGAAATCGTTGTATTCTCGTTCGCGCCCGCGCGCCACAACTGTCCGTAAGGCACGGTTTTTCCGAAAAGCTCGCGTCCGCCGGCTAACGGTGCGTGATAAACGATGGTGATATCGGTGAGGCCCACGCGTTGGGTTACTTGCGCTCTTTGGCTCAGCCTTGGAAGATTCAACTCCGTAGCCTGGCTGCCATTTTTAAATTGCGCATGCGCCGGTTCCGTTCCCGCCACAACAGTAAGCAAAACAGCAACGATCAGCCCGCAGAAATTCCGCATAGAAGCTCCTTTTCGGTCAAAAATTTCTACACACCCGTTAGTGATACTCAGTTAAAGGCTCGGAAGGACGCGCGGAAATGCCGCTGTCCACTCGATTGGCATAGACGCACAGGGGGCAAAATCGTAAGCCGTAAGGCGCGCTGGCTACTCTTACTGCGTCACGATTTTACAAAGTTTTACAAGTACACGCGTTTCGCGGAGCGAATTGCGCGCGCTAGCCGAGAGGCGAACACTTTCCTGAAGCGACTTAGCTACTTGATCCACACCGTTTTTATATTTGTAAATTCGCGAATGCCGTTGATGCTCAATTCGCGCCCGTGGCCTGAGCGCTTCACTCCGCCGAACGGCACGCGCGGATCGGATGCCACCATCTGGTTGATAAAAACCATTCCAGCTTCCAATTCCTTGATGAACAAATCGCGCTCACGATCATCATTGGTCCAGGCGCTGGCTCCCAGGCCGTAACGATGATCATTGGCGACACGCACAGCGTCTTGGGCGTTTTTCACCCTGAAAAGTGAAGCAACCGGCCCAAACAATTCTTCGCTGGCCGCTGGCGAATCTTTAGGCACGTTGGTAAGCACCGTCGGCGGATAAAAATAGCCCGGCCCTCCTTTTGGTTTTCCGCCGGTTAAAACTTTTGCGCCCGCGTCGATGGATTTTTGCACGTCGGCTTGCAGCGATTCCACCGCGCCTGCCGTAGCCAGCGGGCCGACATCGGTCTTTGCATCCATGGGATCGCCTACCTTCAACGATTCCATTTTGCTGACGAAGGCGCGCTCAAACTTTTCGGCAATTTCATCGGCGATAATGAAACGCTTCGCGGCGATACACGATTGCCCGTTATTCCCGACGCGCGCTTTCACCGCGGTGGCTACCGCATCGTCCAGATTCGCGCTGGGCATTACGATGAAAGGATCGCTGCCACCGAGCTCCAGCACAACTTTTTTAATGCGCTTGGCCGCGGACATTCCAACTTGCTTGCCCGCTTCTTCGCTGCCCGTTAGCGTGGCGGCCTGAATGCGCGGATCGTTCAAAATTCCATCCACTTCTTTGACGCCGATCAGCAAGGTCTGAAAAGCGCCTTCTGGGAATCCGGCGCGCAGCATAATCTCTTCAATTTTTAGCGCGCACTGCGGAACGTTGGAAGCATGTTTGAGCACGCCAACATTTCCAGCCATCAACCCCGGCGCGATAAAACGAAAAACCTGCCAGAACGGATAATTCCAGGGCATCACCACCAAAATAGGGCCGAGCGGCTGGTAATGCACGTAGCTGCGGCTGGCGTTGGTCTCGATGACTTCGTCAGCCATGAAACGTTCCGCGTTTTCCGCGTAATAGCGGCAACCCCACGCGGATTTCACCGCTTCATCCACCGCGGAGCGATAGGTCTTCCCCATTTCCAGCGTCATCAACTTACCGAGCGATTCCTTTTCGCTCTCCAGAATGTCCCCCGCCTTATTCATCATCCGCGCGCGTTCGGCAAAGCTGGTCTTGCGAAATGTTTCAAAAGTCTTCGCCGCCAGACTCAATTTCGCTTCGATCTGCGCAGCAGTGAGCGGCTCAAACGTTTTTAAGACTTCTCCCGTTGCCGGATTGACAGACGCTATTGCCATGTTGACTGGGCCTCCCGAGGCTGGAAATGGGTGTTTGCTCTAGCTTCGTTGTAGTCGTGCTTATAAATTATATGTGTTCTGCGAGAAAAATGTTGGCATCCAGCCTTCCGGCTGAAATACATGACATTGCTGAACTGTTCGGCTCGCGGTTATTTCAGATGCTCGTTGCGGATGTTTTCAAAGGTGTGAAGGATCAAGTAAGCCACTTCGGCTTGAATGCGTTGGTCCATGTTTGAGCCTTGCGCATAATGCAAACTCTCGTTGACCTCCGTTTGCTCCAGAAGGCCCAGGGATTGCCCGCAATACCATGGCCGAAATATGCGCGAGCTCCACATAAATCCGGCCTCGGCCCCGCTCGCGTTCACGCGCGCGCCGTTTACGTACAGCACCAGGTCGTACGGCGCTTTGTCCACTAGCTGGACGTCTTGCACCGCTCTCAGATTTTTCGAGTAGGTCGCCACGATAGCTTCAGGGGTATCTTTTTCCGTCCAGAGATAAACGCGGATCTTGCCGCTGCGAGGGCCCAGGTTGATGCAAGGAGATTGGCCCGCCTTTGGCAACGAGGAAGCCAGCGCAGGCGGGAGGCCTGGAGGGCTACTCACGGAATTAGGCCCAACGTTGGAATTGTTAAGATTGTTCGCATTGCCGCCCTTATCCTGGACACCGGCGGCCTGGTCGTTGCGAATCTCATTGCCGGCAGCATTACCGGCATCGCCCACGGTGCCGATATTCTCCGCCCGATTTTGCGAATCCCGTCCTGCGACGCTTGGCGATTGGCCCGCTTTTGAAATGCTGATGGATGTGGCATTGCGCCACGGCAAGCGATGAGCGGCCACCGCAATCGCCAGCAGCACCAACACACCGGCCACGGCGCCCACGGCCACCCACCGCCAGTATCCCCACGCGGAAAAAAACTCCGTGTTGGTATTCCAACCCGAGGTGTGCTGCTTCCAAGTGGCAATTAGGTCAGCGTATTTGCTTTCCGGCTTTTTCGCTTTAGCGCGAAACGAGTCGATCAAATTCTGGACCACTTGGTCGTCTTTCCGTTTGCCAGGCGATTCCAGATCCCTGTGGCTCGCCGCGCCAGATTGTGCCTTTCTCAGCGGCTCGCCGGTGGGCTTGGCCGGAGCAGTTGCAAGCCATGGTTCTACAAGTACGTTTCGATCAAGGGCACGCTGAGCGTTTAAAGCCCCTTCTCGATCTGCCTCTAATAGGATCGCGGATTGCCCGGCTACCGGCGGAGCAGTTTTCATCGCCAGCCACTGCCTGATCTGCTCGCGCGCCGCTTCGGGAAGGTCTACGAAGCTTACGCCGACTTTTTTGGTGGACTCGTCTCGCCAGGTGACGCGGCCTTTGGCTTCAAAGTGGCGCCCAAGCTCAGGCATCTCAAAATCGACGTCAACATACTCGCCGGGGGGCTCAAGGCCGAAAAGATCCAGCGCGATGCCGCCTTCGCTGACGTCGTTCAGTATCCCGTCGCTGCCGGAACCGCTCAGTAGCACATATAGACGCGGCGAAATCGCCCGCCGCTGATGCACACGGCGATCCGCGCCGTTCGCTCCTGGCGGGTGCCCGCCCTCATGAGACAAATTAGCCATTACTGCGATGTTACGTGATGGTTAAAAGCCAGGCAACGCCTGTAATCGGGATGGGCAACACCCCAGGTTTTGGGCTGGCGCAGATTGGGTCCACGGAGATCTTACCGCTGGGAGCGACGGCCTCGAAGATGGACACGATGGTGGGTGGCGGTGGCGGGCTGACGTCGCCAGGCTCGGCCGTGGGCACGGTTTTGTACATGTCGCCGGAACAGGCTCGGGGACAGTTGGTGGACGCGAGGACAGATCTGTTTTCCCTGGGGACGGTGCTGTACCAAATGGCGAGCGGCAAAACGCCTTTTCAAGCGGACAATTCGGCAGTCATTTTTGATGCGATCCTGAATCGCGAGCCGGTACCTATTGTGCTGGAGAATCCCGCAGTGCCTGCACAGTTTGGCCAGATTTTGGCGAAGCTTTTGGAGAAAGATCGCACGCTACGATGTCAGTCAGCGACGGAACTGAAGACCGACCTGAACCGGCTCAAGAGAGACCTGGAATCGGGGAACAAACAAGCCGCCAACCTGACTGAGAGCAAAACCGGGGCGGCGAAGTTGAGTCCCAGCACGAAATCGGTGTCGGTACTTTATTTTGAAAACTTGAGCGGCATGAGAGAAGACGAGTACCTGCGCGATGGCATTACCGAAGACATCATCACGGAATTATCGAAGATTCGCGGGATAAATACGTATTCACGGCCCACCGTGCTGGCGTTTCGCGACAAGCAAGTGACGCCCGGCCAGGTCGGACAGCAACTTAAAGCGGCTTATGTCTTGACCGGAAGTTTGCGGCGCGCGGGAACCCGCTTGAGGATTACTACGCAGCTGGTGGACACTAACACGGATTTTCCGCTATGGAGCGAGCGCTACGACCGCGAGATGAAGGACGTGTTCGAGGTGCAGGACGAAATTGCCCGCAAAATCGCGGAAGCACTGCGCGTAACGCTATCGCCGCAGGAGCTGGAAGCGCTGGCCATCAAGCCCACCGAAAATCTGCAGGCGTACGACTTGTATTTGCGCGGGAAGCGCTATGCGCGGCGGCAAACGCGGCAGGACCTGGAATTTGCGCTGCAGATGTTTGAGAACGCGGTGAGCATTGATCCAAGTTTTGCGCTGGCGTATGCGGCGTGTGCGAAGGCTTGCGCAATGTTCTATTGCAATTACAGCCGTGATCCGATTTGGGTGGAGCGAGCGCGAGATGCTTCGGGCAAAGCTGTGGCATTGCGCTGGGACCTGCCGGAAGTGCAGGTCAGCCAGTCCTGGGTGCTATACGCAACCGACTTGCACGCTGAAGCCGTGCGCATGGTGCAGAAGGCCATCGAACGCAAGAGAGATTGCGAGGGCGCATATTACCTTTTATGCCGGGCGCTGTTTTCCGCCGGACGCTACCGGGAAGCGGCCGACGCGGCTGAGATAGCGCTGGAAGCTAGCGGCGAAGACTACAACGTGTATGTGCCAATGCTGAATGCGCTCGGAGCGCTGGGCAAACAGGAGATCAGGAATAACATCCAACTGCGGGCGGTGGCCGCATTTGAAAATCACCTGAAGCAAGTTCCGGAGGATGCGCGGGCGCGCATTTTGGTGGCTGGATATTATGCCGAATTGGGTCGTGTGGAGGATGCCATGCGTGAGACAACCATGGCCATGAATTTGCGGGCCAATGAGGCTTCAATTCTTTACAATGCGGCCTGCGTTTTTTGTTTGCTTAAGAAAAGGCTGGAGGCCCTTGACGCTCTGCGCAAAGCGTATGATGCGGGATTCAAAGATCCGAACTGGGCGCGGCGCGACCCGGATATGGCGCTGGTCCGCGGCGACCCCGAATTTGAACGTCTGTACCCCCCGTCAGAAACGACAAATTAGCCGCACTTCCTCCAAGTAGGTTGAGCGTTTCCGTCGCTGTCACGGAACGAGCTGCATTTTGTGATGACGGCATTTCCGCAAGGCGTGGCTGCCCGTTTGTGTCGTACAACTTAGAAGCGTACCATGCACCAGCTAGTGTTCGGACCAGGCTCGCGCTTGGCACGCTAGTGGCGATTTGTAAAATTGAACGATGTTTGAAAATATACAGTCAATGAGACCATGACAGCGGAGACAAACCATGTTGCGAATAAATGACGAAGCGCCTAATTTCACAGCCGAAACTTCGCAGGGCACCCTCAACTTTCACGAATGGATCGGCAACGGTTGGGCCATCCTGTTCTCGCACCCCAAGGACTTCACACCGGTGTGCACCACCGAACTCGGTTACATGGCCGGGCTGCAACCGGAGTTCGAGAAGCGTAATTGCAAGATCATCGGTCTGAGCGTGGACCCGGTGAGCAGCCATAGCAAATGGGCCGTGGACATTGAGGAAACCCAGGGCCACAAAGTGAACTATCCCATGATCGGGGATCCCGAACTAAAGGTGGCCAAGCTTTACAACATGCTGCCGGCGGAGAGCGGAGACAGCTCCACAGGACGCACGGCCGCCGACAACGCCGCGGTGCGCACCGTGTTCATTGTGGGACCGGACAAAAAGATCAAGCTGATGCTCAGCTATCCCATGACCACCCGCCGCAACTTCGATGAAGTTCTGCGCGTGCTCGATTCCATGCAACTCACCGCCAAGCACAAGGTGGCCACCCCGGTGAACTGGAAGCAGGGCGAAGACGTTATCATAGTGACCTCAGTTTCGGACGACGAGGCCAGGCAGAAGTACCCCGGCGGATGGAAGGCGCCCCGGCCCTATCTGCGGATCGTTCCCCAACCGAAATAGCCGTCCGCAAAAAAGGGATCGTGCAGCGTGCTCTTTAAGCAGTTCTATCTCGGGTGCTTGGCGCACGCTTCTTACATTATCGGTGACGAGACGACAGCGACCGCTGCGGTCGTCGACCCTCAACGCGATACAGACCAATACGTTGCGTTTGCAGTTGAGCATGGACTCAATATCAAGCACGTATTCCTGACCCATCTTCATGCCGATTTCATCGCGGGCCATCTGGAGCTGCGCGATCGCGTGGGCGCCACCATTTATCTTGGCGCGGCCGCTAAAGCGGGTTACAGATTCACCTCTCTTCACGATGGCAACATCGTCGAATTCGGACGAGTGCGCCTGAAAGTGCTCGAAACGCCGGGTCACACTCCGGAGTCGATCTCGATCGTGGTTTATGACCTGAGCGCCAGCGATACGCAGCCGTATGCCGTGCTCACCGGGGACACTTTATTTATTGGCGACGTGGGCCGGCCGGACTTGCGCGCGGCGCTAGGTTGGACGGCAAATCAACTGGGCGGTCTTTTGTTCGATTCGCTGCACAACAAACTTCTGGCGTTGCCGGACGCAAGCCTGATCTATCCCGCTCACGGCGCAGGTTCGCTGTGCGGCAAGGCCATCAGCAAGGAGACGGTATCTACTCTGGGAGAACAGCGACGATTGAACTACGCACTGCAGCCAATGAGTAAGGAAGAATTCATCCAGGTGGTGACGGCTGATCAACCGGAAGCGCCGGCCTATTTCACCTACGACGCCGTGCTGAACAGCGAAGAGCGGCCTACGCTGGATGAAGCGCTGGCCCGCGAGATGAATCCGCTGGCGCTCGACACCGTGCTGGCCATGCAAGCCGAGGGCGCCCAAATCCTCGATACGCGTGACCCCGACGAATTTGCAGCTGCGCACTTGGCCGGCAGCATCAACATCGGCCTCAGCGGTCAGTACGCCACGTGGGTCGGAACGGTGCTCGATCGAGCGCACCCCATCGTAATCATCGCCGACCCTGGACGGGAGAACGAATCGGCCACCCGGCTGGGCCGCATCGGGTTCGATCATGTAGCCGGATATTTGCAGAATGGATTGCGCAGCCTCGAATCCAGGCCGGATAAGGTCGCGTTCAGCGAGCGTCTGAGCGCGCAGTTCGCCGCGGAACTTTTCTCATCCAGCCAGCCGCCGCTGGGCATCGATGTCCGCACACCTCACGAGCGTGAACAGAAACACATCGCCGGCACACTGAGTATTCCACTCAACCGTCTGATCAAAAATCTGGAAACCCTGCCGAAAGATCGTCCCCTGCTGGTCTACTGTGCGGGCGGATACCGCTCGTCCATCGCTGCCAGTTTACTGCAATCCAGCGGCTTTCATCCCGTAACCGAACTCGCCGGCGGCATCGCAGCCTGGGAAGCAGCCAAATTGCCCATTCAGAGTGGTCAGGCTTAGACAGCTACGGGCGTACGCATCTTTCATCGCTCGACCATCTGGGAGTTCCAGTCCGCGCAACGCCTAAGTTTCTCGTCAACCCATTATTCAAAAACGAACCTTCCTCCGCTAAACCGGGCTTTGCCAGCTCGCATCATCATTTCTTCAAATTCCTGATTCTTCTTCTTGCTGCCGAACCCCACTCGCACCTTTTCTAAAGTGGGAATCCTGCAGAGGAACTCTTACTGTTGAGGCCGCATATTATTCGCTGAAACGTGGATGAATTCCGTCAATGTTGGAGCGGACGACAGCGCCTCCACATCCACTAAGACCTTCATGTTCTCCAAAGAGAGGCGGCGCAATTTCACCAGGCGCGAAAGATCCGGAATCGCGATCACATTACGCAAAGCTTGCAGGAACACGTATTGCAAACCGCTCTGTGAAGATATAAAACTGAGATCCCGTAGGCCGCGGATTTGCCACAGCTCCAGATATTTCAGAGACTGCTTACCTTCAAGAGCAGAGAAATCCTTTATTCCGCCAAGTTTCACTTCCAAAGACCATATTCGATCCAGTCGCTCCAGGTATCCCAGATGGTCTGTGCTTATCGACCGGAGTGTGAGTCTCTCGAGCGTCGTTAAATTGGACAACACCTCAATTCCACTTTGTTGCCCTTCCAGATACAGTCGCTGCAATGAATGAAAACGTCCTAGTTCATCCAGTCGCGGTCTTTTCGATTTTGTCCTCGCCAGCGCCAACTCGCGGAGCCCGCCCGGTATCGTTCGCAGAAAATTAAAATTATCTAAACTGTAAATTCCGATCGAAAGAGTTTCGAGTTTCTCCAGGCTCGCCAAATGTTCGATGCCACTCGCCTTATGCAGACAGTCGGCGGAAAAACGGCGTAGGTTTTTCAGTTGGCTCAGAAATGATAGATCGCATATCAGAGAGTAAAACCCGTACACCCGGATCTCGACTTCGGGACGACTGAGCAACAACTCGTCGTTGATAAGCTCCCAAGTCTCCCGGTCAACTGGTGAAGCCGTTTGCAGGATTCGCAGTCCCGGTTCCGCAGCCAATCGCTTTACGTCAGCGCGTGTCAGATTTGGCTTAAGCTGAACTCGACTGCGAGCCGCTTTCTGCACCGGCATAAACCCTCAGATGACTTCAATTCTTAACCTACAAAACCTGGACAATTATTTCGGCGGCGTTGTGAGCCAACATTGTTCTAAGAAGTTCAAGATTGATTTTAATGGAGACAGAACAATCAGGCGGGATTCAATTCGGTGTGACGCTGCCCGCACGAAGAAGGCATTGACTATCGTCCGTTCTGTGCTGGCCGCGACCGCTTCACTCACGAGCGCATCAAATAGAAATCCGCTGCACGTCGGTCAAGGGGCAAGGCTCCTCGTCTTGACTGTCACGGAAGTTGAGCCTATAGGTAGGTATCAGGCGCGCATCCTACCCGGTACAGAAACTGCTGTAATGCTCCGGGTTTTTGCCACCTAGGGCATCAACTGAAGCGTAGAGAGCGTCCAACAAGGAGCGGCAGCCTGATCACCGGATTCGCTGACGAGTGAGAGCGCCGATATTTGGGGAAGGATTGGGTAGCCCACTTGAAACCGCACACACGTAAGCATGCAACGGCTATACTACTTGCTGTAACCCCAGGTTTGCTGGCGTTAGCGCTGTTCGCCGCGCCTGTGCACGCGCAAAGGGGCGGATTCGGCATGGCCGGACGCGGAGGGGCGCCTCCCTCGCACGGCCGTGCGGCGCGAGGCCTCGGTCACCGTGGCCGGCATGGTTTCTACCGTTCGGGGTTCGGCGACTACTACCCTTTTTATGATCCCTACAACGATGCGGATGGCGGAGGCGAGCCAGCTCCGGCGCCCATCATTCCGCAGGCTGCGGCACCCACCTCTCCCGCACCGGCGCAGGCTAAAGCCTCCGAATCCCTAGTGATGGAGCTGCGCGGCGATCATTGGGTCCGGCTCACCAGTTACGGCCCTCAAGAGTTTGGCAGCCAACCAGCCAGGCTTCAATCCGTCTCGCAATCCGCTCCCGGGCAACCCGGCTCGCCTGTTGGCCCGAGCCGACTAGCCGCCCGTTCGGCTTCGGGTCAAGCGTCTCCTGAAGAAACCCAGCCGACACCAGAGCTTCCCCCCGCCGTCCTGGTCTTTCGCGACGGCCACCAGGAGGAAGCCGCCAAGTACACCATCGTCGGCAGCACTATCTTCATCAAGGCTGACTATTGGAAGAGCGGTTCCTGGACGCGTGAGGTCCCTATCGCCCAATTGGATATCCCCGCCACCCTGCAAGCCAACCAAGCCCGGGGCGCGAAGTTCAGTCTGCCCTCCCGCCCCGGCGAAGTGATGATGCGTCCCTGAAGTTCGGGCCGTCGAGCCCGTTAGCCTGCATCACAAATGTCGACACACCGACAATTGCCGCCATCTGGCGAAACGTTTTACCTTCTGTTATATAAGGTTCTTTGACGTCGCATTGGGCTTCAAAGGTGGAAACGGAATCCGCACCTGGCGAGTTTAGCGGTCAACTTTTTCTGCGACATACAGGTTAATTCCGCCCGGATTGAATTTTGCCGAACAGGAATACTCAATGAATCAAAAAACCCGTCGCAGTCCACGCGTCCCCTTTATTGCCGTTGCGGAAATCGCTCACACGGAATCTGGGGGCAACTTTAATTGCAGGGTCTCCGAACTTAGTCTCAATGGCTGCTACGTAGATATGCTGATTGCTCTCCCTATTGGTAGCGAGGTGGCGATTAAAATCTTCGCCGAGTCAGAATACTTCGAGGCTAATGCCAAGGTCATATATGCCCATCCAAACCTCGGGATAGGACTTGCGTTTGAGCAAGTATCGTTAAAAAGTCAAACGCTTTTACGGCAGTGGTTACTCCGAGCCAGTGGAGAGCCGAAGCGCCTTTAAGAGCCAGGCATCAGCCCTTTGAAACCGCTTCAGAAAGTTCCGGCCTGTACGTTAATTTGTAAGAATAGAAACAGCACAATCAGGCGGGATTCAACGGTGGGTGGCCGCTAGCCCGTGCGGCAAATATCGTATTGATGGACTCGACCAGATGAGCTATGCCGTCAGTCTTTGACAGCACCAGGTCAACGCCCATGGAGGATATCGCGCTCTTGGGAATATTCTCGGAGTACATGGTGAACATGATGATCGTGATACCAGGTATGGTCTTCTTCAGAATCGCAGCGGTCTCGACACCATTCATGGTGGGCATGGCCAAGTCCAGAAGGACTACGTCGGCTTTCAATTTCTTGGCCTTTTCGATCGCTTCCGCGCCGTCAATTGCTTCGCCGCAGATCTCGATTTCAGGAGCGTGTTTCAAGAACGTCTGCACGAGATCCCGCACATAAACGTTGTCATCGACAATCAAAACACGTTTCATCATGCCACAAACTATCTTCTTCTTTCGTTGGAGGAGAATACAGTGAATGCTGTAGATTCGAACATGACCATGTGGGGCGGTGCTAAGCGGGGTGCCGCTAACAATAGGCGGGCCGAGCCTGTAAGGTGGATTTTCCGACCCGGCACTACGAACACAGAACCATGACGTGTTCGTGACTCTCGACATTGTTGGGCTACCGCAAATCTTTTACGCATTCACCAAAAACAATATAAAATCAGGGCGTTATCGCTCTCCGGGCCTGTAGCTCAGCGGTTAGAGCAGCGGACTCATAATCCGTTGGTCCCAGGTTCAAATCCTGGCGGGCCCACCACCCACAAAGTTGTCCAACCCGGAGACATCGCTTAAAGAATGGGTTCGGACTGGACAATAGGTGACAAAACGTACCGGCTACATAGGTAACAAACCTCGGGCCGAACCAGTTGGTCGATGCGCTCCAAAACCAACAATCAAGATCCGCGACGTTCATCGCCTCGCTATTTCTGTATCCATGCGCTGGGAAAATTTGGGCGAATTGCGGGCTCTTCGGCTCCCAATGTGATATATAACGCCCCATCACGGGAGGAATTCCCATGGCTAGTTTTTGCTCGAAGTGCGGGGCTGAGCTGTCTCCGGACTCGAGGTTTTGCCAAGGTTGTGGCGCTCCAAGCGGTTTGCCGGCTGCAGTTGCGTTGCCCGCCGTTGGAGCTCCTGCTGGGCAACTTCCCGCTGTTGCCGGGCCATCCAGTGGAACTCTCAAAGTCGTGCTGATAATTGTTGGGGCTCTGGTGGGTTTAGGCTTGCTCAGCGCGGTTGCCGTTATGTTTGGGCTGTGGCGCATTTCGCGGTCGGTCCACGTCGACCGATCAGGAGGCGTGACTATCAGCACTCCGGGGGGAAAATTCTCTACTGGTCATACCTCCGGTGCCCGCCTAACAGAAACCGAAGTGGGTGCGCCAATCTATCCTGGCGCAATTGCGGAAGAAGGCGGCTTTAAATTGGGTGCGGATAGCGGATCCATGGCTACCTACGTCTTCAAAACTTCCGATTCCGTGGCGCAGGTGCTGGCCTTTTACCGCGACAAGCTCGGGCCGAAAACCAGCGTGGTAGAAACCCCGCAAGGCGGTATCGTGACCGCCGCCAAGAATGATAATGAGGGCATGATGGTGACTGTCGGCCACGATGACAGCGAAAACAAGACTTCCATCTCCATCACTCACGCCACTTCAACCAAAGATAGTCGCTAACAAACCGTCATCATCTAACGTCCGGTTCGAATAAAGATGCGGCTCGAGCTGCTCACCGAAATGCGGCTCTCCGAATCAGGTGTAACTTTAATTTCTCACAGACGTCCGAAGGTGTAACCAACGGCGATGGTGTATTGCGGCACCACGTTTCTTCCGTATTCCTGATCCATATTGTGGACCCAGTGCAGATCAAACTGTGGCTTGATGAAAATGTTCGGTTTGACGTATATCTTCACACCGACCGCGCCGTGCAATTGAAAATGATTGGCGCTCGCGAAGTAGGAACTCTGGTTGTTGCACACCGTGGCCGTGGCGCAGGCTTGCTGACTGAAATATAAAGACGTCTTCGCGCCGCCAACTCCGCCTTCCAATACCGGAACGATACGAGCTTTTGTCGTGAGCGGCTGATACACCGCGTTAAAATCGTAAAACGCCGGGCGAGCTTTGATTCCCGCGTCCGGCAAATACGATGCTTGCGCGAAACGAAACGCGTACTCGCCATTAAAACCAAGATGCGGGCTGAACATGTAATCCGCTCCGAAGACACCAAAAAGGCCACCCATGGTCGGCGCTGCTTCGCAATTCCCCGTGAAATTATCGAAGATAGACTTCGAACCGCATCCCGGAGTAGTGCCCGCGCTATTGGTCGCCGTGCCCAATCCAAAGTACGGGCTGAACTCCTGAGCGCGCGCATGATTGGCCATCGTTAGCATTCCTAACAATAGAAACACACCGGTGCGAAATATCAGCTTTGACAAGGACGTTCTCCTTATTTAAGGGTTCAATTGAATTCCGTGCTTGATTGGTATCGCTGAATGGAGAATTTAGATCTTTGCAGTCTCCCTCGTACTTCGGCCCGCGACAAGATAGATGACGCGCCCTGCTTGTGGGTTGTTCGAAATTAGAAATTAAAATATTTGTGGCCAGTAACGAATGAGGCACAGAAGCGTGCGTGAGCCTGCGCATGATTTATTAGTTTCCGAGAAAAAATTCAAAAAATAACGTGTCAGACGGAACCCTTTTATTGTTTTTGGGGAATTACATCCGAAGAGAGGTATGTTTACTTGCCGGCGTGAGAGAAGGTCACAGCGCGTCGGCAAAATCCTGAGATTGGCGTGCGTCCTGACAAATCCTATCTGCGTCCTGGCAGAATCCGGCGTTCATTCAGGGGAAGTACTCTCACCTTTTGGCCCTGAGAGTGACCCAATCTGCTTGGCTACCAGAAATAACCAATCTGGCTTTTCAGCGATTCCTTCTGACTGCGGGACTTCTGCACTCGAAGGTGGCGTAACTGTTCGACTCCATGGCTGGACGGAGTGGCTGGCCGAAGGTATATCGAGACCCTTGCCCACCCATCCGCATGTGCACATCGTGGTTGGCTGATTGTGGTCCATCGGGTCATCCAACGGATCACTCAATTGCTCGTCGAAGCTTAAGAACGCTGAAGACAGTAGGCCCAGACACCATGGACATTCGAAGAGAACTACGTGTGCAAATCTTTTTTCCTCGCCATGCACGGCTATCCTCCCGCTTCACGCTGATTGGGGGGACAACAAACGCGAAAGCGAACGCGCAAAGAATAATTGAGCGACACACGCTACACCATACCGAAAATACCTTACCCATCGATGAAGACAGAAAGTTACTTGCGCAGGTTTATACCCTTCGTGCGGTCGCAAAAGGAATTTGGGGTAAGGGATAGCTATCCATTCATGTTTGCTTCGGACCGGGAAGCCCGTGTGGTGTTTGTTTCGCCGCATCTCGTGACCGAACTTGGCATCGGTCTGCGGACGCATCCCAAGACCAGTACCGCGCTATTTATCGGATGCCGATTTTCTTGGCGACACGCGAAACGCCGGCACTTGCCCGCCACCGCTGGTGACGTTGGCCAGGCCGGTGGCGCTAAGGCGCGTGAGATAGCCGGCCAGTTTTCCACGAAATAGATACGGCGCGAAGTCCACCAGCATGTCGCGAAACTCCACATCGCCGGTTGCATTTATATATGGGAAAACTTCGCGACGGATGGGGATGCGTTCCTGGACAATCCAGCAAGCTCCGTTGTTTTCGGGACCAGGGCTCGAAATCGCCGCCTGGATAGCGGCGTCCCACGCGCGTTCGTTGGTTTCCCACCCAAGAGTGACGCCGCTGCCGCCGTATTCATCACTCGGTTTCAGAACTAGGTTCTCGCGTTCTTCGCGCATCAACGCGAGCAGATTGACAGATTTGCCGTGGCGCGTCGTGCGCACATCCGCGACCACCCGCGTCCAGGGAACATGTTCCGAGATGATCGCACGCTCAGGCGGCGAAAAGAGCGCATCGTTTCGTTCATCTGTTAACACCGCAAAAAAAGTTTTGACGTGAGGAATCTTGCAGCGAAAAGAATTCGCCACGCACACGGCGTTGGCAGTGTAAGCCTTCACTAACGCCGCGCATTCGTCGGGTTTCGCGACGACATCGTTGATCAACACGCGGCGATACACCAGGTCGATTTTTTTGCCCTGCACGCTCAATGTTTGTCCATCGAACGTCAAATCGCGCGGGTCCGCCACCAGCGTAGGCACCCCCATTTTCTCGAAGCGCGCTTTCAGAATTTCAAATTCGCTCCACGTTGGCACGCCCTTCCAGTCCACGATCGCGATTTGCGGCCGCTTGCTCTTGCCGCCCCAATCGACGTAACTCAATACCAGCGCGTCCAGCAGCTTGGCGCTCAGTGGATAGGTGTGTACTGCGTAGCGTTTTGAAAATTGCGCCATCAATGGGCGCGCGCCGAAAATGTCACCCAGTGTCTCCGAATAGCCCGCGCCTGCCGGCGACTCGCCGTTGTATTCCGCGAATTTCAGCGATTCGGGCAGCAAAAATGCATCCAGGCGCGAGGCCGTGCTGACTCTTCCGTTTCCGCCGGGCAAACGAGCAAGCCGCGCTTCTTCGGGACGCAAATGGAACTGCGCGAACAATTGTTCGTCCGCCAGCGCGGCGAGGGCTACCCGCTCCCCGAGTTCCGCAATGGTCTCGGCCACTGGGCGCACGCGCTCTTCATCTTCCGGAGAAAGGAAGAAGGGTCGAAGAAATGGGCAGTGCACGCGATCGCCAAAGGTCAGTTTGGCCGCGCGCAGTTCCTTCAGAAAATCTTCCGCGAAGGCGTGATCCTTCTGAATCGCTGGATGCAGCAAAGCGTGCCAGTATTCGGCTGCAGTTCCGTCCATGGGTTTTGGCGAAGGGGTGCTCATTTTATTTTCGATTTGCTCGGACTCGCAGGCGGC
>Ga0193729_1000724_pt1 | contig 17237 bp, 11 predicted proteins | sample U1c2metaG_FD_143036 | JGI IMG/M metagenome (GOLD analysis project Ga0193729, IMG submission 143036) | Soil microbial communities from a riparian zone of the East river system, Colorado, United States - U1c2 | ecosystem: Environmental > Terrestrial > Soil > Riparian zone | place: USA: East River...
CCGTGGAACCCACCACCGCCGCCGTGGAACCCACCACCGCCGCCATGGAAGCTGCTACCACCACGCGATTGAAAGTTTCCGCCTCGACCGCCGCCGCTAAACCCGCGACCGCCGCCGCTGAAGTTACTGCGTCCGCTATATCCACCGTAGGAACCACGGCCTCCATAAGCGCCGCGTCCGCCACCGTAGTAGCCGCGTCCGCCGTATCCGCCGCGTCCATAGTAGCCACCGCGACCATTGTATCCGCGGCCATAAAAACCACGCCCGTAGAAGCCGCGCCCGAAGCCCCAGCCGTACCAGGGTCCGACTCCGATGAACAGTCCATTCACGAAGTAATCAGGTCCCCAATATCCGTAGGGCGCGCAGGCGTAAGGCGCGTAATCATAGTAGCCGTAGCTGCACACCGGAGGCCCGCCATAGGCATAACCCCCATATCCGCCACCTACGCCAACTCCAACCTCGACCTGCGCGTGCGAATAGCTCGCAGCAAACATGCAAACCGCTAAGAAAGCAAAATATCTTAAGTATTTCATGTGGCCCTCCCGATGACCGGCAAACCGCTCATTCTCGGCTACTTGCTCGTCCGGGAATCTATCTGTCGAATCACCGATACCTGTTAAACTCCAACGCGGCCAAAAAGTTGCGCCTGCGTTGCCCCTAAATACTCCTATCGCCAGCTAAGTTCAAGTCCTTTCGTAACATAGCCAAAGCGATAAGACTCCACTCTATTAGATGCTCTACCTTCCATTCTGATATCAAAATGCTAAACCCCCAACTCATCGCTTTTATGCCTTAATCTGTTGCGATGCCGCATCCCAAGTCGTAGCAGTCCGCCTGAAATACGATTCATTAGCCAGGTGGCACGCCAGCGCCGCATTATGCCCAAAAACCGCATCCTCAGTCACCGGCTGCCGGCTCTTCACCGCCTGAAAGAACCGCCACAAATGCGGCTTTTCCTCATCCCACGACACGCCCTTATAACTAAAGCCCTCCATCGTCGGTTCTTTACCCGGAGCCGGATCGTGCTCCTCGTGCCACTTTTTTATATAAGCCTCCCGCATCTCCCGCGGGTAGCCGGTCACGTAGTAACTCGGCGCAGTATCTTCTCCCGTTTGCGGCATGTAGTTGATCGCCGTCTCCGTCACTTCCAGGATCCCCTTCGAACCCATAAACCGGTAAATCTCCGGAGTCTCGCAACCCAGGTCCAGCCGCATATAAACCGGCACTTCTCCATATTCAAATAACGTAGCGTGCACATCCGGCATATTCCGCCCGTCCGGGAATCGCAATATCCCGCCCATGGACATCACCCGCTTCGGCGGCTCATTCCATCCCAGCATGTACTGCATCCCGCTGATCAGGTGCACCAGCAAATCGCCCGCCACGCCCGTCCCATATTCCTTCCAGCACCGCCAGCGCGCAAACACCTTGGCGTCAAACGGCCGCTTCGGCACCGTTCCTTGCCACGTATCCCAATCAAGCGTTTGCGGCGACAAATCCGGCGGTGGCGGATATTCCCACGCTCCCGTCGGATCATTGCGCCCCAGCGAACCTTCCACCAGATTAAGTTTTCCAATCATGCCCTGCGCCAGCATTTCCTTCGCCTTGGCACAAATCACCGAGCTGACCCGCTGCGATCCGATCTGCACAATCCTTCCGGTTTTCTGCGCCGCGGTTACCATCGCCACGCCTTCCTGCGCTGTGTGCGACATGGGCTTCTCGCAGTAAATATCTTTCCCCGCACTCACCGTATCCACCACCACTTGCTTGTGCCAGTGGTCCGGAACAGCCGCGACGATGCAGTCGATATCTTTGTTCGCCAGCAATTCCTGATACCGCCGCGTCGTCGTAATATTCGAACCGGCAATCTCTTTCGCCAGCGTGTGCCGCCCATCGTACAAATCACACGCAGCTACGCATTCCACTCCCGGCAACTGACTCGCATTCGTCAGCAGTCCCGAGCCTTGCATTCCAATGCCGATAATTCCAAAGCGCACCCGATCACTCGCCGCCACCGCCTTGGAGGGGAAGGGAATCGACTCCGGATCAAGAAAAAACGTGCGCGTCGCCACCAACGCGCCTGACACTCCCGCGCTCCTTTGCAGAAATTCACGGCGAGAAAGATCTCTAGTCATCGTCCACCCTCCGAAAATTTTCAGCAATCTTGAAAACAATCATCAATGCAATGGCTGCACGCTGACTTCTTTGAAAAACACGATGTCGTTGTCGCTATGGTTTTGCAGCCCCATATAACCCTCATTCGGACGCCGTCCGCGCTCCGGCTCAAAATCAAACTTTTTCTCTGGAACGGGTTGCCCTTCGGTGTAATCGGTAACCTTCACATCGTTCAACACCACCACGGTATGCGGACCATCCAGCGTGATCAGCATGGTGTTCCACTCCGGCCCCGGCTTTCCCGGACGCGCCGCGGGCTTGGTCAACGAATAAAGCGTCCCCGTAACGTGATACTCGTCTTCCTTCGAGGTCTCCGGCTCATTATCAATCTGCACTTCGTATCCGTAATGCACCGGCATCCATGGTTCGCGCGGCTCGATCGGGATGCGCACAAACACGCCGGAATTGTCATTGTGGTCGCGCATTTTATACACCACGCGAATCCGGCAATTTCCCATCTTGCCGCCGGTCCAGTACAGCAATCCCATTCCGCCGTGCGTGCGAATCAATCCATCTTCCACCGTCACGCTGCCGGGCCCCACATGCTTCCAGCCGCTCAAATCTTTACCGTTGAATAGCTGTTTGACTGCGGGACCTTTTTCTTGTGCCAGACTCTTTTCCTGCGCCCAACCTTTTTCCCGGGAACGTCCGGCCGCGAGGAGTAGCATCGCCGCAAACGCAGCGCACAATAGAAATTTATTCATAACTCGCTTTCTCTGCGCCGCGTGAACTAAAAGCGCAGATCGTGCAGATACGTATAACTCTTGTGCAGATCTTCGATTGGCGAAGTAGGCTCGTCGTTCTCCACAAAATAATGCTCTATGCCCGCTTTCTTCGATTCCGCAAACAAGCGCTTCCAATCAATCGCGCCGTCGCCAACGTCCGCCATGTGCCCGTCTTTTTGGCCCATCTTCCCGTCCGGTCCCTTGGTCCAATCCTTCACATGCACTAAAGGAAACCGCCCCGGATAGCGGTTGAAATATGTCAGCGGATCCTGTCCCGCAATGGTGATCCAGCAAAGATCCATCTCCATCTTCACCAGCTTGGGGTCCGTCTCGCTCAGCAAAATGTCATACCCAAATTTTCCGCCGCCATCCGCCAGCGGCTCGAATTCATAGCTGTGATTGTGGTACGCAAATTGAATCCCGGCCTTCTTGCTGGCCTCACCCGCCCGGTTAAAAACCTCCGCCGCTTTCTTATACGCGGCCGCTTTCTTCCGCTCTGATTCATCAATTGAGGGACACACAATGAAGCTGTGTCCGACCACATGCGCGGCCTCCAGCGTCTCCGGCCATTTGTTCTGCACCACTTCATAAGAAACATGCTCGCTGGGAGCCGTGAGATGCACCCGGTCCAGGGCCGCTCGTATCTCTTTCGGCTGGTGATCGAAATACCCGGCGAATTCCACTTCGCTGTAGCCGACACCGGCTACTTTCGCGAGCGTGCCCTCGAAGTCCGTCTTCATCATCTCCCGCACGGTATAAAGCTGCACACCGATGCGATCCAATTTGTGTGAACCCTCAGCAGCCCCACCAGCCCCGGTAGGCCCCGTGATCCCTGTGGCCAATGTCGAGCGCGAAGCCAAAAGTGTAGTCGCCATAGAACTCCCAATAAATGTTCGTCGGTTCATGCGCCGCATTGTACTCCTCCAGCCCCAAAAGGGAATAGTCTTAGGTCGGCGCAACGCTCGCTCGAAGTGCACTCGGACGAGCCGGAGGCATACGCCGACGCTCAATGGCTCTGCAAAGTCCCGATAAGTCACCCGGGCAATCTGGAACTTAGCCACCCCTGAATGGGCAAACACCAAACAGAGCTCAATTTTGATACTTAGTATCCTTGGTTAAAATCCAGTTGGCGCTCTAAACTTTCCTCGCGCCGTCTCTAGTATTTCTGCAGTCGCCAAAACCAACTCATCCTCGTTCGGCCTGCCGATCACTTGCACACCAATCGGCAATCCCTCCGCCGACAATCCCATCGGCACCGAAACTCCCGGAAAACCAGCCAGATTCAACCACTGCGCATGCCGCATCGTTTCGCGATAACCGCAACCCGGTTGCCAGTTTCCTTCGCCATGCCGAAAAGCCGGCGCCGCGCAAACCGGCGAAAGCAAAATCGGAACCTCGCGCATCTGCTTAAGGATATTTCCCCGCACCATATCGCGATTCATGCAAGCACCCATGAACTCGTCCACTGTCGGCGTAATTTCTAACCTTGCCACCGACATGTATTCTCGAAACATCGGACTCAACTCCGCCTCGCGCTCCTCCACCATCGGCTCAAATAAGCGCGCGATCATCGGCCCAAAGAAAAACCACCACAACTCAATAGCTTGCTCGAGCCCTTTCAGCTGAAATGGTTCCACGTGAAATTGTTCTGAAAGCAAAGCCGCAGCTCTTTCAACCGACTCGCTCGTTTCGTTCGTAACATCTCCCAACGCGCTCGACTCCAGTATCCCCACCCGCAATCCTGCCAGCTCACGTTCGCCAAAAGATCGCACTTCAATCGCCGACGAAAGCGCATCGTCCGCATCCGGCCCCTTCATCACATCAAATAGCGCGCGCACATCGGCCATTGTTCGCGCCATTGGTCCCACTACGCCCAGCCACGCAAACGCCCCAGCCGCTCGCGGAAAATGTCCTGTGGAAGGAATCCGTCCGGGAGTCGGCTTCAACCCGCTGATCCCACAAAAATGTGCTGGAACGCGCACCGATCCGCCGCCATCGCTGCCCACTCCTCCCATCGAACAACCCGACGCAATCGCTGCCGCTTCGCCTCCGCTCGACCCGCCCGCCGATCGCGAAAGCTCCCAGGGATTACTCGTCTTTCCAGACAACGCATTGTCCGTCTCATACGCCATTAAAAATTCCGGCACATTGGTATTTCCAATCAAAATCGCGCCTGCCGCCAGCAGCCGCGTTACCAGCACCGCATCCTCACGCGCCACATAATCCGCGCGCAGTCGCGTACCCGCCGGACTCGCCCACCCTGCCACATCAATGCAGCTCTTGATGGAAATCGCTATGCCGTGCAGCGCACCAACGGCGTCTCCGCGCAAAACGCTAGCTTCCGCTGCCTGCGCCTGCCGTCGCGCCCCCTCCGCATCGACATGCACAAAAGCGTTTAACTTGGGCTGCAATTTTCCAATTCGCTCAAGATGAGCGTCGATAACTTCGCGAGAAGAAATCTCTTTCGTTCGAATTTTGCGTGCAACTTCCGCGATGTCCGCGAAATAAATGGAATCCATTTTGTCTCAAGCGAGAGTAAGCGCAGCGCCGCAACCGGTCAAACACACCAGCATCGCAACAAAAACGGTTGACGGTGCTCCACGTAGCCCACAGAATCTTATCTTCAACCAAAAAGTCCTACATGGATCGTCGTTCACGGAGGCAGCACCAGTCATCTACATGCGCATTGTTTTTCGTTTAATTCTTCCCGCCCTCGCTTGCCTGCTTTTGCTTTGCGCCATTCTCTTGCCCTCGCGTTCCGCCCAGAAAGTTTCCAATGTGCCCGCAGCCGCACAATCTCCGCCGCCCGACCTGCCTAACGACTCCACCAAGCCGCTGCGTCTCAACACTCTCGGCGTCGCTTACCTCAACCAACAGCGCTCCGCCGACGCCCAGAAACTCTTTGAGCAAGCTCTACAGGCCGACCCAAAATTTGCAGTCGCTCGCCTCAATCTCGGCATCGCGCTTCTCAATCAGCAAAAAGCCGAAGCCGCCCGCGACGAACTTCTCACCGCCGCTCAGCAACTCCCGCGAGACCCTTACGCTTGGTACAACCTCGGCCTCGCTTACAAAGATTTGGCAGACTTCGCTCACGGAGTCGCCGCCTTTGAACACGTCACCGAAATACTTCCCGACGAAGCCGACGCTTACTATTTTGTTGGCTACTTGTATTCGCAACTTCAGAAATACGATCAAGCCATCGCTGCTTTTCAGAAAGGTCTCGCACTATTTCCGTATCACGCCTCTTCGGAATTCGGCATCGCCCGCGCCTACCAGCGCAAAGGCGACTCCGCTTCCGCACGCGAGCATCTAGCAAAATTCCAAAACATCACCACCAATCATCTCGGCGCTCCGTTCGGCGCAGGCTACGGCGACCAAGGCCGTCTCTCGCTCGCGGAACTGCCAGCCAACTCTTCGCTAGCCGTTCCCCCCGCAATCCCGGTGCACTTCACTCCGCAAAATTTAGAAACCGTTTTGCAAAACTCCACCAAATCTTCTCGAGCTCCTTCTTCCGCTCCAGGCCCCGCTACCGGCGCTTGTTTTCTTGATTTCGATGGCGATGGCAAACCCGATCTTTTCCTCGTTAGCGCCACAGCAAACGGCGCCAGCCATCTCTTGCACAACATCGGCGACGGCCACTTTGAAGATGTCGCCGAGCATGCGGGCCTTAAACTTTCAGGCCCCGGACTCGGCTGTGCCGCTGGAGATTTTGACAACGATGGCCACACCGACCTCGCCGTTTGCTTGGCCGATGGCGTCCACCTGCTACACAACCAGGCCAATGGCAAGTTTGAAGACGTCACAGAAAAAGTCGGCATTCGCCGCGAAAAAGGCTGCGTCGCCGTCACCTTCGTGGACTACGACCACGACGGCGATCTCGATCTCTACATCACCTCCGCAGCAGACGGCGACGGCGCAACACCACGCAATACCCCTCACAATACTTTGTGGCGCAACAACGGCAACAATACTTTCACCGACGTTTCTGCCGACACCGCACTCGGTATCCCCGCCACTGGTGCAGGCCTCATCACCACCGACTTCAACAATGATCGCGCCATCGATTTTGTTTTCGCCGGCGGTTCCGAAGGCGCCACCATTTACTTAAATCCTCGCGAAGGAAAATTCACTTCACTCCCTATCATCGATTTCAAAAAAGAAAATCTCCCGCCAGCCGTTGGCGTAATCGCTTTTGACTTTGATAAAGACGGCTGGATGGACCTGGCCTTCACCCATGCAGGCCCGCCCGGGATCAGCCTCTGGCGCAATGTGAACGGGAAAAAACTTGAGCGCGTCCCGCTCCCCGATCTCGCTTGGCAACGCGGATGGGGAATTTCTTCCATCGATTACGATAACGACGGCTGGCTCGACATTATTGCTGCAGGCCAATCCAGCAACGGCGGCGAACTTCGCCTCCTCCGTAATCTGGGAAATCAGCGTTGGTCCGACGTCACTAAAGACGCGCGTCTCGACGCCATCAAACTTACTCAGTCGCGCGCCCTAGCCATTGCGGACACGCGCGGCCAAGGCGCCGCCGACATCGTCGTAACCCAGCTCGGTGGCCCTCCCGTCATCCTTCACAGCGAAGGTGCCGCCGAACACAATTGGATGCACATCGATCTGAAATCTCTGAGCGACAACAAAACCGCTATCGGCACAAAAGTGGAAGTCTACGCAGGCCCGCTCTATCAAAAATGGGAAATCGCCGGCGCCTCCGGCTACCTCGGCCAAAACTCCACATCTGTCCTCGCCGGACTTGGCGCCGAAAAAAATGTGGAAGTCGTGCGCTTACTCTGGCCCACCGGCGTTCCCCAGGACGAAATAGATCTTCCCGCGAAAAAATTTCATTCACTCGCCGAACTGGACCGCCGCGGGAGCTCTTGCCCGGTCCTCTTCGCCTGGAATGGCCGCGAATACGAATTCATCGCCGACATGATTGGCCCCGGCGTCGTCGGCCACTGGGTCGCACCCGGAGAGCGCGATGTCCCTGATCCCGATGAATATCTCAAGGTCAATGCGGGCAGCGTTCATCCTCTGAATGGTTTGCTCAGCTTCCGATTCGTGGAGCCCATGGAAGAAACCGTTTATCTCGACCAGGTGCGCCTACTGGCCATTGATCATCCCGCGGCCTACGAAGTAAATCCCAACGAACGTTTCGTCAGCGCTCCGCCATTTCCAGAATTTCGCGTCATCGCTACACGAGATGCGCATCCGCCAGTCGGCGCGTGGGACGACCAGGGTAATGACGTTCTCTCATTGATCGCCAGGCGCGACCGGAAGTACGTTACTGATTTTGACTCTCTACCTTTTACCGGTTTCGCCAAACTTCATTGGCTCGAACTCGACCTCGGCGACTGGGATTCCGCAAAGTCCCTGCGCCTGATCATGGATGGCTACACCGATTATTTCACCGCCACCTCTATGTACTCCGCCGACCAGGCCGGCATCAAAGTTGTCGCCCCGTACGTCGAAGCTCTCGACGCCCAAGGAAATTGGAAGAGGGTCATCGACGACATGGGCTTTCCCGCCGGCCTCGAACGCACCATGGTCGTCGATCTCTCTGGAAAAATTCCGCCCGGCACGCGGCGCATTCGCATCGTCAACAATCTAAAAATTTACTGGGACGCCATCCGCATCGATCAAACGCCTGACACGCGGGATGTACGCGTATCCGAAGTTCCCCTCGAAAACGCATCGCTCGCTTTCCTGGGCTTCCCGCACGAAAAACGCCTCACCCCCGCAAGCGACACCACTTACTCCTACACGCGTCGCAGCAAAACCGGCCCCTACGCGCGAGCCGCCGGAAACTACACCCGTTACGGCGACGTGCAAAATCTCTTGCGCGCCTCCGACGATCGCTTCGTCGTATTTGGTTCCGGCGAAGGCCTCAAGCTCGACTTCAATCCGCAAAGGCTACCGCCGCTACAGAAGGGCTGGGTCCGCGACTATTTCTTCTATGCCGACGGTTTTGAAAAGGATCTCGATTTTTACGCCGCCCACGCCTTCACCGTCGAGCCACTTCCGCGCCACACTCCTCTGCCTTATCCGTATCCCGCTGGTCAGGATTATCCCGCCGACCCCGCGCATCTCGACTACCAGCTCGAATTCAACACTCGCCAGCGCTCCGATCACTTGCCCTCATCGTTGCGCTACCAATACGCGCCCGTTCCCTAACGAACTAAAACTCGATCCAACGCGCAGGGTGCCCCACCCTCGATTTGTAGCGTGGGTCTTTCTGTTAGCTTTCGTCTTTGAAGTTGCCGCGAAAAAATTAACTAGTGCACACCGCTAAAAACGCATAGAAGTGGTCTTGTCTTGAATGGCGCGCACACAAATCCCGTAAAGGGAGGGAATCAACCAAACATTCCCGCGAACCAACAAAAAATAATTTGGAATACGAGTCACTCCAGCGAAACATCCACCCACGCGCGCTTCTTCGCGCTCTTAGCAATCGCTTCGCAAAGCGTCAATTCCTGATGCCCCGTCAAGAAATTCGGAAACTTTTGCGGTGCCTCAAAATCTCCCGCCTCCACATATTCATAAAACTCCCGAAACAATTGCACAAACGTATCCGGATAGCCTTCCGCGTGCCCTCCCGGATACGCCGCATACCCCCGCGCTTCCGGACTCAACAGCGCCGGATCTTTACACAACAATCCATTCGCTTCATCACGCCGCCCGATCCACAATTCGTTGGGCGATTCCGAATTCCACGCGAGCGAGCCTTCGGTCCCATCAATTTCAAACCACAGCCTCGCCTTGCGCCCCGCGCTCACCTGCGAAACCGTCATCGCACCGCGCATGTCGTTCGCGAAGTGCAACAAAACCGACGCATAGTCATCCGTGGTAATCGGCACCTCGTCAAATTCATTCGTCGAGCTCGCTTTGAAAGTCTCGACCCGCCCGCGAGGTCGCTGCCGCACTGGCACAATCGTTCCCAGGTCCGCGCAAACTTCATCAACTTTCGCGCCCGCGATCCACATAATCAAATCCAGCCAGTGCGTGCCGATGTCCGACACCGCGCGCAAATCGCCGCCCAGTTTCGGCTCCAACCTCCAATTCCAATCACTCGCATGCAGCAGCCAGTCCTGCAGAAAAGTTCCATGCACCAGGCGAGGAGTCCCGATCGCGCCACGCGCAACCAGCGCTTTGGCCTCCTGGCAAAGCGGGTAGTAGCGCAAATTGTAAGCCACTCCTCCCGCGCGTTTGCACTCTCTGGCAAGCGCGACCAGCATTTCAGATTCAGCTGTGTCGGTAGCCAGCGGCTTTTCGCACAGCACGTGCTTGCCCGCGCGCATCAACGCGCTGGACTGCTCGAAATGTAAATAGTTCGGCGTGCAGACATGCGCAACGCTCGCCGTATTGTCCTCCGCCGCCTCTTCGATCGAAGCGTAAGCCCGCGACAAACCTAGAGACGCTCGCGCTTCCTCGCTGCGTTCCGCCGAACTTCCTAGCACCCCGCGCACCTCAATGCCCAGCCGCCGCAGCGCATCAACATGTGCCTTACCCACAAAACCGGCCCCGATCAATATCGCCGCTGCTTTCATACCGCTCCCGTCTCCAAAAATTCAGGCGCCCATTGTAATGCATCGCGACAAAACAAAGCGGTCCTCGTTGCGCAGTACAAATCATTCGAACGCCTGCGAACAAACAAAATTGACCAACTCATCATTCGAACGCTGCACCGTTCAATAAAATTCGACCGTTACGGACATAGTCATTCGAACGGCCGCACCGTTCGAATAAAATTCGACACGATCATTCGAACGCGCCACAAGATACTTAAAGTGTTTCTGTAAATGTCGGCGCGCCGACATTCTTATCGACGCTAATTCTTTGTTTAAATTATTAAATGGTTAACAATGGGTTTAGACCGCGCTCAGCGCTTGGACTGAAATGTTTCCGGTGGGTCCAGATAGCACTGCTTCCAGAATGCTTCCTCCGAAATTTCCTCCTTCGCCAATTGCTGAATGCTCGCAAGCGTCGCACCCGCGATCCCCCCATCAGCGGAATCAAAAATCACCACAACCCCATCCGCCGCTGTACCGCCCGGCGTTACGTCCTCCACAACCTTCCTCATCAACGAGCCGGCAAGATTTAATTTCGCGTGCGCGTCCGTCTCCTTAGGATCCTGACTCACCGGTTGCACCGTAAAAATCTTGACCGTTTTCCCCTTTAGCGCTTCCCAGTCGCCCGGAAAAACACTATTTTCTTCGCGCTCCACGCGGAAAGCCGCCGCCTTCGCCGCAGCTTCCAACTTTGCAGTTTCCTCCAGGTGCTCAGCAATCACTTCCGGCAACTCCAGCGCGCTGCGCCGAATGTATCCGCGTGATACGCCCGAAATTTGCACGTGAATCCATTCGCCCTCGGCGTCCAGAAATTCAAACTCATCGTTCATCGCCGCTTTGAACAAAACCCGGCTTTCCTCGCCCGCCCGCGCCAACACCGGCGTTCCCGGTCTTTTCACAGTCACCAGATTCAGCGGATGCGCCTGATTCTTCTTGACCTCCTCAAGTCCTTGCAGCTCCACGTTTAAACTGCGCATATGTTTTTCTTCCGCTTCACGCTCGCTGCGCAGCCGATTTAGTTCCTCTGTGCCTTCCGGCGCGGCCACCGGATTTCCGCTGCCGGGCGACATATTTATTCCCCCGCCCAAATTCAATTTTGGTGTCGGCGAGGAAATTCCAGAGGTCGCAATCGAGCGTGCCGTGCCTGGCGCAGGTTTGTTCCCGAATTTCTCGTCCAACCGGTCCAGCAAATCCAACTCCAATCGCCCGTTGGAAGGTAAAATCTGGTAGCCGGATTTTGCCGGATCTTTGTCCGCATACCACGCGGTTATCTTCGCGCTCACCTGCACAATTGTTCCCGCAGGAACTCCCGGCAAAACTTCAATAGAGAACTGGTAAAACGCCCTCTCATATTTATCCAGTGGCTGCTCCGGCGTTCCCACGAATCCGTCCAAAATTGGAAGTTTTTGCCCGGCATAAGCCTGCAAATCCTTCAACGCTTGCTCCACCTCCGCTTTTGCTTTCGGAAATGTACGAGCGTACGGCACCGCCTGGGCGTTCGCGCACGCTGCCAGCAGCAGGCTTAGAAATATACCCGGAACAATTCGTTGCATTTTCTTGTTCAGAAAATCAATTCGCGAATTCACGGCAATGATTCCAGTTGTTCGATGGCAATCCAGCCGCGCTGACCTTCTGGAGTTTGCACCCCATACCAATGCGGCGTAATGATCACAATTACCACTTCGGTGTATGCCGGCAAAGCTGCAACTTTCGCCGAAGACTGGAACGGCGCCGCTTTCAAATCCGTTCCCGGCGGTTTCACCCGGCGCTCAATTTCAAGCCGCAAATCTTTAAGTCGTTCTTCCAGGTCCTTCACAGAACTTTGCGTCGAAGCCAGCAAAGTGGTTTCATCTTCGCGCCGGCGAATCATGGTTTTCTTTACCAGTTCAGCGCTGTCGCGGCGGCGCTTGAGATCCCGGGCTTCCTGTTCGGCGAGTTGATTCGCTTGCAGATGCTCCTGAATGGCTTTGAACTCGCTGGCTTCCACCGTCAGATCGGATGTGTGTACCGCCCGGTGTGCCGATTCCACAAAAACAGCGTCAATCTGCACACGGGTGCGCGCCGGAGTCATACTGACCACTACGTAGCGCACCGCGATGGTGCCCGCGTCACTGCTTTCCTTGAAATGTCGCGGAGCCACCACATCCTTCCGCACTTTATAGAAAACTTTCCCTCCACCCTGCCATCGCCCAAATAACGGTGTGGATGGCGCTTCTTCCGCCCCTGTCAATGTAGGCTCCCGTTCAAATACGCGCGTGCCATGAATGATGTGATCTTCCAACACTTCGTGCAGCGCCTGAAGCACTTCGGGCTCTGACGCCATTAATTCCGACGCGAAACTTGGATTCGGACTTTGGTCCGCCTGCGTAGGGAAAGCATAAGACCACGCGCTAAGCATAATTCCAAGCACGACGACAGCGCGGATCCTTGAACTACGTCTAGTGTTCGCGCTGGTAGAGCGGCTAGAGGTGGATAAAAAGGTCGGAAGTACATGCATTTGCGTGGAGGGCCCTAAGCGAAATATGAAATATGATATCGCGCTGCCGCAGAGTACCACTTTTTCGCGGCTCAAGTATTGGCCGCCACTGAATTACTCGCCGGGATGCCTTCGCTAGCTCCGATCGTTGCCGAAAATAAAACTTTATTAAGAATGTTAACAAATTGCTTGCATTAGTTTTTTCGCAGCGATAGTATCCCCAACGGTTCAGGGACTAGGGTCCGCTCTTTTGTTACCAGGGCGCGGCCCATACCTCTCTATGGGCGTGGTCGAAAACATCGATACTGGTTTCTCGCGCATTAGACGCGCATGCGCGGTCTACGAGCAAGCCGCCATTTGTCTTCCTTCTTCCCGCAGTATTTCCAGGCTCTTTCCTTTCACCGCTACTGGTACACAAATCTTTCTTGACGTCCATCTTCATCAAAGTTTCGAGGAGGCAGCATGACCCTTTCTGTTTCCACGCACAGAAGGTTTCTTTCAATAGCATCTTCGATAGCCTTCGCCGCTTTGCTCGCTGCCCTGATGCTTGCGGACAGCCAGAGCGCCAGAGCTATCCCCGCTTTTGCCAGAAAATACGGGATGCCCTGTTCCGCTTGTCACGAAGCCTGGCCCAAGCTGAACAATTTCGGGCAGACCTTCAAGGACAACGGCTATCAACTGGGCAATGATCGCGACGCCCCGATATTCCAGCAGCCCGCCTATTGGCCTATTGCGCTACGCATTACTCCCAACTGGCATCGTGAAAGCGTCAACCGCACCGACATCGACAATCCTGCTACTGGGCTTACCACCGAAGGGCAGCTCACCACCCACGGCTTTGACCTTACAGGAATGGATATGCTCACCGCCGGAACTCTGGCGAAGAATATCAGCTTCCTGCTGGTGCCGTCCGCCGACGAGACCGGGGCATTTCATTTCGAGTCCGCCAACGTGCGATTTGACAATCTGCTGCACACCAGTTGGTTGAATGTAAAAGTCGGAAAATTTGAATTGGATAACATTGTTTCCGAAAAGCGCATTCTCACTCTTTCTGGTAACGGCGGCTCCTACCAGGGCTATCATTTCCAACCTGTAACGGAAGACACTAGCCTTTTCACTTTTGGAATCGGTGACAACCAACTCGGCGTGGAACTCTCCGGGCACTCCAGGAATGATTACACTCGCTACTCGGTAGCTCTACTAAGCAGCAATGATGGCAACGTTGATCTCCCCAGTGGCCATGGTTATGACACTTTCCTTACCTTCAGCCAGGCTTTTCAAGCAGGCAGCCTTGGGCTGCAGCGCGTCGGCGCCTTTGCGTATATCGGCCGAGCACCGACGTACCACACCCTCATCGCGGCCGATTCCACGCTCGGTGATGGCCTCGGCCAAAAGTCGTTTACCCGCGCCGGATTCTTCGGCCTCTGGTATTACAAGAAACTCGATTTCACCACCATGTACATTCATGGTAGTGACAGCGCATTTCTGGGCACCAACACTCCCTCGTACGCTGATCTCCCCGTCGGGGCGCGCAAACCAACCTGGAATGTTGGCACCATCGAAACGCACTACACCTGGAGCCCGCAGCTCATTTTGATCAATCGCTATGAACTCGTGCGCATGTCTCAGCAAGCGCTGCCGGGCTTACCCGGTAACCTGGGCGACGTTGACGTACTGACCTTCGGCTACCGTTACTATCCATTTATTTCCAGCCGCGCTGGTTTCGCGTTCCACAATGAATATTCCATCCTGCGCCAGCGAGGCACTTCCCCCATCAACGGCGTTGACGTCACCAGCAGCAGCCTGTTCCTGGGCTTCGATTTTATTTTCTGAGGATTGGAGACCACCATGCGCGCACACAAACATAACTTGAAGTGGATCTACCTCGCAGCGGCTGCGCTTCTGGCTGTTCCGTCTTTGGCCATCGCCCAGCAAGGCGCCACGTCGGAGCAAGGCTCGGCGCAGCCCGCGACAACCGCAACACCCGCGCAACAAGCTCCAGCCGCGGCCACCGTGCCAGTTCGCGTGACACACCAGGAGTCGCACCTCGGCAAGCTCACCGGACACTCGGAATCGGGACGCAAACTTTACTATCGCTTCTGCTGGGGCTGTCACGGATTCCGCGGCGATGGCAACGGGGAGAATGGCCCATATCTGAATATCCTGCCGCGCAATTTCGTTGCGGCGACTTTCAAGTGCCGCTCCACGCCCACGGGCACGCTGCCCACTGACGAAGATCTCTACAATTCCCTGGGACGCGGCTTGAATAATTCCAACATGCCTTCCTGGATTTCACTTACTGACCAGCAGCGCGCTGACATGGTCGCTTTCATCAAGACGTTTTCACCGCGCTGGCAGACTGAAAAATCCGGTGATCCTATTAATGTTCCGGCAGAACCTGCATTGACCCTGAATAGCATCAAGCACGGTCAGGAACTTTTCCAGAAACTGGAATGCTGGAAATGTCATGGACAGGAAGGCCGTGGCGATGGTCCATCAGCCTCCACATTAACCGACAGCAACGATCAACCCATCCGCCCGTACAACTTTGCCGCTGGCTCCCGCTTTAAGTGCGGCGTGACCAACAGCGATTTGTACAAAATTTTCCTTACTGGCGTGGATGGCACTCCAATGCCATCGTTTGGCGACGTGGTCAAGCCCGAAGAAGCATGGGACCTGGTGCATTACCTGCGCACGCTGCAAGTGACGCACAAGAGCCCCGAATTGGCTTTGTGGATGAGCACCAAGGAAGGTGCCGCGATTGTAAGCGCACAAAGAATTACCGGCACCCCAACCGGTTCAGGTATCAAGCAGTAGCTTTGTAGTTGCAAGAGGTTTCAAGGAGAACAGAAATGCGTCACAAACAAATTATCACTGCAGCGTTTTTATTGACTGGTGTAGCAGCCATGTCGTTCGCCGGACCATCTAAGCCCGCGGGTGGTTCTGTCAGCGGAAAAGTCACCTACGAGGGTACCCCCGCAAAGCAAAAGCCTATCGATATGTCCAAGGAGCCCAGCTGTGCCAAGCAGTACACCACTCCTCCGACCACGGAAACGGTGGTTACCGGACCGGGCAATTCTCTGGCGGACGTGGTCGTATACGTTTCTGCAGGCGCGCCTGACGAACCTCCTCCTTCCCAAGCAGTCACATTTGACCAGAAGGGTTGCCGCTACATTCCTCACGTGCTCGCATTCCAGACCAATCAGGAATTGAAAGTCGTGAACGACGATCAGACCTCTCACAACATCCATCCGCTGGCAAAAGTAAATCACGAATGGAATAAGTCTCAGCCGCCGGGGACCCCGCCACTCTCCGAAAAATTCGCGCAGCCGGAATTCATTCCCGTAAAGTGCAACGTTCACCCCTGGATGCATGGCAACTTCGCAGTGCTGAAGAATTCGCACTATGCCGTATCTAAAGAAGACGGTTCGTTCACGTTACCCAATCTCCCGGCCGGAAAATACACCGTGACTGCGTGGCAGGAATCTTACGGAACGCAAACTCAGGATGTCACCATCTCGGGCAGCGAAACGAAGAGCGTCATTTTCGTTTTCAAAGCCAAGCCTTACTAACGGCTTTCAGACTGTTTAGTTGCGCTGGCTTTTAGAATAAGCATCTAGGATTTGCCAGCTCGTGATGTATAGAACCATTGCAAGTTGGCAAGTCTCTCGACGATCAGCACGAAGTTCATCAGGAAGTTCGGCAAGAGGTTCAGCGCGAAGATTAGCAATAAAACTTTGCCCTTCAGTTCCCAGGCAAAGTTTGAGTCCGAAGTGAACTGGAATCACCGTCGTTTCTGAAGTGAGGTGTCATGGGTAAATTCTTCGCGGTCATTCTAGTTATCATTGCCATCGCCTCTGCATATCCCATCATCGCGCACAAGTATGTGCAGCCTGAGGACATCTCCACGCACGGCCACGCGATTGACGAACAACTTTCGGACACCATGGCTGAAAGCGGTTTTGCCTTCCTGGGAGCCCAGTTTGTCCTGGCTTTCTTTGTCTGGAAATTTACCGCGCGTAAAGACGGCACAAAAGTAAGTCACCTGCCCGGCGGCGCCAAAGTGATGGTGGTCGCGGCTTTCATTCTAGTGGGCACCGAAGTACTGGCGTTGGGCGTGTTCGGGCAAAAAGCCTGGGCCAGCGTTTATTTTACCGCTCCCAAGCCCGACGATCTGCAAGTTCAGGTGCAAGCTGGCCAATTTGCATTTTATTTCCGCTACCCCGGCCCGGATGGAAAGTTCGGTCCTTTGCACCCCGACAAGATCGATGAGGGCAACGCCAACTTTTTCGG